>Ga0136615_10000769_pt1 | contig 14900 bp, 16 predicted proteins | sample AntDrymUQ2882206_2_FD_106647 | JGI IMG/M metagenome (GOLD analysis project Ga0136615, IMG submission 106647) | Polar desert sand microbial communities from Dry Valleys, Antarctica - metaG UQ288 (22.06) | ecosystem: Environmental > Terrestrial > Soil > Desert | place: Antarctica: Dry Valley...
ACAAGGACCTCACGTTCTTCACCAACTCGACCAACATCGCGCTCACATTGCAGGAGAACGGGTGGATGCAGATCGTGCTTTCAGGAGGCAGCTTCCGCACGCCGTCCGACGCCCTGGTTGGGCCTTACGCCGACCGGACGCTGCGCGCGCTGAACTCGGACGTTCTGTTCCTGGGGGTACACGGCGTACACCCGAGCGCGGGCCTTACCACGCCCAACGTCGCCGAAGCAGAGACCAACCACTGCCTTATACAAGGCGCCCGGAAGGTCGTGGTCGTGGCGGACCACACCAAGCTGGGCGTCGTCGCCCTGGCGAAGATAGCCGCGCTCTCCGAAATAGACATCCTTATCACCGACGAACAAGCCCCCAAGGAGATGCTCCGGGAGATAGAGTTGGCCGGCGTGCAGACCATCGTCGCCACTCCACACAGCCGTCACGCCCGGCCGGATATCGGCGAGCTAGCCTGAATCATCCATGAGACCAGAAATTTACAGCTATGGAGTCCGTAACGTATGGCCGGAGCCGGATCAATGTGAAGATCCGCCGCGAACATCCAACTCCTCGACGATTCGTAGAAAAGCCCCACGGTGTGCGAAGGATTGCCCAATCTGGACGCCACGGCGATCCTTGCCGGCGGCGTCTCGTCTTCGAGCGGCCTGTATGCTACCCCGGTCTTGCGGTGTTCCGCCACGGAGACAGGGACCAGCGACACGCCCGTCCCGGCGGCCACCAGCCCGACTATGGTTTGCATGTGCGTGGCCTCCTGACTCACCCGCGGCTCAAAGCCAGCCCCACGGCAGGCATCGACGGCCAGATCGTAGAAGCTCAGACCAAGGCGGCGCGGAAACAACACGAAGGGATCTCCCGAGAGATCGGCGAGCCGGATGCTCTCTTCCCGCGAAAGCCGGTGAGACTCAGGCAAAGCGGCGATCAGGAATTCCTCCAGCACCACCCGCAAGTCCCAACATATGCCGACGGGGACAGGTTACTGTCGCACGCGACGGTTTGCCGCTACGCTGATTCTCCTCAGCGGGTCTTGCAAGCCGCTGCCGAGACGTCCCGCGCAAGGTCCGCAAACGCGCGCAGGGAGGGCGACGGGTCGTCCGTTCGCAAGAAGAGGCCGAGCTCCACCGACGCGTTTACGTCGGCAATGGGCCTGTAGACGACGCCGGAGCGGCCCAGCTTTCGCATGCAGTCGAACACGAGGGCTACCCCGATCCCGGAGGCGACCAGTCCGATGACGGTGTGCTCCTGTGCGGCCTCCTGCACCACGTCCGGGCTGAAGCCGGCCTCCCGACAGAAGCCGATGATCCGGTCGTACAGGCCCGGGCCCCTGTGGCGAGGGTAGAAGACGAAGGGTTCACCTGCCAACTCCCGTAGGGACACGACGTCGCGCCTTGCCAGGGGATGACCCTCTGGCAGCGCTACCACAATCTGCTCGTTGCGCAGCACAACGCTCTCCACCCCAGGTCCGCCCGCGGCCCCGTACAAGAACGCCGCCTGCACGTCCCCGGCGAGTATAGCTCCTTCGAGCTCAGCCGAGCCCATCTCGGCGAGGTCGAGTCGGACCTCCGGGAAGTGCTCCCGAAAGGAGCGCACCACCTCGGGCAGCAGATTGTAGAGCGCCGTAGCAGTGTAGCCCACGCGGAGCGTCCCTACCTCGCCACGCTCCGCCCGTTGCGCCTCCCCGACCGCCCTGTCGAGGGCGTCGAGGGTCTTGCGGGTCTCATCCAGGAAGACCTCGCCGGCCGGCGTCAGTGCGACGCGGCGCGTGGTGCGCTCGAAAAGCCTCACGCCCACTTCGCTCTCCAGGCGCTGGATCTGGCGGCTCAAGGGCTGTTGGGACATAGAAAGCCGCGCGGCGGCCCTCCCGAAATGCAACTCCTCCGCCACCGCCACGAAGTACCTCAGGTGCCTGAGCTCCACGCCACTATCATACCTTGCGGGTATCGAAAGCGGAGAAAATCGGTATTGGACGCATCGTTTGGATGGGTCTAAAGTGTGGTCGAGAGGAGCCGGTTAGAAAAGGGAGGTAACGGTGAAGGAACTGTTGCGGTCGAGCATCGGGCCGGAATCGGGCTAGGGAGTGATCCGAGAGTCGGTGTCTGGGGCGGTGAAGTATTGATGGCTGTGCCACGGGTAGAAGCCGTGCTGTTCGACGTCTTCGGCACAGTCGTGGACTGGCGCGGTGGCATCGTCCGCGACGGGGAGGAGCTGGGCCGCGAGAAGGAGATCGACGTGGACTGGGCGGCCTTCGCCGACGCCTGGCGCGAGGAATACCATCCCTCGATGAACCGCGTGCGGCAGGGAGATGTTCCCTGGTCAAAGCTCGACGATCTCCACCGCGACTCCCTGGAGAAGGTGCTCGACCGCTTCGGCGTGGAAGGTCTCACCGAAGGGGAGATAGACCAACTCAATAGAACCTGGCACCGCCTCGATCCCTGGCCTGATTCCGTGCCAGGCCTGGGGCGGCTACGCGAACGCTATCTGATCGCACCGCTCTCCAACGGGCACATCAGGCTGCTCGCGAACATGGCGAAGCGAGCGGAGATTCCGTGGGATCTCGTCCTCTCCGCTGAGCTCTCCCGCCACTACAAGCCTGACAGGGAGACCTACCTGACCTGTGCTTACTATCTGGACCTCCCGCCCGAACGGGTGATGATGGCCGCCGCCCACGAGTACGACCTCGAAGGTGCCCGCAATGCGGGTCTTCACACGGCCTTCATCCACCGTCCACTTGAGTGGGGGTGGGAGCGGGCAGATGAGATCCGCAAGCCGGACGAGTCAGAGTACGACGTCGTAGCAGACGACGTCTTGGATCTGGCGGAGAAGCTCGGCGCATAAGGTCTGGTCGCTCGCAAATGAAGGGGGCGCTCAACCCGGCATCGAACACGAATTCGCATTCCGCGTGCCGCCATCAGACCGTGGGCACGCATGTGGACGTGAGCCATGTAGCGGCAACCCCGCCCGAGTGGAGGAGCGCAAGCTGACCTTCGAGATGGAGGCTAGCGACGAAGCGGACGTGATCGGACGCGGCATCCACGATCGGCGCGTCATCGACGCCGCCCGCAAGCGGGAGGCTGGGTTAAGCTCGCGATGGATAGGAAACGTTTGACGGGGAGGTTGAGGAGAGCGTGATCGGAAGACTCTGGAAAGGCTGGGCTACGGACGAGAACGCGCGTGCCTACGAGAAGCTGTTCAGGGAGCGCATCCTCCCCGAGCTACGCGGCATCGAAGGCTTCACGGGAGCATACGTCTTGCGCAGAGACACGGAGGATGAGGTCGAGATCGCGGCGATCACGCTGTTCGAGTCGATGGAGGCCATCCGGGCATTCGCCGGGAGCGATCCCACCGCCGCGCACGTCACTTCGGAAGCCAGGCATCTCCTCTCCCGGTTCGAGGACACGGTTACCCACTACGATGTCGTTCTCTCGTCGCGGGAAGAGTAGACCAGAAGCGCACATCGCTTCGCGGGCTAAACGAGGAGGCCAACATGAGCGACCAGACACCGTACTCGATCAACCTGGACGAAGCGTTCGGCCCGCTCCGGTTCATCGACGTCCAGGCCCTCGCCGACTCGGTGGAGGACCAATGGTACAACCAGACGCTCGTCCGAGTGAACGACTGCGTCGTAAGGCTCGGAGTGATGCAGGGCGAGTTCCATTGGCACCACCACGACGCCGAGGACGAGTTCTTCTACGTGGTGGACGGGCGCTTCCTGATCGACCTGGAAGCAGAGGACCGGACGGTCGAACTCGCCCCGAAGCAGGGGTTTACGGTGCCCAGAGGCGTGGTGCATCGGACGCGGGCTCCGGAGCGGAGCGTGATCCTCATGATCGAGGGCGCTGGGGTCATTCCGACCGGCGACGAAGGATAGACAGGAGAGGGCTCCGGTCAGCCATGCCGCTACATCTGGGGCGAAGTTGGGCGTCTTCGACGGCGGGCTACCGTAGCTGCGTAAAGTCGATGACGAGCTTGGTTTGTGCCAGACCCTGGCGTTGCGCGTGCCGGAGTGGCGCAGGCGATGTCCCACGCGGGAACTCCTGGCCCGCCAGAACTGCAATCATCGCACGGCATCCAAAGAGCGCGCAGGAAGAGTTTTCGTCGCGGGAGGCTCCGGCTTCACTGCCTCACTATGTCGGGCGTCGGTGCTGCCTCCAGGAAAATTTCCTAGCCTCCGGCCGAGCCCTTCCGGGTCGTGATCTCGCGTATGCGGGCGAGGTTGGCCTTTGGTTTGCGGTCGTAGGTGAGGAGACCGTTGACCTCTTGCTCCACGTCGGTGAGCTGCGTGTAGCAGAAGCCCTGGACGGGATCGCAATCGAGCAGGGCGTCTATCAAGGTTCCGTAGCGTTCCAGGAACTCGTCCGCGCTCGTGACGGTCGTATATCCCCAGTCTTTGCCCTCGCCGCTGGCGAAGGCGATGCCCCCGAACTCGGTTATGAGGACCGGCTCCCCCCAGTAGCCGTGCCCCGAGACGTAGGCGGGACGGTTCGCGGGCGTGGCGGCAACGGAGGACTCGATGGTGGCGTAGCTCGCGGCGAGGTCCTCCGCGTCGCGGTAGTTGTGGAGGGCGAGGAGATCCGTCCTCGCGTGCTCCCAGCCGTCGTTGGAGACCACGGGACGGGTGGAATCGAGCGAGCGCGTGAGGTGGTAGAGGGCGAGGAGGTGCTCGCGCTGCGCCGGGTCAGTGGCGAGATCGGGGACGCCCCAGCTCTCGTTGATCGGCACCCACGCTACGACGCACGGGTGATTGTAGTCGCGCCGGACGGCCTCCTGCCACTCCGAGGTAATGCGCCGGACGTAATCCGGAGAATACTGGTAGGCGTTCGCCATCTCGCCCCAGACCAGGAAGCCGAGCCGGTCGGCCCAGTACAGCCAGCGCGGGTCCTCGACCTTCTGGTGCTTGCGCGCTCCGTTAAAGCCCATCTCCTTAGCAAGCTCGATGTCCCGCTTCAGGTCGTCGTCCGCGGGCGCAGTCAATACGCCGCCGGGCCAGTAGCCCTGGTCGAGGACGAGGCGCTGGTAGTACGGACGGCGGTTCAGGAATACCTTGCCATCCTTCGTCTCCACTTTCCGCATCCCGAAGTAGCTCTCCACGGAGTCCAGGACCGTGCCATCGGCGCCGAGAAGCTCCAGCTTCAAGTCATAGAGGTTCGGATGGTCGGGGCTCCAGAGGGCGAGGCCGGTCCATTCGCCGATGTGCGGGGTGTTGGGCGCTTCGCCATGACGCGCGAGGGGCAGACGCCGCTTTATCACTGGTGATAGCGCGCTGAGCCGGTCCTCGAGCACCGGCTCTCCATCCAGCTCCACGGTCACCCGCAGCGTCAACCCCGGCTCGAAACCTTCGATGTGGACTTCCGTCTCGACGCTTGCGGAGTCCACGTCCGGGGCGAGGCGCAGGGAGCCCAGCCTCCGGAGGTTCACGGGCTCCAGCCACACCGTCTGCCAGATGCCGGTGGTGCGGGTGTAGAAGATGCCCTCGGACTCCTCCTTCCAGTACTGCTTGCCGCGTGGGACCGTGGTGTCCCGCGAAGGGTCTTCCGCCCGGACCACGAGCGCGTTGTCCCCCTCTTGCAAGGCGTGCGTCACGTCGGCGGAGAACGGGGTGTGTCCGCCCTCGTGCTCCGCGACCTGGACGCCGTTCACCCACGCCGCCGCCCGGTAGTCCACGGCCCCGAAGTGGAGCAGCAGGCGCTCGTCCCCCGACAGCTCGTGCTCGAACGTCCTCGCGTACCAGACCACGTCGTGAAAGGCCGTCTCCCCGATGCCGGAGAGTTCGGACTGGTAGCAGAACGGAACGGTTATCCGCCGGTCGAACGGCGGTCCATGCCCGCCCGGGTATTCCGCCGGTACGTTCTGCCAGCCCGCCGCGAGTCCTTCATCCGCGTCATCGAAGGCGAAGGACCAATCGCCGTTGAGGTTGATCCATCGTTCGCGGCGGAGTTGGGGGCGAGGATACTTGGGGCGCGGAAGATTTTCGCTCATCCAGGCTCCTTCTCGTGATGCAACAGGCGGGCAATGTCTTCGGAGAAGATGGCTTCGGAATCGTCCTGGGGCGCGTAGCCGATAACCTTCCGCGCGTTGGTGATGCTCCAGAACTTGCGGGCGTTGTCCGAGACGCCGTAGAAGATGTGGAACGGGACGCCGTGCTCGTCCTCGATGTCCGGCGTCTCCACGGACTTGCGGAATAGCTGTTGCATGTCGCGTTCGCTGATGTATCCGGCCAACTCGCGGACGTAGCGTTCGGGCGGCTCGCCTGCGAAGTCCTCTGCGTTTATCTGGCGCGGTACGACTATCCGGATTTGGACTACCTCCAGCTTGCGTCCCAATGTCCCGCAGGCATAGAGGAACCCGAGCGGCTCCCAGGCGGCCTTCGCCCATCCGTAGAAGGAGTCCGGTCTGGGGTAGTCCTCGGGGCTCACGCGGTCCTTGAGACCGGCGTAGTATGGCTGCTCGTACCACTTCGCCGCCTGGTTGGTGCTGGCCGCGACGACCCGGCTTACCCCGTGCTCCATCGAGAGACGGTAGACGCGGTGCGTCATGTCCAGGTTGCGCCGCTCGCCCTCGTAGAGTGATGCGAGGCCGTCTCCCTCCGGCTTGAGGTGGCCGCAATGGACCACGGCTTCCGCCCACTCGAAGAGTGGAACCAGCTTCGCGTCGTCATCCGAGAGCAGGTCCGCGATCTCGACTCCTTCGACATGGTCTCCAGATCCGTCCTCCTCGCGGATGTCGAGAAGCCGGAGGTCGTAGTGTTCGCGGAAGGCTGGCAGCAACTGGCCGGCTATGTATCCGGTCGCGCCCGTCAGGAGGACTTTCGGTTTTGCTTCAGCCATGCGGTCCTCTTACCACTGGTGGTGGACTTCGGGGCGGATGACGGCATCGTAGACTTCGCGGGCACGGGCCATCGTCTCGCCGGAGAGAGGAGGTATTTCGGCGGCGGCTATGTTGTCTTCGGCCTGGTCCGGGCGTTTGGCGCCTGGGATGGCGCAGGAGACGGCTGGGTGCGTGAGGATCCAAGACAAGGCGAATTGCGCCAGCGTATAGCCTTCGGGGATGAGTTTCTTCAACTCCTCGGCGGCTTCGAGGCCCCTCTCGAAAGGGACGCCGGAGAAGGTCTCGCCCTTATCAAAAGCGGCGCCCTCGCGGTTGAAGTTGCGGTGGTCGTTATCCGGGAACTCTCTACCTGGGCCCATCTTGCCTGAGAGGAGGCCGCTGGCTAGCGGGACGCGGGCGAGTATGCCTATGTTCCTCTCCTCGGCCAGCGGGAAGAAATCGTCGGCTGGTTTCTGGCGGAAGAGGTTGAAGATGATCTGGACGGTCTCGACGCCAGGATACTCCAGCGCCATCCGCGCCTCCTCGACCTTCTCCACGCTGACGCCGTAGTGCTTCACCTTCCCATCCCGAACGAGCCGGTCAAGCGCCTCGAAGGTCTCGTCCTGACGATACGCCTCCGTCGGCGGGCAATGCAGTTGCAGGAGATCCAGAGCCTCGACCCCCAGGTTCTGCAAACTCCGCTCCACGAAGGCGGAGATGTTCTCGTGGTTGTATCCCTCCGCCGTATGCGGATCGAGGCGCCGGCCCGCTTTGGTGGCGACGAATAGCTCGTCGTTGGGACGGTCTTTAAGCAGACGCCCGATCAGCCGCTCGCTGCGGCCATCGCCGTACACATCCGCCGTGTCCAGGAAATTCACGCCGAGGTCCACGGCGCGGTTCAGGGTGGCGTGGGAGTCCTCGTCCGGCACGTCGCCCCACTCGCTCCCGAAGGCCCAGGTGCCGAGGCTTATCTCCGAGACCCGCATGCCCGTCTCTCCCAGGTTCCGATAGTTCACTATCCGTTCCTCTCTAGTCTTCGAGGCCGTTGCGCTCGATGACCTCTTTGTACCAGCGGGCGCTCGCCTTCGGGATGCGCCGCTGCGTCGGGTGGTCCACGTACACGATCCCGAACCGCTTGGAGTACCCCTCGGCCCACTCGAAGTTGTCCAACAGCGACCACACCATGTACCCGCGCAGGTCCACGCCCCGCTCCATCGCCGCCTGCGCAGCCCGAAAGTGGGCGTCGAGGTAGGAGATGCGCTCCTCGTCGTTCACGTTGCCTTCGGGGTCAACGTAGTCGTGGACGGCGCGTCCGTTCTCGGTGACGTAGATGGGTACGTCCGTGTACTCGTCCTTGAGCCGGACCAGCATCTCTTCCAACCCATCCGGCTCGACGGGCCAGCCCATCGCGGTCTTCTCCGCCAGATGCGGGATGATGGGCCTGGCCGCGAGGTCGGAGAACGGCGTCTTCGAGAGGACTTCATCCGGCGCGTCGCGGACGTGGTGGCGGAAGTAGTAGTTGACGCCGAGGAAGTCCACGGGACGGGAGATGACCTCCATGTCTCCATCCCGTGCGGGCGGTTCCACGCCGCGCTCGCGGTAGTAGGAGATGATGTCCTCCGGGTACACGCCGCGGAACAATGGGTCCAGGTAGAGCCGGTTGGCCTGGCCGTCCACCCGGCGGGCGGCCTCCTCGTCGGGCTCGCGGTCGCGCGCCGGATGCGCGGGATGCAGGTTGAGGGTGACGCCGAGTTGATTGTCTCCACCGGCGGAACGAAGCCGTTTGAGGGCGAGGCCGTGACCGAGGAGGAGGTGATGGGCAGCGGCGAGCGCCTTGCCAGAGTCCTTGTGCCCCGGCGCGTGGACGCCGTAGGCGTGGCCCATCCAGGAGGCGACCCAGGGCTCGTTCAGCGTGATCCAATACGGTACTGAGTCCGAAAGGACCTCGTAAAGGATACCGGCGTACTCGGCATAGCGTTCGCTCGTCTCCCGATTTGTCCATCCGCCCCTGTCTTCGAGCGCCTGAGGCAGGTCCCAGTGATAGAGGGTGAGCATCGGCTCGATGGACCGCTCCCGCAACCCGTCCACCAGACGCCGGTAGAAATCCAGGCCCTTCTGGTTGGCCGGGCCACTTCCCTCCGGCTGGATGCGGGGCCACGCCACGGAGAAGCGGTATGCCTTCAGGCCGAGATCCGCCATGAGGTCGAGGTCTTCTTCGAGGCGGTGGTACTGGTCACAGGCGATGTCGCCGGTGTCGCCCCGGTAGACCTTGCCGGGGGTATGGGAGAACGTGTCCCAGATGGATGCGCCCCGTCCGTCCTCGTTCACAGCGCCTTCGACCTGGTACGACGCCGTCGCCGTGCCCCACAGAAAGTCTTCAGGAAATTGCATCGTCACGCCCCCCTCCCGGCTGATCCGTCACTCCAGTTTACACACCGCTGCCCCGAAATCCCGATGCGCAGCGAACCATCCACCGAGGATTTCATATTACTCGTGGATCACGCGGAACCTTTCGCACACGAGCGGCATGTCGAGGCTTGGTTTCTTGCCTATACCGGGCAGCGTGCGCGAGAAGAACCTCCAGTGCGCTTTCCGCCAGTACTCGAGCGAGCGGTCGCCCTCGCCTTCTTCGTGGGCGAAACGCTCGTCTACGTCATCGTACGGTCTCACCTCCACATCGGTCGTCTCGATGATGCACAGTGGTTGATCTTCGCCATCCAGGATGATGGTCTTCTGCCCCACCTGAGTAACAGGCTCTCCTTCGGCTTCGTACTCCCACAGCGCCGAACAGGTGGCGGTCTTCGTTCCGCTCACGACGAGGGCGCCGAGGAGATCCGCCATCTCGGGGCCGTCGCCGAACCGCTCCGCCACGTACTGCTCGCCGCGAACGGGTGATCCTTCCGGGAGCGTAGCCAGGTACGCCCGCCAGTACACTTCGACTTTATCTTCATCCATCGGCCATCTCCTCGAGGTTGCGCAGGCTGCGCCGGACGTCCTCCAAAGCATCGCGCGGGTGATCCTGCTCGACGACGTACCACTCCACCCCGGCGGCGCGGGCAGCGGCGAACAAACCGTCCCACGGCATCACGCCTTCTCCCACCGGAGCGTCCGACCTCTCTTCGTCCGGGGCCATGTCCTTGAGGTGGACGAGCGAGACGCGGTCTCCGAGCTCCCGCAGCAGGGTCTCGGGGTCGGCCCCGCCGTACTCGGCCCAATAGAGATCCAACTCCAGGCGGACCAGTTCCGGGTCGGTCTCCCGGACAAGCCTGTCCCACATCGTCGTCTCCCCGAGGGGCGCGAACTCGAAGTCGTGGTTGTGATACGAGAACGTGACGCCCTCGGCGCGGCACAGCTCTCCCCAGCGGTTGAAGCTCCCGGCCAGGCGGGAGATGGATTCCGGGTCACGCCTGCGTTCAGGGGGGATGATCGGGACGATGGCGTGGGCGGAGCCCAATGCGCGCATGTCGGCGAGCACCGCATCGGGGTCCGTCTCCCAGGAGTCGAGCGGTACGTGGGCCCCTGAGACCCGCATCCCCAGGCCGTCGAGGTCCGGGCGAAGGTCTAACGGGGAGAAGCCGCCGTAGCCCGCGAACTCGACGGCGGTGTAGCCGATCTCCGCGAGCTTCCGCAGGGTGCCCGGCATGTCCCGCGCCGTGTGCTCCCGAACCGTGTAGAGCTGGAGTGAGATCCGGTCCCGTCTCACGTCAAGCCCCCGTAGATCTTCGCCGGCGGCTTCGCCGGCAAGGGCTTGGGGCGGTCGAAGGCGCTCGTCACCTCGACGTGCCGGCCGCTCACCGAGGAGTCCAGGAAGGCGTGGATGGCATCGAGCACGTGGAAGCCGAGCTCGCCGCTCGCGCGATGTCTCCTGCCGGAGCGCAGAGCCTGGGCCATGTCCGCGAGCCCGAGTCCTCGGCTGTTCCCAGTGTATGGATGGGTCAGCGGAACTTCGGTCCAGGCGTTCTCGTCGGACCTCCAGACGCGCACGGGTCCGCCGAAGGTGTTCGGGTCGGGCAGGCTCAGGGTGCCCTCCGTACCGTAGACGTCTATCCGGGAGTGCTCCTCGGACCACACGTCGAAGCTGGTGACGAGCGTCCCGACGGCGCCGCTCTCGAAGTCCATCACCCCAGCCACATGCGTCGGGGTGTTGACCGTGATCGGGGTCCCGGCCAGGGGCTGGCTCGTTATCGTACGTTCCGGGAACGTGGCGCGGGCCGAGCCGGTGACGCGACGGATCGGGCCTATAAGCGTGGCGAGCGCCGTGAGGTAGTAGGGGCCCATGTCGAACATCGGGCCAGCGCCCGGCTGGTAGAAGAAGTCGGGGTTCGGGTGCCAGTCCTCTGGTCCGTGGGTCATCATGACCGCCGTGAGGGCTACCGGCTCGCCGATCACACCCTCGTCCAGTACCTTGCGGCAGGTCTGCAAGCCGCCGCCGAGGAAGGTGTCAGGGGCGCAGCCGATGAGAAGCTCTTTCTCCTCCGCCACCTCCATCATCCTCAGACCGTCCTCCCGGTCGACCGCCAGCGGCTTCTCCGTGTAGACGTGCTTCCCGGCTTCGAGCGCCGCGAGCGAGACTCCGGCGTGGACCGCCGGTATAGTCAGGTTCAGGACGACCTCGACCTCCGGGTCGGCGAGCAACTCCTCCGGGCCGCAAGCCTTCGGCACGCCGTAAGTTCTCGCCTGCTCCTCCGCGCGTTCGACCAACAAGTCCGCGCAGGCGATCATCTCCAGGTCGTCGAAAACCGCGCCGTTTTGCAGGTAGATACCGCTGATCTTTCCGGCTCCCATCACCCCGATCTTGACCGGCGCGTCCCCATCCATGATGTCGCCTCCTTGTTTCCGGATATCAGTCGTCTTATCTGCTCGCCCAGAGCATGCCGCGTTCGACCAGTGTTCTCGCTTCCGGCACGTCGAAGTCTCTGGCTACGTGACCCAGCGAGGAATAGAAGACCCTTCCTTCACCCCACTTGCGTTTCCAGACGACCGGGATGACGTTACCCAAGATCCAGGGTGTGTGTTCACCGGAGAAGGTGGTGGTGGCGAGCACTTCGTTGGACGGGTCCACGTGCATATAGTACTGCTCGGAATGTATCTCGAAGTCTTCGAGGCCGGCGGTTATGGGGTCGTCGTGATCGATGATATTTACAGTGTAGTCAATGATGTCGCCGGGGTGGGCGACCCATTGCCCTCCGACCATGAACTGGTAGTTGATGCTCCCCCGGAAGGAGTCGGCCATGCCGCCGTGCCAGCCCGCCAGACCGGCCCCGCTCTCCACCGCGCCGATCAAACCCCGTTCCTGGTCGGTGGTAATAGTCCCCATAGTCCAGACCGGGACGATGAGGTCCAGGGCGCGCATCTTCTCCTCGTCCAGGTAGGAGTCGAGGGTCGTGGAGATCTCGGCCTCGTAGCCGTTCTCTCGCAGGAAGGACGCGAAGATGGCGGCGCACTTCTCGGGCTCGTGTCCCTCCCAGCCGCCGCAGACGAACAGCGCGGACTTCATACGGCCTCCTCCGTAGCCACGTCCCGCAGGGAGACTTCCCGGTTTTGCAGGGCGGAGGCGTAGCAGGCGTCTATGATCCGGGCGCGGCGCAGGCCGTCCTCGCCGTCGTGGCCCTTCCAGTCTCCGCCGCGGATGGTCTCGACGAAACGCCGCACGACGCCCAGGTGTCCTTCGCGCGGTCTTATCTCCGGCGCGACGACGGCCGGGACGCCCACCACGTCCGTGTAGATGCGCACGGTATCGCTGGTCTCGTAATTCTTGACCTTCATCTCAGCCCCCCCTTCGGCGCCGTAGAGCGTGACGCCGAAGTCGTCGCCGGACTCGCGGTGGGCGGCCCACCCGGCCTCCAGGTTCAGCGTCGCGCCGCCGGAGAGCCGGATGAATGCGATAGCCAGATCCTCGACCTCGTAGGCGTCGCCGACTATGGTCTTGGTATCGTCGTCATCCGAGCCGCGGCTGCCGCGTCCCTGGGGGCCAAGCTCGGCGTAGGTGGCGCAGCTCACGCTCTCGACTTCCGGCTCGCCCATCAGGTAGAGGGCCATGTCGATCATATGTACCCCCAGGTCTATGAGCGGGCCGCCGCCGGCCATCTCCTTGCTGGTGAACCAGCTCCCCATGCCGGGGATGCCGTTGCGGCGCATCCAGGCCGCCTTGGCGTGGTAGACCCTGCCCAGGTTCCCCGCCTCGACGTGGCGCTTGAGTACCTGCACGTCCCCGCGCTCGCGCTGGGTGAAGGCGATCTGTAGCACGCGCCCGGCCTTCCTTGCGGCGTCCACGATCCCCCGCGCCTCCGCCCCCGTCCGGGCGAGCGGCTTCTCGCAGAGGACGTGCCTGCCTCCCTCAAGGGCGGCGATGGAGATCGTGGCGTGCAGGTGGTTCGGCGCGGCGACGCTCACGACGTCCAGGTCGTCGCGGGCCACGAGATCCTCCCACCTCTCATGCAGCCCGGAGACGCCGTAGCGTCCCCCAAGCTCGCGAAGCCTCTCTCCCTCCAATCCGGCGAGCGCCACGACCTCGACGTTCGGCATCCTGAGGTAGTTCTTGAGATGCTGCTCCCCGGCCCATCCGAGACCAACGACACCAGCACGCAACGGCTCGAAATACTTTCTCTCAGCTTGCAAACTTATCCCTTTCTAGTGCGGCCCTACTCCAGAGGTTCCGCGTTGCCGTATGCGGGCGGCGCGCCCGGCGTCGGGGCGGCCCAGCGGACGGCGTTGTCTATGACGCGCAGCACATCAGGGTTGTGGTACGAGGGATTCTCCTCGTGGCCGGGACGGAAGTAGAAGACCCTGCCCCGCCCCCTCCGGTAGCAGAGGCCGCTACGGAAGACCTCTCCCCCGCCGAACCAGCTCACGAACACCAACTCGTCGGGCTCAGGCACGTCGAAGGGCTCGCCGTACATCTCCTCTTCCAGTTCGATGTACTCGCCCATACCCTCCGCTATGGGATGTCCCGGCGCCACCACCCAGAGCCGCTCCTTATCATTGTGGCGCCACTTGAGGTCGCAGGACGTGCCCATGAGCTTCTTGAATATTTTCGAGAAGTGCCCGGAGTGGAGCATGATCAGGCCCATGCCGCCGAGCACCCGTTCGTGTACCCGCTCGACGATCCCATCCGCCACCTCCTCGTGAGCGATGTGGCCCCACCAGAGGAGCACGTCCGTCGAGTCCAGGACCTCTTGGGCGAGGCCGTTATCCGGCTCTTCGAGGGTAGCAGTCCGGACTTCCAATCCCCTGTCTTCCAGGGCCGAGGAGAGTGCGCCGTGGATGCCTTCGGGGTAGACTTTCGCCACCTCCTCTTCGGCTCTCTCGTGCCGGTACTCGTTCCAAACCGTGACGCGCGGCGTGTCAACCAAACCTAAACCCCCCGTTCCCGGGCCGTGCCCAGCCGCCTGTTCCGGCACTTCGCTCGAAGGCCGGCGCGGGGCTCTTGCCGGTCTTTATGCCGTCCATCAGGTCCTTCATGGCGTGGATGAAGGCGTGCTTCGTAGCCGATGATGTGACCCGGCGGTCACCATGCCCGCTGTCCTCGGCTATGAGCGTTACAGATCCGGCCAACATACAACCTCCCGTCGCTTGCTATTCTCGTCCGGCGGCGGCCAGCAGTTCCGCAACGTCCACCGTCACGCCGCTCTCGATTGACCGTGCGCAGCCTAGCACGGCGGCCAGGCTCTTTGGGCAAGACCTCTTCCAGCAACTCGTAGCTCCGCCCGCGCTCTTCGGAGCAGATCATGATAGTCCCCTGCGCGAAGCGAGAGACCGGTCTTTCGACACCCCGCACCAGGCCATGCCGCACGCTAGAGGGCGCCTTCTTGCTCGTCCGGGTAACCGAGGCCCCACTGCCGCCGCAACTCGTCCATTGCGCGGGAGATCTCCAGGGTCTCCTCCAGCGGCATCACGTCACTCTGGAGCGCGCCCGAACGCAGACAGCGCATGACTTCCAGGGCCTCGTGGGCGAAACCGTTGCCGGTGTACGGAGCTTCGATGGTCTCGTCGTCCTCGCCGGGCCGGGAGATCGTCAGCGTGCGCGGTCTCCACCACGGCGAGTGTATCTTTATCCGGCCATCGGTCCCGGCTATCAGGGCCTCCTG
>Ga0136615_10000770_pt1 | contig 14891 bp, 17 predicted proteins | sample AntDrymUQ2882206_2_FD_106647 | JGI IMG/M metagenome (GOLD analysis project Ga0136615, IMG submission 106647) | Polar desert sand microbial communities from Dry Valleys, Antarctica - metaG UQ288 (22.06) | ecosystem: Environmental > Terrestrial > Soil > Desert | place: Antarctica: Dry Valley...
CTAAAAAGGCCGCGGCGAAGACATCTTCTGTAAAGACAGCTTCAGTGAAAACAGCTTCAGTGAAAACAGCTTCTGTAAAGACAGCTTCGGTGAAGACAGCTTCGCCTCGCGCGCGGAGCGGAAGTACTGCCAAATGAGTGAAGCGCAAACAGCACCCGCGCGCGATGAGATCGAGCCGGGTGATTTAGTTGATTTTGATGAGGCAGACCAAGTACAAGTGCGTCGCCTCGCCGACGAACGCGCACTCGCCGTCTTTGCTATCAGAGGTCCGGCGAGGATCGCCCGCCCGGCGCGGGAAGCGACCGTCGAGGTCGCCGCCGGCAAGCTGATGCGTGTGCCGCTCAGCGGCGGGCCACCCGGCCTTGTCCGGCCGGTGATCGGCTACGGCGTCGCCGTCAATGATGATCGTGAGGGAAACCTGTGGCGCATCCTGGAAGTCCACGCGTCAGAACAATCCGCGCGCACGGCCTTTGCCGGCTTCACTGATGAGGTCCTCGAACGGCGGCAAACGGCGGCACGCTCCCGGCGTGATGAACCGCCGGTGCCGCTCAAGACCGGTGAGCGCCGCCGGTGTCCCGGAAGGCGTGCTGAGGATCAATTGACGACGCCCCATCCGGATACTCGTTTCTGCCTCGTTTGCGCGCGCTACCACTAGCTCCCCGGTTGACGGCGGAAGTGGTGACGGCGTAAGCTCCCTCAGTCGGCGCGTTGTACTTAGCCGAGTTGCCATCTGGTTTATCCTTCTATTCTGAAGAGCGGGCTTCCGGGAGAGAGCACACTCGCCCCGCAAGTCCGCTCTTTTCTTTCCGCCCCAAAAATCCCGCTTTCTGTGCTATAACTCGTTTCCGATTAAAGTAGTATCCGCTTTGAGAGGGCGCTTCGGATTGCCGGAGCTGTCCGCTCCTCGGAGCGTCCGACCAGGCAACAAACTTTCTTGAGGAGAACAACTTTATGAAACAGCTTCCGCAGAATCTGCTCTCGTCTGTGTGGCGAGAGTTTTGTCTCTACGTCAATGCGTACTGTCAAAACTACGGCACGCAAGCCGCCGGCGCTTCGGCCGGCGTGCGCTCTCCGGCTTCATCGACGGGCGCGGCCGGAGCCAACTTCGCGCCGCTTCAGATCACCGTCGACGGCAATTTGTGTCGCATGATCGAGTGTCGTGAGGAAGGCATCGCCGTCTGTGATGTCGCCGGCCAGACGCGGGACATCCCGCTCACCGAACAGCACTTCCATGAAATCTATGCGGGGCTGTTCACGCCGCTCGGCCTCAGCGTCTCCGCCGGCTCTTCCTCCTCAGCGTCGCGCTAAAGGGGAGAAGACAGTTTGCCGAAGCCTTCGCGCCGGGTGTATTGTCGCCGGTGACAAAAAGCGAGGCACCGAAGGTGACTTGGAGCGGGCCAAAGCCCGGACCCCGAAGTTGATCGAATACTGGCCGCGCCGGTGTGACCGGCTCCGCGGGAAGGACGATTGAAGAGTGAAGCCTCAAGCGAGGGAGGTTTCACACTCTATAACAGTTCTTTCCTGAGGAGCCGAAGTTTCCCGCCGGCGGTCTTCAATCAAAGGGGGGTCCGGGCTTTGTCGTTTCTCGGTTTCGCCCGCGGAAGGAGAGGTGGGCGTGTCTGTTCAACTATTCCGGGCGGGTGTGTTCCTGCTCGCCGTCGAGGTGGACGCGATCGAGCACCGTGATAATCACTCTGACCGCGACGATATTCCGGACGGCGTGATCATCACAAATGTCGTTGCTGATGTGGTGTGTTACCGGGAGGGAATGAAGGGGAAGCTCCGCGTCCGACTCACCGCCGCTGAGCGGCGCTTGTTCGATGAGTTGGCGGACAGCTTGCGTGCCCGCTTGCTGCGTGACGTGCTGCGAGACCCGCACGTGACTGGCGGCAGCGCTCATGCGTCCGACGCTAATGCGTCCAGCGCTCATGCGTCCGACACTGATAATGACGAGACGGTGCTGGACGTGTGACCGCCGCCCAAGCCGAAGTGCGCCACAACTTGGCAATCACCCCGACGATGAGGCGGAGCGTCATCCCGATGACTAATCCCGCCAGTGAGCCGGCCGCCGAGGCAATCGTCGTCAGCGCGCCGGAGTGTCCGCCGCCGTAGTGTCCACCACCGAAGTGTCCGCCGCTATAGTGTCCGCCGCTATAGTCGCCCGAATAGTCGTCATAAAACATCGAAGTTCTCCTCTTTCTATTTACGAATCCGCGGCCTCATCCGTTCCGTCAGAAGTGGGGCGCGACCAAACCAATTCGCCGGCGATCCATACCTTGTCGGGCGTAATCAGTGTCTCACGGCCATTGAAATCAATGAGCCGAATCTCACCCTCGGATGGCGTTGGCACATCGATGACATCCGGCCACTCGTCCGGCCCATAGAGCACTTCCGGCCATTCTTCTCGCCGCTCGCCGCGCTGCCTTCTCAGTCGTCCCATGGCGGAGCTATCTTACAGCACGGTCGTCGGTTACAGCTTGCCGTCGGCGCGCACCCGTTTGTACTCACCGTCTAAAACTTCAATGATCGCCGGCAGCTCGACCGCGCCGAGGGCCTCGAAGGTGCGGGGCGCGACGCTGATGTAGCGCACATGCCGAAGCTTCAACCGCGACGCCCACACGTCCATCTCTTTCAAGGGTGAGGGTGAGATGATCACCACGGTCGTGCCCCGCCAATCAAGGTCGCGCACCGCGCGGTCGCAAGCGTCACAGCCAAGCGTCACCAGTGCGATCCGGCGCGCGCCCGACGCCAGACCGAGCCGGGTGAGCGCGCGCCGTCTCGCCGAAGCGGTTGACGCGACGCGCTCATCCGGCGCCGTCCAGCCCGTCACACTGCGCTGCGGAGTGGTGGTGGTGGTCGCGACCGCGCAGCCGACGGCACACAGCACCGTGAGCACGATGGAGATTGCCACCGCCGTGAGGCCCTCACCGCGCGTGCAGCGAGTCTCACGCGCGCGCTCCAAAAGCATTGAATTCATCGGAAAACCTTTCGCTGCACAGCGGCGGAGACCCCTTGATTTATCAATGGGGAGGAGCCGCCGTTAAAGGAACAATTCAAGGTTGCACAGGCGCATACCTGTGTTATCATTGCTGCATGAAGAAACTTCAGCAGGTTGTCAAGTGCAAGCTGGTAGTTACTCCACATGCCGCAAACGAATTGAAAGCGACGATGCGCGAGTTCTCTCATGCGTGCAATCTGATTGCTGAAATAGGCTTCACCCAAAAGCTGCATCGTCGCTATGACTTGCACCACGCGACCTACAATCAAGTTCGTGAACAAACCAACCTGCCGTCGCAGCACGTCATTAACGCGATTGCCAAAGTCGCCGAACAGTTCACCCGCGAAAGGAATAAGCAACACAAGTTCAAACCGCTTTCGAGCGTGCGCTACGATGCTCGCACTCTGACTTTCAAGCGAGATTTTCACGAAGCGACATTGACGGTGTGTCCGAAGGGACGCATCTCCGGCGAGATACAAACCTCCGCTGCCATGCGCGAGAAGTTGCGCACTTGGAAGGTCGGGAGTGCAGACCTGATATTCCGCGATGGTGAGTTTTACCTGCACATCGCCATCAACACGGATGCGCCCGAAATCTCTGAACCCGGCGGAAGTTTGGGCGTTGACTTCGGGGTAAAGCGGGTGGCCGTGGCCTCTGACAACATTTTTCACACGGCGAAGTTTATTCGCCACAAGAAGCGATGCTTTCAAAAGACACGAAGCGAACTTCAGGCCAACGGGAGCAAGAGAGCTAAACGAACCCTCAAGCGTCTCTCTGGTCGTGAACTTCGGTTCGTGGCAGACGCGAACCACTGCATCAGCAAGAGCATCGTCGCGCACGCAAAAACGAACAATCAACGCATCGTCCTGGAAGATTTGACGGGCATCCGTGGACGAGCCAAGCGATTTATGACCAGGCATCTGCACGGTTGGTCTTTCAACCAACTCCGACAGTTCGTGGAATACAAGTCGGTTGCCGCAGGTGTCGAAGTCGCCACCGTTGATCCTGCTTATACTTCCAAAGGATGTTCGCGTTGCTTGCATATCGGTTCGCGCTCTTCTCAATCTAATTTCCACTGTGGGAACTGTCAGCTTCGGCTGAACGCCGATTTGAATGGTTCTCGCGGGATCGCCAAGAGGTATGACCTTTTAGCGATGGGGCGTTACTTCTGCGTTTTAGAAGTTCAGTCAACCGTCCCTCAAGTCGCGCCGGATTCGTTCGGTAGTGGCAAGCCCCTAGCTTTAGCTATGGGGTAGTTGACGTTTTCTTCTTTACGGTGGAACGGCGGCCGCCGTCGGCGCGCGCCCACTTGTCAGAGAGCTCCCGGGCGCGTGCAATCGCGGCCTCGGCAATGAAATCCGAGGCCGAAGGCCACTGCGCCGCCCGCGCGACCGACAGGACCATGCGGGCGTCCGGCGGCAGCAGCACGATCTGAAACATCGTCTCATCCGATCGTGTAATTATTTCCGCCGTCACGCCGGTCACGACACCGCCGGCTTTCGTTTCATCCAGCACCCCACTTGTCCCGCCGGCGCGCGGCTTCGTTTCACCCACACCGGCTTTCAGGTCCACCTTCGTGCCAATCGTTTCACCCGCTTGTGATTTCGTTTCATTGATGACTGTGCTCATTTCTTTCGTCTCCTCTATCGTCGTTAAGTTGGCTCCTAGTCAGACTGCCACCAGCGGCCGTCTGTTGTGATCGCCACCGCGCCGGGCTCCGGCGCGGTGATGAATTCCACCGGCTGCCTGACGGCTTCCGGTGAGGGTGCGACATTCCACGTCACGCCGCCGTCAAGTGAAACGGCCAGCGCCGTCCCGCCCTCCGGCCAGTCGCCGCCGGCGTACACGCGGCGTCCATCGCCCGCCGCCGCGAGCGACCGCCAACCGCGTCCGGCCGATCCTTCGATGACTTCCGCCCGTCGGCCTTCGGCGGCGACATAAAGCAATTCATTCATCGTCGCGACGATGACGCTCCCGGTCGGCAACTGCGCGAGCGCAGTGACGGTCACTGGCTGTGACATCAACCTGGCGGGAGACTGAAGTGTGACTTCTTTCCACGTCACGCCGCCGTCAATCGTCGTCGCGAGGAAATTCTCCGCCGCGACCGCGCCGCGCGCGCCGGAGAAGGAAATCGCAGAAAGCGTCTTGGCGCTCGCCGCCGGAACCCGCAGCGTCTCGATTGGTTCACCGAGTCGCATCACCGCGCCGCCAAAGCCGGCGAGGTACCCTTCAGCGGAACACACCGCCGCACTTGCCGCCGCTTCGGCGATCTTCTCCCATGAGGACGTACCCACCGCGTCACCCGTCCGGCTTTCGGCAAAGAGCAGCAGCAAGCCGCTCTCGCCGGCCGAGGCGGCGACGTATAAGCGGCCGTCCCGGTCATACGCCGCCGCGGTCACTTCAAAAATCAAATCGGGAAGTGGGACGCGTCCCCGCGCCCACCGCGGCGACGGCCCCGTCACGCCGGAACCGGTGCGGCGAAGGAACCGGCCTTCCGCATCGAAGATCGTTACTTCATCAGTCCACGCGGCGACGGCGGCCGGAAGGGGAAGCCGGCTTTCGAGTGGCACCTCGCTGAAGCGCCGCCCCATTTCACCGACGAAGCGCGCCCCGGCAACTGAGGCGCCGCGCCTCGTCGGTTCAGCCTCCGGCTTCGGCGGCATAAACAAAACGAACCTGTTGAGCATCAGCACCGCCGTGGCGACGATTGCCACCGTGACCACGATGCGCGTCACCATTACCGTCCGCCTCTCCGCCGTAATTTTACCGTCCATCGGAGACCTCGAAAGCGGGAGACTCAGCTCCCGAATAATTCAAGCGGCAAGGAAAAGTGCGGCTTCCGCCCGGCGCCGCCGGGTGAGCCCCTTCAACACCTTTCCGCCGGCCTTGTTCCATTTCGGAAACTCCGCGGCGGCGAGGTCGAACCGGCCGGCGTTCAACCATCGCCTGAGCGCCGAGCGCCGGAATGCCCCGACGCCTAAATTAAATGTGAATGAAACGACCGCGGCGAATTGGTTGTCGGTGAGCGGGACTGTGAGCAAGCCTTCGACGGGGAGGGAGTGGGAAAGGATGTCGCTCTGCAGCAGTGCCTCGGCTTCGGCGCGCGTGATGCCCTCCGGATAAAGCTCGGCGGCGACTCGCGGCGCGTGCGGCGTATGTTTTGACAGAAAGCCGTTGCCGTATTTAATTGCGTGCCCCCACCCGATCGTATAAATCCCCACCGGGTCGATGTAGGGGTCGAGATTGACGGTGCGCGGATTACCGTCGACGAGGCCCTCGAAACTTTTAATAAGGTCGATTCCGGCCCGGTTCACACTTCGCATGTAACTGTTGCCTCCTCTCTTACCTTCCGCATTCCGAGCCGCGACAGCCGCCAATCGGCTCACCGCTCTGAAACGCTGTCTGCGCCTCGACGATCATCTGGCGACGTGATTCATAGCCCAGTTCCTCAGCCGGAACTTCAAAGTGCGGCGGATCAGCCATCCCGAGCCACCGGAAACCTTCGTCGCGGAACGCCGCGACGATTGCCGCTCGGTCCGGGCGCCAGCGCATCCCGGTGACATCCACCGCGCGCCCCGCTTCATGCGGCGAGGTGCCGGGCTTCGCCTTCAAATTCGGGCCGGCGTCAACATTGATTTGCTGGCAGGTCGTGCGGAAGCCCCACGTCATCGTCAGATTGCCCACACCATTCCGGTCAAGCCGTTGCTTCACCGCGAGGTAGCGTCTGGCGACCCGCCGCTCCAGCGCCGCCGTGCGCGGCAATGAGACGCCCGGCAAGTAAACGCAGACCAGTTGAGCGCCGCCCGACCCGCTCTCGCCGCCAAGTTCATCAGGCACCGCCGACTCCGGCATGCCTTCCACAATTTGCGCTGCGTCATCGCCCGCGCCCGGCGTGGCGATTATTGACGCAACCATCGTCAGCGCGACGATCACGGCGAAGAGAAAGGCGATCAGAATGCCGAGAAGTATAGGCACTGAAAGACAGCGCTCCACTGAGTGCGAGGGGGCTACCTCGACTCAGAATCAAAGAGGGCGGTGATAAAGATAAACTCACTTCCCGCCGCGACGGTCACGAACGTCGGCACCTCGCGCCGCGCAGCCGGTCGCGCACCACCGCCGCCATCGCGGGTGATGTCTGTCATGATGCGTGCCGCCTCATAGCCGCCCGGCACCGTTGCGCCGAGCACTCGTCCGAAGACGCGGCCGGAGGAGCGCAGCAGGCGTGACGCGCGTCCCGGCCCCGCCGACGACCGCGCCACTTCAGAGGCGGTGACACTTCCCGGAATACCGCCGATCCCGTCAGCGCCTTTGATGCCGCCGGCGGCATCGAATTCACCGCCCAGCTTCGGGACGAACAGGACCCGCGCCGACGGTGAGACGAGCCGTCCGCCCTCTTCCTCGCCTTCGATCAGCACTTCCGCTTCACAACCGGCGGCGATTACGAGGTGCCCTTGTGAATCATGCACATCATCAATAACTTGAGCGCGCACCGGAGCGGTAGCGCCGGAGCGGACCGCTTCCAAAAGCCGCATCCGCACGCGCGTTCCGGGACGCAGCCTCGTCTTTACCGGAGTGTCCCCGTCTCCCCAGGGCGACTCCTGCGCTCTCGCTTCCCGGCGGTTGCCCTCTTTGCCAGCATCTCCGGAAGAACGGCCCGAGGCGGCCCTGAGGCGGCGCGTTCGGGCGCCTTCCCCTTGCCGGTTAGGTTGCGTGGAGCGCGGGCCGGAGCGGGCTGGAGAAGCCGTGTGGACATTCGCCGGCGGTCGCTCGTAGGTATGTGGTAGTGGCGTTGTTGTCGTCGCGAGCTCACCCGCGGACGCCTCAGCACCACCGCTCATCCGCGCCGCCGCCGGGCGAAGCAGTGGCGTTTCACGTTCCAAGCGTGACGCGCTCGCGGGCGCCGGTGACGCGCTTGGAAAGGCCTCCATCTCTCCTTCCGCTGATTGCAGCGGCGTCCAGTTACTCTTGACGCGCGCCGAGGCCGCGGCGGGAGTCGGTTTATTGTTCCGTCCGCCCTTATGTCCGCCCTTCGCCGCGTCCTTTGGCGAAGCCTTCGGCGCGCCGGCCGTCCGCCGCGTCGCTGATTGAGCGGCGAAGATCACAGCGAACGCGACGACCGGCATAAAGACGATCAGCAGCCGCCGGTTGAGATGTCCGTCCTGATAAAAGAGGCGCCGCAGCCGCTCCCGCCAAGCGGCCGACGCCGGACGCGGCGGCGACGTGGGAGCTAAAGGCTCTGCCGTGGAGTGAAGCGTTCCTTCCGCCTCATCATCATCCCAATCGAAACTTTGCGACTCCCGGTCGCCGAAGCCGCCACTCTTTCCGCCGCTTATTCCGCCGCTAATTTCTGCCATGATCGGCCACCTCCCTTTCCGATGCCGCCGGAAGCGGCATCACCAGTGCGAAGTCATCGCCGGTGAATTCCAGCGCGCGCGGCCGCTCGGCGCCCTCACAGTAGACACCGAACAATCGCTTTTCGCCTTTGCGGAGCGTGAGCGGCGCAATGACGCAAGGTGGCGCACCGCCTTGCGCCGCGGCGCGCCGCGCGTCCCGCACAACACGCGGACGTCCCGAAGCGTTGCGCGCCTCAAAGAGCGCCCAGTAACCCTTCAAGCCCTCGACGACCGGACCGGCGAGCGCGATCCGCATCGCGCGATTCTCCGCCCACCGGCGCTTTCCCTTCAACGCCGCCGCTTCGCCGGGCGTTCTTCCGAGAAGCACCACCAGCTCGGCGCGCGCTTCTCTGGCGCCCGCTTCTCTCGCTTCTTCCGCTCTCCGCAGCGCGCTTGCCGCCGCCGCCGCTTCCCGTTTTCGTTCCTCAATGACTTCCAGCAACCGCTGTCCGAGCGCGCTCAACTTCTCCCGCGTCTCTTTCAATTCTTCCCGGTAGAATGCCGGCTTCAGTAAGATTTCGCCGGTGTAGTATCCGGGCCCGGCGCCGGCCAGCGCCCGGACGAAGAACGCACAATTCCCCGACGGCATCTCGACGATGATCTCCGTCCACCCGACCGCGCGCAGCGGCCGCAGATAGATGGCTGAGAGCGCCGCCTTCTCAGTCGTCTCATCATGCGACAGCGCCTCATCGAGCTGAGGGATTTGCAGCACTGCCTCCGGCGCGATGATCGTCGTCGTGCGCCCGACCGCGAGCGTCACAAAGGTTTGGTCGGCCGGGCGCTCACCGACGATGACCGTGTACGGCGCGCGCGTCAGTGCAACGGCCGCGGCGGCCGGCTTCGCGGTGCGGCCGCGACGGAGGTGCTTTCGCGCCGTCTGCGGCAGTGCGGTTGAGGCGACGACCAGCACAATCACACAGGCCGCCAAAACTCTGCTCAAAACTCTGCTCGGAAAACTTCTCAGAAAACTTCTCAGAAAACTCCTCGGAATTCTTCTCAGAAAACTCATTTCGTCTCCTCTACTGGTTCCTTCAAAACGGGAGCCGCGGTGGTGAGCGCCGCGATCCTCAGCCCCGTCGGGTTCTCTTCAGTGCGGCCGTCGCGGTCCGGCTCGACCCTGACGTAGTAGCCGACCTCACGCCGCGCGATCGGTTGTCCGGAGTCCAAGCGGTAGGCCTCGATGCGCCCGCGCACAATCAAACGGTAGCCCGGCTCGTCTTCGGCATGGCCGGCGGGTATCTCTTCACTTCGCGCGTCGTGGACGCCGCCCTCCGCGACGATGAACAATTTATAGAGGCCCGACTTTTCCAGCTCCGCCGCTTCCCCGGCGAGCGTCTCCGCAAAGGAGCGCTGAAGTTCCGCCGTCATCATCGCGCGCGCGCGGGTGAAATTCGCGGAGGCCAGCTGCTCGCGCGCCGCCGAGGCCTCGCTGATCAGGCGCGTCACTTCGCGCGCCAGTGCCCGCGCCTCGACGGGCGTGCCGCCCGTCGCGTACTCCGCCGCCGCGCGCCTCACGGTGCGCCCCTCAGGCGACACCTCGAAGACCGAGCCCCCGGCAACCTGCTGCGTCAGCGCCGCGGTCGCCCTGAACCACAAAAGATTCGACCACGCCAGCGTCACGAATAAAAAGAAGTTGCAGAGCAGCGATAAATTGAGCGCGTAGCGCAGCGCGCCCCGCACAAAGAACTGACGGCCGGCGGGCAGATCGAACGCCCGCCCTCGAAACGCCGCCCGCTCGCCCGCGCCGTGAAGTGATCCGGCCACGTCCACTGTTTCTGTCATCGCCATGATTGATTCATTGCCTCAACCGCGACCGAGGCGGTTTACGGAGTTTTCTTCGGCGCGACGCGACTCGCCGAAGCGCCGGCGCCCGCGGCGCCGCCGGTGCCCGCCGTCCCGATCGTCTTTAGTGTGCCGGCGGCGAAGTTGATGCCTGTCGCGACGCCCATTTGCGCGAGATGCCCGAAGGCTTGTGTCGAGCGTGAAATCGGAAACATCCATGCCACCACAAACCAGCCCATCCAGTACAGAAAGGTGAAAATGAACGTGATCGCAATCGCTTCATGGTGATTGGTGATCGACACCCTTCCCTCACTGATCAATTCCATCTGCGGCTGGAAGAGGTAGTCGGTCGTCCGGACCATAAAGGCGCAGCACGCCATCCACACCTGAATGGCTGAAACCTGAATCAGCGCGCCGTAGTACGCCCCGAGGATCCTCGGCCCGAAGCGCGGAATGAGGCCCGTCGTGATCAACAACGGGCTCATCATAAAGAGCATTGCGACAAGGATTTTCCACAGCATCCCGGTGATGATCACCGTCGCGTAGAACAACACGGTGCCGATCGCGAGCATCAGCTCGGTGATCGTCGTCAATCCCGGCGTGATGATCGCAACGAACGCCGAGAGTGTTTGAAACCACGTCGTCCCGCCGCCCGCCTCCCGGCCGGCCAGCTCCTCTTCGGACGCGATGCGGAACTGCCGATTCAATTCCCGCGCTTCCTCGTCACTATGGACCTGCTGTGAGACCGCGCGCCCGATTTGTATCGTCCAGCCGAAGATCAGCGGATTGAACGTCAGCAAAATCGCGAGGGTGATCGCGGTCATCGCTAAAGTAATGATTTCACCCGGCGGATCGTCCGGCAGCAGTGAGCGCGCGTAGCGCAGCAGTCCCGCGACGATCAGTAACAACGGAAACAACAAGCGTGATGCGCTCAGCATCCGTTCGTAGACCGCCCACACCTGCTCAGCCGCCTGCGTCGGAATGTACTCGATTGGAATGCCGGGAAGCATCGTCGAGTCGAGGCCCGGAAGATTCTGTAACAGCAGTGTGGTGGTGGTGATCATGGTTCAGCTCCACTCGATCGTGATTGCCGCGCGGACAAAAAGGCGTGACAGGTCTTGACCCATCGCGCATCATTCAGCGCGTGGTGCTCGCTCGCCGGCTTCGCCGGCAACTCCGGGTCGTCCAAGATTTCACACCACTGCTTGATGTCCCGCGTCCACTTCGGCCAGCGCGCCGGCAGATGCACCATCGCGCCGTAGAGCTGCGCGAGCACGACGTGATCGTAGGCCGGATAGTAGCCCCAGAACTCCGGCTCTTCCGGGCGGACCTCGATGAAGGCCCGCAGCTCCCGCGCAATGCCGTAGTGGTTGACCCACGGACAGTCCGGCTTGGGGCACCGTCCCGCTTCGGCTTCAAAAGGCACCGCCGGATGACGGCGGGACTCAGTTCCCAACTGCTTACAATCGCGCCCGCCCGGAAATTTGAAGTGGTTGAGGTGCGGATAGACGTACCGGAACACCCAGTCTGAGGCCTCGGCGAACGGACACCCGAGGTTCTGCGCGTAATACTCCCGACTGTCCTCACAGACGATGCCAAGCGAGACGAGATGAATCAATTTCCCGTCGTCAATAAATTCCGTATCGTAAAAGTATTTACAGCGCTTCACTGCAGCATCCGTGACATTCGCTTCCCTCATTCCACGCCCCTCCTCGCTTCCCTCATTCCACGCCCTTGCGCGCTTCCGCCGTCTCCAGGCCGAAGTTGACGCCGCCCATTCCTTCGAGCCGCCGCGCCCGCTCCCGCAGCCGACTCCGCTCGGCGTTTCCGGCCGCGCGCATCGTGAAGCCGAGCGTCGCGGCCGTCAGCCGGAGCTGCGCTTCGCCCGTCTCGGCGCGCAGGGCATCGAGCTCTATTGACTCACTTTCGAGGCGCCCGGCGACTCTCTCCAGATCGCCCGGCACGAGGCCGCCGCGCTCAAACTCCCCGCGCAACAGCCGCACGTTAGCCGTCTTTTCGGTGAGCGCGCGCCGCACCCGTCCCGAATGCGCCAGCGCTTCCGCGATCTCACGCTGCGCCCACTCGATCGACACGCCTTCCCGCGTCTGCGGCGCCTCACCCCATAATTCTTCAATCGCTCCGCGCGTCTCACTGAGCTGCGCGTCGCCGGCTCCCCGCACGATCTTGGATAGCTCGCTGATCGCGCCTGCCTTTGAGCGCACGCCGGCCAGCCGCTCCAAGTCCGCCGCCTCGAAGCCGAGGTCTTCGAGCAGTGGCGCCCGCTCTAAGGCCTCTTCCGCGGCCCGGCGTTGGAGCGGCTTCACCGCCTCGCGCCACCGGCCGTCCATCAGTGCGCGGTAGTCAACGAATTCTCTCGACTGCTCGTACACCTTTAAGCCCTGTGCCAGGAGGGACGCCGCTTCCGCCGCCCGGATGCCGTTGGAAATCGGGTCGTGGACGATTGGCGAAACGATCAGCGCCGACGCCGCCGGCGTCCACAACAACACCAGCATCAGTGTCCGCAATTTCGGTTTACGCATGATCCATCACTCCCTTCCGAGGCGGTCGGCGCGAAGCGCCCGCAGCAACCGCTCATTCGTGACGCCGGCGGAAGCTTCCGCGAAGCTCACCGGTTCGTGCTCGCCAGTCGTCGCGGCGGCCAGTAAGCGCCGCTCCGCTTTTGACAGCCGCACCCGCAAGTGCGCCCGGCCGACGGGAGACAACAATGCGACCTCCCGGTAATCCTCGCCGCCCGCCCGCACTCCTTCCAGCAGCCGCCGCTCGCCCGGCGTCAAATCAAAGGCGCGCTCGGCAATTGCCGCCGGCATCGCAAACAACCACTTCACTTCGACGTTGACAATGATCGCCTTCAAGTCCGGACGCTCGAAATGGTCGGGATGCTGGCTGCCCGCGCCGACGAGCGTGCCGGTCTTTCTGGCCATCGCAAATGCCCGGTCGATCGCCCGCGCCCGGGCCGGCTCGCCGGCCAATTCCGCCAATTCATCCGCGAACAGAAACTTGTCGCGCCGCAGCCCGGCGAACCGCTCAAGGTGTGATTCGACGAGCAGCGTCGCGACGTGTGACAGCCGCGGGTCGCCCGCCGCCCCACGGAAATCAAACACCACCAGCGGCCACGTCAAAGGATCGTCTTCCGGCTGCAAAACCTCTTCACGGAAGTTGAAGTAATTACCGTAGGAACCGTGTGAGGAATACACCGACCAGCGGGCGGCGAGCTCCTCACTCTCCCGCGTTCCGGCCCCCCGCGCCGCTTCAATAAAGTCATCCATCACCGGCAAGCGCGCGCCCGCCGCCGAGACATACGTCGCCCGCGTCACCTCATCGAGCGTCGTGCGCAACTGGGGCCGAAGGCCGGTTTCTCCCGCCGACCAATCGAGTGACAATTCCTCCAACAGCCGCGTCACGCTCGCCCGTCGGGCGCCGCCCTCTTCATCAAAGACCCGCAGCGCCCGCGCCCGTCTCGCGTCCGTTACATCAACGTGGGCGCGCGCACCGGCGGCCGAGGCCGCGGCGAGCCGGTGGTAGGAGCCGTTGACATCCATCACGACGCCGTGGCGGCCCGCCGCCAGCAAATGCAGCATGATCAACGCCGCCGTCGCACTCTTCCCCGATCCTGAGCCGCCGACCAGAATGAACATTCCGGAGTTGAAGCGCGGTGAGCCTGGGTCGAAGTAAAAGGCCTCGCCGTCGGCGCGCTCCAAAACCATCGTGCTTTCGCCCGGCGGCACGCCGTTCGCCCCGCCCGTCCAGCCGGAGAGTGCGACCGCATCACGCGACAGGCACCGCCGGCGGCGGGGATCCGAAGCGGTGACGTGGCACGGCGCCGTCATCAGAAAGGAGCCGAGCGGCGCATGCCGGTCCGCCCGCGCTTCCAATCCCTCGACGCGCCGGAGCGCCCCCCGGAGCGCTTCCGTGCGGCGGTCCAGCTCCGCCGCCTGAGGCGCCGCGACGACGACCGCAAAGCCGACGTCCGTGACCCGCTCGCGCCCCTCTCGCGTCGCCCGCCTCAGACTGTTGGCTTCCGCCGCCTGCGTCTCGTCGTCCAAGTCGCCGCTCGTCGAGTGGGCGCGCCGCGCGCGCTTCTCAAGGCGGCGCACTTCCTCATCGGCGTCGAAGCGGTCGAGTGCTGAAAAATGCGTTGCCACATCGAAATCAAAGTCGAGCTCCCCGTCGCGCAAGAGCGCCCCGAGGGAGGTCACGATGTGCTCCTCCGGCAGCCGCGCGAGGGCGAGCGTGCGCGTCCGGACCCGCTCGCCAACCAAGTCGCTGCCGACGACTTCCAGGACCTCGCCGGCGAGGATTTCGCGCGGCGACGTGTGCGCGGTGTAGACCGGCGCCAGCGCGGCAACTTCAGCCGCCGAGCGGTTGATCCATTCCCATGAAAGCTGGAACATTTCCGCGCCGGTGAGCGCGCGTGAGCGGCCACCCGCCGCCCGCCATGAGGCGGCGAAATGAGCGCGCGCCGCGAGAACCCGCGCGCGCTCCCGTAAATGCTCCGCGGCGGTCACATCGATGAACCTTCCTGGGTCCCACAATCCCCTCATTGAAATGCGACTCGCGCCGCGCAGGGGCGCCCGCACGCCGAGGAAGATGTGGCGCGTTACTTCACGTGACCACTTGGCGTCAAAGCACTCCTCGCCGCGCCGCTTCAGCATCTCGCGCCAGACAACATCGCCGGTTCCTTCAGTGAGCCGGCGGTA
>Ga0136615_10000771_pt1 | contig 14890 bp, 14 predicted proteins | sample AntDrymUQ2882206_2_FD_106647 | JGI IMG/M metagenome (GOLD analysis project Ga0136615, IMG submission 106647) | Polar desert sand microbial communities from Dry Valleys, Antarctica - metaG UQ288 (22.06) | ecosystem: Environmental > Terrestrial > Soil > Desert | place: Antarctica: Dry Valley...
GCTCCGCGGCCACCTGGAAGCGCTGGCGCTCGAACTCGCGATCGACCACCACGGCCACCCACCAACCGGTGATCGCATCCTTGCGGAGTTCGAAGAGTCCGCCCGCCATCGACGCACCATAGCAGGCAGGCCGTGCCGCTCCGACACGGGGCATGTACCGCTCCGACGGGAAGCGCTTCGGCACTTCGCCGGCGGCTCGCTACGCCGCTCCGGCACCCACCGTCGAGCGAACGCTCGCAAGGCGGGCGCTGTCGCTTGCCGCCTCCGCCAGGCGTTCCCTGAGTGCCTCGTCGAAACGACCGGCCGCCTCCGCCACGCTCTCCGTGGAGGGTCGACCCGCCGCATCGGCCCAGCCTCGCTCGCGCGCGATCGACGTCACCTCGATGTCCGAGAGCCCGCACGGATCGATCAGCTCGAAGTCGTCCAGCTCCGTCGAGACGTTCAGGGCGATGCCGTGGTAGCTGACGCCCCGCTCGATCCGGAGACCCAGGGAGCCGAGCTTGCGCGGGTGCGCGCCAGCCATGCCACTCCAGCAGCCGGGGAAGCCGTCCCGACGTGTCGCCTCCAGGCCGTAGCGGGCCGCCGTATCGACCATGGCCATCTCCAGCGCTCGAACGAACGGCCGCAGGAGCAGCCCGCGATCTGCCAGACGGACGATGGGATAGGCGACCAGCTGGCCGGGCCCGTGGTAGGTGACCTCACCGCCGCGCTCGACGCGGATCAGCTCTATGCCACGTGCTATGAGTCCCGTCTCGCTGAGCCGCACGTGCCCGGCGTCCGCGTGACGGCCCAGCGTCAGCACTCGATCGTGCTCCAGGAGGAGCAGCTGATCGCCGATGCGCCCCTCTGCCCGAGCGACCACCAGCTCGTGCTGTCGCTGCCAAGCGTCCCGATACCCGACCCGACCGAGCCACTCGCTCCGGAGTTCCACGCGCCGGACCATAGCAGGGCGGCGCGACTCGACTCAGGGCAGGAGCTGACGCAGTGCGAAGACGACGTTGGCCGGTCGCTCGGCGAGGCGCCGCATGTACCACGCGTACCATGAGGCGCCATACGCCACCAGGCTGTAGGCGGGATGCCCGGCCGCGGCCAGGCGGACCAATCCGTCGCGGCGGATGCCGTAGAGCATGTGCACCTCCAACGCGCTGCGTGGTGCGCCGGCCGCCTCCGCCATGAGCGTGATGCGCTCGATGAGGGCGCTGTCGTGGGTGCCCAGCGCGAGGCGCGCCCTGCCGTCACGTGCGGCCTCGGCGAGCACGACCGCGAGGGCCTGAAAGTTGCCGTCGACCGCCGACTTGGCGCGGTAGGCGATGGCGGCCGGCTCGTCGTAGGCGCCCTTCACCAGGCGCACGCAGGGGCGCAGCGGCAGGATGCGCTGGACGTCCGCGGCGGTGCGTTTGAGATAGGCCTGAAGGGCGATCCCGACTCGTTCGTGGTCGAGCTTGAGGCGCTCGTAGAGGGCCAGCGTGGCCTCCGTGTAGTCGGAGCCCTCCATGTCGAGCCAGAACCAGGTCTCCGTCTCCTGCGCATGACGGGCCAGGTCGCGGCAGTGCTGCTCGCAGGCGGCCGGATCGATGTTCAGACCCAGCTGCGTCGGCTTGACCGAGATCTCGATCCGTCGAACGCGGCGGCGGCCTCGCTCCAGGACATCGTGATAGTGGCCGGCGACCTCGTCGGCCTGTGCCAGATCGGTCACGTTCTCGCCCAGTCTCGTGAAGAGGACACCGAAGCCGGCGCTGTTCTCCCGATCCGCCGCGGTCAGGGCATCCTCCAGCCGCTCGCCGGGCATGAAACGCCGCACGGCGCGCTTGGCGAAAGGCAGCCTGGGCAAATGATCCTTGAGCCAGCGGTCGCGGGCCATCCAGAGCAGGACTCGACGCATGGTCCTCCACACGAGCAGAGATGCTGCATGGTGCCATGGAGGTCATGGACCGCCCGGGCCGTTGTCCGTACGGTCGTGACGCGGTAGACTCGCGTGGCACTCGGGCGGGAGTAACTCAGTTGGCAGAGTGTCTGCTTCCCAAGCAGAATGTCGAGGGTTCGAGCCCCTTCTCCCGCTCCAGCTGCTCCTCTTCCTGCCTCGGCAGGATGTGTCTCCGTCCGTGAAACGCCGCATGGAGCCCAGGGCGCCGTGAGCGCCTGAATCCGGAGGAGATCGGAAAGCGGACGACCCCACTCGCCCGCCAGGTCGAAACCGCGGGCGAGTGGAGCGGTCGCGCGAGGAGCCTCAGAAGGGGCAGGTACCGGGGTCGGGTGCGTCGATCCGAAGGGCGGCGTCCACAGGGATCAGGTACGTCGCGTATAGCACCAGATCGGTCGTGCCCTCGTTGCGTGCGATGTGCACGTGCCCACCGCCCCGGTCGATGAAGGTCTCGCCCGTGCCGTAACGCAACGGCGAGCAGGTCGGATCGTCGGCGTCGTAGAACGTCATCGTCCCGGAGCCGATCGTCACGAACACCGGACCCGGGTGGCTGTGCCAGCCGGTGTGTCCGCCGGGCGCGATCGTGATCGACTGGGTCACGACATCGATGTCGTCGCGGGTCTGGAACTTCAGATCCGCGGTGTGGATCTTCACGCGGGCATCCAGCGTGCCCTGCGCGAGGATCGTGCCGACGGCGCCTGAGCCGGGCGATGCCGCCACGACGCCGATGCAAGCCATGAGCGCCGCGATGGCGACCGCCACGGCACGCGCGATGCTGATGCGAGACATGATCAGAGCCTCCTTAGTGGTGCGCGTCATCCAGAACGCGCAACTCCTTCGATCCGGCCGGCGGAGCCCGTCAGGCCGCCGCGGTCACGCTCGTGCGGAGTTCGACATCATTCGGGCGCAGCAGCGCGAGGTAGATGGGGCAGCGCTCCCGCCAGGCCGCGAGCATCGCCTCCACGCGGTCGTTGGGGTCGGTGGACCGGACCTCGATCTCGATCGCGAGGTTCTCGAGCGCCGGCGACACGCCTTCGAAGCCGAGCAGCCCTCTGGCGTCGGCCGCGCAGGACGCGACAGCCTCGACGTGGTCGACGCGAACGTCGAACTGGGGCGCGAGTGTGTCCTGCAGGAAGGCGACCGCGCACCCGGCGAGCGCACCGAGCAGGTAGGCGGTCGGACTCGGCGCCAGGTTCTGGCCACCAAGCGCGGGCGGCAGGTCGCTCTCCCAGTTGAACGGGCCGGACGAGAGCCGGGCATGGCCATTCGCGAGTGTCGCGGTCACGCTCGGCGTGGAGCGTGCCGCGGCGGGGTCGGCGCGGAATCGTTCTTCGGTCTCGGTGATCGTTGGTGCCATCTGGCTGTCCCTCGCTGCGGTTGCCTAGATCCAGGCACCGCGATGCTAGGGGGCGAGGCGTTCGGTTCGTAAGCGGGCCACTACCCAATCTCGCCGCCGGCGCACGCATCGCGTGGCGGGCTGCACGCAGTGACCCTCAGGGGCGCTGGCGCAGGAAGGTCGCGACGGCGGCGGCGCGGGCCGCGCGGCCGGAGACGCCGAGCTTCTGGTAGACGTTCGACAGGTGCCGCTCGACCGTCCGCGCGCTGAGCGTCAGGTCAGCGGCGATCTCGTCGTTGCTCGATCCTTCAGCGGCCAGCCGCAGGACGTCTCGTTCTCGGACCGAGAGGGCGCCCAGCCCGCCGGTGATGTCGGCTCGCCCCGCGGTCGCCTGTCGCTCGGGCTCCAGGAAGGCACGCGCCTCCTCCATGAACGTTCGCCACGCCGGCTCGTCGGCCAGCAGGATGTGGTTGCGGCTGTCCATCGGCACCAGTCGCGCATTCGGGATGAGCGACGCGATCTGCATGCCCTGGTCAAACCCGACGGCCCTGTCACCGGTCGCATGCAGCACGACAGTCGGGGCCGTTATCGACGGCAGCTCGTCCTGGATGTCGACCTCTTGGCGACGCAGTCGCGACGCGATCGCATTCTCCATCGATGTGGACGTGCGCTGGAGGTCGTCGAACCAGCGCTTTTGTTCTTCGGTTGCGCCCGGGACGAAGATGGACGTGAAGACGCGCCGGAAGAGGGGATCGGGCTTGGCCCAGCCGACCCGAATCAGGCCCCGCATGGTCTCTTCCCTGTCCTTCTCTTCCGGCGCATCGAGCAAGCGGCCGCCGAGCGCCGCGCCGTACAGGATCATCCGGCTCACGTGCTCGGGATGCCGCGCCGCGTACGCCATGGCGATCGGCGCCCCACCCGACATTCCGAGCAGGACGAAGCGCGGCAGCTCCAGCTTCTCGATCAGCGCCTCGAGGTCCGCGAGACGCGCCTCGAGGGAGAAGTCGCTGACGTTCCAGTCGGATAGGCCGAAGCCGCGCTCGTCGTAGCGGATGACCGTGGCGATCTCGCCCAGATCGTCGAGGAAGTGTCGCCAGACCGGACTCTGCCAGTCGTGCTGGAGGTGGCTCAGCCAGCAGGAGACCACGATGACCGGCGGGCCGCTCCCGTGTACGGCGTAGGCGATCCGGGAGTTATCCTTACCACGGCAGAACCGGATCTCCTGGTCGGGCTCCGCCCGCCGTCCCTGGACCGCCGGTATGCTCGTCGCCACCATCGTGCCCATCGTACGCCCGCCGTCGAGAGTCGATGTCGTTCTCCGCCTGTGGTGCCGGAGGACGGAGACCTGGCCCGGGCCCCCGTCTGATGCCTCGTCGGTAGCGAATCCAGCGGAGGCAGACTCCCGCCGCGAACCCCTGGCTGCGTCCGTTCGCGTGCCATTCCACAGTGCCATTCCACACGCTTGCCACTCCAGGCTCATGCCACTAGGCTTGCGAGGTCGGGACTTCCCAAGCAGGATGTCGAGGGTTCGAGTCCCTTCTCCCCGCTCCATCCCGCCGCTCGACAAGGGGATCAGCTGCGCCGTCATCGTGCGGCTGCCGTTACGGATCGATTTCCCAGGGCCGATCCGAAGGTAGGACCTCACACGAACCGAGAGCGACCCATGAACACCGACGAACGGAGCCACGTGATCAGTCAGACCTTCAAATCGACCGAACCCGGCGATCTCAAGGATCAGCTGCGCACCGCGTCAGACAGGCTGATGGCCACGCTCGACGAGCTGGTCGAGCTGGAGACCGCGAAGCGCTCGATCCCACCGGGCAGTGAAGAGTTCGTCCATCTGGCCAAGCGCATCGAGGGACTCGCTCAGGCGGCGCTCATCCACACGCAGCGTCAGGCCGAGCTGGCGGAGGACACGCACCAGGTGGCGGGCACGGCCGCGGAGGTCGGGCAGACCATCGAGGAGATACCGGCCCGAGCGATGGAGATCATCCTCTCCGAGTGGAGGGCAGCTGAGCGCCAGCTACAGGCAGCGGAGCCCGGATCCCCCGCGGCCATGCTGGCGAATGCCGACGTGCGGCGCCTGCGCGACGAATACCGTCGAGCCCAGGTGGTCGCAGAGGCCGATACCGGCGCCTGATCGCGCTGCGGCGGCCGGTACGATCGGCGCTCGATCGCGCCGTCGCATCCGGACGCAGGGCCCGACCGAACACCCGAGGAGGCCTATCCCTGATGCGGCACCGGATCGGCCGTCCGCGTGGGCTCTACGTGATCGGCCGGCGCGCCGTTCGTGTCCGTGGCCATGGCCTCCGCATCGCCGGGCGCCGGTGCCAGTCGCCGCTCCCAGAGTGGCTCCAGCCCGGCACCTTCCGGAGCGTCCGAGGCGACGGCCTTCTCCAGGCGCAGGATGGCTTGTCGGCCACGCATCTCCAGGGTGGAGACCTGGTTCTCGAAGGCGAGGCCCTCCAATCGGCGCCAGCGCACGATCGGCTCCGGTACGCCTGCGCTCGCGGCGAGGAGCCGAGTCACGGCGGCCATGCCCCGCGACGCGGCGGCGCGCTGGAACATCCGCTCGCCGCGTCCCAGCGGGTTGCGGAAGGGCGAGGTGACCGACTGGTACACCGCGCTCCGGACGCCCGTCGCGCGGCGGTAGGCCACCCGAGCGAGGTAGCCGTGGTGCACGTCACCGGAGACCATCACGATGCTCGCCGGAGCCGCGCCACGCCGCCCGCTGCCCACCTCCGCGAGCAGCCTCATGAGCCGCTCCAGGGAGGTGCCGAAGGCCGCCCAGTGCTCCATGTCCAGGCCGCGTCGGAGCTTCTCCATCGCGCGCGCCGGTAGCCGGCCCCACGCTCCATCGCCGACGCGCTCGCTCCATGTCTCGGCGTGATGCATGCCCTGGGCCATCAGCATGGGCAGGGAAGAGGCGATGACCAGGTGGTCCATCTCCCCAGCCACGTTCTCCTCCAGCCAGCGCCACTCCGACTCGTCCAGCATCTCGCGGCGTCCGTCGCGCAGCACCCGGGCGGCGCGCGAATCGAGCACGATCAGACGCGTCCCGCCCAGGTCGCGCCGATACGCCCAGCGGCTGCCGGCACTCTCGCGGTCGGCCAGGAAGCTGAAGCGACGCAGCAGCGGACCGGCATCGTCGGCCGCGCGCACGGCGGCGAACAGCGCATCTCCCTCCAGATCGGCCGGCGAGAGGTTGCCCAGGTGCTGATAGATCCAGTAGCTCATGAACGCACCGACGATGCGGCCCTCCCACCAATCGGTGGCGCGCATGTCCCGCAGCCATGCCTCGGAGATGTTCCAGTCGTCGATGACGTCGTGGTCGTCGAAGATCATCGAGGTGGAGACGGTCGACAGCAGCCAGCGCATCAGCGGCTCGGTCCACGACGCCGCGTAGAGGTGCGTGTACTCCTGGAAGTCGGCCACCGACTCGCCCGGTGGCTGGCCGGCGTCCCGCCGTGAGCGGATGAAGGCGATGGTCGCCTCGGGGACATCATCTGCGTAGACCTGGTCGCCCAGCAGCAGCAGGACGTGCGGCCAGACCTCTCTTGGCTCGCCGATGAGGCGGCGCGCATAGGCCGCCAGCGCGTCAAGTCCGCGGCCGTGTGAGTCGATCAGGCGATCCAGGCTGAAGGGCGAGACGTGCGGAACGCTGACCCGGCAGGAGCCGAAGACGATGCGAGACGGGTGCCGCTCGTCTAGGGTGCGGATGATCGACGGCGGGAAGCCGCTCCCGGGGATCGGCCAGACAAGCCGTCCATCGAGTCGCACGCCGTACTCGTAACGGCGCCCGGGCTCCAGCCCGCGGATGATGATCAGCGCGTAGTGATGACCCTCCACGTGGAAGGTCCGCTGCGCGTGGCCGTGGATCTCCACCTGGCAGGAGGTGTCGGTCTCCACCCAGACGGTGGCCTCCGTCTCGGAGACCCAACGCAGCAGGGGACCGACCAGCAGCTCAGCCATCGGGGCAAGGGTACGGGCCGCGGCTATCCCTCCGGGGAGCCCCTCGCGACGCGCCGGGCGGCCTTGGTGAAGAGCCCGCCCATCACGCGCGCGACCGTGGGAAAGGCGTGCAGCGTGTCGGCCAGGATGTGGACCGGCGTGCGCAGCTTGATGGCCAGCACGGCCTCATGGATGGCCTCAGACGCGCCCGGACCGCAGATGAAGGCGCCGAGCAGCACGCCGTCGCGGCCGTCGACCACGATCGAGACGTGCCCCACCGCCTCCGTGACGTAGCCTTTGGCGCTGGTAGCGATGTCCGCCGTCTCCTCGAAGACGTCGGTGTATCCCTGAGCCTCCGCCTCGTCCAGTCGAAGGCCCACGGAGCCGGTCTCGGGATCCGCGTAGGTCGCTCGGGGGATGGCCCGCAGGTCGGGGGTCACTTCGTCGCCCAGGGCCACGCGCACGGCCATCTCGCCCTCGTAATGGGCCACGTGCGTGTGCATCTCCGGGCCGGCCGGATCCCCCACCAGATAGACGTCCTCTGCGATGCGCAGCGCGGTGTCGGGCTCTGGCGGCCCGCCGTCCTCCACGGTCACGCCGACCGTCTCCAGCCCCAGCTCGGCCACGGGAAAGGTACGCCCCACGGCCACCAGGATCTCGTGAGCGGACAGGATCGAGCCGTCCGAGAGGTGGACCCGATGGGCCCCGTCGGGCGCCCCCGCGGCCTCCACCCGCTCCGCCCGCACACCCGTGTGCACGGTGGCGCCATCCGACTCGAGTGAGGCGCGGATGCACTCCGACGAGCGCGGATGGTCCTTGGAGAGCAACCGCTCGTTGGAGTCCACGATGGTCGTGGGCACGCCGTAGCGGGCATAGACCTGGGCCAGCTCCACGCCCGTCGGCCCGCCGCCCATGATCAGCAGGCTGCGCGGCAGGTCGCGCGTGGCGGTCGCCTCCCGGTTGGTCCAGGCGCGCGCTTCGGAGAGGCCCGCGATGGGCGGGATGCGGGAGCTGGACCCGACCGCCACGATGATGCTGCCCGCCTCCAGCGTCCGGAGCGGTCCGTCCGCCCCGTCGTCCGCGGCCGCTCCAGCGGCCTTCTCACGCACCTCGACCCGGCCGGGTCCGGCCAGCCGCGCGCGGCCCCGGATGGGCACGCCACCGTTCTTGCGGAGCGACTCCAGGTGGCCGCTGTCGTCGGGATAGTCGGTGCCTTCGCGCACGATGTTGTAGTCGCGGAAGTCGGACGCTTTCGGCCAGGGGAAATCCCCGCCCGCTCGATGGACCGCAGCGGCATGGAGCAGCGCCTTGGACGGGATGCACGCCCAGAAGGCGCACGATCCGCCGAAGAGGTCGTCGTCCACGACGGCCACGCTGGCGCCTCGCTCGAGTGCCAGGGTGGCGGCCGCCTCGCCGGCCGCCCCCGCCCCGATGATCACGAAGTCGAATCGCTGGCGTTCGTCGGTCATGGGCCGGACCTTACCGGAACGGCCTCGATCAGGTTTCAGGGCAGCCGCTCTCGTCGGGCAACAGCGGCCGCAAGAGCAGCTCGTAGAGCTCCCCGTCGCTCTCCCAGCGGGTCAACTGGTTAGCGCTCATGACCAGCGGAAGCAGCGTCTGCAGATCGTCGCCCGAGACGGTCCCGCAGCGTGCGTCTTCGCCCATCGGGAAAGGTTCGCCGAAGCTCATCAGGGGCTCGGCAAGCGGCCACTCCAGGTCCGGCTGCGCCAGGTCCGGCTCGTCGGGCGGCAGGCCCGGCCGCGTGAATATACGCAGCTCATCGAACTCGTAGGGCAGCCGCTCGGCCAGGACGTCGGTACCGAGCGAGGGAGACAGGTAGGAAAGCGCACCCTGGAAGTCGACCATCGCCCTGCGCGCCTGGAGCTCGGTCGCATCGAGCTGGTCTTCGTGGCCCGCCTCCAGGCCGAGCGCCTCGGCCGCCACCACGTGCGTCTCGCCTTCCGTGATGACCGTGAACGTGGTGGTGTGTGCGTCGGCGATGCCGCGCATGGGGAGGTGCCGGTCGCCGGCGGTGAGGCCTGCCTCAGCGGCCGCGTCCAGCACTCGCTCGAGGCCGGCCGGGGAGAGTCGCGCCAGGTGCAGTGGCGCAAGCGCCGGACCCGGGTAGATGTCGATCTGGGCGCCCTGGCTGATGACGCGTCCGTCGGCATACACGGAGACCTGGGGGATGCTGAGGGCGTTCTGGTCGGGACCCGCCAGGCCGCCACCCGTATCGATGCGCAGCACCAGCTCCTCACTTCCTTCGCCGGATCCCGGCTCCCGCGGATCAGGCTCAGCGGAGGGGTTGGCCGACGAGGTCTGGGCTGGGCCTGAAGGTTCCGTCGAGGGAACGGGTGATCCCGGGGGAGTGGCAGGGCCTCGCGAAGCGATGGAGGCGGGCGGCGAGCCGGGCGAGTCGGGCCGGGACCCCACGGCCGAGCCACAGGCCGTGACGGTGAAGACGAGTGCGAGCAGGGCGAGTGAAGGGAGTGGGGCGTTCATGGCCGCGAGACGACGGGGGCCGGTCGGTTGTTCCACGCCGATATACTGCCGCCGATGTCGCTGCGCCCGAACCCGCCCAGGATGGTCACCGTTCTCATCGCGCTGGCGCTCCTGGCCATGGGCGTGGCCGGCACGCTCATCGATCCGGAGACCGTACGCGACCTGGTCACCGGTCTGAGCCTGCCGCGCGGCATCGAGCGGGACATCCTGGGGCTGGTCGCCGAGCGGACCATCGCCTACGCGTGTCTGGCCGCGTCTCCGCTGCTGCTCATGCTCGGCTCGCTACTGCCTGGTATCTGATGATGCGGATGGGTGACGGGCGGTGAGACTGCGAGGCGGATCGAGCCAGCATGCCCCCCGGTTCCTGACCATGGGCGTGGCGCTGGTCTTCGTGGTGATCGGCGTGCTGGGCACGTTCCTGGGCGTGCTGCCCTCGGTGGGGGGCTTCAGCGGCGAGCTCATCGGCATCTGGTCATACATCGTGGCCACGGTCATCTTGCTGCTGGGCATCTTCATCCGCGGCCTCTGACGGCGGCTCCTCCCGATCACTGGCGTCCGTCAGCCAAGGGCGAGTGATGGGCTCAGTGCCTCCGGCTCGATCAGTCCCGGCCCCTCGTTGCGCACGTCGTTCACGCGCTGCGAGACGGGATGGCGCTCCAGGACATCGTCACCCGCCGGGACCATCAACTCGCGCAGCAGCTCGGCGGACGATCCGCCCGGATCGACCCAGGCGTCCCAGGCATCCTTCGGCAGCAGGACCGGCATGCGCTCGTGGAGAGGCGCCACGATGGTGTTCGCCACGGTCGTGATCACGGCGCAGGTCGAGATCCAGAGATACGATCCCGGGTCACGCCAGAGCGACCACAGCCCGGCCATGGCCATCGGCTCCCGGTCCGCGCGGCGGATCAGCCATGGCTGTCGTGTGCTGCCGCGCCTCTCCCACTCGTAGAACCCGTCGGACGGCACGATGCAGCGTCGACGCCGCAAGGCGACCCGAAAGGCTGGGCTCCTGGCGACCGTCTCGGCGCGCGCGTTGATCATCCGACTACCGCGTGACGGGTCGGCTGCCCAGTGCGGGATGAGGCCCCAGCGATGACGCTCCACCACACGGCCGTCCTCGAGTTCCAGCACCACCGTCAGCGGATCGGTCGGTGCGCAGTTGAAGCGGGGCGGGACCGGCTCGTCTTCACTCAGCTCGGCATGGAAGATGCGCGCCACTTCCGACGGCGACGTCTGCTGGGTCATGCGGCCGCACAACTAACCGTCCGTCCGATCGGCCCGGCTCTTGGCCGCAAAGATCCTCTGGTAGCGGTCGCGCAGCGAAGCGATGTCCGACGCCGCGGCCTGCCACTCCTCGCTACCGGCCTCCAGCGCCTCCAGCCGGCGTTCGGCCGCTCGCCACTGGGTCAACACGTCGCCCAGGGTGAACACAGTGGCCGGCCGTTCCAGTTCGCCGCCCGCGGCCTCGAGCATGGCCAGGTAGCGGCCGTCATCCTGGACCGTGATCACGAACCGAAGTCGTGCCTTGCTGCCGTCCCCACGCATGATGGTGGTCTCCCCACCGATGTCGGGGGAGCCCGATTCCCGCCAGGCCTCGCGAAATGCCCGATCAGCCTGCGGGTCGCGCGGCTTCACCGCGAAGGAGCCCGGCCCCATCGCCAGGAGTCCGGACCGCGCGACGCCGAGCAGCTCCAGCGCGGAGGGGCTGGCATCCGCGTAGGTTCCATCGGCGTTGATCAGGACGGTCGCTTCGTCGACCATGACGATCCCTCTCCCGCTGCTGACCGGTCCTTGCGGTGTGTGACGACAGCGCTCGGAGTGGTGAATGGTAGCGCCAGGTGCAACGGACAGGACGGTGACCCACACTCCGGCCGTGACAGCGGAACGATCCAGCTCTCGGCCCGGTCCCGCCCGCGGACCCCGCGACGAGTGGCTGCTTGACCCGGCTCTCACCTTCCTCAACCACGGTTCGTACGGTGCCTGTCCCCGGCTCGTGCTGGATGCGCAAACGACTTGGCGCGCGCGCATGGAGCGTGATCCCGTGCGCTTCCTCGCGGCTGGACTGGAGCCGGCGCTGGATCACGCGCGGAGTGCCTTGGGCGTCTTCCTGGGCGCCGACCCGGACGATTTGGCGTGGGTCCCCAACGCGACGACGGGCGTGAACACGGTGCTCGCCTCGCTGGCACCGGAGTGGGGACCGGGCGACGAGCTTCTCACCACGGATCACGAGTACAACGCGACGTTGAACGCCCTGCGAGAGGCCGCGCGAGTGAGTCGCGCCACGCTGGTGACCTCGAGCGTTCCCTTTCCGGTGCGCTCGGCGGAGGAGGTGGAAGCGGTTGTGCTGGCGGCCGTGACGCCACGAACGCGCTTCTGTCTCATCAGCCACGTGACCAGCGCCACGGCCCTGATCCTGCCCGTGGAGCGGATCGTGGCCTCGCTCTCGGAGCGGGGTGTGGATACCCTGGTAGATGGCGCGCATGCCCCGGGCATGGTGCCGCTCCACCTGGACCGGCTGGGCGCGGCCTACTACACGGGCAACGGGCACAAGTGGCTCTGCGGCGCCAAGGGCAGCGGCTTCCTCCACGTTCGCCGGGACCGGCAGGCGGGGATCAGGCCGCTGGTCACGTCGCATGGCGCCAACTCGCCCCGGCGGGACCGTTCGCGGTTCCGGCTGGCGTTCGACTGGACCGGCACGTCCGACCCGACGGCCTTCCTGGTGCTGCCCGAGGCCATCGACTTCATGGCCACGCTCCACCCCGACGGCTGGCCGGGCGTCATGGCGGCGAACCGAGAGCTATGTCTCGCGGCACGAGACGTGGTCGCGGCGACCCTCGGAGTGATGCCACCGGCACCCGACGAGATGATCGGCGCGATGGCTGCCCTGCCGCTCGGCGCCGCGGTCGAACGACACTTGTCTCCGCTCGCGCCCGCGCCCGGCGCCGACCCGGACGAGACGCTGCCCGACGACCCGCTTCACGACGAGCTCCTCCAGCGGCATCGCATCCAGGTCCCGATCTATACCTGGCCACCGACCCGGTCCTCGCCGCGACCGCCGCTGCGACTGGTGCGCATCTCCGCCCAGCGCTACAACGCCCTGGACGAGTACCGAGAGCTCGCGAGGATCCTTCGTACCACGGTCAGGCGAGATCAGAGGGTCACCGCCTGACGCTGTACCACCGCTATCGTTATCGCAACGCGGCCCGCCTGTGCTCCCTGGCATCGATGGGTTCAAGGGGTTCGCGGCCAGGCGTCGACCCATACGACGCGCTGGGGTTACCGATAGTGCCGGTGAGTGCCACCACCTCCCGGTCAGGTAGAAGCATCGATCGTTGACAGTGCCATCACCTCTCGGTCACCTGGACCAACGAGGGGGCGGCGCATCGTCGAGCTGGCCGACGAGCGGCTGATCGGCTGGCCGCGGCTGACGACCTCGCTGTCCGGTACTGATAGGTGGAGTCTGTCGCAAGCTCCTTCCTCGAGCGGTTCGACGCCGCGCGCGTGGCCGAGGAGGTCAAGCCCCTGTGGGACTACTCGCGCGTCGGGGGGCCTCGAGGGGGACAAGGTGGTCGGGACGACGCGCAGTTGGGCCAGCGATCTGACGGTACCCGGCGGCGCGCGCTTGCCTGCCGCCGCCGTGGCCGGCGTGACGGTCCGGGCGACGCATCGGCCGCATGCGACTCTCCACCGGCCGCCATTGACTTACGGGCCGTTAATCCCGATAATCTTGGTCAGGATTGAGCAGTTCCCCCGATCACCTGCACCGGTCGGCCCGTCCCAGGAGAACCGATGACCCTCACTCAGCGCCAGATGGTCGACAACGACCGCTCACGCTTCGACTTCAAGGACGAGATCATCTACCTGCACGAGGCCAAGCGCGGCCTTACGCGGGACACCGTGGCGGAGATCAGCGCCTTCAAGAACGAGCCTGAGTGGATGCTCGAGTCGCGCCTGCGGGCGTACGAGCACTTCCTCCAGCGGCCCATGCCCACCTGGACCGACGGGCTCGATCGCATCGACTTCGACAAGATCATCTATTACCGCAAGCCGTCGGAGCGCGAGGAGAAGTCCTGGGATGACGTCCCGGACAAGATCAAGCAGACCTTCGAGCGGCTGGGCATCCCCGAAGCGGAGCGCAAGTTCCTGTCCGGCGTCGGCGCTCAGTACGACTCGGAAGTGGTGTACCACTCCGTGAAGGAGGAGCTCACCAAGCTGGGCGTCGTCTTCATGGGCACGGACCAGGCGCTCATCGAGTATCCCGAGATCTTCCGCAAGTACTACGGCACGATCGTGCCCGCTGAGGACAACAAGTTCGCCGCGCTCAACAGCGCCGTGTGGTCGGGTGGCTCCTTCGTGTACGTGCCGCCGGGCGTGGAGGTGCCGCTTCCCCTGCAGGCCTATTTCCGCATCAACGGCGAGAACACCGGCCAGTTCGAGCGGACCCTCATCGTGGTCGACGAGGGCGCCAAGGTGCACTACATCGAGGGTTGTACCGCGCCCATCTACGCCACCGACTCGCTGCATGCCGCGGTGGTGGAGGTGGTCGCCCTGAAGGGCTCCAAGGTCCGTTACACGACCATCCAGAACTGGTCCAACGACGTCTACAACCTGGTCACCAAGCGCGCCCACGCCTACGAGGACGCGACGGTCGAGTGGATCGACGCCAACACCGGCTCGCGCAAGACCGTCAAGTACCCGTCGATCTACCTGCGCGGACGGGGGGCCAGCGCGGACATAATCTCGGTGGCCGTGGCCGGCGCGGGCCAGCACCAGGACACCGGCGCCAAGGCCGTGCACCTGGCGCCGGACACCAAGAGCCGCATCGTCTCCAAGTCGGTCTCCAAGGACGGTGGTCGGGCCACTTACCGCGGCCAGCTGAAGGTCGCGCCAGGGGCCACCAACGTGATGGCCAGCGTCCGCTGTGACGCGCTGATGCTGGATGACCAGAGCCGCAGCGACACCTATCCCTACATCGACATCCAGGAGGACGACACCTCCATGTCGCACGAGGCCACGGTGGGCAAGATCAGCGCCGACCAGGTGTTCTATCTGATGAGCCGCGGCCCGACGGAGAACGAGGCGCAGAACCTCATCGTTCAGGGCTTCCTGGAGGTCTTCACCAAGGAGCTGCCGATGGAGTACGCCATCGAGTTCAACCGGCTGGTGAAGATGGAGATGGA
>Ga0136615_10000773_pt1 | contig 14885 bp, 9 predicted proteins | sample AntDrymUQ2882206_2_FD_106647 | JGI IMG/M metagenome (GOLD analysis project Ga0136615, IMG submission 106647) | Polar desert sand microbial communities from Dry Valleys, Antarctica - metaG UQ288 (22.06) | ecosystem: Environmental > Terrestrial > Soil > Desert | place: Antarctica: Dry Valley...
CAGGCCCGATCGTTGGGTACGACGGCGGAACTACTCTTCCGTCCGGTCGTGGAAGCGCCGCAACCCGTGACGCCGGTGGCTCCCGAGACCTCGGCCGACCCGACGAGCAGCGGAGATCCGGCGGCCAGCGGTGACCCGGCGGCCACTTCCGATCCTGCGGCGACCACTGATCCTGCGGCGACCACTGATCCTGTGGCGACCACTACGGAGGGCTCTGCGGCCGGGCCGGACCCGAACCGACCAGACGTCACGCTCGAGGAGGCCCAGGCCGACTTCGCAGCGCTGACTGAATGCACCACCGAGGTCGACCCGACTCAGGTCAACTCAGACCGTCCGGACGACTACGTCGTCGCCTGCTCGACCGATGGCACGCAGAAGTACCTGCTCGGACCGAAGATCATCCTTGGCACCGAGGTCGACGACGCCAGTGCCGGACTCGACCCATCGGGCACGACCGGCTGGGTCGTACTGCTGGACTTCAAGTCCGGCGCTCAATCCACCTGGGCCGAGTACACCGCGGCCAACGTCGGGAACAACGTCGCCTTCACCTTGGACGGCCGGGTGCTGTCGGCACCAGTCATCAACGACCCGATCAACGGGACCACCACAGTCAGTGGATCGTTCACCCAGGAAACGGCGACCAGCCTGGCGAATTCACTGAAGTACGGGGCGCTGCCACTCACCTTCACCCAGTCCACCGCCGAGACGGTCTCCGGACTCCTGGCAGCCGATCAGCTGCGCGCCGGCTTGATCGCCGGCGGCATCGGCATCCTGCTGGTCTTTGTCTATGCCGTGTTCTACTACCGGCTCCTCGGCCTGGTCACCATCGCCAGCCTTGTGCTGTCCGCGGTCATCGTCTATGCCTGTCTTGTCATTCTCGGTCGCCAGATCGGGTTCACCCTCAGCCTTGCCGGAATCGCCGGTTTCATCGTCGCCATCGGTATTACGGCGGACTCCTTCATCATCTTCTTCGAAAGGCTCAAAGACGAAGTGCGGGAGGGCCGCTCGATGCGGGCGGCCGTACCGCGAGCATGGGTGAGTTCACGCCGAACCATCCTGTCCGCCGACGCCGTCAGCTTCCTCGCCGCCGCCACGTTGTACGTCCTGGCGATCGGCGGGGTCAAGGGCTTCGCGTTCACCCTCGGTCTTGCCACCGTCCTCGATCTCATAGTCGTCTTCCTGTTCACCCACCCGCTGGTGGCACTGCTGTCGCGCAACGCGACCTTTGCCTCCCCACGCGTATCCGGCCTGGGTCGGCTCCGCGTCGGACCGGCGACGTCCGTGGTTACGGCAGGTGGCGGGGCGGCAGCCGTGCGAGGAAAGGCATCGGTACTCGGTACCTCGACGAACAGGGGTGGAAGCTGATGGCCACGAAGTCCGGCTCCGGAAAATCCAGCCGTAAAGCAGCGCCAGGCAGAAAAGCGAAGGCCTCAGGTGCCAAGGCGGCAGGTGCCAAGGCGGTAGCGAGCAAAGCCACCCTTGCCGCCAAGGCCACAGCTGCGAAGCCAACGGCTGTGAAGGCGACGGCTGCCGACCCGACGGCTGCCAAGGCCACCGCCTCCGTGGCCACAGCTGTCGACACGACATCCGCTGACGACGCCGCTTCCGCTGCCGAGCAGGGCACATCCGCAGCGCCGGAGCGCAAGCCGTGGCCGATCCGGCTCTATCTGGGCGAGATCGGGTACGACTTCATCGGCAAGCGCAAGATCTGGTACGTCGTCTCGGCGGTGTTGGTCCTGATCTGTGTGGGTTCGATGATCTTCAAGGACTTCAATCTCGGTGTCGAGTTCGCCGGCGGGGAGCGCTTCCGCAGTCCCGGAACCGCAGAGCAGCTCGAGGATTTGAGTCAGGCGGTCAAGGACGTCGGCGCCGACGTGACTAGCGCCCAGGCGGTCGGTGACAACCAACTCGTTCTGATCACCGCAGACTTGGATGAGGAGCGCAGCGGCGAGGTGAGCGCCGCCATCGCCGACGCTCTGGGAGTCGACAGCAGCGACGTCACGAATTCCACCACCAGCGCCAGCTGGGGTCGGGACGTGACAAGCAAAGCGCTGCAGGGACTACTCGTCTTCCTGGTCCTCGTTATGGTGTTCCTGGCGGTTCGCTTCCAGTGGAAGATGGCCATCGGCGCGATGGTGGCGTTGATCCACGACCTCGTGATCACCGCTGGGGTCTATTCACTGGTCGGTTTCGAGGTCACCCCTGCCTCGGTCATCGGATTGCTGACAATTCTGGGCTTTTCGCTCTACGACACCGTCGTGGTGTTCGACAAGGTGGACGAAAACGCCAAGGGTCTGCTCGCGAGCCAGCGCCGAACCTATTCCGAGTCGGCCAACCTGGCGATAAACCAGGTCCTCATGCGCTCGATCAACACTTCCATCTTCGCGCTGCTACCAGTTCTAGGCCTGCTCTACGCAGGCGTCTTTCTGATCGGCGAGGGAACGCTGCAAGATCTCGCACTGGTGCTCTTCGTCGGCATGCTGGTCGGTATCTATTCCTCGATATTCTTGGCTACCCCGGTTCTGTGTGATCTCAAGGAACGCGAACCCGAGTACCAGAAGCTGGCCAAGCGGCTGAACGCCAAGCGCGCCGGGGTCAGCGTGGACAGCGCAACTCCGATGAGCACGGCAGACACAGCTGTCTCACCGATGGCAGCGGCGAAGGCAGATCGCCGCCGGGGACTGGCACAAGCTCGGCGCGACGTGCGCAAGGCTGATCCCGGTGCCGACACGATCCACACGATCGACACGATCGACTCTGAGGAATCTGACGGCGAAGATCAGTCCGACGACTTCCCGGGCGTGACCGGTGGCGGCACCCTGGTCGCTTCTGCACGACGAACTCGACCGCGCAGCACGCGGGCATCGGCCGGTACGCCCGCAACCAGCACGACCAAGAATGGTGCCGTTGCGTCCGCCGGTAGGCGCGGGAGTCCCGCCAAGCGGAACGGGTGAACCTCCTACCGTCTCGCCGGATGACCGGCCGGTCGAGGCGCTCGCGCCCTTGGCGGCGCTACAGTGGTAGAACGGTCGTCCTACCCAGGCCACGGGCGCCCGTGTCCTGATCGAGGAGGGCTGTGAGCAGCGACGCCGCCCCGCCGAGCGCGTCCGCCATCCAGGCACGGCCAGAGCCGTCGCTCGGGGTAGCCGGTGACGAGGAGATCCCTACCACCAGCGCTCCCATTGAGGGCAAGCGAAGTGTGCGCAGCCGGCTGGCTAGGCGGATCATCGCCGGAGGGGGCGCCCCGGGTGTCAAACCAGTTCTCGAGCCCTTGGTCGCCAGCCATCGCCAGGCGCATGCCAAGGCAGACCTCCGCGAGCTGCAGCGGGCCTACGACGCTGCCGAGCATCTGCACACCGGACAGAAGCGCAAGAGCGGTGACGACTACATCACCCACCCGCTCGCGGTCGCGACGATCCTGGCCGAGTTGGGGATGGACACCACCACCCTGATCGCTGCGCTGCTGCACGACACCATCGAGGACACCGGGTACGCGCTCAGCGATCTCGGGCGGGACTTCGGCGAGGACGTGGCGCGCCTGGTCGATGGCGTCACGAAGATCGACAAGGTCAAGATGGGCGACGCGGCCCAAGCCGAGACCATCCGCAAGATGATCATCGCAATGTCCCGCGATCCGCGCGTGCTCGTTATCAAACTGGCCGACCGGCTGCACAACATGCGCACTTTGCGCTTCCTTCCCCCGCACAAGCAGGAGCGCATCGCCCGGGAGACTCTCGAGATCCTGGCGCCGCTGGCTCACCGACTCGGGATGAACACGATCAAGTGGGAGCTGGAGGACCTCGCCTTCGCAACGCTCTACCCCAAACGCTACGACGAGATCGTCCGCCTGGTGGCCGACCGTGCGCCCTCTCGGGACACCTATCTGGCCAACGTGTCCGCGGCAGTTAGAGGTCAACTCAAGTCGACGAGCATCACCGCGACGGTCACCGGTCGGCCCAAGCACTACTACTCGATCTATCAGAAGATGATCGTGCGAGGCCGGGACTTCACCGACATCTGGGACCTCGTCGGTATTCGGATCGTGGTCGACTCGGTCCGGGACTGTTACGCCGCCCTCGGCGTGATCCACGCGTACTGGCAACCCGTACCCGGTCGATTCAAGGACTTCGTCGCGATGCCGAAGTTCAACCTCTACCAGAGCCTGCACACCACCGTGATCGGTCCGCAGGGGAAACCCGTGGAGCTGCAGATCCGCACCCGCGACATGCACCGGACTGCGGAGTACGGCATCGCCGCGCACTGGAAGTACAAGGAGACCAAGGGCGGCGCGCCGGCCAAGAGCAACGACGAAATGCTCTGGCTACGACAACTGCTGGACTGGCAGCGGGAGAACCAGGAGCCGGGGGAATTCCTCGAATCGCTGCGGTTCGAACTCGGCCCGCAGGAAGTCTTCGTCTTCACTCCCAAGGGTGACGTCATCAGCCTCCCGGAGGGCGGCACTCCGGTGGACTTCGCCTACGCGGTGCACACCGAAGTCGGACACCGCTGCGTCGGGGCCCGGGTCAATGGCAGCCTGGTGTCGCTGGAGAGTCAGCTGTCCAACGGGGACACCGTCGAGGTGTTCACCTCCAAGTCAGAGACCGCTGGGCCCTCCCAGGACTGGCTGGGGTTCGTCGGGTCCTCGCGTGCCCGGACCAAGATTCGGCAGTGGTTCGCCCACGAGCGGCGCGAGGAGGCGATCGAGGCCGGCAAGGACGCGCTCACCGCAGCAATGCGCAAGCGGGGATTGCCGCTGCAACGAATTCTGGGCGGCGAATCGCTGTCCACCCTGGCCAAGGACCTGCACTATGCCGACGTCAGTGCGCTCTATGCTGCCGTGGGCGAGAAGAACGTGTCCGCCCAGTCGATCATCGACAAGCTGGTCGCCGGGATGGGCGGGGCCGAAGGAACCGTCGAGGACCTGGCCGAGACCACCACACCCACCCGGCCGATCCGCCGGACGACCTCAGGGGAGACGGGGGTCGTCGTGCGCGGGGTCACCGACGTCTGGGTCAAGCTGGCCCGCTGCTGCACACCGGTGCCAGGCGATGACATCCTCGGGTTCCTCACCCGCGGAGGCCCGGTGTCGGTGCACCGTCGGGACTGTACGAACGCCGCCGACCTCAAGACCCGAGCCGAGCGGTTGGTGGAGGTCGAGTGGGCCGCCCAGCCGGGGGCGATCTTCCTTGTCGCCATCCAGGTCGAGGCTCTGGATCGACATCGGCTGCTCTCCGACATCACCCGCGCACTGTCCGATGAGAGCGTGAACATCCTGTCCGCTTCGGTGCAAACCACCCGCGACCGAGTTGCAGTGAGCCGCTTCACCTTCGAGCTAGGCGATCCCAAGCATCTAGGGCATCTGCTGCGTACCGTCCGCGGGGTCGACGGCGTCTACGACGTCTACCGGGTCACGGCCTGAAGTCAAGTCGGGTCAGCTCTGCACCGTGACGCGTTGGAGGGTGATCGGGACTCGCTCGGATCCTCGCACTGCAACACGCCGATGTTCACGGCGTGGACCAGGCGGTGGCAGGGTGAGCCATCAAAGAATCCCTCTTGGGCGAGGAAGGCCATGCTGTTCGTCGCACACGGGGCAGTCTCTGGGTCCAGGGTCATCTCGAAGTCACCACGCGAACTGGACGTTTCGAGCAGGACCGGCTGGCTGCTGGCGACTCCCCGGCCAGGGATCGTGACAGTGCAGCCGGCCGTGACGAGCAGCGCCGTCGCAACTGCGGCAGCCGGGCCATGTCCGGCATCGCAGTAACACCGGCACAGGGATCAGCGCGTCAAGCGACGGGTGCTGCCACGGTGACCGTGGTCAGCGTGATCGGGAGCAGTGGGGCACCGCCGCCGGAACTCGCCTCGAAGGAACCGTCGTTGCCCCCAGCGGCGACCGCATCGATCACCTCGAGCCCCGCCGTGATGGTGCCGACGAGGGTGTACTCAGGCGGCAACTGGGTGTCCTGAAAAGCGATGAAGAACTGGCTGCCGATGGTTGGCGGCTGGCCGCCCTGAGCCATCGCCACGCTGCCTCGCGGGTAGATGGCGTTGGCGCCGTCCGGTGATGGACCAAGGGCCGCGACGCTGGCCGGTTCCGCGGTGTAGCTGTATGTCGGTCCGCCCGAGCCCGTTCCGGTCGGATCCCCGCACTGCAGCACGCCGAAGACCTCGCTGTTGACCAGTCGGTGACAGGGTGAGCCGTCGAAGAAGGCGCTCTCGGCCAGGTACTTCATGCTGTTGGTGGCGCACGGCGCGTTGGTTGGATCCAGGGTCATCTGGAACGCGCCCTGCGTGCTCACGACATCCAAGACGACCGGCGTTGTCGTGCCGTCCGGCTGGGGCGGGACACCCACATCGCTCAGGTTCGGATTCTCCGGATTGCCGGGGGAATACGTGCAAGCCAGGGTTTCCGGCTCACTGCTGGCTTCAGGCTCGGCGGCCGGCTCGTTATCGTCGAAGGCGCCGGAGAAGAACAGCACACTGCCGACCACGAGCACGACGGTGAACGCGGCGACGGCCACAAGGGTGTTACGGCGACGCTTGCGCGCCTCCTCGGCACGGCGTTCCAGTTGTCTCTGCAACTGACGCCGGGCAGCCTCGCGCCGCTGCTTGTTCGTAGCCACTGTCGTACTCCTGTCGAAGTCATCGATCGTTTCTTGCGCGTCTGGACCCTGCACCGACGTTCGAGCGGGTCCGGAGCGGCACACCTCGGGGAGGCGCCTGCCACCGTTGTTTCCGGCTGTACGGCCGGCCACGGAGGACCGACGGGGAAGTCTAGTCAAAGGCCGCGTGAAGCATCTGTGAGCCGCCTGGCAAATGAGCCCTGGGTAGCCTGTTCTCGTGTTGGTCGTCGGATTTCCTGCAGGTGTGTTCGGGACGAATTGCTATGTCCTCGCCACCGCCCCGGGGGCGGAGTGCGTCGTGATCGACCCAGGGATGGACGCCGTCGACCCGCTGCGCGATGTGCTGTCCGAACACGACTTGAAGCCGGTCGCCGTCGTCCTGACCCATGGGCACCTCGACCACACCTTCTCCGTGGTCCCGGTCTGTTCCGGCTACGACATCGCCGCCTATCTCCACCCCGACGACGCGCCGATGCTGGCCGACCCGGTGACGTGGCACGGACCGGCGCTGGCCGCGATCGTGGCCGGAATGCCGATTCCGGAACCCGATGATCTTCGCTTTCTCACCGGTGGTGTGGAGCTCGACCTGGCCGGCGTGCGGCTCATGCCCCGGCACGCACCCGGTCACACGCTCGGCTCCACCGTCTTCGAGGTCACACTCGAGAATGGACCCGGCTTGCTCAGCGGCGACCTGCTCTTCGCGGGCTCCATAGGTCGGGTCGACCTGCCGGGCGGGTCGATGAGTCAGATGACCGCTTCTCTCGCGCGGGTCGTGCTTCCCCTCGATGACGCGACCGTCGTCCTTCCCGGGCACGGTCCGGTCACGACGATCGGCCGGGAGCGGGCCGGCAACCCATACCTTCAGGACTTGGTCGACGAGCCCGCTGCCCCGCGCCGGAGCCTCTAGATGGTCAGCGCCTAGATGGAGAACCTCTAGATGTCCGGTCAGCGGCCCGGCCCGCTGTCGGGCTTTCCGGAACTCCTGCCGGGACAACGGATGATCGAGCAGCAGATCATCGACGGCCTGCGCCGAACCTTCGAACTCCACGGCTTCGCGCCGATCGAGACTCGGGCCGTGGAGCCGGTCGAGCGGTTGACCGTTGGCGGCGAGGTCGACAAGGAGATCTACGCCGTGCGCCGGTTGGCCGATGTCGAGGACCGGGATTCCGAGCCGGGTCTGGGACTGCACTTCGACCTGACCGTTCCATTCGCGCGTTATGTGTTGGAGAACGCCGGCAAACTCGAGTTCCCGTTCCGCCGGTACCAAATCCAGAAGGTGTGGCGCGGCGAACGGCCGCAGTCGGGCCGCTTCCGGGAGTTCACCCAGGCAGACATCGACATCGTCGCCCAGGGCGAGTTGGCCTTCCACCATGACGTCGAGGTCGCGCGGGTGATGGCCGAGGCACTGGCTGCCCTGCCCGTCGGGCACCTTCGGCTGCAGGTCAACAATCGCAAGCTTCTCCAGGGCTTCCTGTTCGGAATCGGTGCACCCGAACCATCCGTTGCCATGCAGGCCATCGACAGGCTGGACAAGGTGCCGGCCGATGTTGTCGGTGAGCTGCTCCGTACCCACGCTGGCCTGTCGGACAAGCAGGCCGACGCCTGCCTGGAGTTGGCCGACATCCGCACGGCTGACACCTCTTTCGTGGACCGGGTGCGCCACCTCGGGATACACGACGAGCTCCTCGACGAGGGTCTGGCCGAGCTGGCCGTCGTCGTCGACGGTTGCAAGGACCTCAACTCCGCGCTAATCACGGTGGAGGCCGACCTGCGGATCGCCCGCGGCCTGGACTACTACACCGGCACCGTCTTCGAGACCAGGATGAGCGGATACGACGCACTCGGCTCGATCTGCTCGGGAGGTCGGTACGACTCGCTGGCCAGCGACGGGCGGACGACCTATCCCGGCGTGGGCATCTCGTTGGGGGTGTCCCGGCTGCTGGTCCCGCTCTTCGCCGACGGCAGCCTCGCCGCCTCCCGCAGCGTCCCGTCGTCCGTGCTCGTGGCACTGCCCGACGAGGGGATGCGGGCGGAAACTGCCCTTGTGGCTCAAGCACTTCGGTCCCGAGGTGTCGCAACAGAGGTTGCCGCATCGGCGGAGAAATTCGGTAAGCAGATCCGGTACGCCCAACGGCGCGGCATCCCGTACGTCTGGTTCCCCGCGGCCGAAGCGGGCTCGCAGCACGAGGTCAAGGACATCCGCAGCGGTGACCAGACCGCAGCAGACCCCGATACCTGGTTGCCGCCCGAGATAGACCTGAAACCGCAGATCATTTCCACCCCGAACGCCGTCGAGTAGAGGAAATCTGTGATTCGCACCCACGCAGGTGGAGACCTGCGCAGCTCCGATGCCGGACAGACCGTCACCCTGGCCGGGTGGATCGGTCGACGCCGCGATCACGGAGGGGTGGCGTTTCTCGATCTGCGCGATGCCTCCGGTGTGGTGCAGGTCGTCGTACGGGACGAATCCGTGGCCCACGGGTTGCGCAACGAGTACTGTCTCCGGGTCCTGGGCACGGTCGCCGCCCGGCCGGCCGGCAACGAGAACCCAGCCCTGCCGACCGGCGCGATCGAGGTCATCGCGGCCGAGGTCGACGTGCTGTCGGAGTCTGCGTCGCTGCCGTTCCAGATCGACGACCACGTGGAGGTGGGAGAGGAGGCTCGACTCAAGCATCGCTATCTCGACCTGCGTCGAAGCGGTCCGGCCGCGGCCCTGCGGTTGCGAAGCGAGGTCAACCGCACTGCCCGCGAGGTGCTGCACGGCCACGGTTTCGTCGAGATCGAGACCCCGACGCTTACCCGTTCGACGCCGGAAGGTGCCCGCGACTTCGTCGTGCCGGCGCGGCTGGCACCGGGGTCCTGGTACGCGCTGCCGCAGTCGCCGCAGCTGTTCAAGCAACTGCTGATGGTCGCCGGGATGGAGCGCTATTACCAGATCGCGCGCTGCTACCGCGACGAGGACTTCCGGGCAGATCGGCAGCCCGAGTTCACCCAACTCGACGTGGAGATGAGCTTCGTCGACCAGGACGACGTGATCGCGCTGACCGAGGAGGTCCTGACTGCGCTGTGGTCGCTGATCGACCACCGCATACCCACGCCGATCCAGCGGATCAGCTACGCGCAGGCGTTGTCGCGGTACGGCACCGACAAACCCGACCTGCGCTTCGGGATCGAACTGACCGACTGCACCGCATATTTCGCAGAGACCACGTTCCGGGTCTTTCAGGCGCCCTACGTCGGGGCGATCGTCATGCCGGGCGGTGCTGACCAGCCGCGGCGCACGCTGGACGCGTGGCAGGACTTCGCCCGGCAACGCGGACACAAGGGCCTGGCCTACGTGCTGATCGGCACTGACGGTGAACTGGCCGGCCCGGTGGCCAAGAACCTCTCGGATGACGAGCGTGCCGGTATTGCCGGTCACGTCGGTGCTGAGCCCGGCGACTGCGTCTTCTTCGCAGCCGGAGAGTGTTCGGGGGCGCGGGGCCTGCTCAGTGCCGTACGGCTGGAGATCGGTCGCCGCGGTGGGCTGATCGATGCGTCCCGGTGGTCGTTCGTGTGGGTGGTGGACGCGCCATTGTTCGAACCGTCTGCCCAAGCCCGGGCCTCCGGCGACGTGGCCGTGGGTGGCGGAGCCTGGACCGCGGTGCATCACGCGTTCACCTCGCCCAGACCAGAGTTTCTGGACACCTTCGACACCGATCCCGAACATGCGTTGGCCTACGCCTACGACATCGTCTGCAACGGCAACGAGATCGGCGGTGGCTCGATCCGGATCCACCGTCGGGACGTGCAGGAGAGGGTCTTCGCCATCATGGGGCTGTCCGCCGGGGAGGCCCAGGAGAAGTTCGGCTTCCTGCTCGACGCCTTCGCCTACGGGCCCCCGCCGCACGGCGGGATCGCGATCGGCTGGGACCGGGTGTGCGCGCTGCTGGCCGGGCAGGACTCGATCCGCGAGGTGATCGCCTTTCCCAAGTCCGGCGGCGGATACGACCCGCTGACCGGCGCGCCCGCCCCCATCACCGCTGCCCAGCGCAAGGAAGCCGGCGTCGACGCCTTGCCTTCCGAGTGAAGGACGCCTTCTACCAATAGGTTCGATACAAGGCGTCCATTCCTCGGTCCGACCGGGCGCTCTATCGTCGGCGCCATGTCGGTAATCTCTCGTACGCTGCTCGGCCCCGGCCCGACCAATCCGTACCCCGAGGCGACCGCAGCGTTGGCCCAGCCACTGATGGGCCACCTCGATCCCGCTTTCCTTGCGCTGCTCGACGAGACCTGCGACCGGCTCCGGACGGTCTACCGCACGGTCAACCGCCGCACGCTTCCGCTGTCAGCTACCGGGAGCGCCGGCATGGAGGCGGCCTTCGTCAACACCGTCGGTCCGGGCGATGTCGTCGTGGTGGGTGTCAACGGCCTGTTCGGAGTACGGATGTGCGATGTCGCGGACCGCTGCGGTGCCGAGGTCGTCCGCGTCGATGCGCCGTGGGGGCAGCCGTTGGACGTGGATGCAGTCCTGTCCGCACACCCGTCACCGAAGCTGATCGCTGCGGTTCACGCGGAGACATCGACCGGCATCTGCAACGACGTGGCCGCACTCGCAGCGGGCAAGGGAGATGCGCTCCTTCTGGCCGACTGTGTCACCTCACTGGCCGGCATCGAGTTGGCCGTTGATGACTGGGGCATCGACCTCGCGTACTCAGGCACCCAGAAGTGCGTTGGCGTCGCCCCCGGCCTGTCGCCGTTCACCATCAACGACCGTGCCTGGGAACGGCGGATCGAGCGCCCGCAGTCCTGGTATCTCGACCTCGGCATGCTCGGTGGCTACGTCGGTGAGGCTGCCAGTGGCAGCGGCGGTCGTACCTACCACCACACCGCACCCACAGCGATGGTCGCCTCGCTGCATGCCGGGCTGGGTCGGGTGCTCGAGGAGGGGCTGGATGCGGTGATCGCCCGCCATGCCGCGATGGGCCAGGCGCTTCAAGAAGGTCTGCAGAACCTGGGCCTGGAACTCTTTGCCGCACTTGGGCATCGGCTCCCCGAGTTGACCACGGTGCGAGTCCCGGAAGGTGTCGACTCCGCGGCCGTACGTGCAAAGCTCCTGCACCACTACAACATCGAGATCGGAGCTGGGGCCGGGGAATTCGCCGCCACGGTATGGCGGATCGGGCTGATGGGCTACAACGCCCGTCCGGACATCGTCACGCTGATCCTGGGTGCCCTGGGCGAGATTCTCGATCGCCGCTGACTGCGGTCTGACACCGGCTCAGGCGCGTTTGGCCGCCTCGAGAACCTCTGCGGCCAGATGCACCATCGCGCCACGGGTCTGATCGGTCAGTTCGTTCTGATCGATCCGCGCGCCGGCTCGTAGGTGTGGATCGTCCGGAACAGTCACCAGGCCGCGGCACAGGCCCTCGAATCTCAGCGCTGCCGCGGCCAGATCCACCGGGCTGCGCCGCCGGGGCACCGCGGTGACAGCCACGAAACTGTCTGCCACGAGAGCACCGAAGCCGCGCTCGGCGATCCACCGCAGGCCCGCGTAGGTCGAGGTGATCCCATCGACACTCGGCGATGAGGCGAATACCAGCGTGTGCGTGCCCCCGAGCAACTGTCGCATCAGTCCGCCGCTGAGCCCGGCCCCACAATCGGTGACCGTGATCGGGAAATGCCGGTGAACGACATCCATCGTCGCGACGAAGGTCGCCTCGTCGAAGCGGGCGCTCTCCCCGGGGTCCAGACCACTGGGCAGCACCCACGTGCCGTTCGCGGATCGACCGAGGTAGGGGGTGAGGATGGCGAGATCACCGGGGTCACCTCGCCCGGCAAGGTCACGAGCGCTGTGCGTCGGTGCAACGCCGCTGCGTAGCAGCAACGAACCGAAGGTCGGATCCGCATCGAGCAAGAGCACCGGTTCAGCGCGCACCTGTGCGTAGATACCGGCCATCAGCACCGACAGCGTCGTCTTACCGACTCCGCCCTTCAACCCGACCACGGCGATGCGCCGCGGACTCCGGATCGGGGGAACGATTCGTTCCCGATCGAGCCGCTCCTGGCGGGCCAGCGCCTTCGCCTTACCACGGAACAGGCTGAAGTTCCGCGACGGCCGTTTCGTTTCGGCCCGCCGCTGCTCGGCCGGCGGCGCAGGTGTTGGCGCCGGCGCCTGCGGCCCGGGCAGCTGCGTTGGGGCCGGTGGCGGTCGTCGTTCGAAGGGGACCGTCGACCCGGGCGCGGCTATTTCTGCATGTGGCTGCGCGGGCGGCGTGACCGTTGGCAGTTGGATCATCTGGGTGTCGTCGGCCCGTCCTTCCAACGAGTGTCGGCCACCCTTGCGCTTCGGTGCCCCGTACGCCGGAGGCGGGGCCGGCGGCGGCGTGCTGCTCAGGGCTGAACCCCTTCCCGGCTACCTGGCCACAACGAGCACTGGGCGCCCAGGCCGCTGCTTGCCATTCTGTCCACAGCGACATTGTCTCTGCGCCCGATGGTCGAACTTCGCCAGGGTCGGTCGCCATGCCTCGATCGAGCCGGCTTCTCCGTACCAGGCCGATCAGAGCTCGCGCGTACCCTCGGGCGCCGTGACGGAGCCGGCGAGTCTCTTCGATGAAGCCGCGGCGGAAAATGCCGCGGCAGCAGCGCCACTGGCGGTGCGGATGCGGCCGTGTTCGCTGGACGAGGTCGTCGGGCAGGAAGCCGTCCTGGGGCCTGGGCGGCCCCTTCGTCGACTGGTCGATGCTGACGAAGGAATGTCGGTGATCCTGTACGGGCCACCGGGAACGGGTAAGACCACGCTGGCCCATGTCGTTTCCCTGGCCACCAAGCGGACCTTCGTGCAGCTCTCAGCGCTGAACTCCGGGGTCAAGGACGTCCGGGCGGTGATCGACACCGCCACCAAGGATCTGGGTCTGACCGGTCGGCGGACGGTCCTGTTCATCGACGAGGTGCACCGCTTCTCCAAGACCCAGCAGGACTCTCTTCTCTCGGCTGTGGAGAACCGGGTGGTCAGCCTGATCGCGGCTACGACGGAGAACCCGTACTTCTCGGTGGTTAGCCCGTTGCTGTCCCGCTCGATCGTGTTGACCTTGGAACCGCTGGGTGACGACGACGTACGTATCCTGTTGCGGCGGGCGCTGACCGATCCGCGGGGCTATGGCGGCACCTTGACCATGGCCTCCGACGCCGAGGACCATGCAGTTCGGATCGGTGGCGGGGACGCTCGCCGCGCCCTGACGACCCTTGAGGCCGCAGCCAACGCCGCCCGGGACGAGGGGCTGTCGGAGATCACCCTGCCCGTCGTGGAGCGCGCGGTCACCCGGGCCGCGGTGCGGTACGACCGGGACGGCGATCAGCACTACGACGTGGCCAGCGCGTTGATCAAGTCGATCCGAGGAAGCGACGTGGATGCCGCACTGCACTACCTGGCGCGGATGGTGGAGGCCGGGGAGGACCCGCGGTTCATTGCCCGACGGCTGGTGATCAGCGCCAGCGAAGACATCGGCATGGCCGATCCCACGGCCCTGCCACTGGCGGTCGCGGCCTACACCGCCGTGTCCTTCATCGGAATGCCCGAGGGCCGAATACCATTGGCCCAGGCCGTCATTCATTTGGCCATTGCTCCGAAGTCCAATGCCTGCTATGCCGCCATCGGTGCCGCGATCGAGGACATCCACAAGGGACTGGCCGGACCGGTGCCCTTCCATCTGCGTGACGCGAGCTACGCGGGCGCCGCCAGACTGGGACACGGGCAGGACTACGCCTATGCCCACGACGATCCGAGCGGCGTAGTGGCACAGCAGTACGCCCCTGACTCGGTCGACCGTCGGGACTACTACACCCCCACGGAGCACGGGGCTGAGGCAGGGATGGGGGAGCGCCTGAGCAGACTGCGGGGACTGCTCCGTCGCCGCTGACGGGCACGCCGACGTAACGAGGTGATTACGACTGGCGCAACCCTGCGTATCGCCGTCGAACAGGGCTAGGTTGCACGAGGCTGGCCTGCACGCACACCGGGGCCGCCCTGCGCGCACATGTGTCTCCGGTGGAAGGTGGAGCTGAGTGGCCAAGGTGATTCTTTCCGACGTCGGGAAGGTCTACGACGACGGCACCCGAGCGGTTACCGGCTTGGACCTGGAAATCGAGGACGGCGAGTTACTGGTCCTGGTCGGCCCCTCGGGCTGCGGCAAGACCACCGCTCTGCGGATGGTGGCCGGTCTGGAGTCGATCAGCGAGGGCACCGTCAAGATCGGCGAGAAGGTGGTCAACGGCGTACCGTCCCGC
>Ga0136615_10000774_pt1 | contig 14883 bp, 14 predicted proteins | sample AntDrymUQ2882206_2_FD_106647 | JGI IMG/M metagenome (GOLD analysis project Ga0136615, IMG submission 106647) | Polar desert sand microbial communities from Dry Valleys, Antarctica - metaG UQ288 (22.06) | ecosystem: Environmental > Terrestrial > Soil > Desert | place: Antarctica: Dry Valley...
CACAGTGGTATCGGGTTGTGGGAGATCAGGGAACAGCGAAGGTTCTTTGCTCATGGTGCTAAGATCGCATATTCATGATCAATTGGCGATCCCCCTGCAAACAATTTTTTCACAGCCTCTCAGAGGTGCCTACATTAAAACGTCGGCCATTGTTTCCAGGCTCGCTGAGCTCTCAGGGCTCACCGAGCAAGAAAGACGAACCCGTGCCCTCCCTGCGAATCGCCGGTACATGCCTCCGCCTGTCTCCCGTCATAGAGTCGGGACCATGAACGCTCGAATGCGGCGGGAAGTAGTACTAACGTTCGCGAAATAGCCTCGCAGCAAGCGTCTGCCACTTGACTCTTAGTCCGCGTAGGGCGCATTACGCGATAAAGCCGCTATTGCGCCCTACGAACTGGTGCTACGCGTCGCTGGCCGATCGCGGAGTCGCGTGCTCCCTCAGCAACTCCTTGCGCTCGAGGCCCTCGCGACGATTTTTTTGACTACCTCTCAGCCTTAGGCGCTTTCATACGATATGCAACAAATGTAGCTCCTCGGATGGCTCTTCGCTTAAGCCTTACTTTCGGACCCCGGCCTGGGTCAGTTGCGCCGGATCTAATAAGCGAGCGAGGTCCTCTTCAGAAAGGTCCGTCAGTTCGCGCGCCACCTCGCGCACCGCGCGGCCGTCCTTGTACGCCTGTTTGGCAATCTGCGCGCCTTTTTCGTAGCCGATAACCGCGTTCAAAGCCGTGACCAGAATCGGGTTGCGTTTGAGCGCTTCGTTCAACTGGGCATGATTAACCGAGAAGCCGGCGATTGCCTTATCGGCGAGGAGGCGCGCGCTCGCCGCCAGCAACTCGATGCTCTGGCAGAGGCTATAAGCGATGACCGGCAGCATGACGTTGAGTTGAAAATTCCCCGACTGGCCCGCAACCGTGATCGTGACGTCATTACCGATCACTTGGGCGCACACCATGCACGTCGCCTCGGGGATCACGGGATTGACTTTGCCCGGCATGATGCTGCTGCCCGGTTGCAAATCGGGCAAGGCGATCTCCGCCAAACCGGCGAGCGGCCCGCTGTTCATCCAGCGCAGATCGTTGGCGATTTTCATGAGGCTCACGGCGACGGTCTTCAACTGTCCGCTCATCTCGACCGCGGCATCCTGCGAGCTCAAGCCTTCGAAGAAATTGTCCTTGCTCACGAACGGCACGCCCGTTTGCTCCGCCAGGATCGCCGCGACGCGCGCGCCGAATTCCGGGTGGGCGTTAATGCCCGTGCCGACCGCCGAGCCCCCAAGCGGCAAGGCCCGCAAGCGCTCCAGGGCGGCGCCGAGCCGGTCTCTACCCAAGCGAATTTGCGCCGCCCAGCCGCCCAGCTCCTGAGCGAGCGTCACCGGCATCGCGTCCATGAGATGGGTGCGGCCGGTCTTGACGACGCTTTGCAACTCCTCGGCGCGCCGGGTAATCGCAGCTTCGAGATGCGCCAGGGCCGGCAGCAATCCCTCGGTGACTTGCAAGCTGCCGGCGACATGGATCGCGGTCGGGATGACGTCGTTACTGCTCTGGCCCATGTTCACGTGATCGTTGGCATGCACGGGCGCGCCGAGCCGGCTGCCGGCTAAGCGGGCGATGACCTCGTTGGCGTTCATGTTGGAGCTGGTGCCGGAGCCGGTTTGGAATATATCGACGGGAAACTGCGCATCGTGCTCCCCGTCAGCCACTTCCAGCGCAGCGTTGTGAATGGCTTCCGCCATACTTCCGTCGAGTAATCCGAGCGCGAGATTCGCTTGGGCCGAGGCCGCTTTGATGAGTCCGAGCGCCCGGATGATCGCACGCGGCATGGGAAGACCGCTGATCGGGAAGTTATCCAACGCCCGCTGCGTCTGTGCCCCGTAGAGGGCCGAGGTCGGCACGCGGACCTCGCCCATGCTGTCTTTTTCGATACGGTAATCGCTCATGGCTTTCACGACGGTCACACGCCCGTCATAAAAGTGCGCGTAAGATTAGCTTTGCTCCCAAGGTAAGCCCCGTTGCCGCCAACCATTGATCCTGCCCCGGCGCTTGTGCGCGTCGAGATCGCCCTCGAATCCCTCCGCGACATTGTAGAGCCGCTTAAACCCGTGCTTCGCCAGCGCCTCGGCGGCGGCGCGCGAGCGCTTGCCGCTGCGGCAAATCGTCATCACCGTGACATCTTCCACCGGCGCGTGGTGTCGTAACGCTTGGCGGATGCGCTCGGCGAAGTCCGGTAACACGCGCCACTCGGGCGCCTCCATCCAAGGCACGTGGAGCGCGCCCGCGGGATGGCCGACGTACTGATGCTCCATGGTTGTTCGGACATCGACGATGACCGCGTTGGGATCCTCGCGCTGTAGCTCGAACGCCTCATCGGGGCGAATGTCTTTAATCTCGATCTCTGGCATGATGCGGGCCTCAAGTGGAATACGGCATCCATCGGGCGCGGCGCTGGCAGAGCCGCCGCGCCCGCGCAGTATATCGCGAAGCCAGGGCGGGGACATCACGGCCGGGTTATCAGAGTCGAGATATTTCGCCCGCAGGGCAGGTGCCCCGCAAGCGAAAAAAGGGGAGCTTTGCACGCCTCCCCATGGGAACCCCCATGGCTAGAGTGCCCGCCGCAAGCAGGGTGTCAGTGAATTACGGTTTCTGGGGAGTCATCGAGCGTGGGGGGAAGAACATGCCGCTAGCCGCGGGTCCGGTGGCCGCGGTGGACCTCGGTTCCAATAGCTTTCATATGCTGGTAGCCCAGGTCTCCAGCGGGCGCTTGCAGGTCGTCGATCGCATCAAGGAAATGGTGCGTCTCGCCGCCGGGCTCGACGATCGCAACTGTCTCGATGAGGCGGCCATGACCCGGGCCCTCGAGACGCTCGAGCGTTTCGGACAGCGCCTGCGCGATGTCCCCAAGGGCAATATGCGCGCCGTCGGGACCAACACGCTGCGCAAGGCCCGCAATCGAAAAGAGTTCTTGACGCGCGCGCGGCAGGCGCTCGGCCACCCAATCGATATCATCGGCGGCCGCGAGGAGGCGCGCTTGATCTACCTCGGCGTATCGCACAGCCTGGAGGACAGCGCCGAGCGGCGCTTGGTCGTCGATATCGGCGGCGGGAGCACGGAGCTCATCCTCGGCCAGCAGTTCAAGCCTGCCCACATGGAGAGCCTGCACATGGGATGTGTGGAGATGAGTCGGCGATTTTTTGACGAGGGGATAATCGACGACGCCAGCATGGAGAAGGCCGAGCTATTCGCGTTGCAGGAGCTCGAGCCGATCTCCTCCCCGTTTCGGCGCGTCGGCTGGGAGTCCGCCATCGGGGCGTCGGGCACCGTGCTTGCGGCGCAGGAGGTAGTGCGCCATCAGGGATGGACTCAAAATGGCATCACTTCGGGCGCCTTGCGCAAGCTTCGCAAAGCAATGATCGCGGCGGGCCGCATCGATAAGCTGGCGTTCGAAGGGCTGCAAAGCGACCGCGCCCCGGTTTTCGCGGGCGGTGTGGCGATCCTCGGCGCGATTTTCCAATCCTTGGGCGTCGAGCGCATGCAGACGTCGAGCGGTGCCTTACGCGAAGGCCTGTTGTACGACCTTCTGGGCCGCATCGAGCAGGAGGATGTGCGCGCGGCCACCGTCGCTGACCTCATGCGCCGCTATCAGGTCGACGAGCCGCAGGCGACGCGCGTAGCGGCGACGGCACGGGCCTTACTTGAACAAGCGCCCGGCGCCTGGGGGATCGAGCGGGAGGAGCACGGCCAGCTCATAACGTGGGCGGCGCGATTGCACGAAATCGGCCTCGCCATCTCCCATAGTCAATACCACAAACATGGGGCCTATCTCGTCAGAAACATGGACCTGCCCGGTTTCTTCCAGAGTGAGCAGGAAGTGCTCGCCGTGTTGATCCGCGGGCACCGGCGTAAGCTGCCGCTCGGCGAGCTTCAAAACCTTGCTGACACGGTGCGGCAACCGGCCTTATACCTGTGCGTGCTACTGCGACTGGCCGTCGCGCTGCACCGGAACCGAACCGATGCGCCGCTCGCGCCGCTCGCGCTCGAAGGAGACACTGGGGTCGTGAAGCTGCGTTTCGCGCCGGAATGGTTGGAGCAAAATCCCCTGACCCAAGCCGATTTGGCACAGGAGGCGTGGTATTTGAGTGCCGCGGAGATCAGGCTCAAGTACAAGTGAACGGCAATTCGGGCTAGGCGCGGATCGCGGGTCAGTGGCCGTTCATCGGAAACAATCTTATACTTACCAGGTTACGGATGGAGGGGCGCTATGGATACGCTGTGGAGGGAAATCAACGGCACGGGCATCGGCGTTTACCCGATTGGGCTTGGGGCCATGCCCTTGTCGATTGCCGGCCGGCCCGAGGAGGCTCAAGCCTTCGAGGTGATCAAGGCCTTCGTCGAGGCGGGCGGTGACTTTATCGATACTGCTAATGCCTACTGTCTCGATGACTCCGATATCGGCCACAACGAGCAATTGATCGCGAAGGCATTGGAGCGCCTCGGCAAGCGAGGCAGCGTCACCGTCGCCACCAAGGGCGGGCTGCGGCGCCCCAAAGGCGAGTGGACCACCGACGGCCGCCCCGGATCGCTGCGGGCCTCGTGCGAAAAGAGTCTCCGGGATCTCAACACCGGCGCCATCACGCTTTATCAACTCCACGCGGTCGATCCCGCGGTCGATCTCGCGGAATCGCTCGCGGAGCTCATGCGACTCAAGGAGGAGGGGAAGATCCTGCATATCGGGTTGTCCAACATCACCCCGCGCCAGTTGGAACAGGCCTTGACGATGACGCCGATCGCCTCGGTACAAAACCGCTGCAACGTGCTCGAACAGACGGATCTTAGGAACGGCATGGTGGCGCTTTGCCAAGCGAAGGGGGTCGCCTATATTCCTCATAGCCCGGTGGGAGGCCACTTTCGACATGTGCGGTTCCGCGATGAATCGATGCTGACGAGGCTTGGGGAAAAATACAGCGCCTCATCGTATCAGATCGCCCTCGCCTGGTTCCTGCATAAGGGGCAACATATTCTACCGATCCCGGGCGCCAGCAAGCCGAAGAGTATTCTCGATAGCTTGAAATCCGTGGAGGTTCGACTGGCTCCAGAGGAAATCGCTGCGTTGGATCGGCTGGGTTAGGGAAGCTCTGAAAAGTGTCTCGAGCAAGCCTAGATGCGCGACAAAGCAGATGGGCTGCGCAGTAACTTTTGCAGAGCTTCCTTAGCTTGGTAAAACCTGTGTCGACGGTTACACTGCCTTTACAAAGTGCGCCGTTTCCCGGGTTACGCCGCTACGCGGCCCAGGCTACAATTTCTACTGGCCGTGGCCGACTACGCGGATTCAGGGACCAAGTATGCGACCAAGGACGACAGTATGGTTGTGAGCGCGGAAGCGACCTCACCAGGAATCGCGGTCCCCGTGGGCATGGCAAAATTGTTCACGGCCCAGACTACGGTAATCGATATCGCTCCTGCGAGCGCGCTTGAGCTGACCTTGCGTGATGGCACATAAGCTTGGACGTTTTGAACATTGGCATTCATGAAAATCCCCTCCTATTCAGACGGATCGAATCGCTTAAGATGCTCTGCTCATTCGCCAAGCCTAAGCTTGCAGCGAATGGTAAGCTGCACGCAAACAATATACGAAGGGAGTGCGTCTTTTTTCCGTGAAATTTCTCACAAAGAAATTGTGAAATCTTCCCAGAATTAAACCGCCGCTAAGTCGGTACCGAACTTTGTCGAGCGAGATTCCCTGGGGATTAAGGGGCTAGGTTCGATTAAGTCTTCTACAATACGGAGATTCCTCGACGCCCCGTACCCACCTTGATGGCGTACCGCTGCACTTTGTGAAACGGGGACATGACCGCGAGCCCTGCTTCTTCCGAGGAAGACTATGTAGCCCACGTTCACTGGCTGGGCGCGGCATTCACGGAAGCTGACTGCGCCCTGCGCGCCTACGTCCTGATGACCCATCACGTGCATGTGTTGCTAGCGCCATCAATGTTGACCAGCCGGGCAGGTTCGTGAGCGATCCCGGCCGCCGATAATCGGCAGGCGTTCGCCGGGCGCGCATGCACCACGCTCACACGCGCGCCGCTCCGCCGCGCCCACTGACCAACATAATGAGCCAACCGAGACCCGAGTCCCGCATTTCCGTCACATCGGCCAGATCGATGATGTAGTTCTCATGACGGTTTCGGTCCGGCTCGCAATACTGCCAGAGCGCGAAACCGAGCGACAAATCAAAATGACCCATGGCGCTCAGCGTGACGGTCTTGCGGTCCGGCGATAACATGATGGTAAAGGCTGCCATCGTCGTCTCCTCGCGTTTCGAGATTAATAGCACCTGCATTTAACCCGGGGTCCGTACGCGGCGCAATAGGGCAAATTGTCGCGCGGCAATTCGTCGCAGCTTGCAACGCCATGGGGTGCGACAATTTGTCGCATTTTAAAAGGCGATCGCGATTGCTATGATTGGCAGGGCTGAAGGACAAACAGCCGGGGCGTGAGGACAAAAGAATGCGCAAATCGCGAAGTGGAGATGGAAAAAAAGGCCGCGCCAGAGGCGCGGCCATAAAGCGCGGTGGTGAGAGACGAGTGTCCAGGCCGCTAAACCTGAAGGACGCTCGAATCTTCCACTACGTACCGGAGCCCTACGACCTTGCTAGGCCGCTGGGCCTACGCACAGCTTAGGCTGCCTTCTTGACTTCCCGCACCAAGCCGACGCAGGCCTCGGCACAGTCCGCACAGCTCTGGTGCTTGGAGGCGTGTTTGCGGCATTCCTTTTCACAGTCCTCACAGACCGCGGCACACGCGTTGGCGAACGCCTTCGTGTGTGCCGAATTGCTTGCGCTCAACTGTGCCAGGGCATTGCACGCCGCGATGGTCTCTTGTACCGCGACCGCGCAGCTCGCGAGCGAGGTATCGCCGCCCTTGAAGGTGTTGATGCAGTGATGGAGGCAAGCGTGCCCCTTGGCCATGCAGGTCTCGGCGGCCGCCATGAGGCCGCTGTACTGCCAGGTATGGTGATGGGTGGCCGCGAAGGCGCGCCCGGTGCCGGTCATGAGCGCGGCCGCGCCCACCGCCGTGGCGCCGGCGAGGAATTTCCTGCGCGCGGACTGACGGGGGGCGTCGCCGGTCTCCAGATGGGTTTTTGAATGCAACTCGGACATATCAGCTCTCCTTTCAATGTGGATGGATAAAGGGTTGCGCAGGCATGTAACGCTACTCGCTACGGCTTTGCGGCGCTTTCGGTTGAGGGGATGGCGGAGGAGAGCTGATTTTCCTGCCCATCCCTGACGAAAGCGCCGCACCTCCTCGCCTTCGCGGATAGTACGGCGGCGCTAACCCGCCAGGGAGTATATCAGGCCGCTAAAGCCGAGGACAATATTCTATCTTCGCCGGGCGGCATTCTGATGGCGCCTTGCTCAACGAACCAACAGATCGGTACCATACCAGTCGACCATGACGCGTCGGTAATGTTCGGCCTTGCGGGTTTGCAGTTGTTCGAGGGGATTGAAATTGTCCGTCAGAGTCACACCTTGAGTCTCGTTCACCGTGACGATCCGGTTCTTCAGCCACGCTACTTGCTCTGCTCGGAGTGCCGGGGAGTCGAGGTCGATGGGTCGGCCAGCCGCGAGGAAGATAAAGTCGTTGAAATCCTCGCCAGGTTTGGAAATAAAGATTGAGTAATGCGGAAACACCCGCGCGATGGTGCGCGCGACGGACGCTAGTGCGGCATTGTGGCTGCCCTGCGAAAAAGCCACGAAATTGAGGGCGAGGATGCCATGGTCTGACAATAGCCCGCGCAATTGAGACAAAGTCTCGACGGTCAAGAGGTGCGCCGGCTCCGATCCTCCGGTGAAGCAATCATGGATGATCAAGTCGTAAGGGCCGGTCAAGCGGCGGATTTCATAACGTGCGTCACCCACTATGGCTTGGCCCGTGGGCTTAAACCCAAAGTATTCGGACGCGGTGTCTGCAACCGCTGGATCGATCTCCAAGGTGTCGGTCACGATCCCGTAGCGGTTACGCAACGTCGTTGCCATATGGCCGGCGCCCTGGCCAATGAGCAAGGCGCGAGTCATGTTTGGCGCCAAGGCCGGGATCAAATGAACGATATCCTCGTAGCTGAGCCGGTTTTCGCCACTGGCGATGCTGGCGGCGCCGATCGTCGACGCATCTGACATGAGGAGACGGAGATCGCGTTCCCTTTGATCAATCACCCGTACCCAGCCATATAGGCTTTCCCGCTCGGACCGGATTTGAAAGGGTTCCCCGCCGTTGTAAGCACGCCCTGCGCCGATGGCTTGGGGCAGCAAGCCGATCCCGATCGCGGCCAAGAGAACACTGGGTAGCACGGCGGCTGTTCGCCCCAAGCGCTTTTGCTCATAGATCGCCACGGCCACGGCCAGCACGAGCAGAGCCACACCCAGACCGATGAGGATTTCACGAGAGCCCACCAAGGGAAACAGAAAGAAGCCCAATACCAAGGTGCCGATCACGCTCCCGAGCGTGCTGACGGCATAGATCGACCCGGCGCTGGTGCCAACACCGTCCAACTGTGACGTCGACAGCTTAATGGCATAGGGCCCAACCATGCCTAGCATGGTCAGACTGGGCGAGAACAACACCAGCGCGCTCACAAAGGCACCCGCGCGCAGGCCCAGCGGGTCGGTCGCCAACAAGACGGGCCGAGTTATCCACGGGATTAAGAGTGTGAACAGGGCCGCGAGTGAAATAATGAGTGAAAGTCCGGTGGTGCGTTTCGTCCGGTCGGCCCACCGGCCGCCGGCAAAGTAGCCCATGGCGAGCGCGATCAACGCCACGGAAATCAGGGACGACCAAACATACAGGCTCACGCCGTAGAACGGGGCGATCATCCGCGTGCCCAAAAGCTCAATCACCATCACCGCGGCTCCGGTCAGGAAAACAGTCAGGTAAAGTCCAGCCCGTTCGAAGACATGCAGTGGTTTGTAGCTCATATTTATTAAGGATTCAAAGGTACGCCCCTCAGAACTCATTGAGCACCGCGAAGGCCGGGGCATCCTGTGCGCCGCCGTGTCAAGACGGCCCCTTCATCGATCGCTAACGCCGCGAGCGAGCCACCGGCTTCGCCGTGTACATCTACCCAGAAATGAGGTAAACCCATACCCTCCAGCCAGGCGGGGCCGCTGTCCTCCTTGAGCATAGCAATCGTAGAGGCGCTGCCCGCGACGACACATAGATCTCCGACTACGCTGACGGACGCCAAGTGCCGCACCGGCTAACCGGTCCTTGGGTTGAGAATATGACCGTAACGGACACCATCGAGCACAATGCAACGCTCATAGTCGCCGCTGCTGGCAAGCGCACCCTGGTGCAACGAGAGCGTCTGTATCACGGCCTCCTTGCGACGGGGATGGCGTATGCCGATCCGCCACGGGCTGCCGTTCGGTCGCGGTCCAATGATCTTGATGTCGCCGCCTAAATTGACGATGCCGTGCCGCACGCCGGCTTCACGACAGAGCGCTGCCGCACGATCGACCGCGTATTCCTTGACCACGCCACCGAAATCGATCTCCATGCCCGGCGTTGGAAAATCGAGCACAGGCGGCGCCCAGCGAACTCTGTGCCACCCGACTTTATCGAGCAGGGCTTGGACTTGTCCCTTATCCGGCAGCTCGCCGCGATCGAAGCGCCAAGCGCGGCGCAAGATACCGGAGCTAATATCAAACAGCCCATCGCTCTCCCGATAGCAGGTTGCAGCGTAATTCAGCAATGCCGACGTTTCTTCGTCTACCGAGATGCAACCGCCTGAGGCCGCCACACGATTGATGGCGGAGAGAAAACTGTCGCTTCGAAAGCGCGAATAACGCGCTTCCAGGCGGCGCACCTCAGCGATGGCCGTGCCTGCAACGCGTTCGGCCGCTGCATGACTTTCGGCGTAGAGCTGAATGTCGCACGGAGAACCCATCGCTTTGAATTCAGAGCCGTAAAACGCCATGCTATCCGCTTTCAAAGTCACACCCGTAGTGTTGTCGCCATAGCGCACGCTACTCGAAGCTATTTAAAACTTCACGCTCCAGCTGACGGACAGCGTGCCCTCACGCTCGAGCTGGAAGCCGTTGACATTGTCCTCTACGGGTTCGAGCCACTCGACGCTCAGACGGTTGCCCTTGAAGTCCCCGATCGGCACAACGGCGCTGAGGCCGAAGCCCACATCCCAATACTGCCCGCCGTAGTTGGCCGGGAAATCGAGTGGGATCGAATCCTCGTGCGGCCCGTCGAACTCGCCGTCGATCTCGCCTTGCGTCGTGTAAACGCCGCGGACAGACGCCGAGAGCCAGTCAAGCACACTATAGCTGCCCCAAGCCGTAGCTTGGAAGATGTCGCCAAACGCAAAACCGGATTCGTTTTCATCTTCCAGGCGCTTGGTGCCACTCAGCTGGGTGCCCCAAGATAGCTTGTCCAGGTGGCCCGTGTAGGTGAGGCTCGGCCGGAAGTCCCAGGTGCCGCTGCCGAGTTGCATGTGGTAGTGAAGCAAGGTGCCATTCTCGGTCTTCTCGTCGACGGCGCCGGTCGGCGCGCTCAAGCCCACTCCGAGGTGCAGGTGATGGCCGGGGACGTCCATCAGCTTGAAGAGCGCGGAAAAGGACGTGTCGCCGACGCCGCCGGTGGCGTGGCCAGCGTTCCCGCCGCCATGCTGGTGCCCCCCCCCGCTCAGATCCGGCGCTGTGCCTTCGAGCGGCCGCAGCGTCATATCCATGTCGACGAACTGAGGCATCAGCATCAGGTTCAGCCAATCGGTGGGCGCATACATGATGTCGAGCATGTGCATGTGCATATCCATGTCGACCGACGTAAAGCTGCATCCGGGCTCGCCACACGCATTCGCGAGGATAGCCGCGTCGCTTACGGCATCCGTACCGCGCAGTGTGTCGCCGTCCTGGCGGCTGTACATATAGCGGTAACCGACCATAAAGTCGCCGGCCTTGGGCAGCATGTGGTCGAACATCACGCCGGCCGGCGCGTGGCTGCCGGAGTGGCCGGTGTGGCCGTCATCTGGTTGACCGGTATGGCCGCCGCCGGCTGTCAAGAAGGGTGCCGATAGGTCTACCCGCAGGCCGGCGTTGACCAAGAAATTGTCGAAATCGGCGAAGTCAGCCTCACCCCCAACGCCCCGAAGGTTCCTCGGGGCGCTGGGTCTTACTACCTACCAGCAGAGCGGACAGCCTGCGTAGGCGAAAGTCGCCACTGCAAGCAACGCCGCGCCAGCGACTCCAGCTATTGCGTGTTTCAATTTCATCTCACACCTCCAGTAGAGTATTAGCGAAAGAGCGTCGAAAGGCGCCCAGGCACGTCTAAGCCGTGCCCGATCGGGATCATGCATGTTCCAGTGGCTGGAAGGTCAAGAGGCACCTTACTGCTTGGGCGGTTCCCCGCTGCCCGGCTTCTCGGGTCTGCCAAAGATGGCGTCGCGCAGCTTGGGTGGTCCCGATTCCATCAACTCGGCGGGCGTCTTGTGCTCAAGGGCAAGCGTCCGGGCGTGAAGCGATTGCATTTCGGCATGCAACGCCTCAAGAGCCTCGATGGCCTCTCTAATCTCATTTAGCTTGCGTTCAATGAGCGTCTTTAGCAGCGGCCGCGCCCCACAACCGCACGGCGGACCGCTTTCGTAGCCAACCAGGAGTTGCCGGATATCCTCAATAGAGAAATCAAGCTGGCGCGCTTCCTTCACAAAACGCAGCCGCTCCATCTCGTTTTCTTCGTATACGCGCTGCCCTGCCGAGAGCCACCCCGAACTCTCCCGGCGAGGAGGCGGGACAAGTCCGATCTCTTCGTAGTACCGAATGGTCTTTGCGCTTATACCCAACGCTCGGGCAACCGCACCAATTTTGTGCCTCATTCTTTGCTCCGTTGTTCGGTTGAGCCCTATTCGGGATAGGGCGGTGCCTCACGGCACCGCTCCTCCCACACCACCGTACAAACGGGTCACGTATACGGCGGTTCGGCAGATTAAGTCAAAGGCCGCACAGCGCACACCCTCAACCGAGGCGTCCTCTATCACCGAGCCAGCCGCGGTTTCACCCCATAAAGGCTGAATGCCCGACGGATGCATTACCACCGCTCCTCGATCATCGACTACCTCTCTCTTTCAATCCCCTTGCGGGGAACCGTTCGGGCCTTCGGTCTTGCGACCTACTATGCCCTCTGCAGACTTCTGCCTGCCGCTCAGCTCGGCTTACGCCTCGCTCAGTTTGCGTGGGACAACTCACTAGCGCAAACAACAGGCAGACCTCCCAGGGTAAGACACAGTACTTTCCATGCGTAGACGCCCGATTTATAAAGCACACCCCATGCGCAGATGGAGGACTTCGTTGTCACGTGCCAACTCGTCCCGGATGTACCACACCTACTATCGGGTTCCTGTTCGTCGCCCCGCATCTTTGGATTGGGCTTCCTTCAGACCCCACCTCGCGATGACGCCCTTGCCCTTCTCCTAACCTTCGGCTCTGCGAACACCTGGTGTCAGGACTTTCACCTGACCAGTACTGCGCCATGCCTGGCACACACGCCTAAGCTCAGCGGCGTTCTTGCCGGAGCGAAGCGGAGGCAAGAACGTCCGCTGGAGCGCCTTGTGTACGCCCGACATGGGCATGAACTTATGGGGTGAAAGTCCCCTGTAGGAGTACCTGTATTGTCCAGTTTGTGGACGACTATAACTACTAGCCGACGGCAAGGGCAATCCCGCGAGGGGTTGTCCGAAGGAAGCCCGAGCGCAAAGGTGCGAGCCGACGGACAGAAATCGCATAGAAGGCTCAGTCCCGGGTGAGTCAGCACAAGATGACGAAACCCGCCAGGTGCAGGGGATAGGGTAAATGCGGCGGTTGCGCACTGACAGTTCATGTTCTTATTCGGGGAGATCTGCCTGGCGTGCGGCTGGGAGGGGCTACGGGAGCCGGACTGAGGGCCTTGCCGAAAGGCAGGGAGGCAACCACCGGACCCTACCGCCTGCTCTTGACAGCGCGTCCTGCGGTAACGCAGGGCGTGACCGGGCAGAAGTCAGCAGCGGCCATAATAGCCGTGATATCCAGGAGGGAGCCACGGTGAAGGGCCGAACACGAAAGTACAAGGAGGAGCCGTGATGCACTCGCCATCGGCGCTGAGCCCGACCGGGGGAGCCGAGGCGCGGCGTGTGTTCACGCAGCCAGCCTTGCACGATGACCTGATGGAGCGGATTGTGGACCGCGCGAATATGCGTAGGGCATGGAAGCGGGTGAAGGCCAACAAAGGGGCGCCCGGCAGTGACGGGATGACCCTTGAGGCCTTTTCTACCTTCGCTCATTCGCACTGGTCCACTATCCGCCAAGACTTGCTTGATGGGACCTATCAACCCCAGCCGGTGCGTCGGGTGAGTATCCCGAAGCCCAATGGGGGCGAGCGGTGGCCGGGTATCCCGAGTGTTGTAGACCGGGTGATTCAGCAAGCCATCGGGCAAGTCCTCACGCCGATATTCGACCCGGGATTCTCGGAGTCGAGCTTCGGCTTCCGACCGGGACGCTCCGCCCATGGGCAGTACGGCAGGTACAGACTATCGGCGAGGGCTATCGGTTCGCCGTGGACTTGGATTTGGAGAAATTCTTCGACCGAGTCAACCACGATGTACTGATGGCTCGCGTGGCCAGGAAGGTAAGGGATAAATGCCTTCTCGGCTTGATAGGTCGCTACCTGCGGGCGGGGGTGCTGGTGGGGGACATCATCCAGGCAACGGAGCTTGGGACGCCGCAAGGTGGTCCACTCTCCCCGTTGCTCGCCAACATCCTCTTGGATGACCTCGACAAGGAACTGCAACGGCGTGGATACCGGTTTGCCAGGTATGCCGATGACCTGCTTATCCTGGTCAAGAGCCCTCGCACCGGTGAACGCGTCAAGGCCAGCATTACGCGTTACCTGACCCGCGAGCTGAAACTCGTGGTCAACGAGCAGAAGAGCCGGGTGGTCAAGACCAATGACTGTGAGTTCCTGGGGTTTTCCTTCGGAGGAACGAAACTGCGGTGGTCCGACCAAGCCTTCGCGGACTTCAAGCATCACGTCCGGCAACTCACCGGACGCAGCTGGGGGGTCTCGATGGGCTATCGGCTCGGCAGGCTCGCGCGTTACATTCGAGGCTGGATGAACTACTTCGGCATCTCGGATTACTACCGGCCCATACCGGAAATCGACTCGTGGACCCGACGGCGCATCCGTATGTGCTACTGGAAACAGTGGCGTTGGGTACGCACCAAGGTCCGCAACCTTCTCGCATTGGGAACGAGTAAGCGTCAGGCGATCCTCACGGCGCTGAGCAGCAAGAGCTACTGGCACCTCTCGAAGACCTTGGCGACACAAACCGGGATGACGAATGATTGGCTGAAAAGCCAGGGCTTGATATCCGTTCGTGCGCTTTGGATGCGTGCCCACGGCTATACCTGATGTCATCGTGTGCTCCACTTTTGTGAACCGCCCGGTGCGGACCCGCATGCCGTGGTGGTGTGGGGAGGGAGGGTTAGCAGCCCTCCCTTACCCGATTAGGCGGCTTCCCTTAACTCGGCAAATGCGGCACTGAGCACGCGGTAGGCAGACCGCAGGAACAAGCAGGCCAAACCTAAACCAACCAGAACATCAGGCCAACCCGACTGTAGCAACCAAACACCGGCAGCAGCCACGAAAACAGAGATGTTTGAAGCGATGTCGTTGCGAGAACACTCCCAAACAGAACTCATGTTGATGTCGTCAGTGCGATGCCGCCAAAGAAGACTCAGAGGCTGTGAAAAAATTGTTTGCAGGGGGATCGCCAATTGATCATGAATATGCGATCTTAGCACCATGAGCAAAGAACCTTCGCTGTTCCCTGATCTCCCACAACCCGATACCACTG
>Ga0136615_10000777_pt1 | contig 14878 bp, 16 predicted proteins | sample AntDrymUQ2882206_2_FD_106647 | JGI IMG/M metagenome (GOLD analysis project Ga0136615, IMG submission 106647) | Polar desert sand microbial communities from Dry Valleys, Antarctica - metaG UQ288 (22.06) | ecosystem: Environmental > Terrestrial > Soil > Desert | place: Antarctica: Dry Valley...
CCCTTCAGCACGCGTCCCACGCCGCCGCGCTCGCAGACGACGATCTCGCCGTCGAAGGCGCCGGGCGCGGCCTCTTCAGCGCACGGCCCGTCTTCGTAACCGGGCGTCCCGGCCGCCAGCACGACGGGCGTGGACGTCTCGATGCCGCCGGTGATGGACGCGCCGGTGACCGTGAGGGTCTCGCCGCCGCCGGTCAGCGTGGCCGTCCCCTCGAACGCGCGGGTCTGCGTCGACGCCGCGACCGTGGTGACCCAGGGCTCCAGATGGTTCGCGGTTGCCACCTCAGGACCGTCGTTGCCGGCCGCAGCCGCCACGAAGACGCCGGCGGCGTAGGCGTCGAGGAAGGCCAGCGACACCACGTCGCTGTAGGGGGCGGTCCCGCCGGAGATGGAATAGTTGATGACGTCGACACCGTCTAGAATCGCCTGTTCCACCGCCGACGCGGCGTCCGAGGAGACGCAGATGACGCCGCCACAGACCCTGTAGACCGCGACGTGCGCGCCGGGGGCGATGCCCTGCAGCGGCCCGCGGCCCACGCCGAAGACCGTCGCGGTCTCCACCGGCCCGCCCGCGGCGGTGGTCGCGGTATGGGTCCCGTGGCCGTTGCCGTCGCGCGCCGAGTCAGGGTAGGGCTCCCCGCCGATGACCTCGCTGTAGGTCTCGATGAAGGCCTGGCCCGAGATGAGCTTGTTGTTGCAGACGAACTCGTCGGCTTCTGGGGTGAGCGGGTTGTCCCCGAAGTCGCAGGTGCGGGGGATCACGGTCCCCGTCTCGCTGACCAGCGGCGGCGGCGCGGGCAGGTCGACGGTCTCGGCGAATGACGGGTGCTCCGGCCAGGCGCCGGAATCAAGCACCCCGACGATGACGCCCTGCCCCGCGGTCCCGTCCAGGCCGAGCTGGTCGTAGACCGCCGGCGCCCCGATGAAGTCGGGGCTGGCGTCGGTGAGCGTCTGGCGCAGCTCGTCGCGCTGGACCGCGGCCACGCCGTCGATGGCCAGCAGGTCTGCCACCTGGTCACCCGGCACCTCGGCGGTGAACCCGCCGTAGACGGTCTGCAGGCTGCGCCCGACATCGGCCTGCGGCACCTCCGCCGCCACCGCGTCCAGGACGTCGTCGGTGAACTCCTCGACGTACTCGGTGTAGGCCTCGACGGCCGGCGTCTCGGCGTCCAGCGCCTCGCCGGTCACGCTCGGGCTGGTGGGCGCGAGCCCCTCCACGTCCCCGCGGTACGACGCCACCGCGTCGTAGTCCAGCTTCACCGCCACCCGCACGGGGGCCGGGTCTTGGACGCCCATGAGCGTGGGGTCGGTCTGCGCCAGGCGGCCCGTGCTGGACCTCGCCACCGAGACACGCTCGGCGGACAGCGGCGTGACCTGGAGGGCCTGCGCGTCCGCGCGCCCCGCCGGGAGGAGCCCGGCGAGCAGCGTGACGAGCGCGAGGGCGGCCCAGCCCCGGCGCGAGCGGTGGAGGGGGATGCGCTGCGCGACGTTCATGAGAGCTCCGCGGTCACGCGCTGCGATGGCCAGGATGGGCGGAGCCTACGAGACGGTCCGACATCGTAACCAGCCCCAATATCATGATCAGGGCGGAACGACCGTCGTCCGGCCGCGTCCTACCCGGACGGCCGCCCGTGGAGATGACGCAGCGTGTCCTCCTCGACACGCTCCACCCCCGGCAACGCCGCGAGCCGCGCCCGCGCCGCGCGTGGGGCCACGACCACCGCGCGCCGCGAGTCGAGCGTGCGCAGGAGCCGGGCGCCCTGGATACGGCGCAGCGCCGTCGCGAGCTCCTCCACCGAGCGGCAGGTGACGATCAATGAGACCCGCTCCGCGGTCATGCCCCGGCCACCTCCGGGGTGACCAGCCAGATCACCCGTTCCGCACGCACCCGGGCGGCGGGGAGATCCTCGCCGTCACGCACCTTGGCGAACGCCTCGCGCTTGCCCTCACCCTCCACCGTGAACACCACCAGCCGCGCCCGCTCCAGGGCGGGGTAGGTGAAGGTGAGCCGAGGGTGGGGGTGTAGCGCGTCTGTGGTGGCCACCACCAGCCGCTCGGTCTCGGCCAGTGCGGGCGCGCCCGGGAACAGCGAGGCCGTGTGGCCGTCCTCGCCCAGCCCCAGGTGCACGAGATCGACGGGCGCCATACCGTTCACGAGCTCGTGATAAGCCACGGCCGCTTCGTCGAGGGTGGGCGCCGCCCCGCGCGCGGAGTGCACGCGGTTCGCCCCAACGCGGTCCAGCAGCACCGCGCGGGCCATGCCCTCGTTGGAGTCGGGGTCGCCGACCGGCACCCAGCGCTCATCACCGATGAGGACGTCCACGGACGCCCAGTCGATATCGGCGAAGCCTGCGAGATGCTCGTAGCAGCGCCGGGCGGTCGCCCCGCCGGACAGGGCCACGGACGCAGGCTGGGTCTCGCGCGCCAGCCCCGCAAAGGCGGCGGCGACGTCGCCGACCACCTGGACCTCGCCGTTCATGCCAGACCTCCCGCGCGAATCGACCCGCTGCCCTGGACCGGCGGACACTACCCGACCCGTCCGACCCCCACTATCGGGGGGTAGGGCGTTCCCCCGCTGCGGGCTACAGTCCTCCACAGTGATGGGAGGGCTGAGGATGGAGCAGGGCACCGCGCCGCCGGGTTGGCAGGTCGCGGCGGAGGTCGACTCGCGCCTGGAGGCCGACCTGGTCGCCCGCCTGCTCGCCGCGCGCGACATCGCCTCCGTGGTCGTCGTCGGCGGGACCGGTGACTTCGCCGTCTACGTGGCGGCAGACGACCGCGCGTCCGCAGCGCAGACCCTCGACGTTGCCTAGAGGCTGTGGAGTTCCTCGATCAGTCGTCTCACGATCACCCGCAGGGCGAGGGTCTCGTCCGCCCCCTCGAAGATCGACAGCACCCGCGCGTCCACGAAGTACCGGCTCACCGCGTACTCCTCGGCATAGCCCATGCCGCCATGAATCTGCATCGCCTCGCGCGTGAGCGACTCGGCGGCCAGACAGGAAACGCTCTTCACCATCGACGCCTCGAGCTGGCCGTTGCCCTCGGCAAGCAGCCGGGCCACGGCGTGGCTGAACCAGCGGCAGGCGGCGATCGCGGCGGCCATGCGGGCGAGCTTGGCCTGGGTCAGCTGGTAGGTGGACAGCGGCACGCCGAACACCTCGCGTGCGTTCGCGTACGCCACCGCCGCCTCGAAGGCGGCCTGCATCACGCCCAGGGCACGGGCCGCGGTCTGCAGCCGGCCGTTGGCGAAGGCGTCCATCTGCAGGTAGAAGCCGCGGCCCAGCCCCCCGGTCCCGCCTACCAGGTTCGCCGCCGGCACCCGGTAGCCGGAGAAGGACAGCTCGAAGCTGTGCATGCCGCGATAGCCCAAGGTGCCGATGGCCCGCGCCTCGATTCGCCCGTCACCCTCCCCCTCATGGGTCCATGCATGCCCGGGGTACGGCGGCTTCTCCAGGACGAACAGCGACAGCCCGCGGTGCCGCTCGTCGGCGGTGCCCGTGCGCGCGAGGAGCAGCACCAGGTCGGCGCGCCCGGCGAAGGTGCACCAGGTCTTCGTGCCGTCCACCACGTAGTCGTCGCCGTCGCGCGTCGCGGTGACGGTGAGCCCTGCCACGTCTGAACCGTGGTCGGGCTCGGTGACCGCCACCGCGCACATGAGCTCACCAGCGGCGATCGCGGGCAGCCAACGCTCCCGCTGCTCCGGTGTGCCGCCTCGCACCAGTGCGCGCGAGAGGATCTCCGGCCGGGTGATGAGCGAGCCGGCCACGCCGAGCGACCCGCGCGACAGCTCCTCCGTGACCACCATCATCGACAGCAGGTCGTCGGGGCCCTCGCCCTCCGCGAAGCCGCCGAGGCGCTCGGGAATGGACAGGCCGAAGCAACCCATCCCGGCCAACTCGGCGATGATCGGCTCGGGCAGGTCGAGGTCGCGGCGGTGGACCTCCTCGGCGACGGGGGCGACGCGGCCTTGCGCGAAGTCGCGGAAGCTGGCGCGCACCATGGCGAGGTCCTCGGCGAGGTGGCGCGGCAGGTCGGGGGCGTCCAGGACGGCGCGGGCGACCTCGGCGATGAGCTCGGATGACCGCGCGGCAGCCACGGCCTCGGCCCGGGCGGCGTCGTGCCAGGGCGAGTCGTCGCCCACGGCCCAGGCGTCCTCGCGGCCGGCCAGGCGCCCGGCCAGGTCCGCCGCGACCTCGCCGGCGTAGAGCAGGGCGAGGTCGCGCTCCAGCGTGCCGAGCGTGCCGTAGTCGAGGAGGTGCTCGGCGGCGGTGACCCGGCCCGCGACGGTGGCCACGTCGTAGGCGAGCACCTGGTCGCGGTCGAGCAGGTCCAGGTCGACCCGCCCGTTGCGCACGGTGTCGGCCGCGAGCCGGCCCACCGCGCCGCCCACGACCCCGCGGCAGGCCTCCACGAGGACGCGGGCGTGCTCCAGCGTGCTGTCCATCCCCGCTCCTCATCCGCTCGGGCGGCCTGGAGTTCGAGGCTACCGCTGGGTAGCGACGGTGAGCACTGGTTTGGCGGCGCCGCGGCGGGTGAATCGATGGTGCATGACCATCCCGCGCACCGGTGTCCTGCTCGACCTCGACGGCACCCTGGTGGACAGCGTCTTCCACCACGTCCTCGCCTGGGACGACGCGTTCCGCGAGCACGGCCTGACCGTGGCCCTTTGGCGGGTGCACACCGCGATCGGCATGGGCAGCGATCGGCTGGTCCGCTGGGTGCTGGGCCAGGCGGCGCCACAGGTCGGCAGCCGGGTCGACCGGATCGCCAAGACCCACAAGGAGCGCTTCCTCGACCGCGCTGGCGGCCTGCGCCCCACCAACGGCGCCCGGGACCTGCTGGCGGACCTGGAGGACCGAGGCGTGCCCTACCTGATCGTGACCTCGGCGTCCGGCCCCGAGACCGAGGCGCTGCTGGCGGCCCTCGGACGCGACGACCTCCCCCTGGCCAACAGCGACGCCACCGAGGACACCAAGCCCGCGGCGGCGCCGATCCTGCAGGCCTGCGCGGAGATCGAGCTGGAACCGCGGTGGGCGACGCTGGTGGGCGACAGCCCGTGGGACGCCGAGGCCGCCGTCCTGGCCGGCACGCGCGCCGCCGGTGTGCGCTGCGGCGGCTTCTCCGAGTCCGCCCTCACCGCCGCCGGCGTGACCATCGTCGTCGACGACCCTCGCCACCTCATCGGCCGCCTCTGAACGCCCGGCGGCCACGCGGCGCACCGCGTCCCGCGTCGCGGCAACGGCACACCGCGCACCCGACGCGGACTGTTTCGCCAACTGCTCACCTGTGCAGTTCGCGCAGTGCGATGGCCCTGCGGCAGGCAAGCGCCGACCGCCGCGCGGGCCAGTCAGGCGCCTCGGCCGGTCTTCTCCTGCAGTTCCTCGATCTTCCCCGACGCCTCCGCCTTGTTGAGCTCGGAGTCGAAGTGCTCGCCGGCCTGCTGCGACAGCGTCTGCAGGTAGGACTCCTGTGGACCGGTCATCGGTTCGTCGCCGGTCACCCAGTCCTTCGGGTCCTTCTCGGCGTTCGTGGGCTGCTGCTTGTCGGTCACGTGTGCTCCTCGGAAGCGGAAGGACGAACAAATGTTCGAGTACCCTTCGGCCGCGAAATCTACCCCTAGGCTGCGCGCTGTGCAGAATCCAGAACTGGACGCCTTCCGCGCGGAGTGTGCTGCCGTGGACGCCACCCTGGGCGGGGTGCCGAGCGACGCATGGACCCGTACCGCACTCGGCTCGTGGACCCTGGCCGAGCTCGTCGCCCATCTGATCCGCCAGGTCACCCGGCTCACGGCCTACGCCGACGAGCCGGTGCAGGACGAGGCGCCGGCCGTGGACCGCTTCGGCTACTACCGCTACGATCACGCGGCGATGGCGCCGGGCGTGGCGGCGCGGGCCGTGCAGGAGGCGCGCAAGGTCGACGCCGAGACCCTCCCCGCGCTGTTCGCCGAGTCCTGGCGCGACGCCGCCGACCTCGCCGCCGACCTGCCTGGGGACCGCCTGATCACCACCATCCGTGGCGCGCTGCGCGCCGACGAATACCTCGCCACGCGGGTGCTCGAGGTGACCATCCACCACCTCGACCTGCGCGCCGCCCTGGACCTGCCGCCCAAGCCCACGCCGGAGGCCGGGGCGTTGGTCATGGCGCTGCTCGAGGGGATGCTGGACGGTCCTCGCCCCCGCAACCTGGGCCGTGTGCGCTTCCTGCTCACCGCCTCGGGCCGCATCCCCAGCGACGACCCCCGATTCCCCCTGGTCAGCTGAAGGAGAGAGGCTGCCCATGCAGTTCGGCAGGTTCTTCGAGGACTTCGAGGTCGGTGACGTCTACCGGCACTGGCCCGGCAAGACCATCACCGAGGCCGACGACCACCTGTTCTGCGCGCTCACCATGAACCAGCACCCGCTGCACTCCGACGCGAACTACGCGCAGACGTCGACGCACCTCGGGCGCAACGTGGTGGTCGGCAACCTCGTCTACTCACTGGTGCTCGGCCAGAGCGTGGCCGACGTCAGCGGCAAGGCGATCGCCAACCTCGAGGTCGAGTCGCTGCGCCACGCGAACCCGACCTTTCACGGCGACACCATCTACTCCGAGTCGCGCGTGCTGGACAAGCGGGCGTCGCGCTCCAAGGACGACCGCGGCGTGGTGACGGTCGAGACCATCGGCTACAAGCAGGACGGGACGGTGGTCTGCGAGTTCCGCCGCAAGGTCCTCGTGCCCAAGCGCGCCGCAGGGGCACAGGAGCAGCCCGGCCGACCCGAACCCCGCCGCGGCTGAGCGGGCCGCGGGTTCAGCGCAGCAGGCCCGCGCTGCGCTCGGCCACCTCCTGGCTGACCGCGGCGGTCCCGCCCACCACCACGGCGGCGTCGAGGTCGGCGGCGTGGGCGGTCAGCCACGCCTCGCTCTCCGTGCTGGCGCCGGTCGTGCGCCCGTCCACCAGCAGCAATGGAGCGCCGTCGCGGGCGGCGGCGGGGCCGGCGGCGAGGGCGTCGGGGAAGTCCAGCCCGGTGGCGAGCCATGCGCTGGGGCCGCGCAGGCCCTCGTCGCGCGCCTCGCTGGCGACCGCGGCCGACGTCGCGTAGCGGGTCGCGCCCGCCAGCCGCTCGAAGCGGGCGCCTGGCGTGGCCGACTCGGCGGTCACGGACACGGATTCGGGAATCGCCTCGACCCCGCCGACCACCTGCACGAGCTCGGGGCGCAGCTCGGCCAGGACATCGGCCACGGCGGGCGGCAGCGCGTCGCCACCGGTGAGCAGCACGGGGGCGGCAAGCTCGGCGGCCAGCGCGCTGGCGCTGAGCGCGTCCGGCCACGCGCGGCTCGGGTCGGGCGAGCTGCCCAGCGCGAGGAAGACCCGGTCGATCTCGCCGATCAGGCTGGGATAGCTCGCCATCTCGCGGGCGACGATCGCGGACAGCGTGCCGACATCCGGCGCCTCCAGGCGGGCCTGCGCGAGCACGCCGGCGGCGTCGAGGTCGGCCTCGACCTGGGCGGACAGCTGGTCGGTGCGGCCCACGAGGTAGGCGTTGCGCACGCCGAGGCGGCGGACCTCGGCGGCGACCGCGGGATGCAGCCCGTCGGCGCCGGTGAGCAGCACCGGCGCGCCCAGCAACCCGGCCAGCGGCGTGGCCACGAGCGCCTCGGCGTGCGAGCCGGACGGCACGATCACCGCGACGGCCGCGCGGTCCAGCTCGCCGGACAGGGCCACGGCGGTCTCGATCCGGGTGGCCCCGGCCAGGCGCCGCCCGCCGGTCGGCGTGCCGCTGCTCGTCAGCGGCGGGGGCGGGGGCGGGTTGCTCGTCGGCGGAGGCGGCGTCGGCGTGGTCGGCGCGGGCGCGATCGGCAGGTCGCCGCGGCGCTGGGCGTCCTGCAGGGAGGGGTACGGGTTCACCCGGCCCTGCTGGTAGCGCTCCAGGTCGAGCGCGGGGTCGATCATGTCGGGGTCGCGGATCTCGAAGTGCAGGTGCGGCGAGGTGCCCTCGGCGTTGCCGGAGTCACCCATGTAGCCGACCCACTGGCCCCGGGTCACCCGCAGGCCCCTGCGCAGGCCAGGGGCGTAGGCCCACTCAGGGCCGCCCAGCCCGTCGTCGGTGCCGGGGTGGTCGTTGTTGATGTGGACGTAGCGGTACTCCAGCCCGTCGTCGCCGCACAGCGTGATGCTGTAGCCCCAGCTGGGCATGGGCTCGTCGATGCCGTTGATGTAGCAGATGACCCCGTCGACTGTGGCGTGCAGCGTCTGCAGCTTCGTCCCCAGGATGTCGGTGGACTGGTGGACCCGGGAGCCGCCGCCGCGGCTGGCGTGGTAGTCGTCGGTGTAGCGCACCCCGCCGGCCGCGGGGAAGGTCAGGTCGACGACCCGCTGGTAGCCGCCGCCGGCGGACTGTGCGGCCGCGACCCCTCCCGCGAGAGGGACCAGCAGCGTGACGAGGACGGCGAGGAACGTGCGCCGCATGACGTGAACTCCGACAGGTTGTCCGTCTCCGCGCTCAGCGGACGGTCACTGTCCCATCGGACGATGCTCTACCCTACTGAACCTGCCTTTCCTTGGGCCGCCTGCGCCTCACGCCCGGACTACCCGCCCGCGACCGCGGGGATGATGGAGACGGTCGTGCCGTCGCGCACCGGGGTGGCGAGGCCCTGCTGGAAGCGGATGTCCTCGTCGTCCACGAAGATGTTCACGAAGCGACGGACCGCGCCGGCGCCATCCAGGATGCGCTCGCCGATGCCGGGGTGGGCGGCCTCCAGCGCGTCGACCACCGCGCCGACGGTATCGCCCTCGACCTGGGCGGTGGACGCGCCCTGCGTCACGGTGCGCAGCGGCGTGGGGATGCGGACGGTGACACTCATGCGGGGACCTCCTGGGCGGGCTGGGCACGGTCGAGGGCGGCGGAGAAGTCGCCGAGCCCCGGGGCGATGGTGAACGCGGGACCGACCGTTCCGACCAGGGCATCGAGGGTCTTCAGGCCCAGGCCGCTGATGACCGCCACGGTGCGCTCGCCGCGGCCGACCACGCCGGCGGCGGCGAGCTTGGCCAGGCAGGCCACCGTCACGCCGCCAGCGGTCTCGCCGAAGATCCCCTCGGTGCGGGCGAGCAGGGTGATCGCGTCGACGATCTCGGCGTCGCTCACGTCCTCCATCGCGCCGCCCGTGCGGGTGACCGCATCGATCGCGTAGTAGCCGTCGGCGGGGTTGCCGATCGCCAGCGACTTCGCCACGGTGTCGGGGCGCACGGGGCGGACCACGCCGGTGCCGTCCTTCATCGCCCGCGTGATCGGCGAGCAACCCGTGGCCTGCGCGCCACTGATGCGGTAGGCCGTCCCTTCCTTGACCAAACCTACTCGGATGAGTTCTGAGAAGGCCTTGTCGATCTTCACCAGCATCGAGCCGGAGGCCATCGGCGCGATCACGTGGTCGGGCAGCCGCCAGCCGAGCTGCTCGGCGACCTCGAAACCGATCGTCTTGGAGCCCTCGGCGTAGTAGGGACGCAGGTTCACGTTCACAAAGGCCCAGCCGTACTCGCCGGCGACCTCGGCGCACAGCCGGTTCACGTCGTCGTAGTTGCCGTTCACGGCCACGACCTTCGGGCCGTAGACGGCGGCGCCGAGGATCTTGCCCTCCTCGAGGTCGCTGGGGATGAAGACGTAGGCAGCCATGCCGGCGCGGGCCGCGTGCGCCGCGACGGACTGCGCGAGGTTGCCGGTGGACGCGCAGGCAGCGGTGTCGAAGCCGAGCGCACGAGCGGCGGTCAGCGCGACCGACGTCACCCGGTCCTTGAAGGAGAACGACGGGTTCACCGTGTCGTTCTTCAGCCACAGGTCGTCCAGGCCGAGCGCCTCGCCCAGCCGCGGCGCAGGCACGAGCGGGGTGTAGCCGGCGCCGAGGTCCACCCGCTCGCTCCCGCCGTCCAGTTCGGGCAGGAGTGCTGAGTAGCGCCAGATCGAGCGGGGACCGGCCGCGATCGTGGCGTGGTCGACGTTGCGTGCGATGGCGTCGTAGTCGTAGGCCACCTCGAGGGGCCCGAAGCAGAACTCGCAAACGTGGAGCGCGGCCAGCGGGTATGTGCGCCCGCACTCACGACATCGCAGGGCCTCGACGTAGCTCACCTGGCACACCTTTCGTCCCGGCAGGGACTACACGAACGGGAGGCGTGCGATCGGGTGAGGACCATCTGCCCCCCGCGCTGGGGGCCGGATTTCGCACCTGCGGAGCCTCCGGCTCCGCACTCTGGCGGAACCGTGGCAACGTGGTTGCGGAGGCGTCGGCGGGCCGGGTCCCTCGACCTCTCAAGATGGCGTAGCTATGCAGTTGTGTGGGCCACAGTGACAGGGCGGGGGGACGGGCGCAACCCTGGCATGCTGGCGGGCGTGAGCGCCCTCCTGGACCACCTGCGCGCCCTGCCGCCCGTCCAGGTCCTCTACACCGACCTCGACGGCACCCTCCTCGGCCCCGGTGGCTCGCTGCTGACCGCGCCCGACGGCAACCCCAGCCTGCGCACCGCCGCCGCCCTGGTCGCGGCACGCGAGGCCGGCGTGACCGTGGTGCCGGTGAGCGGGCGCCGCCACCTCACCCTCGCGGCCGACGCGCGGCTCATGGGCCTGCGCGACGCGATCGCCGAGGCGGGGACGGTGGTGATCCGCGACGGCGAGGTCTCGCTGGTGTGGGGTGAGGCGCCGACGGTCGAGGGCGAGACGCCCCGCGAAGTCCTGGCCCGCTCCGGCGCGCTCGACGCGCTGCTGTCGGCGTTCCCTGACGACCTGCGCGTGTTCCTGCCTTGGGACGAGGGCCGCATCGGGGAGTTCCTGCTGCACGGTCGGGTGGACGTGGCGTCGGCGAACCGCGTGGTGGCCGAGGCCGCAGCGCCCTGGGCCTGCTTGGTGGACAACGGCAGGGCCTCGTCTGCGTGGGACGGGCGGGAGGCGCGGGCCTACCACCTCCTGCCCCGCGGCACGGGCAAGGCGCGCGCGGTCGCCGCCGACCTCGCCGCCCGCGGGGTCTCGCCCGAACGGGCTATGGCCGTGGGCGATTCGCTCGAGGACCTGACGATGGCCGCCGTGGTGGGCAGCTACGTGCAGGTCGCCAACGGCCACGGTGAGGTGGCGGGCAACGCGTTCACGGTGCCGGATGCGATGGGCCACGGCTTCGCCGACGCCGTCGACGCGCTCCTCACCGTCCCCCGCCACTGACCCTCCGCCGGCCGCCCCCGGTGACGCCAATCGTGCACTGCACGGAGCGCGTCGGATGTGACGGCGATCGTGCACGTCTGCAGCGGTGCGCGCGCAGCCATGCACGTTGGGCGTCACCTGTGACGCCGAGGGTGTTCAGGGGCGTCCGGTGGCGCCGGCTGGCGCGGCCCCTCGGGGCGCTCAGGCTGTCGGGGGCAGGGGCGGCCGAGGTGGGGGGTCGGCGCCGGGGCGGATGACCCCGCTGAGCCCGAGGAGCGGGCCGACGACGGTGGCGATGCGGTCGAATGCGTCGAACAGCTGCTCGTCGCGATCGATGTCGCCGCCCAGGTGGGTGAGCAACTCCAGCCCGAGGAACAGGGCGGTCAGCGCGTAGGCCCCATCCTCGGCCGGCAGGAGCCGGCGGAATGGCGAGTCGCCGACGACGCGCTCGAGGGTGCGGTGCACCAGCGCGATCCAGGGCTCGAAGATGCGCAGCAGGCGCGCGGCGAGGTCGGGGTCGGACGCGGTGGCGGCCAGCATCTGCACCAGGACGGTGACGTGGCCCTCGGCCATGTCCTCGGCGTGCAGGTCGCGCGCCACCTTCGCCAGCTCGGCGAGGGTGTCGACACCCTCCAGCCGCTGGGCGTAGCGCTCCACGCGCCGGTGGCTCAGCTCCTCGACGGCGGCGACCAGCACGTCGGTCACCGACCCGAAGTGGTAGAAGAGCAGGCCGGGCGCGAACCCGCCGGTCTGGGCGATGGCGCGGGCGCTCGTGCCGACGATGCCCTCGCGCTTCAAGGTGTCGAGGGCGGCCTCGACGATGCGGGACTTCGTCGCGTCCGACGCCCGCGCCCCACTGCGCACCGGCGACCTGGCCACGAGCACCTCCTCAACTCGCTACATCTACGAAGCAGGGTGATCACTTCGTGATCACCCGAACCAACCGCTTGGCCCGCACCGGGGTGGCGCAGGTGTCGTCCGCGCACTCTTCGCCGGCCAGCAGGGCGCTGATGGTGCCACGGTTGGACGACACCGCGGCGAAGAAGCGCCGCGCGAGCGGCTCCAGCGCCGGGCTGGTCAGCCGGTAGGACCAGTCGCGATGGGCACGGGTGGCCCACAGGCACATGATGAACGCCCGCGCCCCGACCCACACCTCCCCCGTGTCGGAGATCACCACGAGCTCCTCGCCCACCGGCAACCCGCGCAGGGCGGCCGCCGCCGCGGGGTCGTCCGCGGCGACGAAGGACAGTGGGCGCCAGGTGGGCTGAGCGGCGAGCCACGCCTGACAGCGCCGGCAGAATGGGCAGCTCGCGTCGTAGACGACGGTCAGCGCCGCCGGCCTGCGGGCGGTCCTCACGGCAACGTCCTCACCGGGGCGGTTCGGCGACGGTGACGGGCGCCGGGCCGGCCGTGGTGAACGGTGCACCCCAGAGCGCCTGCGGGGCGACCGGGGCCGGCAGCTCACCGATCTGGCTGCGCCGGCGGATCCGGTAGATCACGTACATGTTCGCGAAGTGCAGCACGCCGAGGGAGACGAGCAGGAATCCCAGCTTCGTCACCAGCGTCTCCAGCGCGCCCACGGCGTCCGGCGCCCGCTCGGAGCGCAGCGTCAGAAAGGCGTAGCCGAGGTTCAGCAGGTAGAAGCCGACCACCAACAGCCGGTTCACCGCCTCGGCCAGTTCCGGGTGATCCTCGAAGGCGTCGGTCAGGAACACCGCGCCGTTGCGGAACAGCGTGCGGGCCAGCCAGATGGTTAGCCCGACGCTGATGGCGCCGTAGGTGAGGTAGGTCGCGATCTGGTAGCCGTTGCCGTCCACGTCCGCACTCCTTGATCAGATGGTTTGATCGAGTGATCAAGACTCTACCAGTCCTGCGCGCTGGGCGGGCTGCTCGCGGCGAGTTATCCAGCGGTTCATCGCGCCGACGCTTGCTGCTCCTCTCGTGCGGGCACTACCTTGCGGCGATGAGGCACCCGAGCAGCATCCGCTCGCTCCCGCCCGCGCCGCTGCGCGTGGCGCTCCTCCTCGTACTCGCGCTCGTACTCGCGCTGGTCGCCGCCGCCTGCACCGGCGGGGGGTCCGGACGGGGCCGCGGATCTGCGGATCGTCTCCGGCTCGGAGAACGAGACGCTCGAGCCGATCATCCAGCGCTTCGCCGAGGACGAGGGCGTGACCATCGAGGTCGACTACCGCGGCTCGGTCGACATCATGCTGGGCCTGGAGGGCGCGAGCGCCGAGGGCGAGGATGGCTTCCGTACGACGCGGTCTGGCCCGCCAACTCGCTGTGGCTCGACCTCGGCGACACCCAAGACCTCGTGACCGATGCCGAGAGCATCATCCGCTCTCCCGTCGTGTTCGGGGTCAAACAGTCCGTGGCCGAGGAGCTCGGATGGGTCGGTACCGACGTTCGCGTGGCGGACATCCTGGAGGCCACCGAGGTCGGCGACCTGCGCTTCATGATGACCAGCGCCAGCCAGTCGAACTCCGGCGCCTCCGCCTACCTCGGCTTCCTGTCGGCCTTTGCTGGCAGCCCCGAGGTGCTCAGCGCCGAGGATCTGGCGGACCCCGCGGTGCAGGAGCAGGTGCGGCGGATCCTGGGGCAGGTGGACCGCTTCAGCGGCAGCTCCGGCTGGCTCAAGGACCTGTTCCTGCGCGAGTACGACGACTTCGACGCGATGGTGAACTACGAGTCGGTGCTGATCGAGGCGAACCAGGAGCTCGTCGCAGGCGGTCGCGAGCCGCTGTACGCCATCTATCCGCTGGACGGGCTGGCGATCTCGGACTCCCCGTTGGGCTACGTGGACCGCGGTGAAGAGGACGACACGCGTCAGGAGCTGTTCGGCCGTCTGCAGGAGCACCTGCTGACGGCCGGAGGTGCAGGCCGAGGCTCTGGCGCTGGGCCGGCGGGTGGGCGCGGTGGGCCTCGACGTGGCCGACGTCGATACCCAGGTGTTCAATCCGGACTGGGGCATCGACGTGACCCGGGTCATCAGCCCGATCCGCTACCCCGAGCCCGAGGTGGTCCGCGAGGCCCTGAACCTGTACCAGACCAGCTTCCGCAAGCCCTCCTACACGGTGTTCGTCCTGGACTACTCCTTCAGCATGGCGGGCGAGGGCCAGGCGGGCCTGGCGGCGGCTATGCGCACGCTGCTGGACCAGGAGGAGGCCAGGCGGTCGCTGCTGCAGGCGTCGCCCGACGACGTGAACGTGGTGATCCCGTTCGACGGCGCGGCACGCTCGGCGTTCACCGCGACCGGGAACGACCCGGCGGCGCTGTCCGGTCTGCTCGACCAGATCGAGCAGACCGAGCTGGGCAGCGGCACGAACATCTACGACCCCGTCGCCGAGGCCTTCCGGGTCTTCGACGCCGATACCTACGAGGGCTCCTTCCCCGCCGTGATCCTCATGACCGACGGCGAGGCGAACGTCAGCAGCTTCGAGGCGCTGCAGCAGCAGCTCGCCGAGATCGGCATCACCGACGTGCCGGTCTACGGCATCCTGTTCGGCGCCGCGTCCGAGCAGCAGGTCACCGAGATCAGCGATCTCACGGGAGGACGCGTCTTCGACGGCACCGAGAACCTGGTCGGCGCCTTCCGCACCGCCAAGGGCTACAACTGAGCTCTGGAGCGGCCCCGCCACTCCTGAGCTCACACCCGAACGAAAGTGCAACCTGAACTCTGGAGCGGCCCCGCCACTCCTGAGCTCACACCCGAACGAAAGTGCA
>Ga0136615_10000779_pt1 | contig 14864 bp, 13 predicted proteins | sample AntDrymUQ2882206_2_FD_106647 | JGI IMG/M metagenome (GOLD analysis project Ga0136615, IMG submission 106647) | Polar desert sand microbial communities from Dry Valleys, Antarctica - metaG UQ288 (22.06) | ecosystem: Environmental > Terrestrial > Soil > Desert | place: Antarctica: Dry Valley...
TCTCCAGCATGTGATTGTGCCCGGCGCGGCGGCGCTTGAGCCTGCCGTTCTTGCGCACCTCGAAGCGCCCGGAAGCACCCTGGTGGGTCTTCATCTTCGGCATGTGTCCTCCACGTTTCGTCTTTTCCACCTGCGAAGAGGCTCGCGGCACGGGAGTAAGGGCCGTTTCGCCTCCGTCTGTCGTCAGGTTAGTGTATCAAACTGTTACTTAGCTGCGGGCTGCCCTCTCCCTACGTCCGTTCGGCTGGGGGGCCTGTGCCTCTGCTTGCGACCCCTCTCTGGACTCCTTCTTCGGGGCCATGACCATTACCATGTTGCGCCCGTCAAGGTTGGGCTGGCTCTCTATGCGTCCGAGTTCGTCGAGGTCGGTCGCGAGCCTCCTCAGGAGCCTCTCTCCGAGTTCGGGATGCTGCACCTCGCGTCCGCGGAACATGATCGTGACTTTCACCTTGTCGCCGCCGCGAAGAAAGCGTTCGACGTGCCCGCGTTTGGTATTGAAGTCGTGGTCGCCTATCTTGGGCCTGAGCTTTATCTCCCGCACGTTGACATTGACCTGCTTCTTGCGGGCTGCCTTGCGGGCCTGCTCCTTCTGGTATTTGAACTTGCCGTAATCCATCATGCGGACCACTGGGGGGTTGGCGTTCGGCGCTACCTCTACAAGGTCGAGGTCAGCCCTCTCACCGTAATCCATGGCCTCGCGGATGTGCTTGATGCCTAGCTGTTCGCCGTCGGCCGAGATCAAACGCACCTCGCGGGCCCGGATCTGACCGTTTATTCGGGGTTCTTCTTCAGTCGCTACTGCGCACCACTCCTCTCGAAATCGCGTTTTCGGGGCCGTTCGTCTACCACGGATGATAGATCTGCTCGTGCGCCGGACGGACGCGGACCCCAACTACAATTACGATTATACCGCGCTCGCGAGTCTTGTGTCCATACGACCCTACGTGCGCGAGCTGACCTCCCGAGAGACTGCCTCTGCGAAGTCGCTGAGATTCAGCTCCTCCTGTTGCTTCTCTCCGCGCCGGCGCACGTTGACGCTACCCTGCTCGGCCTCTCTATCTCCGACTATGAGCAGGTAGGGGGTCTTCTGCCTGGAGTTCTCCCTGATCTTCTTCTGCATGCTGTTCTGCGAATCGTCGACCTCGACCCGCAAATCTTCCGCAGCGAGCTTGTCTTGCACCTCGCTGGCGTAGCCGAGGTGCCTGTCGGCTACGGGGATGACGACGGCCTGCACGGGGGAGAGCCAGACGGGGAAAGCGCCTGCGAAGTGCTCGATCAGGACGGCCATGAACCGCTCTGTGGAACCGGTGACGGCCCTGTGCAGGAGCACGGGCGTATGCGCCTTACCGTCCTCGCCGATGTACTCGCAACCAAGCCTGGCTGGCTGGATGAAGTCGACCTGGATCGTCGAGAGCTGCCACTCGCGCCCGAGCACGTCTTTGGCCATAAAGTCGGCTTTCGGGCCGTAGAAGGCCGCCTCACCGGCTTCCTCGTCGTAGGCGATTGCGGCGGTGTCGAGCGCCTCGCGCAGCTCCTTCTCGGCCCGCGACCACTTGGCATCGTCTGCGACGTACTTGGCCACGTCCTGGTCGCGCAAAGAGAGCTGGACGCGGTAGTCGGCGAAGCCGTAAGTATCGAGGACTTCGCGCACGATCTCCAGCGCCCGCGCGAACTCTTCCTGGATCTGATCCTCCGTGCAGAACACGTGCGCGTCGTCCTGCGTCAGGCTGCGCACCCGCGTGAGCCCGTTGAGCTCTCCGCTCTTCTCGTAGCGGTACAACGTCGCGAATTCCGCGTACCTTAGCGGGAGATCCCTGTACGAATGGGACCCGGAGTTATACAGCGTCATGTGGCTCGGGCAGTTCATGGGCTTGAGTCTGTAGCGCGTCTCGCCGTCGATCATCGGGGGGAACATCGACTCCCTGTAGTGTTCCAGATGTCCTGACTTCGCGTAAAGGGCCTCGTTGACCAGGTGCCCGGTCCACACATGCTCGTAGCCGCGGCGCGTCTGGACCTCGCGCACGTAGTTTTCCATGAGGTGCCGCAACATCTCCCCCTTGGGCAGAAAGAGCGGGATGCCTGCGCCCGTATCGGGCGAGAACGCGAAGAGCTCGAGATCCTTGCCGATCTTACGGTGGTCCCTGGCTCTCGCCTCCTCCAGCCTTCTGAGGTAAGCCTTGAGCTCCTTCTCCGTCGGCCAGGCCGTGCCGTAGACGCGGGTTAGCATCGGGTTCTTCTCGTCGCCGCGCCAGTAGGCCCCTGCTATGTTCTGCAGCTTGAAGGCGCCGAGCCTGCCCGTGCTAGGGACGTGCGGTCCGCGGCAAAGGTCGAAGAAGTCTCCCTGCTTGTAGACCGTGATCTCACCGTCTTCCAGGGCCTCGACGATCTCCGTTTTGTAGGGGTTGTCCACATAGAAATCCTCGGCCTCCGCCTTGGAGACCTCCTCGCGCTCTATCGGCAGGTCGCGCGCGACGATCTCACGCATCCGCTCCTCGATGCGGGGCAGATCCTCGTCCGTAAGACGCCCTGCGACCTCAATGTCGTAGAAGAAGCCGTTCTCTATCGGCGGGCCGAGGGTCAACTTGCTGCCCGGATAGAGCTCCACGATAGCCTGCGCCATCGCGTGCGCCGTCGAATGCCGCAGGACCTCGAGGCCCTCCGATGAGTCACCGGTAACCACCTCGAAATCTCCACCACCGTCCAGCGGGGCATCGAGATCGATCAGGCGCCCGTCCAGCTTCGCGACCACAGCGTCTCGGGCGAGGCGTTTGCCTATCTTCTCGGCGACGTCCCGGGCCTTCTTGCCCGGCTCTATCTCGAGTTGTTTACCGTCGGGTAGCTTGACGGAAGCCATGTGTGCACCTTTCCTGGCAAGGGTGGCTAGTTAAAACGCGGGATCTTACTAGATAGTTCGACGAAGCACGCCGGCGAAATTCGCGCAGCGCGGTGGGCGATAGTGGATTCGAACCACTGACCTCTTCCGCGTCAAGGAAGCGCTCTCCCCCTGAGCTAATCGCCCTTACTCTCCGTGGACGCCCTTACGCCGCTCCGAGAGGCGGCACCCGGAATCGAACCGGGGTACAGGGTTTTGCAGACCCTTGCCTAACCACTCGGCCATGCCGCCAGCGGCGCCGCTACGACCCACGGCCAGAGCGGAAGACGGGATTCGAACCCGCGACCCTCACCATGGCAAGGTGATGCTCTACCAACTGAGCTACTTCCGCGTTCGGCCCTAATTTAGCACGGGCCAAAGGCTCTTACAAGCTGTCGTTGAACCACCGCTTTCGCGAGAAAACCACGTAGCGCATGATGAAGAAGCTGATTGTAGAGGCCACGGTGACGGAGATGATCTTCGCGACGTTACCGGCGAGATACGTCGGCACCTCCGTATAGACGATAATAGGGTGGATCAGGGCCCAGAACAGCCCGCTACTCACCACTATATTGACGAGTACCTGCAGCCCGAAGAGCACTATCTGCCTCACGTCGTGTTCGGCCCTCCCCCGAAAGGTCCACAGTGTGTTCCACGCGTAGCTGTTCAGGTTCGCGAGAACCAGCGCTACCGCGTTGTAGATAACGAGAAGGGTCACTTCGCGCGTCGGCTCGAGCCACAAGAACAGGTTCAAAACCCCTATGTCTATGGTGGCGTTGGAGAGCCCGACGATGGAGAACTTGGAGAAGCGTTTCCCCCCGCTCTTCAGCTTGGCCTTCGCCTCGCTCATCTCTCCCCCATCGCCTGCTCGTAGTATCCGCGCAACGTCCGCGTCGATGATCGCCAGTCGCGTCTTTCCGCGGCCGCGCGGGCGTTGCGCCCCATCCTCGCCCTCAGACCGTCGTCCGAAACGATCTTTCTGACGGCGGCGACGAGGGCTGCATCGGAATCAGGATCGTAGAGAATTCCTGACTCGCCGTCGCTGACCACCTCCCCTGCCGCGCCCGTCCTCGCGGCGAGCACGGGCAGCCCGGAGGCGAGGGCTTCGATCATCGCCATCCCCAGCGTCTCCGTGGTCGAAGGGAACAAGAAAGCGTCTGCGGAGGCGAACGCTGCAGCGAGTTCCTCGCTGTGCAGCGCCCCAGTGAAGAACACCCTCGTATTCGCGTACTCCACTTCGAGGTCCCTGCGCGCGGGTCCGTCGCCGACGAGCGCGAGACGTACTCCCGGCACTTGGTCGAGAACGACCCTTAGCCTCCCGATGTCCTTCTCGTGGCCGAGGCGCCCGACGTAGAGCAGGAGCCGCTCCGCCGGGTGGCCATTCGTCAGCCTGACCCGCCAATCTTTCGAGAACTTGTCGGGGTGGAAGCGCCTGGCGTCGACGCCCTGCGGCCACAGGCGCAACCGCTCGACGCCCTCGCCGGCAAGGTAGCGGAGCGTCGCCTCCGAGGTGCAGAGGTTGATGTCCGCCCTGTTGTGCAGCTTCCTCGTGTACCAGAGCGTGGCGCGGTCGAAGAGCCCGAGACCGTAAAAGTGGGCGTAGGCGGCGATGTTCGTGTGGTAGGAGGCCACAAGGGGTACGTCCAGCCGCCTGGAGTAAAAGGTACCTCCCCGTCCGAGAACGAAAGGGTTGACGGCGTGGATCACGTCAGGCCCGAAACCACGCAGCGCTTTGCCGACGCCGGGGTTTATGGGAGCAAGCTTTATCTGGGGATAGGGCGGGAACGGCACGCTCGAGACGCGGTGGATCGGAACCCCTTCGTAATGGCCGGATCCCTCACCGTACTTGGGAGCGATCACCAGCATCTCGTCACCCATCCTGCTCAACTCTTCGATGGTGTGCTTGAGCCTGGTGACGACGCCGTCGGTGGCCGGAAGGAAGGTCTCGGTAAAGAACGCGATTCGCAACCGGCCACCCCGCTAGCCGCGGCCAAGCCCGGGCGTTACGACCCCGTAGCGCCGCCCACCCGCTCCTCTATGGGTTCTGTCGCTACCGGCTCGCACCAGCCTCCGATGTCCACTCGCAACGATTCGCACCCCAATTCTACAGGTTCGAGACGATGGCCTGCGTAAACTCCCTCGTCCCGGCGCTGCCGCCGAGGTCCTTCGTGCGCGTCTCGGGGCTCTCAAGCGCCGCCTCTATCCCCGTCTGCATCCTGTCGGCCTCCTCGCCATAGTCGAGGTGGATGAGCATGTTCTTGGCCGAGAGCAGCGTCGCCAGCGGGTTGGCCCTGTTCTGGCCTGCGTACTTCGGGGCCGAGCCGTGGACAGGCTCGAAGACCGCGATCTCCTCCCCTATATTAGCCCCTGGGGCGACGCCGAGCCCGCCCGTAAGGCCTGCACACAGGTCAGATAGGATATCCCCATAAAGATTGGGACAGACCAGCACGTCGTAGAGGTTCGGCTTCATGACGAGCTGCATGCACATGTTATCGACGATGCGATCGTCTATCTCCTCGAAGTCGTTCTCGTAGTCTTTTGCGACCTCGAAGAAGACGTCTCTGAAAAGGCCGTCGGTGAACTTCATGATGTTGGCCTTGTGGACGACGGTGATGTGCTTGCGGCCCTGCTCTTTAGAGCGCTCGAAGGCCATCCGGCAGATGCGCTCTGTACCCTCGCGGGTGATGATCTTGATCGACTCCGCCGCGTGCTTGCCGACGGTGTGCTCCACGCCGGCGTAGAGGTCCTCCGTGTTCTCGCGGTAGATGATGAGGTCGATGTTCTTGTACGGTGTCTCCACCCCGGGCAGGCTCAAGGCAGGCCTGATGTTCCCGTAGAGGTCGAGCTCTTTGCGCAGCGCCACGTTCACCGACCGGAACCCCGTCCCAACAGGTGTGGTGAGCGGTCCCTTGAGCGCCACCTTGTTGCGCTGGATCGACTCGAGCACGGACTCGGGTAGAGGCGTACCTTCCCTGTCCATCACCGTCTCGCCGGCCTCGGCGATCTCCCACTCGATGTCGACGTCGAGCGCGCCTATAACCTCCTTTACGGAGTCCGTGAGATCAGGGCCGATCCCGTCGCCCGGTATGAGAGTAACCGTCTGCGCCACGCGCAAACCCCCTTCGCTGTAGACCGCCGACAGTATAGCGGCCAGGCGCGAGGGCAGCTATTCCCGGCTACGGACCTTACCGGTTGCTTGGCGCCTACTGCTGGGTGCCGAAGAAAAGAGCGGCCCCGATGGCGGCGATGATCAACAGAACGAGCAGCAACACCACCACTGCGGGTATGAGGACCACGATCGCGGCCCTACCGGTGCTTGTGTTGTGAACCTCCCTGATCCCCATTATGGCCAGGTAGATACCGTAAAGGCTCGCTATCCACCCGACAAAGGGAATCCAGCTTACGAGGCTGGTCACGGAAGAGTACGCGCTTACCCTGAACGTGCCCTCGAAGCCTGAGTTGCGCGAGCCTACGATCAGCATCACGAGCAGATGCAGTATGCCGGCCCCGATAAACAGGCCGATGGCGGCGAAGATCGGGGCCAGGATTATGGAGATGAGAAAAGAGCCGAACCCCTGAGTTCCGCCCATACCTAGACCAACAAGGCCGAGCAGGCCGCCCAGTATCGCTGAAACCTCGTAGCAGATGATCGCGAAGATCAAGGGGTTCACCAGGTCACCCTCGCGCCTGATGCCGCGGAAAAAGCCGACGGGTGCTGTGATGACGTTCCTTACCGTGTTGATAAAGCTCTGGACAGGGTCGCCGATGTTGAACTCCCCGCCGGAAGCACCACCAGATACTCGGGGCGGGGGCCCGCCCGGTCCTCCAGAGGAACCACCCGACCCTGTACCCCCACTAGATCCCGTGTTGAAATCCACGTGAATCTCCTCTCCCATCGCACTCCGGATAACTAGTAGAAATGTACACGTTCTCGACAACCCGCGCAACAGCGGCGGTCGTCATTGTGCGCCGCTCCTACGCGCTGGCATCGGTGAGCGCCGTCGGCGGACGGCGTGCTGTAGAATGGTCGTGAAGGTGGGCGTTGAGTGGGAACGGGGAATTTCTGATGTCCTCGACTATTGAGACCCTCGAGCGGGAGCTGGGCGAGGCCCAGACGGAACGAGAAACGGAGCAGCGGGCCGTTGTCAGGGCCGAGAACGCCCACGAGGCGGCATGCTCGGCGCGTGATGAGGCCTGGTCCGGGGGTTCTGCGAATGATCCCGAGGTGGAAGAGTTGACGGCGCTGGTTTACCGCCGCCGCCGGCAGCTCTACGATGCCATAGACCGGCTCAAGGCCTCCGAGGGCAAGGAGCGTAGGATCAAGAGCCGCCTCATGTACGTGCTCCCGGCCGAGCGGCGCAGGTACCTCTCAGGGACCGTCGACGAGGAGTTCGAAGACCTGCTCGAGGCCGTGAGGCATGCTTACAGCGAAACGTTGCCCGACGCGCAGGTCTCCGTCGTTACGGAGAAGCCCGGCGAAGTCGACCTGCGCGGGGACGCGACCTGGCGGGCGCTGGAGCGCCTGTACTCCGGCACCGTGCGCAGGTGGGTCGAGATAAGAAGCGACGTCGACTCCTCCGAGGCGGGGAGGATGGCCCGCCAGATCTCCTACTTCGCGGGCGGCCACACCCCACGCACCTTCGTCGGCCACAAAGAAGTTAGGACAGGCTCTTTTCGGGGCCAGCGGGAACTGCGGACCCTGGACGGCTACGATAACACGGAGGGACGGATGGCCCTCGCGCGCATCACAGCGCGGCGCTACCTCGACGAGAACTCCGTAGGGCGTCTCGCCAAGCGCCCGCAGAGCCTCGTCCAGGTGGCCGAGATCGCCCGTCTCTACCAGACCATGAGCCTCACGGTGGACGAGATCCGCTGGAGGCTGGAGCAGTTGATCTCCTTGCGTTTCGAGGTCCTCGAAGCAGTCTACAGGCTGACAGGACAACGCCGCCGCTTCTCCTTCTACGAGATTGCCCGCGCCGCCCGTCTGCTCGATGGCCACTTCCCCGACTCCGGCGTCGCCGCCGAAGTCCTCACCCAGTGCGTACAACAGGCCCTGAAGACCGGAGTTCCCCTCGTCGACGTAGCCTACATGAATGTGACTACCGGTGAGGGCTTCTGATCAGGTTTCAGGTCTAAGTCGACCAGATGTACAGGTTCGCCTTGTCCCAACACTGAGGAGTTAGCGGCAAAGGCCGAGAGCATGGATACACACCACCCTTCCCAACCTCCGTCCGCGCCAACCATTGAGGCCGGCCAGCAAGCCCTGGAACGGGGAGCCTGGGAGGAGGCGCGCTCCGCGTTCGAGCGGGCAATGAGATCCAGCGAGCAGGAGGGGAGTGCCGAGGTCTTGTCTGGCCTGGCGGAGGCGCTGTGGTGGCTTGGTGAGATCAGGGAGTCGCTCGAATGCTGGGAGCGAGCATACTCGGGATTCCGAAGGCGGCCCGATCCTGCCCAGGCGGCCTCTATCGCCATCCAACTCGGCGTGCTCTACGACGCCAACCTCGGCAACCATGCCGCCGCCGCCGGGTGGGTGGCGCGCGCCGCGCGGCTGGTCGAGGAGCACAGCCTCGAGCCTTTGCAGGGCTGGGTGTTGCTCGCCAGAGCAGCAGGCGCCGCTGATCCCGGCCAGCACGAAGCATTGGCGCGCCAGGCGCATCGGCTCAGCCGGACATCTGAAGATCGCCACCTGGAGTTGTGCGCGCTCACTCAGATCGGCGTCGCCCTTATCGATCAGGGTAGGATCACGGAAGGCATGACCTTCCACGATGAGGCGATGGCCGGCGCGCTCGCCGGTGAGGGAGAGTTAGACACGGTGGTTTTCACCGCCTGCGAGATGATGGCCTCCTACAGCAGCTGCGCCCAGTACGAGCGAATGGCGCAATGGATACGGGCGGCAGACAAGTTCGTAGAGCGCTACGGCTGTCCTTACCTGAACGCGTCCTGCCGCACCCACTACGGCCAGGTACTGTTCGCCACCGGAGACTGGCCGCGCGCCGAGGAAGAGCTGCACGCGGCGCTACGTCTCTCGGAGAACTCCCTGCCCGCCGTCCAGGCCAGGGCGCTGGCGAACCTGGCGGAGCTACGGTTGGCACAAGGTCGGGTCGAAGAGGCCGAGCGGCTGATGTCTGGCTTCGAGGACCACGACGCATCCGCTCCGGTGTGCACGCGCATTCACCTCCTGCAGGGCAAATTCGCCCTGGCCGCCGCGACGGCCCAGCGCTGGCTCGACGTGATCGGTGAGATGCGGCTTGAGAGCACATCGCTGTTGGAGCTGATGGGTGAGGCCGAGATCGGTCAGGCCCAGATCGAAGCGGCCACAGGGAGAGGCCGCACGCTCGCCGAGATGGGCAGCACCCTCGATTGTCAGGTGATGCTAGCGCGAGGCGAGCGCCTGCAAGGGCGGGCTCTTGCGGCTGCCTCGGACCCGGCGGCAAAGGTGCACCTCGACGCGGCGTTGCGTGAGTTTGTTCGGCTCGAGATGCCGTACGAGGCGGCCCGCACACGCCTGATGCTCGCGCGAGCCATACGTGGATCCGAACCCGAGATCGCCGAAGCGGAAGCCCGCGCAGCGCTTGCCGCCTTCGAGAACGTCGGCGCGGTCACGGATATCGAGTCCACAACCATCTTGTTGCGTGAATTCAAGCGAACCGGTAAGGCTCCCGATCCAGCCAGCCTGACCAGGCGAGAGTTGGAAGTCCTCCGCCTGGTGGCGCAGGGCTTGAGCGACAAGGAGGTCGCGACCATGCTCGTGTTGAGCCGGCACACCGTTCACCGCCACGTCCACAGCATCCTCACCAAGCTGGACCGTCCGTCGCGCACGGCTGCCACCGCATACGCTGTCAGGCACGGCCTGCTCTAGCGACTCTCTCCGAATAGCCAAGATTGGCTATGACCAACGCCGAGCGAAATGGCCCATTTTCGGGAAGTCGCGCTCGCAGACTGGATGTAAGCTCATGGAACTGAGGAAACGAAGAAAGGGGAAGACCCTTATGTCGGAAGAGAACAAGACCCTGGCGCGCCGCTCTTGGGAGTTCCTGGATAACCCTGACATCCTCGACGAAGTGTACGCCCCTGATCTCGTGTGGCACGAACCCGATCAAGATCTCCAGGGCTACGAGGAAGCCAGGCAGTTCGTCTCCATGTACAAAGCCGCCTTTCCCGACCTGCGCGCAACGGTCGAGGACACGATAGGTGAAGGTGACAAGGTAGTCACACGCTGGACGGTACGCGGTACTCACCAGGGAGAGATAGAGGAATTTGGCCCGCCGACCGGAAGGCAGCTAGAGCTAGAGGGCATCACCATACACCGCATCGAGGACGGCAAGATCGTAGAGGAGTGGGAACGCTACGACAATCTGGACATCCTGCAGCAGCTTGGGCTCGTCCCAGAACAACAGTAGGCCAGGAGCGGGGGCCGGGCCTTCTCGTCCCGGCCCTTCTTTAGCCCCTACCGGGGTTCGTCGAAGAGATGGTGGAAGGAGAGGTAGATAATGGCGGATCTGCGAGTCATTACGCCCACGGGGGTGGAGGCTGCTCTCGGTGAATCGGTAGTCGAAGAATTCGCCTCGAACCTGCGCGGCGAGTTGCTACGCTCCGGCGATTCAGACTATGAGGAAGCCCGTTTGGTATGGAATGACTTGATAGACAAGCGTCCAGCGATCATAGCGCGCTGCGCAGGCGCCGACGACATCATAGACTCGGTGAACTTCGCCCGCGAGAACGATCTCTTGATGGCGGTGCGCGGCGGCGGTCACAATGTCGCCGGCAATGCCGTCTGCGACGGCGGCCTCGTGATCGACCTCTCGCCGATGAAGAGGATAAGGGTTGACCCCGAGCGGCGCACGGTCCGCGCCGAAGGTGGCGCGACCTGGGCCGACCTCGACCGCGAGACGCAGGTCTTCGGCCTGGCGACACCCGGCGGAGAGGTTTCGGAGACAGGAATTGCCGGACTCACACTCGGCGGCGGGATAGGGCTTCTGCGACGCAAGTACGGCCTCTCCTGTGACAACCTCCTCTCCGCGGACGTGGTGAGTGCCGATGGACGCTTGCTTACCGCCAGCGAGACAGAGAATGCAGACCTCTTCTGGGGAATAAGAGGCGGCGGTGGTAACTTCGGCGTCGTGACGACCTTCGAGTACCGACTGCACCAGGTAGGTCCCGAAGTTATGTCGGCCGCCGTGATGTATCCGTTCGGGCAAGCAACGGAGGTGCTCCATGACTGGCGCGATTACACGGAGAAGGCTCCTGACGAGGCCACATCGGAGGTCTTGCTGTGGAGCATACCCGACATACCCGATTTCCCGGAGGAACTGCGCGGCGAGCCCACGGTCGTGGTCGCCGGCATGTACGCTGGTCCGGCCGAGGCCGGCGAGCTCGAGCTCCAGCCGCTGCGCGAGTTCGGGACCCCACTAGTGGATCTGAGCGGTATACAGCCCTACACCGCGGCGCAGAGCGACTTCGACGGCTTCTTCCCTGAGGGGTTGCTCTATTACTGGAAGTCGCTCTACCTCGACCATCTCGACGACGAGGTGATCAACGCCATGGTCTTCCACGCCGAGAATCGTCCATCACCCCAAACACCCCTCGTTATACGCCACCTGGGCGGCGCCATCTGCCGTGTACCCGAGGAGGCTACTGCCTATGGCAATCGCAACGCCAGGTTCAATCTCAGCATCGATGCGACCTGGGAGGATCCTATGCAGTCCGAACGAAACATCACCTGGACCCGCGAGGTATGGACGGAGATGCGCCAGTTCTCAAGCGGCGGAATATACCTGAACTTCGCCGGTTTCCTCGAAGAAGGAGAGAAATTGCTTCATGAAGCCCACGGCAAGAACTATGAGCGGCTAGTGGCTTTGAAAACAAAGTATGACCCAACCAACCTGTTCCGCCTGAACCACAACATAAAGCCCACCGTGTAGAAGATACGTCAGCCTGTAGCCTCACTCCAGGTCTGACAGATCATGCTCGGGTACCGAAAGATTGTAGGGTCGTGCTGGCTTCTCTGCGAGCACGCGCACTTTGTAGACGAAGTCGGGGACGAACTCGCCCCGCCTGACGTCGAGTATCTCGACCGGCTGTCCGGTAGCCTTGAGGGCCGCGCGCTCCCCTACTTCGTAGCGTGCGGGCCGGTTGCGGTCGACCATGTTCCCTCCTCGTCGTAGCCGACGTATAATTCTGGCACAGTAGGGAGGGCTTCGAGAAGGAGGATGATGGGCGAGCGGTACGATCTCGTGGTCGTTGGAGCCGGTCCTGGCGGCTCTTCTGCAGCCTACCACTCAGCGAAGGCGGGGCTGAACACGCTGCTCATCGACAGGCAGGAGTTCCCGAGGGACAAGACCTGTGGCGACGGCCTGATGCCGCACGCCGCCTCGGAGGTCGCGCTGATGGGTCTCGCCGATTGGCTCGACGAGCCACATCACGGCAAGTTCACGGGCTTCTCCATCTACACTCGCACGGCCTACCTTCGCCAGGGCGTTCCCCCTACACTGCACGGTCCTACGGGCTATGTCGTAAAGCGCCAGGAGACCGATGCCAGGCTCCTCGAGCGCGCGACCTCCGCCGGCGCACAGCTCCGTACAGGGGTCAGGGCTACTGATCTCGTGCGGTCGGCGTCAGGCAGGGTTACGGGCCTCGAAGCCACGAAGGCGGGCGAATCTCTGCGCTACGAAGCGCCCCTGGTAGTCGTGGCCGACGGCATAGGGGGCTTCGCCGGCAAAGGGATGAAGGCCCACCAGAATGCCGTCGCCCGCAGGCAGTATTTCAGGGATGTAACCGGCCCTGACAAGCAGGACCTGCACGTCTTTATTACGGAGAACATGAACTCGCACGGCGCAGGATACGGCTGGGTCTTCTACCTCGGGGACGGCAGGGCGAACGTGGGGGCAGGCGTCTCGACTGCGTCGCTCGCCCGCACGGGCCGAAACCTCAAGGACTTCTTCGACCGCTTTCTCGAAGAGCCGCAGCTGGTTGCCTGGCTGGAGAACGCCACGCCGGAAGGTCCGCCGACGAGCTGGTCGCTCAAGATGGGGATGTGGGGCGCGAAACGCTACGGCCAGGGCCTGATGGCGGTCGGGGATGCCGGCAGCATGATCCACCCGGTAAGCGGTGAGGGCGTCGGTTACGCGCTGGAGTCGGGCCGGCTGGCCGCCTCGTGGGCACACGAGGCCCACGTCAGGCAGGATTTCTCCGCCTCGGTCCTCTCCGGCTACGAACACCAGCTCACGCACAGGCGGGCCCGCGAGCACCTCTCCGGATACGCGCTCGTCAACCTGGTGCCCAACATGATGCTGCTCGATCCTATCTTCAAAGCCTGCGAGAAGGATCCCAAGGCCCGCAGGACGCTCCTAGAGGTTTTTACGGGCGACGCGCCGGTCTACAATTTCCTCAAACATCCCCGAATGCTCGCGAATGCACTGCGGACTGGCGTCACGGAGAAGCTAAGGTCATGACAGCTGGCCCCAGAAGGGTTTACCCTTCCCGGGTCCACGCTGGTCAGCACGTTCGGCAAGTCAGCTCTTTTTGCTCAATGTGCTTTGGGCTTAGAGGCCGATGACCGGTTGCTCATCTGGGTCATGCACGGCGCTGTGGGGACTACGTCCTGGGTTGGCACGAGCCGACGATCCCATCTGGGTGCACCAGCGCGGACCTCGCCACAAACCCGGGCGACACATAGAGGGATCTGGTTCGGCAGAATTCTGCTCGCAGTTAGGTTCTCCAGTGCGTGGTGTCTTCCCGAATCTCATGCACGGTTTCGCATCTTTATCCGAGACCACAACATCTTGTATTCGGCCCGTAACGTTTCGGAGGCGGATAGCGCGCCCTGAAGGCACTCGGGCGTGGATCTATGCAACACACCGTATGCCGACTTCCCAGAATTCACTCTACAGCATCACTTAGGTCGCTGAGCTACCCTTCCGGTGGTGCGAGGAAGGGAGCCCTATGGTTGTGCGGGATGGTGTTGCCAAGTCGGCGGCGGTCGTCGGATGGTCGGAGTCGTTGGGAGATCTGCACGCACGAATCGCCCATCGCTTCGCCCGTTCGGAAGCCAGGGAGCGTGTGCGCCGCTACCTCCTCGGGCTCTTCGGCCGCGTCGAGCGCAAGAACGGCTGGCAAATGGCCGAGGCCATCGGTGAGGATGACCCGCAGGGCGTCCAGCGCCTCTTGAACTCCGCCAGGTGGGACGTAGAGGCGGTACGCGACGACCTGAGAGAGTACGTCTTAGAGCATCTCGGTGACGAAGAGACGGGGACCCTCATCGTCGACGAGACCGGCTTCTTGAAGAAGGGAAAGAAGTCCGTGGGTGTTGCCCGCCAGTACACGGGAACCGCAGGCGACACGGTCAACTGCCAGGTCGGGATCTTCCTCGCCTACTCCTCCGAGAAGGGTGCGGCATTCTTGGACCGGGCCCTCTACCTACCGAGGGCGTTTGCGGCCGACGTGCCCGCTAGGTGGGTGCTCGCGGACTCGTTCTACGGGAGGTCCCACGCCTTCAGGGTGTGGCTGGAGGAGAGGGCGCCCTTACGCGGTAATGGTCCCGAAGACCAACGCCGTACCCTTGGGCGGACGCAAGAAGAAGATAGAGCGCTACGTCCAGCGTTTGGGCGAGGGCGCATTCTCAGAGGTGCGCCCCGCCCGGGATAGTAGCGGCAGGCGCCCATGGGAGTGGGCTTGCGTGGACCTGGCCGCGGACCCGAAGAGGGGCATGAGGCGCTGGCTCCTGGTCCGCAGGAGCACCGACGATCCCGAGGACCTGGGCTTCTACCAGGCATACGGCCCCGAGGGGACAAGCGTGGGGGAACTGGTGAGGGTGTGCCAGGAGCGCTGGACGGTGGAAGAATGCTTCGCCGAGGCCAAGGGCGAGGTGGGACTGGACCACTACGAGGTTAGGAAGTGGGACTCATGGCACCGCCACATAACCCTCTGCCTGCTCGCCCACGCCTTCCTGGCCGTCGTGCGCTCTTCGGTGGAGCAAGAGGAAGGACAGAGAAAA
>Ga0136615_10000780_pt1 | contig 14844 bp, 15 predicted proteins | sample AntDrymUQ2882206_2_FD_106647 | JGI IMG/M metagenome (GOLD analysis project Ga0136615, IMG submission 106647) | Polar desert sand microbial communities from Dry Valleys, Antarctica - metaG UQ288 (22.06) | ecosystem: Environmental > Terrestrial > Soil > Desert | place: Antarctica: Dry Valley...
CGCGGCTCCTTCACCGTCGAGCCGCTGGATCGCGGCTTCGGCTACACGTTCGGCAACTCGCTGCGCCGCGTGCTGCTCGCGTCGCTCGCCGGGGCGGCGGTGACGTCCGTGCGGATCGAGGGCGTCGCGCACGAGTTCTCGACCATCAAGGGCGTCTCCGAGGACGTGACCGACATCGTCCTCAACCTCAAGGGCATCGTGTGCCGGATGCACTCAGACGCCACCGAGGTCGAGGCGCCGCTGGTCGTCACCGGGCCCGGTGAGATCACCGCGCGCGACATCGACCTGCCCTCCGGCGTCGAGATCCTCAACCCCGAGGCGCACATCGCGACGCTCGAGAAGAAGACGAAGCTCGAGCTGTACCTGACCATCGGCCGCGGTCGCGGGTACCGCCCGGCGGAGGACAACAAGTCGCCCGACCAGCCGATCGGCGTGATCCCGATCGACTCGATCTTCTCGCCGGTCAAGCGCGTCGCCTACTCGGTCGAGGGCGCCCGCGTCGGCCAGCGCACCGACTTCGACAAGCTGACGCTCGACATCGAGACCGACGGGTCGATCGACCCGCAGGCCGCGCTGCGCGAGGCGGCCGAGATCCTCATCTCCTCGCTGGCGATCTTCACCGACGAGGACCGGATCGAGGAGCTGCGCGCCGGCCCCGGCGGCATGAGCGCGATCGACAACGGCGCCGGCGTCGGCGGCGCGGCCGTGCTGGCCGGCGTCGGCGGGCGGCCCGGGGGCGGGCCGATGGACGACATCCTGATCGAGGAGCTCGAGTTGGGCGTGCGCTCCTACAACTGCCTCAAGCGCGCCGGCATCCAGACGGTGGGCGACTTGATCGGCAAGTCCGAGGGTGAGCTGGCGGCGATCCCGAACTTCGGCAAGAAGTCGATCGACGAGGTCGTGGAGACGCTGTCCCAGCGCGGCCTGGGGCTCCGGACCGACTAAGCTCGTCCCCGCCATGCGCCACCAGAAGACCCGTCACAAGCTCTCGCGCGACTCCGCGCACCGCAAGTCGCTGCTCGCGAACCTGTGCGTCGAGGTGATCGACCACGAGCGGATCAAGACCACCCAGGCGAAGGCCAAGGCGGTCAAGCCGGAGCTCGAGAAGCTGATCACGCTGGCCAAGAAGGGCGACCTGCACGCGCGCCGGCAGGCGATGTCGACGCTCCAGCACCCCGACAAGGGCGTGATCTACAAGCTGTTCGAGGAGATCGCTCCGCGCTACGCGGAGCGGCCGGGCGGCTACACGCGCATCCTCAAGCTCGGCCCGCGTCCCGGTGACGCGACCGAGCTGGTGTATCTCGAGCTCGTGTAGTCAAGGCGCTCACCCGAGCCCGCAGGGGTGAGTGAGCCGCACCGGTGTCTACAAGGCTGACGCTGGAGTACGACGGGACGCCGTTCGCGGGCTGGGCGGCGCAGCCCGGGCGGCGGACGGTGGCGGCGGAGCTCTCGCACGCGCTCGAGACGGTGCTCCGGCGCCCGGTCGAGCTGACCGTCGCCGGGCGCACCGACACGGGCGTGCACGCGCTCGGCCAGGTCGTCTCGTACTCCGGCCCCCCGCCACGGCTGCGCTCGGTCAACGCGCTGCTGCCGGACGCGATCGCCGTGCTGGCGGCCGAGGTCGTGCCCGACGGGTTCTCCGCGCGCCGCGACGCGTTCGCTCGCCGCTACCGCTACCGCGTGCTCGCGCGGCCGGCGCCGTCGCCGTTCGAGCGGCACCGAGCGCTCTGGTGGCCGCACCGCGTCGACGCCGGCGCGCTGGACGCGTGCGCCGCAGCGCTGGTCGGGAGGCACGACTTCACCGCCTTCACGCCGACCGAGACGTACCACCGGCGCTTCGAGCGCGAGGTGCTCGCCGCCGCCTGGCGGCGGGACGGCGACCTGCTCGCGTTCGAGATCGAGGCCGACGCGTTCATGCGCCATATGAACCGGGTGCTGGTGGCGACGATGCTCGAGGTGGCCGGTGGCCGGCGCGGCGTGCGCGACTTCGAGCGGCTGCTGACCGGCCGCCCGCGCGCCGACGCAGGCCCCACCGCGCCGCCCCACGGGCTCTACCTCGTCTCTGTGCGCTATCGACCGCGAAGCGGGTAGTACAATGCGTACTACTCGGGTAGCATGTGCGGGTGATGAAGCTCAGCGTCAGCTTGACCGAAGCGGATGTGGCCCTGCTCGACGACCACGCACGGAAGTCGGGGCTCGGCTCCCGCTCGGCAGCCCTCCGGCAGGCCATTCGCCTGCTGCCGCGCACGGATCTCGAAGATGCCTACGCCCAGGCATGGGAGGCGTGGGATGCGGCGGGTGAGCGTGCGGCGTGGGAGGGCGTGACCGGCGACGGCCTGTCCTGATGCGCCGAGGAGAGATCCGGCTGGTCGATCTCGAACCGGCGCGCGGAAGCGAGGGGAGCAAGCGACGCCCCGCCATCGTGGTCAGCAACGACCGCGCCAACGCGACGGCTGGCAGGCTCGGACGGGGCGTCGTCACGGTCGTGCCGGTCACGAGCAACGTCGCGCGGGTCTTTCCGTTCCAGGTCCTCCTCCCGGCGCAATCCGCCGGCTTGCGCGTGGAGTCGAAGGCGCAGGCCGAACAGGTGAGATCGGTCTCGGTGGAGCGGCTCGGCCCGGTCCTGGGTCGGGTCCCGGCGCCCGTGCTGGCCGCCGTCGACGATGCGCTCCGACTGCACCTCGACCTCTAGCGGGGCAGCGGTATTCTCGCCGCGATGCGGGTCCTCCTCACCAACGACGACGGCATCGAGGCCGACGGGCTGCAGGCGCTGCGGCGCGCGCTGCTCGACGTCGACGGCCTCGAGCTGGCCGTCATCGCCCCCGACGGCAACCGCTCGGCGGTCGGCCGCGGCATCACCACGCGGCGGCCGCTGTGGGTGGAGGAGGTCGACTTCGGCGACGGGACGGTCGGCTACGCCACCGACGGCACGCCGGTCGACTGCGTGCGCTTCGCGGCGCTTGGGCTGATCGACGGCTTCGCGGCGGAGCTGATCGTGTCGGGCATCAACCACGGCTCCAACCTCGGCGACGACATCACCTACTCGGGCACCGTGGCCGCCGCGCTGGAGGGCGTGATCCTCGGCCTGCCCGCGGTGGCCGTCTCGCAGCAGTCGACCGCGCGCGAGATGGACTTCCGCCTGGGCGAGCGCTTCGACTTCGAGACCGCCGCCGCGTTCACCGCGCGCATGGTCGAGGAGATCGAGGGGGTCGACGTCGCCCGGCTCGGCAAGCGGATTTACCGCGACGAGCTGGTCCTGCAGGACGAGCAGTCGCGGCGGCGCCAGTACCGCATCTACGGCGACGCGCCGGAGTACGAGCGGCAGGACGGCACGGACCTCGCCGCCGTCGCCGAGGGCCGGGTCGCGGTCACGCCGATCCACTTCGACCTGACCGACGAGCCGGGGATCGAGACGCTGCGCGCCTACGACCTCGCGCGGCTGCTGGAGCCCGCGCAACGCGAGATCGAGTGATGGGCGTCGAGGAGCGCGTCGCCGAGCTGCGCCGGCAGCTCGAGTACCACGGCCACCGCTACTACGTCCTCGACGACCCCGAGATCGGCGACGACGCCTACGACGCGCTGCTCGACGATCTGCGGGGGATCGAGGCGGAGCACCCGGCGGTCCTCACCCCCGACTCGCCGACGCAGCGGGTGGGCGGCACGCCGATCTCCAAGCTCGAGAAGGTCAGCCATCCGCAGCCGATGTTCTCGCTGGCCAACGTGCGCTCGGCGGAGGAGCTGCGGGCGTGGATCGCGCGCATGCGCGGCCATCTCGCGCGCGAGGGGATCGAGGACCCCGACTTCCAGTACGTGGCCGAGCCCAAGATCGACGGGCTGGCGATCTCCCTGATCTACCGCGACGGCGTGCTCGAGCGCGGCGCGACGCGCGGCAACGGCGAGGTCGGCGAGGACGTCACGCACAACCTGCGCACGATCCCGTCGATCCCGCTGCGGATCGACGACGCCCCGCCGCTGGTCGAGGTGCGCGGCGAGGTCTACATGGCGCTGTCGGACTTCCAGGCGCTCAACGAGCGCCGGGCCGGCCAGGGCCTCTCCACCTTCATGAACCCGCGCAACTCGGCGGCCGGGACGATCCGCCAGCTCGACCCCGCGCTCGCCGCCGAGCGTCCGCTCTCGATGTGGTGCTACGGCATCGGCGCCACCCAGGGGCTGCGCTTCGAGAGCCACACGGGCGGACTCGAATGGCTGCGCGCACACGGCTTCCGCGTCAACGGCGACGTGCGGCGGCTCACGACGGAAGACGACGTGGTCGCGCAGTGCCAGAGCTGGCAGGAGCGCCGTGGAGCGCTCGACTTCGAGATCGACGGCGTGGTGGTCAAGGTCGACGACCTCGAGCTGCAGCGGCGCCTGGGCGTGGTGGGTCGCGATCCGCGCTGGGCGGTGGCGTGGAAGTTCCCGCCCACGACCGCGGTGACGCGGCTGCACCAGGTCCAGTGGAACGTCGGCAAGTTCGGCGACCTGCATCCCTTCGCCTCGCTCGAGCCGGTTCACGTCGGCGGCGTCACGGTCAAGCTGGCGACGCTGCACAACGAGGAGGACCTCGCGCGCAAGGACATCCGCTCGGGCGACGACGTGATCGTCCTGCGCGCCGGCGACGTGATCCCCCAGGTCGTCTCCCCGGCGCCGCACGCGGTGGAGAAGCCGGACCGCTCGCCGCCCGAGCAGCCGCCGGCGAACTGCCCGGTATGCGACACCCCGACCGTCAAGGCCGAGGGCCGGGTCTTCACGCAGTGCCCCAACCGCGACTGCCCGGAGCGGCGCTGGCAGCTGCTCAAGCACTACGTGGCGGCGATGGACGTCGACGGCCTGGGGGAGAAGCAGGTCAAGACGCTGCAGGACGCCGGGCTGGTGCGCACCGCCGCCGACTACTACAAGCTCACCCGCGAGCAGCTGCTCGAGCTCGAAGGCGTCGGCGAGGTGTCGGCCGACAACCTGCTGCGCTCGATCGCCGCCTCGCGCGAGCGGCCGTTCGGCTCCGTGCTGTTCGCGATCGGGATCGAGGGCGTCGGGTTCGTCACGGGGCGCAACCTCGCGCAGCAGTTCCGCTCGATCGACAACCTGCTGGCCGTCACGCCCGAGCAGATCGCCGCGACGCCCGGCATCGGCCCGATCGTGGCCCAGCTGATCCACGATGAGCTCGCCGACGGGCAGATGCGCGCGCTGATCGATGATCTGCGCCCGTACGTGCAGCTCGAGTCCGAGGGCGCGCCACCGGGAGAGGGAGTGCTCGACGGGCTCACGCTCGTGCTCACCGGGACGCTGCCCGACCTCACGCGCGAGCAGGCGACCGAGCGGATCCTCGCCGCCGGCGGCCGCGTCACGACCTCGGTGTCCAAGAAGACGGACTACGTCGTGGCCGGCGAGGCCGCCGGATCGAAGCGGGAGAAGGCCGAGCGGCTGGGCGTCCCCGTGCTGGCGGAGGACGGCCTGCTCGAGCTGCTCGAGCGGGGCCCGGCCGGCTAGGGTCGGTAGCGCGCGAGCTCGATCGCCATCCGGTCCTGGAGGGTGCGGGCGCTCCACGGGCTCACCCGGTTCATCAGGAACGCGAACGCGACGGTCCCTCCACCGGTCGTGGTGCAGTAGCCCGCGAGCGCCGAGACGTCGCGCAGCGTGCCGGTCTTGGCGCGGCACCGGTCCTGCGCGGCGGTGCCGCGCATGCGGTCCGAGAGCGTCCCGTTGCGCCCCGCGACGGCGAGCGAGCCGGTGAACGCCGCGTCGCCGTCGAGCGCGGTCAGCAGCGTCACGACGTCGCGCGGCGACGTGCGATCCTCGCGCGAGAGCCCCGAGCCGTCGGCCAGCCGGGGAGCGATGCCCAGCTCGGCCAGCTCGGATGCCATGACGGCGGTGCCGGCCGCCGTGCTCCCGCCGCCGCCGAAGCGGGCGCCGAGCCCCTTGACCAGCGTCTCGGCGATGAAGTTGTCCGACGGCTGGTTCATCAGCCGCAGCAGCTCATTGACCGGCGGCGAGCGCCACGCGGCGACGGGGAGCGCGGAGCTCGGGGTCACGCCGGCCACCGCGCGGCGCGCCACGGCGACGCCGGACCGGCGCAGCCGCTTCGCGAACGCCGTGGCGGCGAAGGTCGCCGGCCGCGCCTGCCAGTAGGGCGAGCTGAGCCCCGTCCGGCCCCGGTTGAACGTCAGCGCCGACAGCGGACCGGTCTCGGAGGTGAGCCGGAAGCCGGAGGACGGGACGCCGCGGAGCCCGTCGAACAGCGACTCGTCGCCCACGACGCGGCCCCGGACGGCCGTGACGCCGGCGTTCGCGACCGCGCGGGCGAGGCCGTCGGCGTCGTCGGCGTCGAAGGTCGGATCCCCGCCGCCGCGCAGGTACAGGTCGGCCCGGACCACGCCCTTCGCATTTGGCGCGGCGCCCGCCAGCACGGTGGTCGTGAGCCGCCCCGCCGCCCCGAGGGTGCGCAAGGTGGTGGCCGACGTGTAGAGCTTCTGCACCGAAGCGGGCATGCGCGGGACATCCGCGCGCAGCGAGTAGAGCTTGCGGCCCGAGTCCAGGTCGACGGCCAGCGCGCCCGAGCCGGCACCGGCGTAGCGCATCTGCGCGGCGAGCGCCTTGGCCGTCGCGGCCGGGCCGACGGCCCGGACGGCCGGGGCGCCGAGGACGAGCACGAGCACGGCGAGCGCGAGGGTGCGCACCAGGCGGCGGGCCACGAGTGCGCAAACCCGCCGTTCGCACGAAAGTTGCCGCTTGTTCGCCTTCTAGGCTCGCGGGCGGATGGGCGACGTCGTCAAGCTCGAGCGCGGCGCTCGCCCCCGCTCCAAGACCGCGCTCGTCCTCGGCGGCGGCGGCTTCACCGGCGCGGTCCACAAGATCGGGGCGCTGCGGGCGCTCGACCTGCTCACGGTCAACCGCTCGGTCAACCAGTTCGACGTCTACGTCGGCACGAGCGCCGGTGCACTGGTGGCCGCGCACGCCGCCAACGGCGTCACGCCCGAACAGATGATGCGCGTGGTCAACAACCAGGGGCCGACGCCGTTCCGCGACCTAGCTACCCGCATAGAGCGCGTCGAACAGGCCCGCGTACTTCTCGTTGACGACGTTGCGCTTGACCTTCAGCGTCGGCGTCAGCTCTCCCGTCTCCTGCGACAGGTCGTGGTCGAGCAGGACGAACCTCTTGATCTTCTCGACCTGGGCGTACTTCGCGTTCGCGCGGTCGAGCTCGGCCTGGATCAGCTCGACGACCTGCGGCTCCCGCGACAGCGCCGCGAAGTCCTCGGACAGATCATGCTCGCGCGCGAAGTGCACGATCTCCTCGGGGTCGAGCGTGATCAGCGCCACGGGGAACGGCCGGCGGTCGCCGTGCATGACCGCCTGGGAGATCCAGCGCGACTGCTTGAGGTCGTTCTCCAGGTTCGCGGGCGTGAGGTTCTTGCCGCCCGCGGTGATGATGATGTCCTTCTTGCGGCCGGTGATCGAGAGGAAGCCGTCGCCGTCGACCGCTCCGAGGTCGCCCGTGTGCAGCCAGCCGTCGACGATCGCGCCGAACGAGGCGTCGTCGTTCTTGTAGTAGCCCTGGAAGATGTTCGGGCCGCGGAGCAGCACCTCGCTGTCGTCGGCGATCCGGATCTCGAGGCCGGGCAGCGCGCGCCCGACCGACCCGAAGCGGTAGGAGTCCACGGTCGACACGGTGGCCGCCGTGGCGGTCTCCGTCATCCCGTAGCCCTCGAGCACGGGCACGCCGCAGGCGAAGAAGAACTCGAGGATCTCCGTGGCGATCGGCGCGGCGCCGGACGTCGCCTGGCGCAGGTTGCCGCCGAACGCCGCGCGGACGTTCTTGAACAGCTTCTCCTCGGCGCCGTCGTAGTGCGCCTGCAGCTCCGCCGGGACCTCCTGCCCCGCCGCCTGCAGTCCGCGCACCTTCAGCCCCACCTGGGTGGCGCCCTTGATCTGCGCGGGATCGCCGTGGGCGGTGACGAGCGTGTAGAGCTTCTCGAAGATGCGCGGCACCGACGGCAGGTAGGTCGGGCGGACCTCCGAGAGCTCGACGATGATCTGCTTCGGGTCGCCGCCGAAGCAGGCGAGCGTCGCCCCCATGTCGAGCACCGCGAGCTGGATCAGCAGCGCGAAGGAGTGGGCGAGCGGGAGGAAGAGGTAGGCGAGGTCGCCGGCCTGGACGACGGAGTCGCGCTCGCACATCGACACGACGTCGCGGTAGTTGCCGTGGCTGAGCACGCAGCCCTTCGGCGGGCCCGTGGTCCCGGAGGTGTAGATGATCGTGTAGGGCTGGTCGCGGGTGACCGCCTGGGTGCGTTCGGCCAGCTCCGCGGCATCGCGCGCGCGGCCGCGCTCCCGCAGCTCGGCCAGCGGGATCGCATCGCCCGTCTCACCGGCCGGGTCGATCACGACGATCGTCTCCAGCGCCGGCAAGCTGCCGCTCGCTTGGCGGATCTTGGCGACCTGGCCGGCGTCCTCGCACACGATCGCGCGCGACTCCGAGTTGCCCGCGACCCACTCGCACTCCTCCGGCGAGTTCGTCGGGTAGATCGGGACGACGACGGCGCCGGCCGAGGTGATCCCGAAGTCCGCGTACGTCCACTCCGGGCGCGTCGTGCAGAGGATCGCCACGCGGTCGCCGGGCTCGATCCCGAGGTCGATCAGCCCGCGCCCGACTTCGGAGACGATCTCGCCGAGCTCGGCGTAGCTGACGTCGTGCCACGCGCCGTCCCGCTTGTGGCGGATCGCGGGATCGTCGCCGTGCTGCTCGGCGGCGAGCGCGATCAGGTCGGCGATCGTCGACGATCCCGTGGCGCTCGGATGCGCCGCTACGGCAGTGCTGCTCTCCATGGCTCCTCCTCAGACTCCCAGAAGGGCCGATTGTATGGCGGCGCGGGCTGAGCCCGGCCGCGCCTGGACCGTGGATCAGGCGGGTACCGCGCTCGGGGCGCGGGCGGGGCTGCTGGTCTGCTCTGACAGGTTGGCCAGGAACAGGGTCTTGTCGATGCGGCCCTGGAAGATGGGGACGCCCATCTCCATGCACTTCTCGATGACCTCGCGACGCTCGAGGCCCGCCTCCCGTGCGAGCTCCGTGGGCGTGAGATGGATTGCCATCGGACTAGCGACCTCCCGTGCGGTTTGCCACAAGGGCCTGACGGTAGCGGCTCCGGCGGACGGCCTCAACCGGTTCTGCTCAATCTGACATAAACATTCGACCACGCGCCCATCAGACCGGATTCGGGAGATCCACCCACTCGTGATGGACCCCGAAACGGTCCGTCAGCCAGTCCCCCAGGCGGCGCACGCCGAACGTCTCCGTCGCGTAGTGGCCGGCCGCGACGAAGTGGATCCCGGCCTCGTACGCGTCGGCCATCACGTGCTCCTTCGGCTCGCCGGTGAGGAACGCGTCGTAGCCCTCGGCGACCGCCCGGTCGAGCCCGCTCGCCGCGCTGCCGGAGACGATCGCGAGGCGGCGGATCGCGGGCGGGCCCCCGTCGAAGACGAGCGGCTCGCGGCCGGTCACGGCGGCGACGCGGGCGAAGAGCTCTGCGGCGGGCACCGGATCGGCGAAGCTCGCCCCGCGCCCGACGTCGGCGAAGGGGGCGTGCGCGTCCGCGCCGAGCGCCTCCGCGAGCAGGGCGTTGTTGCCGACCTCAGGATGGGCGTCGAGCGGCAGGTGGTACGCGGCCAGCGCGATGTCGTGCTTGAACAGCGGCCGCAACCGCTCCGCGAGGACGGGCGTCAGCCCCGGCGGGTTGAAGCGCCAGAACAGGCCGTGGTGGACCAGCACGAGCTCCGCCTCCAGCGCGACCGCGCGGTCGAACAGCGCGCGCTGCGCGCTCACGCCGGTCACCACGCGGGTGACGTCGCGCGACCCTGGCACCTGAAGGCCGTTGGGGCCCAGGTCGTCGAACGCGCCAGGATCGAGCAGCGCGTCGAGGGCGCTGATCAGGGTGTCGACGCCGGTCATCCCGCGTCGTGGGTTTGGGATCGGGCGATCCTGGTCACCGTAAGATCCTATGGGGACGTCGGGGGCCGCCGTCGCAGATCGCACCGACCGGACCGGCGCCCCGACCGACCACGACCTGGTCAGCGCGGTCCGGCGCGGCGACGATCGCGCGTTCGAGGCGCTCTACGCCCGCTACCAGTCGCGCATCACCGCCTTCGTCCGCGGCCGGGTCGGGGACCACGGCCGCGCCGAGGACATCACGCAGGAGGTGTTCGTCTCCGCCCTGCGCCGGATGCGGGAGACCGAGCACCCGATCGTCTTCAAGGCCTGGCTCTTCCAGATCGCCCGGAACGCGTGCATCGACGCGTACCGCCGGGGCCGTGGCGCGGAGGAGGTCTCCTTCGACGCCGACGATCGCCTCTCTCCCTCCGACCACGGTCGCCTGGCGGCGGGCGCGCCACAGCCCGATGCCGCCGTCGACGCAAAGCAGGACCTCGACAACCTCAAGGACGCGTTCGGCGGCCTTTCCGCCGCGCACCACGAGATCCTCGTGCTGCGCGAGTTCGAGGGCCGCAGCTACGAGGACATCGGCGACCGCATGGGCATGAGCCGGCCCGCGGTGGAGAGCACGCTGTTCCGCGCCCGCAAGCGCCTGGAGCAGGAGTACGACGAGCTCGCCTCCGGCGCGGCCTGCCTGGGCGTCCAGGCGATCATCGACGCCGGCGGCACGCGCCACGGCGCCCGTGACCAGCGCAGGCTCGCCCGCCACCTCTCGCACTGCCAGCCGTGCCGCGCGCTCGCCGCGCAGGCCGGCCTCGAGGTCCCTGCCCGGCGTCGCCTCCGCGACCGGATCGCCGCGTGGCTGCCGCTGCCGGCGTTCCTGCACCTGCGGCGCGGCGCGGAGGAAGGCGCTGCGTCGGCGGTCGGCGGCGGCGCCGGCGGCGGCGCCGGCGGCGTTGCTTCGCCGGTGATGACCGGAGCCTTGGGCGCCGGCTGGACCAAGGCCGGCGCCGGTCTCGCCGCGCTGCTGGCGGCCGGCGCGGGGGTCGGGGTGACGACACAGCTGTCCGATCGGCAGGAGCGCGCCACGGAGACCCGGACGCCCGTCGCGCGGACGCCGGCCGGCGACCCGGCGCCGCGCCGGGGCTCGGGGACGACGGGCAACCTCCGTCCGGCGCGGGACGGCGCCGGCGCGCGCGTCGGCGCGGGCGCGAAGCAGCGCGAGGGTGTCGGACGCGGCGCCGCGGCGGCCGGCGTTGGGGCAGGCGGCACGCAGCAGGCCGGATCGGCGCCTGCGTCGGTGGACGGCGGTGACGCCCCGGCCGCCGGCGGTGATGCCCCGGCCGCCGGCGGAGGGCGCGGCGGCGAGGGTGGCGGCAGCGAGAACCGGGGCGAGCTGCCCGACGCGCCGGGAGCCGACGTCCCTGACGTCCCGGCCGTGCCCGGCGCCGGGGTCGACGTTCCCGACGTGCCCGAGACGCCGGGGGTGCCCGAGGTGCCGGAGACGCCCCAGGTGCCGGAGACGCCCCAGGTGCCGGAGGTCCCCGACGTGCCCGAGGTCCCCGACGTGCCCGAGGTGCCCGAGGTCCCCGAGGTGCCCGAGGTGCCCGAGGTGCCCGGGCCGCTCAACCCCTGACGAAGCGGCTAACATGACCGCTCCTCGGGGCGTGGCGCAGCCTGGTAGCGCGCACCGTTCGGGTCGGTGAGGTCCCGAGTTCAAATCTCGGCGCCCCGACTTCCATCAGCAGGACCGAAGGACCGCCGACCCGCGGTCCTTCGCCGTTGTCGGCCCGTCGTCGGGGTTTGCCACAGTCGCGCGCATGGCGAGCGCCCGCCCGCAGGAGCCCGCCGCCGGCGGGGAGGCCGTCGCCTACGGCAGCGCGGCGGGGCGCTGGGTGATGTTCGTGACGGTGCTGGGCTCCGCGCTCGGCTTCCTCGACGCCACCGTGGTCAACGTCGCCCTGCCGGCGATCGGCGGTGACCTCGACGCCGACGTCGGCGGCCTGCAGTGGGTGCGCAACGGCTACCTGCTGACCCTCTCGGCGTTCATCCTGCTGGGCGCGGCTCCTTCGCCGACCGCTACGGGCGCCGGCGCATCTTCGTGATCGATGCCGCGTGGTTCACGGCTGCCTCGGCGCTGTGCGCGGCGCCCCGACCACCGAGGTGCTGATCGTCGCGCGGCTGCTGCAGGGCATCGGCGCGGCGCTGATCACGCCGGGCAGCCTGGCGATCATCGAGGCGAGCTTCCGGGGCGAGGACCGCTCGCGCGCGATCGGCGTCTGGTCGGCGCTGTCGGGCGTCGGCGCGGCGCTCGGCCCGCTCGCCGGGGGCCGGCTCGTCGACGCAGTGTCGTGGCGGGCGATCTTCCTCCTCAACCTGCCGCTCGGCGTCGGCCGCGAGCCCGATGCTGCCGCTTTCCGTCTTCGCCTCGCGCCAGTTCAGCGCCGCCAACCTCGTCACGTTCGCGGTCTACGCGCCCGGGCTCTCGGGCGACGACCTCGAGGATCCGCAGGCGCTGGCGGACGGGTTCGCGACGGCGATGATCGCGGTGGTCGCCGTCGCGGTGGCGGGCGCCGCTTCGCATGGACGCTGATCTTCCCCGACGTGCTCGAGCGGGCGTCGGGTGCCGCCGAGCGGGGTACCGCCGCCTGATGGACACGACCAACCCGAGCGCCGCGGCGGCCGGCAGCTTCGCCGTCGGCGGGGACATCGAGATCAACCGGCTCGGCTTCGGCGCGATGCGGATCACGGGCGACGGCGTGTGGGGGCCGCCGGACGACCACGACGAGTCGCTGCGCGTCCTGCGGCGCGCGCTCGACCTCGACACCACCTTCGTCGACACCGCCGACAGCTACGGGCCCGACGTGAGCGAGGAGCTGATCGCCGAGGCGCTGCACCCCTACCCGCCGGAGCTGCTCGTCGCCACGAAGGGCGGGCTCGAGCGCACGGGCCCGGGCCAGTGGCCGCGCAACGGGCGCCCCGAGCACCTGCGGCGGGCCTGCGAGGGCTCGCTGCGCCGGCTGCGGGTGGAGCGCATCGACCTCTACCAGCTGCACTCGCCCGACCCGGACGTGCCCTACGACGAGTCGGTCGGCGCCATCGAGCAGCTCCAGGACGAGGGGAAGATCCGCCACGTCGGCGTCTCCAACGTCTCGGCCGAGCAGCTGGAGCAGGCGCGTGCGATCGTCGAGGTGGTCACGGTCCAGAACCGCTTCAACCTCACCGACCGCTCTTCGGAGGACGTGCTCGACGTGTGCGAGCGCGACGGCATCGGCTTCATCCCCTGGTTCCCGCTCGCCGCGGGGGACCTGGCCAAGCCGGGCGGCCCGGTCGCCGATTCGGCCGAGCGCCACCAGGCGAGCCCGAGCCAGGTCGCGCTCGCGTGGCTGCTGTGGCGCTCGCCGGTGATGCTCCCGATCCCGGGGACCGGCTCGGTGGCGCACCTGGAGGAGAACGTCGGCGGCGCGTCCCTGCGGCTCGAGGAGGACGAGCTGCGGCGGATCGGCGAAGCCGGCTGATGCACGGGTGAGCGGTCGCCGCGCCGGTGCCGCGCAGCCCGTCCTCGCGGGGGTCGTCGCGTCGGTCGTCGGCTTCGCGAGCACCTTCGCGCTGGTGCTCGCCGGCCTGCGAGCGGTCGGCGCCGGCGAGGCGCAGGCGGCGTCGGGGCTCGCGGTGCTGTGCCTGGCCATGGGCGTGGTGGCGATCGGGCTGGGCCTGCGCCACCGGATGCCGCTCACGATCGCGTGGTCGACCCCCGGCGCGGCGCTACTGATCTCCGCCGGCCTGCCGTCCGGCGGCTACGCGGCGGCGCTCGGCGCGTTCCTCGCCACCGGAGTGCTGATCGTGCTGGCGGGGCTGTGGGGGAGGCTCGGGCGCTGGGTTGCCGCCATCCCGCCTGCGCTCGCGAGCGCGATGCTCGCCGGCGTGCTGCTGACGGTCTGCCTCGCACCGGTCCGCGCGGCGGTCGAGCTGCCGCTGCAGGCGGGCCCGGTGATCCTGGCGTGGGCGCTGCTGGTGCGGTTCGCTCGGCCGTGGGCGGTGCCCGGCGCGCTTGCCGTCGCGGCGGTGGCGATCGCCGCCGATCCGCGGGACGCCGCCGGGCCGGCGCAGCTCCTTCCCGTCCTGACCTTCACGATGCCCGTGCTCGACGGCGAGGCGCTGCTCGGGCTCGCGCTGCCGCTCTTCGTGGTGACGATGACGTCGCAGAACATCACCGGCATGGGGGTGCTGGCCGGCTTCGGCTACACCCCGCCGCTCAGGCCCGTGCTCCTCACGACGGGCGCCGCGACCATGGTGGGCGCTCCGTTCGGCGCCCACGCGATCAACCTGGCGGCGATCACCGCCGCGCTCACCGCCGGGCCGGACGCCGATCCCGACCCCTCGCGCCGCTGGATCGCGTCGGTCAGCGGCGGCATCGCCTACCTCGTGCTCGGCCTGACCGCCGGCGTGGCGACGGCGCTCGTCAGCGTGGCGCCGCCGCTGCTGATCGAGGCGGTGGCCGGCCTCGCCCTCATCGGCGCGCTCGCCGGCGCGCTGACCGCTGCGATTGCGGACGCCGAGCGGCGGGAGGCGGCCGTCGTGACGTTCGTCGTGAGCGCGTCGTCGATCACGGCGGTGGGCATCAGCGCGCCGTTCTGGGGCCTCGTCGCCGGGCTCGCCTTCCTGGCCGTGCAGCGCGCCCGCTAGGCGTCGAGCCAGGCGGTGCGGTGGCCGTCCTCGCGCCACAGCACCGGGAAGAACGCCTCGTCGAGGGTGCGCTCACCGGGGCGCCGGTAGCGCGAGTAGATCGGGTGCGGCGGTCCCTCCCCCCACGTCGTGGCGGTCGAGACCATGTGGGAGATGATCGAGCGGCGCTCGCCGTCGGCGCGCTCGTTCGGCGGGCTGCCGTGGAAGGTCCAGCCGTCGTGGAAGGCGGCGCCGCCGGC
>Ga0136615_10000781_pt1 | contig 14832 bp, 13 predicted proteins | sample AntDrymUQ2882206_2_FD_106647 | JGI IMG/M metagenome (GOLD analysis project Ga0136615, IMG submission 106647) | Polar desert sand microbial communities from Dry Valleys, Antarctica - metaG UQ288 (22.06) | ecosystem: Environmental > Terrestrial > Soil > Desert | place: Antarctica: Dry Valley...
CGGACGCACCCGCAAAGGCAGCAAGTGGCTCGGGATCGGCCTCGAAGAAGCCGCCCTCGCCGCGATCCGCAGCAAGAACACCTATCTCGCCGCGCAATACCAGCGCCTCAAGCCACGCCTCGGGCACGGCCGCGCCCTCGGCGCCGTCAAGCACTCGATCCTGATCGCCTACTGGCACATGTTCAAGACTGGCGAGGTCTACCGTGACCTCGGCGGCGACTACTTCCAACGTCGAGACCCGGCCAAAGCGACCAAGCGCCTCGTCGCCAAGCTCCAAGCCCTCGGACACACCGTCACGCTGCAACTGCAGACGGCAACGTAGTCCCTGGCGCAAACGAGCATTTCCCATCAGCGCACGTGGTTGCAGTGTGTGGTTTGACGAGTACGAGTTGGTGCTGGGTGACTCGCTGCGCACGAAGATCGGCGACGGCCTGCGGCACTCCCAGGTTGGAGTAGTGATCCTGAGCGCCAGCTTCTTCGCCAAGCGGTGGCCGCAATGGGAGCTTGATGGTCTCACCATGCGTCAAATCTCCGGAGAACAGAACGTCATCCTGCCGGTGTGGCACGAGGTTGGGCCCGATGACGTGCGGTCATACTCTCCGGCGCTGGCCGATCTGTTCGCGGTCAAGTCGAGCGACGGCGTCGACGCCGTCGCCGATTCCGTCGTGCGCGTGCTGAGGTCGCGTGCCGCCGGCGACGCGCCGGAGGCTGCCCTGTCCGAGGCACGCGTCACCTCGGCCGCGGCGACACCGCTCGCGGGATCGCCGGATCGTGTGCTCGATCGACGTTTCTTGGCCGAAGTTGCGTTCCTGGCCGTGCTGTTCATCCTCTCCTACTCCATCGGCGCGAGTCTCTGATCCCGTGACGGACCGGGAGCGTGCCTTCCTTCTCGCCACAGCGGCTGTGATCGTCTGCGGCACTGCTGCCGGCGCGCTCATCGGGGGGGCCGTCGGGCGACGGCGTCAGGACTGTCACGCGTCCGGGCACGGAGGCGCAGTCGCAGTCCGCGCCCCAAACGGCAACCGATCCTGGTGGGATTGCCATCACGCCTCCGGCCGCTGTCGACGCGCCAGATACGCTGAAAGAACTCTACGACGCAGACCGAGTCGAGTACAACCCGGACGCCGACTTCGAGATCGTCACGATCGCGAAGAAGACCTACGAGGGGATGTCGACAGAGGTCGATCGAGAAGGGATCGCCGGCGCGCCGCGAATTGTGATCAACACGAACGGGCGCTACAAGCGCATAGAAGGAGTGGTCGGGATCAGGGACGACACTGAGTGCACCGAGAACGCCGTGTCGATCACGAACGGAAGCGGCGATCGGCTCTGGGGTCCGGAGAGCGTCGGGTTTAATTCGCCGACGAGGTTCGACATCTCGATCAGAAACCGCGCCCGCGTCACGTTCGACCAGCTCAGCATCGCACCAAATGACAATCCCTGTGACGGGGAAGCTCATGTCGCCTGGGCCGATGTGGAGTTCGTGAAATGACGGTTCCCAAGGGCTCCCTGTCGTCTGAGTGGATCGGTTGGCAGCTGTGCGGGTCCGGGGGTGCAGCGCATCGAGCGAGATGATGGTGAGGCGGGCGGTGATGCGCGGGTCGGGAGCCGACCTGTTGCTCGCCGCGATGTCTTCATCTCGCATGCGAGCGAGGACAAGGACGCGATCGCGCGTCCCCTTGCGCAGCGCCTTCGGGCATGTGGTTGCAGCGTGTGGTTTGACGAGTACGAGTTGGTGCTCGGCGACTCGCTGCGCGCGAAGGTCGGCGACGGCCTGCAGCACTCGCGCGTCGGGGTGGTGATCCTGAGCGCCAGCTTCTTCGCCAAGCGGTGGCCGCAATGGGAGCTTGATGGTCTCACCGCTCGGCACATCGCCGGAGAACAGAACGTCATCCTGCCGGTGTGGCACGAGGTAGGGCTCGACGACGTCCGGTCGTACTCTGCGCCGCTCGCCGATCTGGTCGCCGCGAAGTCCAGCGACGGCGTCGAGGCCGTCGCCGATGCTGTCGTCCGCGTGCTGAGAGAGCTTGCCGCCGGCGGCGCGCCTAACGCCGCCTTGTCCGAGGCACGCGTCTCGACGACGCGGGCTTTCGCCCGAGGCGGTTCCTCCGCCGAGAAAGGTCCTCCTCCCCTGGGGAACATCCTGCGCAAGCCGATGAGGCTCACGAGCGCTGCGTTCCTTACGGCTGTGGCCTTCGTCGGGATCTTCGTTGTCCCAGACCTCTTTGAGGACATCTTTCAGGGCCGGCCGACCACAGCAACGCTCTTCGATGCCAGCGAGGTCCGTAAAGTCATAACGGTGGACAATCGTGTAACCAGCGGACGGTCGGACATGCGCGAAGACAAGCCCGTGCCCCTTACTACGATACCTGCGGTGAATTGCATCACGCGGCGCTGCGACATCAAAGGAACCGACCGTAGCTCAGGGCAGACGTACGATGCTGCGGTCTGCCAGGTGAGGGGGGAGCGCACGACCAACGGTGATAATACCTCTCCCCACGATGACCGGAATCCTGACCTGTTCTCATCAGACCGCTACTACGGGGTGATGCTGCCGGACGGTCGCCAAGGCTACGTCAGCGAGGTCTGGATCAGCAAAGACCAGCGAGGCGGACTCAACCTGCCGAAATGCTGACGCCGCCGGCCCCGTCTACAGTACGTCGCAAACCAGCAGCACCACCCCGCGCCGGTTGCGGGCGCAGGTCAGGGTCCTCGATGTACGAGCCGGATATCATGTGCTGTCGTCCACGGCACGTCCGGGGGTGTAGCTCATCGAGCATGATCGTGGTGAGGCGGCTGGTGATGCGCCTCAAGTCGCGCGGGTTGCGGGCGGACCCGTTGCTCGCCGTGATGTCTTCATCTCGCATGCGAGCGAGGACAAGGACGGGATCGCACGTCCCCTCGCGCAGCGGCTTCGGGCTTGTGGCTGCAGTGTGTGGTTTGACGAGTACGAGTTGGTGCTCGGCGACTCGCTGCGCGCGAAGGTCGGCGACGGCCTGCAGCACTCGCGCGTCGGCGTGGTGATCCTGAGCCGCAACTTCTTCGCCAAGCGGTGGCCGCAATGGGAGCTTGATGGTCTGACCGCTCGGCACATCGCCGGAGAGCAGAACGTCATCCTGCCGGTGTGGCACGAGGTAGGGCCTGATGACGTGCGGTCATACTCTCCGCCGCTGGCCGATCTGTTCGCCGCGAAGTCCGGCGACGGCGTCGACGCCGTCGCCGATTGCGTGCTGCGCGTCCTGAGGACGCGTGCCGCCGACGACGCGCCGAAGATCGACGACGCGGCTGGCAGGCAGCCGCCGAACTCCCGCTGGCACCGCCAGCACACGTCGATAGCGCTGTTGGGTGCCGTGTTGATCGCTGTTACTCTGATCGCGATCGCCGCACTGCTGACCGGGACATTTCCCGTCGGTGACGGTGACGGTGACGGTGACCGCGGCGGCGACGGCGACGGCGGTCGGTTCGTATCGTCGTCGGCACCGGGTTCGAGATCCGTGACGTTCAACGTGAAGTCCGGATCCGTGAGCATCGAGACGCCGCCCCGCGACGAGGTGGCGGACTGCTGGCGGTTCACGGGCACCGCTCGTCTTCGGGCTGGCAAAACGCTCGTGATCGGGGCGCGGCGGGTCGACCCACCAGACCGCACGACGTACTACCAAGCCGTCACGTGGACCGAAGCGTTCGGCCGGGGCGACTGGCGGGCAGATCGCCGGATGGGCTCAGAGGTCGGTCAGATCTATCGCGTGTCCGTCGTCGTGATTGCGACCAGTGCGGCGCGCGCCGCCGAGAACGATCAAAGGCTTCCACCAGGCGCTGAGATCCGATGGCTTCGCCCAGACCTGCTGCACAAGTTCGAAGGCGCTGGCAACTGCGCGGCGGCCGACCGTTGATGCTCGGGCCGGTGCGGCGTCAGGTCGCTGTCGGACGCGCGGCGTCATCAGCGGGTGCGGCCGCCCGGCATGCCATCGCGAGGTGGCCGCGCGTCGTCAGCGTGTCAGGGTGCTCGGAACCCTGGATCCGCTCACGCTCGGCGAGCAGCGGCTCGAGGATCGCGATCGCGTCGCTGACGCGTGTGTCGTCGAGGTAGGCGAGCGCGAGGTTGTGGCCGCTGCTGAGCGTGTAGGGATGGTCTGGGCCCAGGATCCGCCGGATGTCGGTGACCAGCGGCTCGAGGATCGCGATGGCATCACCGACACGTCCGCCGCTGAGGTACGCGAGGGCGAGATTGTGGCGGGTCAGGAGCGTGTCGCGGTGTTCGGTGCCGAAGATCTGCTCGTGGTCGGCCAGCAGCGGCTCGAGGATCGCGATCGCCTCGACGACGCGCCCGGCGTCGCTGTACGCGCGGGCCAGGTTGTTGCACGTGGCGAGCGTGTCGCGGTGCGCGCCACCGAGGATGCGCTCGCGTTCGGCCATGAGCGCCTCCAGGATCGCGATTGCGTCGCCGCTACGCGCGTCCTTCCGATACGTGTAGGCGAGGCCGTTGCGGATGGTCAGCGTGGCGGGATGGTCGGCACCGAGAATCCGCTCGTGGTCCGCCAGCAATGCCTCGAAGATCGCGATCGCCTGGTCGGTGCGCCCGGCCCAGTGGTAGGCGGTCGCGAGATCGTTGCGCACGGTGAGCGTGCCCGGGTGCTCGCCACCGAGGATGCGTTCGGCGTGGGCTACGGCTACTCGGGCGGTCGCGAGGTACCGCTGACCGGGCTCGGCGTAGTAGAGATACCGGCACGCGCGGGTGAGGACGTCGATCAGGTGCGGGCCGCGATCACCGGGTTGCTGAAGCGCGTTGGCGAGCGCGAGCGCGTGTGGGAGCAGCTGCTCGCACAGTGGCCACTGCGAGGGCAGCGACACGTCGTTGGGGAACGCGTGGCGCACAATGACAAGCGCGCGCAGCACAGCCGTCTGATCGTTGCGGGCGACGGCGTCGTCACGGATGGTCTTCTGCAGCAGGCGGTGCACGCTGACCGTGTCGTCATCGACCGTCGCGAGACTGAAGCGCGCCAGCGCGTTCAGCGCGTCAGCGAGCCGCTTTCGCTCGATCGCCTTGCCGGCATCGATGAGCCCACGCCACAGGGACGTGGGGATCGCGTCCGGCCCGAGATGCGCGGCGATCGCGAGCACGTCAGCGGCCAGCGGCGCGTCGGTGCTCGCGGTCCGGATCGAGGTCTTCCAGGTCGACGCGACGGTCTGCGCGTAGGACAGCTCCGGATGGCTGTCGAACAGCTCGCGCGCGGGCAGATCGCTGAGTAGGGCCAGGTAGTCAGCAAAGCTCGTGCCGCTCTGGCAGTACGCGGCCGCGTGCGAGAGCGCAAGCGGCAGACAGCCGAGCGCCACGGCGAGCCGTTGCGCGGTGCGCCGATCGCCTGGCCTGCCGGCGCGCTCGATCAGGTACGCGGCCGCGGTGTCCTCGTCAAAGACGTCAACCGTGAGCACGGGTCCGAACTGGCGCAGCGCGCGATCGCGCGACGTCACGAGCACCCTCCCCCGGCCGCCTCGCGGGCAGCACTGTTCGAGCTGCTCCGGCGACGCGATGTTGTCGAGCACGAGCAACCAACGCAGGTCGCTGTCGTTCAGCCAGTCCAGGGCGATCTGCGCGAGCTCGCTGGGGGCCAGTCCTTCAACGGGAACTCCGATCTTCGCGGCGAACTGCGCGAGGTCGGCGACCCCGCCGTCCTCGGCACGGATCCACGCCACCACGTCGTAGCTCTCGACGCGCTGTTGCACGTAGCGGGCGGCGAGCTGGCTCTTGCCGACCCCGCCAAGCCCGGTGATCGACTGCGTGATCACCGCGCGATCGGCGCGCCCGAACGCGTCGTCAAGCGCATCGAGCTCTGCCTCGCGCCCGATGAAGGACGCCGCGACCGCCGGTAGGTTGAACCGCAGCCGGACTCGCACAGCCAGGGTCGCTCGCGGCCGGGTCCCCGCGGAGCGCGCGGCGTCGGATACGTGCTCCAAGCGCTCGTGCAGCCGCGCAAGCCCCGTCTCCTGACCGACGACGTCGCTTGGCGCCCACAACTGCAGCGGCCGCGGGAGCGCCGGCCCGATTAGCGCCGGCCCGGCCGCCGCCCCGTCGGCGGACGTTGCGGGCACCGCGGCGGCGCCGCCGTTGCTGGCCGCACTCGTAGCGTCCCCGCCTCCGACCACGGGCGCGCCCGCGCGTACGGCCTCCGCCAGCTCGCGCGTGGCCGGCGAGGGGACCATGGCAAGCTGCTCGCGCAGCCGCTGCGAGAGCTTGGCGTAGGCAACCAGCGCGGCGGCGCGATCACCCGCCGACGCCAGACGGCGGATCAGCTCGCGCTGCGGTTCCTCGGCCAGCGGATCCGTCTCGACTTGGCGCCGCGTCAACCGCACCGCAGTCTCAAGATCGCCGCAGGCCTCAGCCTCCCCAGCGGCCGAGCCAAGCGCATCACCGAGGCGCTGTCGCAATTCGTCGCGCCGTTCGTCGACCCACGCGTCCTCGAGTCCGGTCAACAACTCCGCGCTCCACAACGCAAGCGCTGCCTGCACCCGTCCCTCGTCGAGCAAACGAACGAACTCACCCACGTCGGTCCACACCTCCGCTGGGCCCGTCAGGGCAACATGCTCACGCGTGGCTTGCAGGAAGCGGCCGGCGTCAGGACCGAGCGCTGCGCGCAACTGCGTCAACGCGGTCCGCAGGCTCCCGCGCGCACTCTCATCCAGCACCCCCGGCCACAGTCTCGCGGCAACGGCCTGGCGCGAGTGCGGCCGACGCTCCACCGCCAACATCGCCAACAACAAGCGCGCCCGCTGGCTCGACGGTGTCGCCGCCCGCACACCGTCGACCTCAAGCCGCAGCACACCGAATAGCCACACCCGCAACATCCCACCACAAGCCTAAGACCAGGCCGAAACTGCACAGCACGTCAGCGCCGTCCCGCGTGTCCGCCGCCCTCGCTGCCCAACACACTGCCTGAGTGACTATCAGCCACCTGGCTGGCCGCGCGGACTGACGTAAAGCCGGGCCCACATTCACGGACTTTTTACGCCACTTTGACGCAGCGCTTTCGGCTGCTTGCGAGCCTGCGTTCCCGCATCGTCCCCCGCCGCGCCCACGCCAAGCTCCATGCTCTCACCACCACTCCCGCACCACCACTCGCGCCGGCGATCGGCTACTCGACACACGGCAGCGCGTTGGACCGTCCTCGACGCCCACGCCGCGAGCGTCCCGGCGACCCTGATCCTGGCGCTGGTGGCCATCGGCCTGATTGCCCTCGACGCTTTCGAGGGTGCGTGGCGCTGGCTGGTCGAAATGCTCCTGCTGGCACTCCTCGCCCTCGCCTTCTTCGTCGCCGCGCGGCGCTCCGACGATCAGCGCTTCGCCTGGCTGCTCTCTGCCAGTGTCGCCGCTGGCCTCGCGATCGCGGCCTTCTACAACCTCATCCTTGCCACGGCCACACCGGCGCTCCCCGTCGCCGGTGTGGCCACCTTCGTCGCGATCACGCTGTTTCTACTGCGTCGCGGAACTCGGCAACCCCCGCGCGGCTGAGGGTGCACGAGCCTGCGTATGGGCGCCCCGGGCCGGGGGCGCCCCATCGCCGCGAAGGATCACACACGAAATCGTCGCAAGACTGCGCGGGCCAACCTGCACCCATCCGGCGCGCAGGCCTCCCCGTCTCCCTCGCCGCAGGAGGATCCGTGTCCCGTCTTCGCCGCTCGTCTCGTCCTGGCCTGCCCGCTGCTGTTGCCGTCGCCATCGTGGCGCTGCCGGCCGCGGCCGCCGGGCCGGGCCTCGCCACCCGCCCGGCATCCCCAGCAAGGCCACCGCGCAGGCGCAGCAGTACGACGCGGTCACCGCCACGAGCGCGTCGAGCGTCGACATCGATCATGTCGTCCCGCTCGCCGAAGCCTGGCGCTTGGGCGCGAGCTCGTGGTCGACGAGCACGCGCCAGGGCTTCGCCAACGACCTGTCGCACCCGGAGCTGGCGTGACGCGCAACCGTACGCCCGCGCGGACCTTCCCGCGCTGGCATGCTCTGCGCATGGCGCCGAAGGGCGAGTACACGACGCTGGAGGCCGCCGGTCACGAGATCCGCATCTCGAGCCCGAGCAAGGTCTACTTTCCCGAGCCCGGCCTCACGAAGCTCGACCTCGCCGAGTACTACCTGCGCGTCGCCGACGCCACGGTCAACCACCTGCGCGAGCGCCCGACGACGCTCAAGCGCTGGCGCGATGGCATCACCGGCGACTTCTTCTTTCAGAAGCGGGTCCCGGAGAAGCGCCCGGAGTGGCTGCAGACGGCGACGGTCTCATTTCCCTCCGGCCGCAGCGCGACCGAGCTCGTGCCCAACGACGCGGCGCACCTGCTGTGGGCGGTCAACCTCTCGAACATCGACTGGAACCCGTGGCCGGTGCGGCGCGCCGACCTCGACCATCCCGACGAGCTGCGCATCGACCTCGACCCGACGCCGGGCGTCCCGTGGGACGACGTGCGCCAGGTCGCGCTCGCCGTCAACGAGCTGCTAACCGAGATGGACCTGCGCGGGTTTCCGAAGACGTCGGGCTCGCGCGGCATCCACGTCAACGTGCGCATCCATCCCGAGTGGAGCTTCACCGAGGTGCGCCGCGCCGCGCTGGCGCTTGCGCGCGAGATCGAGCGCCGGATGCCCGGCAAGGCGACGAGCAAGTGGTGGAAGGAGGAGCGCCAGGGCGTCTTCCTCGACTACAACCAGAACGCCCGCGACCGCACCGTCGCGAGCGCCTACTCCGTGCGTCCGGTGCCCGACGCGCGCGTCTCGACGCCGCTGCGCTGGGACGAGGTCGCCGACGTCGAGCCGGCCGACCTGCGCCTCGACACGATCCCCGAGCGGATCGAGAGGCTCGGCGATCCGTCGGCGGACATGGACGAGCACGCCGGCTACCTCGACAGCCTGCTCGAGCTCGCCCGCCGCGACGAGGAGGAGGGCCTCGGCGACGCGCCCTGGCCGCCGAACTTCGCCAAGCAGCCCGGCGAGCCCAGGCGCGTGCAGCCCTCGCGCGCCAGGAAGGAGGAGTGAGGGCGCCTACGACTCCAGTTGCTCGAGCCGGCACTCCGCCGGCGTCTTGTCGTCGCGCCAGCGCAGCACCTTGGTGCCGTGACGGATGCGCCCGTCGGAGACGTGGTCGAAGGTGATCTCGACGACGAGCTCCGGTCGCAGCGCCACCCACTCGAGGTCGCGGCCGTGCGTCCAGCGCGACGGTTCGCCGCTGCCGCGCTCGCCGGTCTCGTAGGGCTTGAGCTCCGCGACGAGCTCCCGTTTGCGCTGCTTGGAGAAGCCGCTGGAGTGACCGATCTCGTGCAGGCGCCCGTCGGCGGCGTAGAGGCCGAGGATGATCGCGCCGACCGTGTCCTCCGCCTTGCCCGGCCGCCAGCCCATGACGACGGCGTCGATCGTGCGCACGCGCTTGACCTTGACCATCCCCTTGCGTTCGCCCGGCAGGTACGGTGCGGCGAGTTCCTTGGCGATGACGCCCTCCTCGTCGTGCAGCCAGCGGCGCGCGCCGTCGGCGGTGCGCTCGAAGGGCGTCAGCTCGAGGCCGTCGATCGACTCGAGCACCGCGCGGCGCTCGCCGTAGGGGCGGTCGAGCAGCACGTCGTCGTCGAGCGCGAGCACGTCGAAGGCGACGAAGCGCGCGGGCGTCTCCTCGGCGAGCCGCGCGATCCGCGACTCGGCCGGATGGATGCGCTGGCCGAGCGTGCCGAACGTCGCCGCCACGAGCTCGCCGTCGATGACGTAGCGCCCGGCGGGGAAGCTCACCTCCGGGAAGTAGCGCGACAGCTCCTTGCCGTTGCGCGACTGCAGGTAGCTCTCGCTCCCGTCGACGAACGCGATCGCGCGAAAGCCGTCCCACTTGGGCTCGTAGGCCCACTCCTCGCCCTCGGGCAGGCTCGCGCGCGGTCGCGCGAGCTGGGGCAGGATCGGCGGGGAGAGCGGCAGGCTCACACGGCCAACGCTACCCCACCGATTCGTGGGCCAGCGCAGTCCGGGTGGGCGCCCGCGTCCGCGCGCCGCGCAGCTGCAGCGCGATGACCGCCGCCAGCACGAGCGCGCCGCCGAGCGCCTGCCACGGACCGAGCGACTCGCCGTACAACGCGACCGCCAGAGCGACCGTGACGACGGGCTCGAACGTCGAGACGATCGACGCCGTCGAGGCGCCGACGCGCTCCATCCCGAGCATGAACGTCACGATCGGCAGTACCGTCGAGAGCGTCGCGATCGCGGCGATCCACAGCCAGCCGCCCGCCGTGAACGCCAGCGCGCCGCCGATCGCGCCGGCGAGCACGAAGGTCAGCGCGGCGCCCGTCGCGACGAACGCTCCCAGCAGGATCGGGTCGATCCGCCGCACGACGTCCTCGGCGACGAGGATGTAGACCGCGTACGTGACGCCCGCGCCCAGCGCCAGCAGCACACCCGTCGCCTCCAGGCCGCGCGTGCCGCCACCGAGCAGCACGAGCGCGGCGCCCGCGCTGGCGAGCGCCAGCGCCGCCGCCTTCCAGGGCGTGACGTGCTCGCGGCCGAGCGCGACCGCGCCGCAGAAGACGAGGGCGGGATACGTGTACAGCAGCAGCGAGGTCAGCGACGCGTCGATGTGCTCGAGCGCGGAGAAGAACAGGCCCGCCTGCGCGGCGTAGCCGACCCCGCCCAGCGCGAGGCAGGCGAGCGCGACACGCCACGGCGGCCGCGCCGCGCTGTCGCCCGTCGCACGCGAGCGCAGGCGCCCCCGCACGGCCACAATCGCCCAGAACAGCGAAGCGGCCAGGACGAAGCGCGCCGCCAGCAGGGCCGTCACGCCGAGGCCGGCGCCGTAGGCCTCCTTGGCGAAGATCGCCATGAGGCCGAAGCCGACGGCCGACAGCAGGCACAGCGCGAGCCCCGCGCTGCGGCGCGCGTCAGACGTTGTGGCGATAGGGCTCACGCTCTGGGCGTTCGTCGAAGCCAGGGCGCGACTCGGCGCCGTAGCGGTAGGCGAGCACCTCGAAGAGCGCGAAGCCCGCGAGGATGGAGTAGGCGGAGATCATGCTCACATGATGGGCCTTTGTGCGGTCTAGCGGTAGCCTTGATTGTCTTGAGCACTCCAAGGCATAGCCTATGAACCTGCAGCAGCTTCGGTATGTCCTCGCGGCGTTCGAGCACGGCTCGTTCAGCGCCGCCGCCGAGGCGCTTCACCTTGCCCAGCCGTCGCTGTCCGAGCAGGTCCGCCGGCTGGAGGCGGAGCTCGGCGTCGCGCTCTTCCAGCGCGTCGGCCGCGGCCTCGTCGCGACCGCGGCGGGGCGCGCGCTGCGCCCGCACGCCGAGGCCGCGCTGGCCGCCGTCGACGCCGCGCGCATGTCGGTCGGCGCCGTGCGCGAGCTGCGCGCGGGGACGGCCGAGTTCGGCACGTTCGGCACCGCGCGCACGTATCTCGGCAGCGACCTCGTGGAGGACTTTCGCCGCAGCCATCCCGACGTGCGGGTGCGGATCGTCGGCCAGAACTCGTCGGAGACCGTCGAGGCGATCCGCGACGGCGAGCTGGAGGCGGGTCTGGTCGTGCTGCCCGTCGACGACCGTGGCCTGCAGATCCGCCCGGCGATGCGCGACGAGGTGCTCTACGTCTCCGCCGAGCGCGCCCGCCTGCGCCACGCGATGACGATGGAGCGCCTGGCGACCGCGCCGCTGATCCTCTCGGAGGCGAGCTGGGGCAGCGAGGATCCGACCCGCCGCCAGCTGCGCGAGCTCGCCCAGCGCGCCGGCGTGACGATCGAGCCGCAGATCGACGTCGAGGACGTCGAGGTCGCGCTCGAGCTCGCCGCGCGCGGCATGGGCGACACGATCGCGCCCGCCGGCATGCTGCGCCGCCTGGCGTCGAGCGAGCTCGGCTGGGTCCCGTTCGCCGAACCGATCTACGAGACGTTCGCCTTCACCTGGCGGCGCGGCGCCCAGCTGTCGCCGGCGACGAAGGCGTTCATGACGTTCGCCGAGCGGCGCCTGGACGCGCTCGCCGAGATCCTGCGGACCGAGCCACCGCGGCGCCGCGCGCCACGGGCGGCGGCCTGAAGCGAGCGGATCCACGGGGCGCGACGTCGGCTGTGGAGCGGCGTCGACGAGGGGTGCGCGGCCGCGGGGCGAGTTGTTCACGCGGCACGTGCACAGATCGACCGTGCCGGACGCCCCGGGAACCCGCGGCTCTCAGTCGCGGCGCGGCGCCGCGCTCTCTCCGCGCAGCCGCCGCAGGACCCTGTCGGCGGCGCTCGGCGACAGGCCGTGCAGCATCGCCATGCCCTTGACGAACGGGCGGTAGTGCAGGTGCCGGCTGTCGCGCTCGACGGCCTTGAGGACCAGCTTGGCGAGCGTCTCGGGCGAGGCGGCGTCGGTTCCGCCGCGATACCAGGCGGGCAACCGCGTGTGCTCGTGGTCGTGCAGCGAGGTGCGGATCTCGCCGGGGTAGACGGTCGTCAGCGAGACGCCGGTGCCGGCCAGCTCGTGGCGCAGCGCCTCGGCGAACACGCGCTGCGCGGCCTTCGTGGCGCCGTAGGCGGCCGCGCCGGGAAAGCCGCGCAGGCCGGCCCCCGAGGACATGACCACGATGTGACCGCTGCCCTGCTCGAGCATCGTCGGCAGGGCGGCCTGGACGGTGTGCACGGTGCCCAGCCAGTTGACGGCCGTCATCGCCTCGATCCGGTCGAGGCTCTGCTCGGCGACCGGCTCGTAGTGCGCGATCCCGGCGTTCGCCACGAGCAGGTCCAGGCCGCCCGCGGCGGCGACGAACTGCTCGACCGCAGCAGTGATCGAGGTCGCCTGCGCGACGTCGCAGGTCAGCACGTGATGGTCGCCGGACAGCTCGGCGGCGAGCGTCTCGAGGTCGCTCGTCGAGCGCGCGGCGAGGCCGACGACGGCCCCGCGCTGCGCCAGCGCGTGGGCGACGGCGCGGCCAATTCCGCGCGAGGCGCCGGTGACCAACGCGCGGGTGCCAGATCCGATCTGCACGGGAGGCGATGCTAGTCGTGCATCGTCGCGCGCAGTGGCCCCGGCGGGGGTGCGCGAGGGGTAGGATCGACGGTGATGGCGACCGAGCATGCAACCGTCGCAGAGGAGGAGTACCTGCAGACGCTGTTCTGGTTGCAGGAGGCCAAGCTGCCGATGACCGGCGCCAACGTGGCACGGGCGATGCAGCTCTCGGCGCCGACCGTGCACGAGATGATCGGTCGCCTGGAGCGCGACGGCTACATCACGCGCGCGTCGGACAAGATCATCAGCTTCACGCCCAGCGGCCTGGATCACGCCGAGGGCGTCGTCCGCCGTCACCGGCTCATCGAGCGCTTCCTGACCGACGTGCTCGGGATCCCCTGGGACGAGGTCCACGAGGAGGCCGAGCGCCTCGAGCACGCGATGAGCCCCGTCCTCGAGGAGCGGATGCTCGCCGCGATCGGCGACGCCAAGACCTGTCCGCATGGCCACCCGATCGCCGCCGGCACGCGGATCGACGGCGTCCCGCTGGCCGACGTCGCCGAGGGCGCGAAGGTCACCATCCTGCGCTTCGAGAACGAGGCCGAGGACCTGCTGCACTACCTCAAGGAGTCGGGCATCGAGCCCGGCATGAAGGGGACGCTGACGGCGACCTCGCCCGAGGAGGTCACGGTGATGTCCGCCGAAGGCCTCCAGTCCTCGGTGACGTTCTCCGTCGCCGAGACGGTCTCGGTGCTGGCCGACCCCTCGCCGCCGTCGCGCATCGCGCTGCCCGAGCAGCTCGTGCTGGCGCGCGAGCGCTACGGCCGCTGAGCCGGGCGAGCGGCGCCGCGGCACCCCGGCCGGGGCGCGAGTTGTACCCTCACCTCCGAAAGCCACGGGGGAACTCGACGCTATGCGCACACGGATGGTCTGCCTGGAGGACGGGATCACATCTTGCGGCTTTCGCAAGATGGCGGCCTACGTCGCCCAACTGCAGCCTGGCACGGAGTCGTGCTACATCTCGACGGAGCGCTACCGCAGCGTGAAGACCGCCGTCCGCGGGATGGGCGACAAGGCCGTCATCGGCGACGAGCAGGTCGACGAGATGGCGCAGGGCCTGGCCGACAGCGACCTGATCGGCTTCTCCTCGATGACGGGCTACGCCGACCTGACGCGGCGCGTCATCAAGCGGGTGCGCGAGCTCAACCCGTCGGTCTACATGATCTGGGGCGGGATCCATCCGATCATCCAGCCCGAGGACGCGATCCTCGCCGACGTCAACGCGATCTGCACCGGCGAGGGCGAGTTCGCCTTCGAGGAGTTCCTCGCCGCGTTCAAGGAGGACCGCGACTACACGAACACGAAGAACTTCTGGTTCAAGCCCAACGGCCACGGGTCGAGCAACGGCAGCGGCGACCAGCTCGTCAAGAACCACTTCCTGCCGCTGATGTCGCCCAACGAGATGGAGGCGCTGCCGTTTCCGCAGTACGGCGCCGACAGCGAGAAGATCTACCTGCCGGGCCAGGGCTTCGTGCAGATGGGCGTCGAGGACTACCTGCTCAACGACGGCCTGGGCTACACGACGCTGTGGTCGATCGGCTGCCCCTTCCACTGCTCGTACTGCGGCAACACGAAGTTCATCGCCAACGACAAGAAGTACAAGCGCATCCGCCATCCGAGCGCGCGCTACATGGTCGACCAGGTCAAGGACGCGCGTGCCCGCTTCCCGCACCTCAGCCAGGTCTCCTTCCACGACGACTCGTTCATGGCGATCCCCTACGGCCAGCTCGAGGAGTTCGCCGAGCTGTGGCACGACGAGCTCAAGCTGCCGTTCGCCGTCTACGGCGTGATCCCCAACTACGTGCGCCAGGACAAGTTCGAGCTGCTCTCGTGGGCGGGCATGAACCGCATCC
>Ga0136615_10000782_pt1 | contig 14814 bp, 12 predicted proteins | sample AntDrymUQ2882206_2_FD_106647 | JGI IMG/M metagenome (GOLD analysis project Ga0136615, IMG submission 106647) | Polar desert sand microbial communities from Dry Valleys, Antarctica - metaG UQ288 (22.06) | ecosystem: Environmental > Terrestrial > Soil > Desert | place: Antarctica: Dry Valley...
AGCCGACTCTACTTCGTCACCGTCTGGCTGGAGATCGTCTTTGGATCGGTGATCCTGCTGTCGGGCATCACCCAGCCGATCGTGTTGTTGGTGATCGCCTCGTCGCTGAACGGCCTGGTCATGTTCGTGTACTCCATTCTGCTGATCCAGCTCAACCGCGGCGTACTGCCACGCGAGATCGGGCTGAAGGGTGGTCGGCTGGTCGCCCTCGGTTGGGCGGTGCTGTTCTACGGCGGGTTCTCCGTCATCCTGCTGATCGACCAGGGGAAGATGCTGTTTGGCTAGCTTCGACCGGAGCCTGATGCGCGCGACCGGCCAGACGCTCGTCTTCGACGCCGACGACACGCTGTGGGAGAACAACGTGCTCTTCGAGCGGGTCATCGCCGACTTCATGGAATGGCTAGCACACCCGACGCTCGACCATTCGGCGATCCGCACGATGTTCAACGACATCGAGGCGGCCAACACCGTGACGCACGGCTACGGCAGCCGGGTCTTCCTGCGCAGCCTCGGGGAGTGCTTCGCCCGCCTGCAGGAGCGGCCGGCCACCGAGGCCGAGCGCCGGGAGATCGACGCCCTGGCCGTCGCCTTGGTGGAGCACCGGGTGGAGTTGGTACCCGGTGTTGCCAGCACTCTCGCCGAACTCGGCACGCGACACGAACTGCTGTTGCTCACCAAGGGCGCCGCCGATGAACAACAGAACAAGGTGCACGTCTCGGGTCTCGGGCACCATTTCCGCAGCATGCACATCGTGGCTGAGAAGAACGTCGAGACCTATCGACGTCTCGTACGGAACGAGTCGCTGAGGCCGTCCGAGACCTGGATGATCGGCAATTCGCCGAAGTCCGACATCAATCCGGCGCGTGCGGCAGGGCTCAATGCGGTGTTGGTGCCCAACGACAACACGTGGATCCTCGAGCACGACGACGTCGACCCCGACGATGCCGGCGTGCTGCGACTCGAGCGGTTCGCGGAACTACTCGACCACTTCTGAGCCTCGTGAGCGCGAGGCGCTCAGCGGTCGCGTTGATCGCTTTCGACGTCATCCTTCGAGGTGTCGAAGCCGGCCCGGTCCACCCGGCGGTGGAAGCGCATGCCAGTTAGGCCGCCGAGGATCGCGCCGACCAGCGTCACCACGAGAACGATCGCCAGGCCGATGAGGCCCCCAGCGGTGAGTTCGTCCGAGCTGACCGGGAGGGAAGGCAGGTTGACCTGACTGGTGATGTCGGTCTGCTGTCCGGCAATCAGCCCTGCAATGGTGAGGATGATGGCGATCACCACGGCCCAGAGCCAGACGGCGAGGCCCTGACGAGCGCCATTGAACCGGGCCATCCGGGCGGCGACGTACCCGCCGATGAAATAGGCGATGAACAGGATGACCAGCAGCGCGATCGCCACGCCGATCCCCACCCCGCGCAAGTCCTGGCTGGAAGCGCCGGTATCGACACCGATGCCTGCTGCGACGACTGAGACGATCGCGACCAGCAGAATCGTCGCACCGATGGTGGTCAGCCACCCGAAGAAGGCCGACCCGAACTTCATGCCACCGAAGGCCTCCTTCTCACGCGCGCGCACGCTGTCGTGGTCGGTTCCCCCGGCCCGGTAGTCGCTGGCCCGGGAGGCGCCGGCCACAGCCGGGTCTACCGACGACCGCCCCGAATCGGACCTCTCGTACTGGTCACCGGTCCGCGGCCGGTCCCAGTCGGTTCCCCGGGCGTGGTCCACGTTGGAAGTAGACCGGCCGTCCCGGTCGCTGTCGCTACGTCCGAGGTCGGGGGAGCCATCCCGGTCCTGTGCTGTGGGAGCGGGGGGTACCGCTGGTGCCGGGCGGGTCGGCGGGGATGGGTCGGCCGGGTTGGATCGCTGAGGGTCGTACGGCTGTGACGTCATGAGTGTGTCCTTACTCCAAGACGTGCGCCTCGGAAGTCGGTGAGACGATCAGTCAGCATGCGGCTTACATCGTATGTCCTCTGGCTCGGCGGTCCTAGCACCGATAAGTGAACCGCCGCGCCCCTGCCGTACGTATGTATCCGTGGTGACTGAGTCAGTGGGCAGCGTCAGGGGACTGTCCATCCAAGGCGTGAGTGAACTTCTGGGGATCCCGGCTCCGACCATCCGCTCGTGGGAACGCAGGTATGGCCTGGCTCAGACCGCGCGCACCGGCGGGGGTCACCGGCGCTACGCCGCGACCGAGATCGCCGATCTCCGCCTGATGCGCGACGAGATCACCCGAGGTCGCCGCACCGCCGAGGCTGCGGTGCTGGTTCGGGACGCCGCTACCTCAACCCAGCCGTACCGCTCGTTCATCCAGGCCTTTCTCGACGTGGCCGAGACCATGAACGCCCGCCAGTTAGACGTCGTGCTGGACCATTGCCGGGATCAGTTCGGGCTCGACGACGCCATCTGCCGGGTGATCCTGCCCGGCATGCGCCTGATCGGGGTGGCCTGGCAGACGGGTCGATGCGACATCTCCCAAGAGCATCTGGTCACGAACGCGACCCGCAGCTGGCTGAAGAAGGTCCTGTCCCTGGGGCCCGTTCCATGGCAACGGGAGACCATCGTCTTGAGCTGTGGCCCCGGTGATCTGCACACCGTCGGGCTGGAGTCGATGGAGGTGCTGCTGGCTCAGCGCGGCTGGGGATGTCACCTGCTCGGCGAACGCATCCCGCCGACGGCCCTCACCGCTGCGATCAACCGGACTCGAGCCGCCGCCACGATCGTCGTCTCGCACATCGCCTCGCACCGCCGTGCGACGGTCGCCTCGCTCCAGGCAGCCGATCGGACGAGCACCAGGTTGTTCTACGCCGGGAACGCCTTTCTCGCCGCGACCACGCGCACTGCGGTCCCGGGCACCTACCTCGGCGAGGATCTCATCGAAGCGGTGGAGACGGTATGCAGGGCACTGGAACCGGCCCCCGGCGAGTCTGACAACGTCCTGAAGCGTTGCCTCTCGCCTGCGCTGCCGTCACCATGGAGCCTTCGGCCCATCCGCCGTACGGATCAGAGGGGTAGCTCATGACGCAACCGGTTTTCTCCCGACGAAATGCTCTCGGCCTGTTCGGACTGGCTGGTCTGGCCGCGACTGCGGGCTGTGGCAGCAGCGTGGGGGGAGGGAGCAGTGCAGGCTCGAGCGCCTCTGGGGGCGGGGGAGCGATCAAAGTCGGACTCGTGATCCCGCAGGACGGCGTCTACACCCCGCTCGGTGTTGACATGAAGAACGGCTGGGACCTCTTTCTCGAGCGCCACGACGGCATGCTCGGCGGGTACGAGGTCGAGACCGTCATCGGCGACGAGGGCGAGGGGCCCGACACCGGTGTTCCGGCGATCCAGGGACTGATCCAGCGAGACAACGTGGACGTTCTCGTCGGCATCGTCAACTCCGCGTCGGCGCTGGGAGCGGCCGAGGCGGTCGCGGCCGCCAAGAAGGTGCTGGTGATCTCGAACGCCGGCGCGAATGCGGTGACCGGGGACGCCCGCAACCCCTACATCTGGCGGGCCTCGTTCAACAACGCCCAGGCCGCCTTCGCAATGGGGGAATATCTCGCGAGCCAGCAGCCCGAGGGCGGGGTTTTCCTGATGGCGCCGGACTACGCGGCCGGTCAGGAGACTTTCGTGGCATTCAAGGCGTCCTACGAGGGCGGCGGCGGCACGATCGCGGGCGAGGCGCTGACCCCGTTCGGAACCACACAGGATTTCCAGCCGTTCCTGTCCGCGATCCCAGGCTCCGGTGCCGGAGCGACCTTTGTCTTCTATTCCGGCGGCGAAGCGGTCAGCTTCGTCCAGCAGTACGCGGGTTTCGGGCTCAAGGACACCGTGCCGCTGTACGGGTCGGGCTTTCTCACCGAGGGCAGCGTGCTCGAGGCTCAAGGCGAGGCAGCGGTCGGGATCCAGACCGCGCTGCACTACTCGACCGAGATCGACAACCCGGCCAACACCGAGTTCGTCGAGGCCTACCAGAAGGCCTACGACGTGCTGCCGACCTGCTTCGCCGTCCAAACCTGGGACGCGGCACTGGTGCTCGACCTTGCTTTGGCCGACGCCGCGGACCTGTCCGGTGACGCGGTGTCCGAGGCCCTCGGCGGAGTGGGGGAGATCAGCGACAGTCCGCGTGGTGCATGGACTTTCGACGGCCAGTCGCCCAAGCACGTCGAGTATCTCCGCGAGGTGCAGGAAGGTGACGGTGGCCTGATCAATGTGGTCGTCGAGGAACTCGGCGAATACGGTCAGTAGGGGTGGAGCGGCCGGGCGAAGCCGCACCGAACGCTGGCTGTGGTGAGACGGCCGGGCAGTAGAGTTCGGCCCCTATGACCGAGTGGTTCGCCGACAACTTCGTCTCGATCCTCAACGGCCTGGCCATCGGCTCGTTGCTGTTCATCCTGGCCGTCGGTCTGTCTCTGGTCTTCGGGATGATGGACGTCCTCAACCTGGGCCACGGTGCGCTGTACCTGATCGGCGCGTACGTCGGCTTCCAGTTCACCGGCGGGATTTCCTCGTGGGGCGGCTTCCTGACCGCACTCGCGGTTGCCGCCGCATTCGGGCTGGTCGCCGGGCTGATCCTGTCGGTGGCGACCGAGCCGCTGGTCGGCCGCGGGCATCTTGACCAGGCGTTGCTGACCCTCGGGGTGGCCCTAGTCGTGGCCGAGGTCATCTCGATCATCTTCGGTGACGACGTCCAGAACGTGGTCGCACCACCGGGACTCAATGAGTCGATCCAGGTGTTCGGCAACACCTATCCGGCCTATCGACTCGCGCTGATCGGGGTCGGTGCGGTCCTGGCGATCGTGGTCTGGCTGGTCATCGAGAAGTCCTCGCTCGGCGCGCTGATCCGGGCCAGCGTCAGCGACCGCGAGATGGTGTCATCAGTCGGCGTGGACAACCGCAAGGTGAAGGCCGGCGTGTTCGCGTTCGGATCCATGCTCGCCGCGCTGGCCGGCGTGTTGGGTGGTCCGGTCTACGGCGCGCGCACTGGGCTGGATGAGACCGTGCTGCTGCTTGCTCTGGTGGTGATCGTCATCGGCGGGCTGGGTTCGGTGCGCGGCGCACTGATCGGTTCACTGGTCATCGGCCAGGTCGAATCCTTGGGCCGGGCCAATCTCCCGGAGTTTGCCTCGTTCATGCTCTTCGGCGCATTGGCGGTGGTGCTGATCGTCCGGCCACGAGGATTGTTCGGCAGCAAGGTGGGTGCGCCGTGAGCGCCGAGGCCGAAACCCCCACTGTGGACGAGCCGATCGTGCCCTCGCCGGGATCGACCGGTCCCTCCGGCTCGCCGGGTCGACGTCTGCCGCTGGGTCGGTTGATCGCCGCGCTCCTGCTGGTCGTCCTTGCGGCCGTACCACTGTTCGTGGCTCAGTTTCCTACTTCGATGCTCGCCCGGATGCTGATCTTCGCACTCCTGGCGGTCAGCCTCGACCTGCTGGTCGGCATCACCGGTCTTCCCTCGCTGGGTCATGCGGCCTACTTCGGGGTCGGCGCCTATACGGCCGGCCTGGTCGCCAAGCACTGGACCGCCGCCGCCCCGATCCCGCTAGTGGCCGCAGTAGTGGTCGCCGCGTTCGCCGCCGCGGCAACCGGCTGGCTGGCGGTCCGATCGCACGGCGTGTTCTTCCTGATGCTGACCCTGGCCATCGGTGAACTCATCCAGCAGCTGTCCGAGAGCTGGTCGGATGTGACCGGCGGGGACAACGGGCTGTACGGGATTCCGGCCGTGGAGGTCGCCGGCGAGCCGCTCGTCCTGGTCGGCTACGTGTACTGGTACGTCCTGATCTTCGCGGTCCTCGGGTTCGCCGTGATCTGGGCGGTGTCCCGCTCGCCGTTCGGTGCGGCCCTGCGGGGGATCCGGGACAACGAGGCGCGGATGCGCTCGCTCGGCTATTCGCCGTTCCGCTACAAGCTGGCCGGATTCGTCATCGCGGGTGCGGTCGCGGGCTTGGGGGGCGGGCTGCTTGCCGTACAACAACAGTTGGTCACGCCGGCCGATCTCGGCTTCACCACGTCGGCACTTGCCTTACTCGCGGTTGCTGTGGGTGGGGCCGGGTCGTTGTGGGGACCGGCGATCGGGGCAGCGCTGGTCGTGCTGATCCGGGACGTCTACGGGCCCGACCTCGACGGGCACGGCACTCTGGTCCTCGGGGTCGTCTTCATCGTGGCGGTCTATTCGCTACGCCACGGGATCGCCGGTCTGGCGACGACTCAATTCCGCCGCGGACCGGGGCGGCAGACCGAGAAAGCCGACGGATGACCCGGAGACGAGCATCGCAGCAGATGTCCGGCGGGGCTGCTCGACAAGGGGGTTCCGATGAGTGGTCCTCCCCGCCGGACGGCTCCGAGGACCGGAGTCGACTCGCGCGCGAAGCGCGCCATGTGATGGACAAGCAATGAGCGCGCTGCTCGAACTTCGCCGGGTGGGCCGGAGCTTCGGTGCACTCAAAGCCGTGGATGGCGTGGATCTCGACGTCTCCTCCGGTGTCCGGCACGCCCTAATCGGCCCGAACGGTGCCGGCAAGAGCACCCTGTTCCGGCTGATCTCTGGCGAGATGCCGGTGACCACCGGAACGGTGACCCTGACCGGCAACGACGTGACGAAGATGTCCCAGGTGCGCCGGGCGCGACGAGGCCTGGCCCAGACGATGCAGCACTCCAGCTTGTTCCTGACCCAGACGGCAGGCCAGAACGTGGCGCTGGCCGCCCAGCGGCACCGGGGCACCGCGACCTGGCTGCTGCCCCGGCGGCAGCGCAACGTCGATGCCCGGGTCGGCGAGTTGCTGGACTCCGTCGGCCTGTCGGAGCGGGCCGATGTGGTGGTCTCCGCGCTCTCCCATGGCGAGCGGCGCCAGCTGGAGATCGCCGTCGCACTGGCCTGTGAGCCCAGTCTGTTGCTCATGGACGAGCCGGCTGCGGGCATGTCGCCGGCCGAGAGTGGGCGGCTCACCGAACTGGTCCTGGCGCTGCCGCGGGAGATCACCGTGGTCATCGTCGAGCACGATCTCGACGTGGTCTTCGCCCTCGCCGAGCGCGTCACGGTCCTGCATCTGGGCCAGGTGCTGCTGACCGGGACACCGGACGAGGTGCGCGGCAGCGCCGCCGTACAAGAGGCATATCTCGGCTCGAGCAACCGCGGCGAGCTCTTCGAATCCACCTCCGCTCCGCCTCAAGGCCCCCTTGTGCCAAACCTATTGGCACAAGGCCCCCTTGAGTCAACAGGTGGGGGGTAGCTCGTGACGCTGCAGATCACGGGGCTTTCGTCCGGGTACGGGCGCAGCAGTGTCCTGCAGGGTGTGGATCTCGATGTTCCCGACGGCCGGGTCCTGGGTCTGCTCGGTCGCAACGGCGTCGGGAAGACCACCCTGATCCACACGGTGATGGGGCTGGTCCGGCCGACCGGTGGCTCGATCACCCTGGACGGCAAGGAACTCGCCGGGCGGCGTACGGACCAGATCGCCCGGGCCGGGTTGGCTCTGGTCCCCCAGGGACGCCGGATCTGGCCGAACCTCGACGTCACCGAACATCTGGACCTGGCCTCCCGACGCGGTGGCGGTACGGGCACCTGGACGGTCCCGAAGGTCCTGGAGTTGCTGCCGCGACTGGCTGAGCGCCGCAGTCACCTCGGTGGTCAGCTCTCCGGCGGCGAGCAGCAGATGCTGGCCATCGCCCGGGCCCTGCTAACCGGGCCACGCATGCTGCTGATGGACGAGCCCTCCGACGGCTTGGCGCCGACGATCGTGGACCAGATCGGCGGGGTGATCACAACCCTCAAGGAGCAGGGCGTGACCGTGCTGTTGGTCGAACAGGACCTGCACCTGGCGTTCCTGGTCGCCGACGAGATCGCCGTGATGGTCAAGGGCCAGATCGCGCACCGCTGCTCGACCACCGACTTCCGGGCCGACGAGCCGACCGCGCGACGGCTGCTCGGCGTCGCCTAGCTCGAGGAGAGCAGCTTCCACTGGGCGGTCGCACCGTCACGCCAGGCGTCGTGCTTGTCGCGGAAGAGTTCGCGCGCGCTGCGTCCTGCCCAGTCGCGGGGCAGCAGCGCCGTCGGCAACTGCGGGTCCAGGAACGGGAACCGTCGCCATTCGTGCACGAGATGGATCTGGGACAGCAGCGCCTCGGTGTCATCGGCGGGTTCGACATCGGCAAAGGTGTTCAGGAACCGGTCGTATCTGGCGGCGATCTCTGGCAGGTCCCAGGCCCGGTTGACCAGGTCCGGCTCGTGGCCGATCCCGGCATGCCCCCCGACGAAGGAGAACACCGATCGGTTCAGGCCGAGATCGGCCAGCACCTCCCGGGCTTCGTCAGCGAGTTGGGGTCGCGGAGTGACCCACACACCAGGGGCGGGCGACCCGAAGCCGGCCCACGCCAACCGGGTACGCGCGCGCCGGCGCAGGCCGCGCTCGGTCTCCGGGACGCTGACCAGCAGGACCAGCCACTCACCGTCCCAGTCCGGGGTCTCGCTGGCGAAGGTGTAGATCCGCTCCGCGCCGTCGCTGAGTAACCGTCGACCGGTCGCGGTCAGAGTCCACTGTGCCCGCCTGCCGACCTTGGCCGACGCGATCAATCCATCCGCGCCGGTACGGGCCAGCGCCTGCCGAGCAGCACGGTGCTCGATGCCCAGCAACTCCAGCGTGTCGGTCACCGCGGCGGTCCAGACCGGCCGTCTGCGTGGGAGCACGAACTCCCCGAGGACGGTCAGCAGGTACGACGACGCGCTGGCCGTACCGAACTCGTGCCGCCGGGCCGCGACACCCGGTGGGCTGCGCTGGCCGACCCATCCGGGCGCCAGACCGGCACCGGTCAACTGCTGCGGGAATTCCACGTGCGGCAACCTCCGTGCCGATCGTGACACAGGCGGGAAAGCTTACCTACGACGACACCTGTCAAGCGGATCATGGCGACATAATATGCGACAACCACTTGACGATGCGCCACGAATCTGTAGACAATTGGGATACCCCCGCACCTCGAGGAGCTCACATCATGACCAGTGCCGGCGTACCAGTGACTGAAACCGATGCCGCACCCGTACCCATCGTGAGTGACGTGCCGACTGTGAGCTTCCGGACCCGCCCCGGGGCCTATCGGCACTGGAAGCTCGCGGTCGACGGCGAGATCGCCACGCTCACCCTCGATGTCGATGAGCAAGGCGGCATCGTGCCTGGGTACGAGCTCAAGCTGAACTCCTACGACCTCGGCGTGGACATCGAGCTGTACGACGCCACTACGCGGCTGCGTTTCGAGCATCCCGAGGTCAAGGCGGTAGTGGTGACCAGCGGCAAGGCGAAGTCCTTCTGCGCCGGAGCCAACATCCGCATGCTCGCCGCATCCACGCACCCCTGGAAGGTGAACTTCTGCAAGTTCACCAACGAGACCCGCAACGGCATGGAAGATGCGACCGCGAACTCCGGTCAGACCTATCTCGCCGCCGTGACCGGCGCGTGTGCCGGCGGCGGCTACGAGCTCGCGCTGGCCTGCGACCAGATCCTGCTGATCGACGACAACTCCTCCTCGGTCTCGCTGCCCGAACTGCCGTTGCTCGGTGTGCTGCCGGGCACCGGAGGGCTCACCCGGGTCGTCGACAAACGCGGCGTACGCAAGGACCTCGCCGATGTCTTCGCCACCAAGTCCGAAGGCATCCGCGGGAAGACGGCAGTGGCCTGGCGCCTGGTCGATGCTGTTGCGTCGAAGAAGGACTGGGCCGACGCCGTCAGTGCCGCGGCCGGCAAGGCGGCCAAGGACTCCGAACGACTCGGCGGCGGGGCGGCGGTTGCTCTGACGCCGCTCGAGCCGACGATCACAGACACCGAGATTCGCTACCGGCATGTCGAGGCCAGACTCGACCGCGACAGCAAGCTCGTGACGATCACCGTCTCCGGTCCCCGCGGCGCAGTACCGGAAAACCTCGAGCGGATCTACGAACTGGGCGCTGACTTCTGGCCGCTGGCCATGAGTCGGGAACTCGACGACCTGATTCTTCATCTACGTACGAACGAGCTCGAACTCGGTACCTGGGTGTTCAAGACCAGAGGGGATCCGTCCGGTGTGCTCGCGTTTGAGCGGGTGATCGCTGAGCACAGCAGCAGCGACTGGTTCGTCAACGAGATCCGGCACTTCTACAAGCGCGTGCTCAAGCGCCTGGACGTAACCAGCCGTAGCCTGATCGCGGTCATCGAGCCCGGAAGCTGTTTCGCCGGACCGCTACTCGAGTTGGCCCTGGCCTGCGACCGGCAGTACATGCTCGAAGGACTGATGGAGGACGGGGACCTCAGTGAAGAGGGCGAGGCAGCCCAGATCGTGGTGACCGAGTCCAACTTCGGTTCCTTTCCGATGAGCAACGGACTGTCCCGGCTGGAGTCCCGCTTCTACGGCGACCCGGACCGCCTCAACCTGCTGGGCAAGGAGATCGGGACCCGGTTGGCGGCCGAGCAGGCCGACGAGCTGGGTCTGCTGACCTTCTCGCTGGACGATATCGACTGGGACGAGGAGATCCGGATCGCCACCGAGGAGCGCTCGTCGTTCAGCCCCGATGCCCTTACCGGCATGGAGGCCAACCACCGTTTCGTCGGTCCGGAGACAATCGAGTCCAAGATCTTCGGCCGGTTGACCGCCTGGCAGAACTGGATCTTCATCCGACCCAATGCCGCCGGCCCGGAGGGGGCGCTGCGGCGCTACGGGACCGGCCAACGCGCCACCTTCGACCGGAAGCGAGTGTGACCATGAGTCAGTCGATCGACTACACCGAGCGGATCCCGAACAACGTCGACCTCGCCGGGGACCGCCGACTGCAGCGGGCCCTGGAGGCCTGGCAGCCGGCCTTCCTCAACTGGTGGGCCGAGATGGGCCCGACCCTGGACACCAGCGACGTCTACCTCCGTACGGCGGTCGCCGTCGGGCGGGAGGGCTGGGCACACTTCGACCACGTCGCGCTCCCCGAATATCGTTGGGGCGTCTTTCTTTCCGAGCGCGACGAGGAGCGCAAGATCGCCTTCGGCGACGCCAAGGGGCAGGACGTCTGGCAGCAGGTGCCCGGTGAGTACCGCGCCGACCTGCAGCGCCTGATCGTCATCCAGGGCGACACCGAGCCGGCCTCGGTCGAGCAGCAGCGCCGATTGGGACTGACGGCACCGAGCCTGTACGACCTGCGAAACCTGTTCCAGGTCAATGTCGAGGAGGGCCGCCACCTCTGGGCGATGGTCTACCTGCTACACGCCTACTTCGGACGGGAGGGCCGCGACGAGGCCGATGCCCTGCTGATCCGCAACTCCGGCAGTGAGGACTCCCCCCGCATCCTGGGCGCCTTCAACGAGGAGACGCCGGACTGGCTGTCCTTCTTCATGTTCACCTACTTCACCGACCGGGATGGTAAGTACCAACTCGGCACACTGAAGGAGAGTTCGTTCGACCCGCTGTCCCGGACGTGCGAGTTCATGCTCAAGGAAGAGGCCCACCACATGTTCGTGGGCACCACCGGGATCGACCGGGTGGTCAAGCGGTCCACCGAGCTGATGCGTGAGCACCAGACCGAGGAGATCGCCCCGCACGGCGGGATAGCGCTGAACGTGATCCAGAAGTACATCAACTTCCACTTCAGCGTCTCCCTCGACCTGTTCGGAAGCGAGACCTCGACCAACGCCGCCAACTACTTCACCGCCGGGCTCAAGGGCCGTTGGCAGGAGACCCGGCGTAAGGACGACCACCAACTCAAGGACGACTCCAGCGAGATCGAGGCGATGGTCGACGGCCAGCTGTCCTCCCAGGAAGTGCCCTCGCTGTTGGCGCTCAACCACGACCTGCGCACCGAGTACGTCGCGGACTGTCAGGCCGGGGTCAGGCGCTGGAACAAGGTGCTCGAGGACGCTGGACTCGAGGTGCGGCTCGTCCTCCCGCACGTCGGCTTCAACCGTCATGTCGGACTGTTCTCCGACTCCAAGATCAGTCCCTCCGGCGAGGTCCTTACCGAGGACCAGTGGGCCAGCCGCTCATCCCAGTGGCTGCCCACGCCCGAGGACAAGACCCATGTCCAGTCCCTGATGCAGCCGGTCTACGAGCGCGGCAAGATCGCCAACTGGATAGCTCCGCCGAACCAGGGAATCAACGGCCAGCCCTTCGACTACGAGTACGTTCACCTGGCCTGACGTCCGACGAGCGGAGGCATGTCCATGCCGGAGGTCTTCAACGCCAGCAGCTACCTCGTTGACCGCCAGGTCGCCGCTGGGCTCGGGGAGCGCACTGCCGTCATCGGCGCGACCGAGTCACTGAGCTACGCCGAACTGGCCGACGAGGTCGCCGGTACGGCCGGCGCGTTGGCCGCGCTCGGCGTACGCCCGGAAGAGCGGGTCATGCTCCTCATGCTGGACGGCCCGTCGATGCTGGCCGGGATCCTCGGGGCGATGCGGATCGGCGCCGTCGCCGTACCGGTGTCCACGATGCTGACCGGCGCCGAGCTCGGCGGCCTGCTGACTGACTCGCGGGCTCGTGTGCTCCTGCTCTCTGCCGAGCTGGCAGCGGCTGCAGCAGAGGCGATTTCGGCAGCGCCGGAGGTCACGCACGTCGTTGTGGAGGACGCACCCGGAGGCGACGCGCCCGGATTCGTGTCGCCACGCGCCGGCGTACGGGTGCTGTCCTGGACGGACTTCCGCGCTGGAGCTGACACCGTACCGGAGTTTGCGACCTGGGAGGACTCGCCCGCCTTGTGGCTCTACACCTCCGGGACCACGGGCAAGCCAAAGGCGGCGATGCACCGGCACGTGAACATCAAGCTGGTCGAGCAGCTCTACGGCCAGGGCGTACTCGGGGTGACAGCAGAGGACCGCTGTCTGTCGGTCGCGAAGTTGTTCTTCGCCTACGGGATCGGCAACTCGGCTTTCTTCCCGCTCGCCGTCGGTGCGACGACGGTGCTGGAGCCAGGCCGGCCGACACCGGCCGGCATCGCGGCCCGGGTGGTGGCCGATCAGCCGACGCTCTTCTTCGGCGTACCCACCTTCTATGCGGCATTGCTCGGCTCCGCCATCGCCGACGACACGTTTGCCTCCGTACGCCAAGGGGTCTCGGCCGGCGAAGCCCTGCCGGCCGAGTTGTTCCGCCGGTTCCGGGATCGTTTCGGGGTCGAAATCCTGGATGGCATCGGCTCGACCGAGGCGCTGCACATCTTTCTGTCCAACCGGGCCGGCACGGTCGTACCGGGAACGTCCGGCACACCCGTACCTGGGTACGACATCGCCCTGCGGGACGAGGCCACCGGCGAGCCGGTTCGCGACGGTGAGCCGGGATCGCTCTACCTGCGCGGCCCGTCGCTGGCGACCGGCTACTGGTGTCGTACCGAGACCACTCGGGCTGTCTTCCAAGGGGATTGGCTGCGCACGGGGGACACCTACGTCAAGGAGGCGGACACCGGGGCGTACCGCTGCCTCGGCCGGTCCGACGACATGATCAAGGCTGGCGGCATCTGGGTCTCGCCGACCGAGGTCGAGGCCCGGTTGCTCGAGCACTCCAGCGTCGCCGAGGTGGCGGTCGTCGGCATGGCCGACACCGATGGCTTGGACAAGCCGGTCGCCTATGTGGTCGCCGCCGCAGGTCACGTGGTGGACGCGGCGGAGCTGGATGCCTTCTGCCGCGACGGGCTGGCCGCGTTCAAGCGCCCCCGTAAGGTAATCGTCGTTACCGAAATCCCTAAGACCGCCACCGGGAAGCTCAAGCGCTACCTGCTTCGCGATCAGGCAACGCAGACGCCGACCCCGGCACCCGAGGGAGTTGCCTCATGAGAGCCGCGGCATGACCTCGCCGGGTTCAGACCCGGTTGTCGTCGACATCCTGATCGTCGGCGCCGGGCCGGTGGGGCTATACGGCGCCTACTACGCGGGCTTTCGCGGCCTGAAGGTGGCCCTGATCGACTCGCTGCCCGAGGCCGGCGGGCAGGTGACGGCGATGTACCCGGAGAAGCAGATCTTCGACGTCGGTGGCTTTCCAGCTATCAAGGGCCGGGACCTGGTGGCCAACCTGGTGGCCCAAGCTGCTCCGTTCGCCCCGGTCTATCTGCTGGGGGAGCAGGCCGACACGTTGGAACGCCTGCCTGGTGCCGATGACGGACCGGACACGCTGATCGTGTCCGCCGCGTCCGGGAGGGTGGTCCATGCCAAGGCGGTGGTCGTCTCCAGCGGGATCGGCACCTTCACCCCGCGCCCGTTGCCCAACGGTTCGTCGTACGAGAACAAGGGGCTGTCCTACTTCGTCCCGGATCTGAGGCCGTACGCCGGGCAAGACGTGGTGATCGTCGGTGGCGGTGACTCGGCTTTCGACTGGGCGCTGGCCCTGGAGCCTTTGGCGCGCACGGTCTTTCTGATTCATCGACGAGACAAGTTCAGGGCTCATGAGTACAGCGTGTCCCTGGTTCGCGACAGCACCGTCCAGATCGTCACCAATGCGCAGGTACGCGAAATCCTCGGCGACGACGTCGTCGAAGGTGTCGACATCGCGATCTCCGGGCAGGACGAGCCGCTGGTCCTGGCCTGCCAACGGATCATCGCCGCACTGGGCTTCACCGCAAACCTTGGCCCGCTCCTGGAATGGGGACTGGACATCCAGCACCACCGGCACATCCCGGTCGACTCGGCGATGCGCACCGCCCAACCGGGCATCTATGCAGCCGGTGACGTCACCGAGTACGACGGAAAGGTCCGGCTGATCTCGGTGGGCTTCGGGGAGATCGCCACCGCCGTCTGCAACGCTGCCCACCACATGAACCCGTCCCTCTCGGTCTTTCCCGGTCACTCCAGCGACATCCCGCCCGCGGCACCGACACCGCCGGCTGCCGCGGCCGTACGTGCA
>Ga0136615_10000784_pt1 | contig 14797 bp, 23 predicted proteins | sample AntDrymUQ2882206_2_FD_106647 | JGI IMG/M metagenome (GOLD analysis project Ga0136615, IMG submission 106647) | Polar desert sand microbial communities from Dry Valleys, Antarctica - metaG UQ288 (22.06) | ecosystem: Environmental > Terrestrial > Soil > Desert | place: Antarctica: Dry Valley...
AGCCGCGGGCGGCACGTATTCGGGGCTGCGCCTGATGCGGCAGCTATGGCTGCGACATTAGAAGTTGCGGGTGCGAGGCCGATGAATGCTGCCGCGCACATCTGTCCGCCTTCTTGCGTTGCCCGTATGCGGTCATGCCCCGCGGCTTGTACACCGACAGAATCACGGCCACCAGCAACAGCAGCATCGCCCCACCGGTGTGGATGACCGCGGTCGGACTCCTCAGCACGCTGAGTTCTGTAGCGGAAGCGGCCGGGTCTGCGGCTAGCCCTGCCAGGAAGCTGAGAGTCTGCATGTACAGGAGCAGCACGATGGTGGCAAAGAGGTTCATGAGGAGTTTGAACAGGACCCAATAGTGCCGAAACAGGCCCCAGGTGGTGCCCAGTGACTGGACCAGCCCGGTCAGCAGCGAGGCGAGAGCCAACGGGACGAGGGCGTACCAACCGGTCAACTCCAGCGTCAGATACGCACCTCGCACGATCTGAGGATCCTGACTGGTCACAGCCGCGACGGCGATAGCCATGGAGCCCGCCACGGCTCCGAGCCAGCCCACCGAGAAAGTGACATGCGCGGTGAGCGCGAACTTGCGCACGCCCGGGCGCATCGTCATGGCTGTTGAACGAGGTGTTCGGTGCTGACGGACGGTGCGCTGCCAGCCACAGCCGCGTCGGACTGTGCATGACGACTGGGTCCGTGGCCGGCTCCACCGCCGGTGAGCAACAGAATGACGAAGATCAGCCCCACGACGAGGGCGATGATCGCGGCCACCTTGACCCAGCGTGGTGTGCCGATGCGGGGGAGCGATTCACTCATGTGCAAGTCCTCCATCGTCGAACTGTCGTTTCCTGAATTGGCTGTGAGTTTACGAGACAATCTGTCACTGTCAAGCGTTGGTGTCGCGCTATCGTCGGCACGTATAGTGAGAGGGTGCCGAGACTGTGGAACGACACGATCGACGCTCACCGCCGTGCGGTACGCGAGGCCACCCTTGATGCCGCTGCGGTACTGGTCGCCGAGCACGGGCTGCTGTCAGTGACGATGTCGCAGATCGCTGAGGAGACCGGAATCGGCCGGGCGACGCTGTACAAGTACTTCCCGGACGTAGAAGCGATCCTGCTCGCCTGGCACGAACGGCAGATCACCGCCCACCTCGAACAACTCGCCGCAGCCCGCGACCAGGCCAGCGACGCCCGCGGGCCACTCGACGCCGTGCTGGAGGCCTACGCCCTCATCGCGTACGAGTCACACGGGCACCGCGACAACGAACTCGCGGCGATTCTGCATCGAGACGCACAGGTAGGCCGAGCCGAGCAGCAACTGCGCGACATGATTCGAGACCTGGTGACCGAGGGCGCGAAAACCGGCGACATCCGGGACGATGTCGCCCCTGACGAGCTCGCGGGCTATTGCATCCACGCACTCACAGCAGCCGGCGGCCTGCAGTCCAAGGCCGCGGTCACCCGACTCGTCAAAGTCACCCTAGATGGATTGCGCCTCCGAATCGATTCACGATGCGCGCCCGGCCCGGCCCCAGGTCGATCAGCGGCCCAACATGAATCGATCACGCCTCGGCGTTGAACGGATCGACGAGCGGATTCATCCCGGCGAACAGGCCGTCCAGATTGTGGAACCAGAGCCACACATGCATCGTGATCAGCCGGCCGTGCCAGAACGCGAAGGCCGCTCCGGTCTCGGAACTCGTCGGGGCACAGTTTGCCTCCCCGTTCCTGGGCTCGAACGTGCCGTCGACGAAATGGCAGGCCGCCGGGAACTCCCCATAGGTCGCCCCCGGCAGCGGAGGCTCCGCCGACTCCTCGGGGAGCACCCACTCCAGCGCGCCTAGCTGTGGGCCGCCCGGAGTGGGCACGTACACCAGAATCGGCGGCCGCCCCGGATCGAAGTCGGTGATCGCGGGATTGAGGTAGTGCACCCCCATGTCCGGCATCATCGGCGTGATGACCTGATAGCCGTCGGCTTGGGCCAGCGCGAGGTCGGTCACGTACTTCGCGCTGCCCAGCCGGGTGGCCGCGAGATGATCTGACAGAACCCCGAGGTCGACGTCCGCTTCGGCCACGGACGACTGCGTTGGGTGGTCGTGGAGCCCGGCCGCATCCGGCTCGGGCTCATCCGTGAAGTGGGCGAGGCGTACGCAAGTCGTCGCAGGCGCCCCAGAGCACTCGCGCGGACGTTTCGGCCCGTTCGGCGAAGGCGCGCAGCAGGACGGACTTCCCGATCCCGGCTTCACCGGACACCGTCGCGATCTCACCGGCGCCGGAGCGCACGCGGTCGAGGGCATCCTGCAAGGACTGCCCCGGCTCGTGCCGCTCCAGCAGCACCTCGGCCTCCTCTATCCGCCGATCAGCAGGGTAGCTCCCCAAGCCCTGCTGCAACCCGGGTCAGAGTGATCTGGGGCCGGCAATCAGGGCGGCGGGATTTCCGGGCTACCCAGGCTGCGGCGGGCGGTGTGGGTCTCGGCCACCGCGGGGCAGGATGAACGCGATGGTGGCCCGATAGAGGCGTCGTATCGACCAGGCAGGCAGGTAGCGGTGACGCTCCTCCTTCCACACCCGCGCCCTGGGATGGGAACTCAGCAATCGCATGATCAGCGTGTCGTCGATGCTCGGTGGCTCGCCGCTGTGCACATCGATGCGGCACAGGTGCTTGGTGTTGATGTAGCCGTACTGCTTGGGGCTGACCAACCTGGCCGGCGCTCCGTGGTCACCGTCGAGCGGGCGGCCGTCCAGGTTCTCCGCAATGAGCACATCGTCAGCCAGGGCGTCCTCGATCATGACGACCGACCGCCAGCCGTCCAGGCCGGAGAAGACGAGATGTGTGACCGACGTCCCGGGAGTGAGCGCCGGCTCGATCAGGATGCGATACATCGACTCGAACGAGACCCCCTCCCAACGAAGGTTCGTGACCGACCAGCCGGCCACGCAGTGAAAGTCGGCGGTGATCTCTCGCCGAGGGAGGGTCGCCAGCACGGTCAAAGGAACGTCCAAGGGTTCGGTCACCGCCCCGCGTATCTCGATGAGCGGGTCGCTGGGCACAGCCGGCGGAGGTCGGGAGAGATCTTGACCGAATCGCGGGAATCGATCGATCAGGCGTTGGCCAGGGGGAAGCGATACGTCACGCTTCAGGCTGATTCTCGATCCATACGGCACCGTACGGATGTTAGGCGTGGCGAGTTGCCGCTGTCAATACGGTGCCGTATAGATAACCGGGTGGCCATCGTCCGGACTCCCCGCGGCGCCTGGGTCGACGCGGCACTGCTAGCCCTGGCCGAAGGTGGCCCGGATGCCGTGCGAGTGGAGGCGCTGGCGGTAGGACTCGGGGTGTCCAAGGGTGGCTTCTACTGGCACTTCACCGATCGCCAGGCGCTGCTCGAAGAAATGCTGGACACCTGGGAGAAGGCCGGGACCGAAGGCATCATTGCGCGCTTCGACAACCAGCGGGCCGACCCGCGAGGCCAGTTGCACCAGCTCTTCGAGCTGGCCCCGACGGCCAATTTCGCCGTCGACTTGGCAGTTCGGGACTGGTCGCGCCGCGACCGTGACGTCGCCAAGAGACTGCGCCGGGTCGACAACCAACGCATGGCGTGGCTTCGCTCACTGTTCGCAGAGATCTGCGCGGACGAGGACGACGTCGAGGCACGCAGCATGCTGGCCTACTCGTTGCTGATCGGCAGCTACTTCATCACCGCGCAGCACGGGAACAGGACTCGATTGCAGATGCTGAACCTGGCGCTTGATCGACTGCTCAGCGAACCGTGGGACTGACCAGGCCGCCGCTAGTAGTCCTTGTGACACCACGGCATTACGTTGAGCGCATGAGCGAGCCGATCACGGCGCGGCAGTTCCATGCGGCCAAAGGCGTCGAGGACTGGCGTGTGGTGGGCGACGGCGCGTGCACGTTCATCCGTACTGGGTCGTTCGAGGTGCCCTGGCTGCGGTGGGGTTGACGGAGGGCATCACCTTGGAGCACATCGGCTCCACGGCGGTCCCAGGTCTCCGCGCCAGGTCGATAAGGCCGGTGCTCCAGACGCCTGCGCTCCCGAGATGCCGGCGACTCAGGAACTCGGTTGCCGCGCTTGTGGCAGTTCGCCGATGATGGCGGCGATGGGCGCGGTCAAGATGCACGCCGATGAAGTAGAGACCGACGCCGCGCTCGTTGGGCGCCTGATCGCAGGGCAGTTCCCGCAATGGATCGATCTGCCGATCGAGCCGGTGGTGTCCTACGGGACCGATCACGACATCTAGGCTCGGCAACCATCTGGCTGCGCGACTGCCGCGCATCGGTGGGGCCACCACGCAAGCGGCGAAGGAGAAGGAGTGGCTGCCCAAGCTGGCGCCGCACCTGCCACTTGCGGTGCCCGTGCAGCTGGGTGACAGGGCAACCGGCTGAGGATATCCGTACCAGTGGTCGGTCTACGAATGGCTGCCCGGTGAAAACGCCAACGGCACGATCGACGATCTGGAACAGGCGGCGGTCGATCTCGCCGCCTTCGTACGCGCGCTGCGCCGTGTCGACGCCACCGGTGGGCCTCCGCGTCCCCCACATGCTCGAGGCGGGCCACTCGGAGAAGGCGACGAGCAGGTTCGTCGATCGATCGCCCAGCTCAGCGACCGAATCTCCGGCGCAGCCAGCCTCCGCTCCTGGAAGGAGTCGCTCAACGCCTCGGCATGGGACGACGAAGAGGTCTGGGTGCACGGCGACTTGCTGCCGGGCAATCTGCTCGTCCTCGAGGGTCGGTTGTCTGCGGTCATCGATTTCGGTGGCCTCAACGTGGGCGATCCCGCATGTGACCTGCAGCCCGCGTGGAACGTCTTCGCAGGTGGAAGTCGCGCGCGGTTTCGATCCGTGCTGGAAGTCGACGATGCGTCATGGTTGCGTGGCCGCGGCTGGGCGCTCTCCCACGCCGTGTCGGCGCTCGCGTATTACTGGGACACCAATCCCGGCATGATTCGTCAGGCTTCGCACGCACTGGCGCAAGTTCTCGCCGACGGCTCACCCTGATCGACTCACGGCAGCGCAGCACGTCTCCAGCAGGTCTCCCGCCGGCGCGCGGCAGACTGCGCGCATGCCTGTCGTACTCGTCACCGGGATCAGTCGTCGTATCGGCATCGCGTGGACGGTCGCCGAACGGCTCAGAAGTGATGGGTGGACCGTCGTCGGTACCGGCTGGCCCGCCCACGATCGCGAGCAGCCCTGGGGCGCAGATGAAAAGGAGCCGGACCAGGAAGGACTGCGATGGATAGCCGCGGATCTCGGTGATCCCGACGTCCCCGGCCGCCTCGTCGAGGATGCCGTTGTCGAGCATGGGAGCTTGGATGCGCTGGTCTGCGTGCACGCCCGATCCAGCATGCAGGATCTGACCACCGTCACGGCCGCCGAGTTGGACGCGTCATTCGCGGTGAATACCCGCTCCACCGTGCTGTTGACGCAGGCCGCCGCCCGCGCCAGCGTCGGGCGGATCGTGCTGTTCACCACCGGAGTGCACCAGGACCCCATGCCCACAGAGATTCCGTACGTCGTGTCGAAGGCTGCCCTGCAGGGCGTCACGGCAACCCTTGCCGCGGCCTTGGCTCCCCACGGCGCCACTGTCAATTGCATCAACCCAGGGCCTAACGACACCGGCTATGCCACCGAGGCCGACAAGACAACGGTCCGCACTCGGATGCCATTGGCTCCGCGGTGGGGGCGACCAGGCGACACTGCCGACTTGGTCAGCTGGCTCGTCTCCGATGAGGCCGGCTGGATCACCGGCCAGACGATCGACTCAGACGGAGGTTGGGGCATCCGGGCAGGCGTGGCTTCGCGGCAGGATGATTCTCGACGCTGACTCGTCGCGCCCTGGTGGGTCACGCCGGCATCTCCCAGACCGAGATGTGCGAGGTGCTCTGGCTCGTGAAGGCAGCGCGCGTCCAGTCACTCCAGCGCTCGCACAGCCGCATCCCAGCCAGCCGCGCCATCAGGTCGAGCTCGGCCGGCCATACGTAGCGGTACGGGGCCGAGAAGGTCTCGAGCCGGCCGCCGTCGATCCGATAGTGATGTGAGAACAGGATCTGTGTCGCGACGTCGTACTCATCGAAGCTGAGCCGGGTCGGGCTCAGCTGGAATGCCCGTACGGTTTCGCCCGGAGGTAGCCGTTGCAGGATCGGCACGAACACCTCGATGACGAAGCATCCGCCCGGTTCAAGATGCGCGGCGACGTTGCCGAAGCACTCGACCTGTTCGTCTTAGGTGGTCAGATTCGTGATGGTGTTGTACACGTGGTAGGCCAGGTTGATGGTGTCACCCACCTGGGCGGTGGCGAAGTCGCCGATGGTGACGCCGATGTCGTCCGAGCCCGACTTGGCCCGCAACTGCTCGAGCATCGCCGGTGACAGCTCGATGCCGTGTACCTGAACGCCCCGTCGACTCAGCGGGATCGAACATGTCGGCCGAGTTCTCTCGTACCCGGCGGCTATTCGTGCGTCGAAGTAGTTCTTGGGCACCGACGAAGCTTCCCCGACCGGGTGGGTGGATCGCCACCGACTTACCGCCGGACAGACGGTGCGCTATCATCAGCTATCAACCTAGTGCCAATCTGCCCATTATCCGGAGGGGGAGCCGTGACCGATGTGCTTGTCCGTGACGTCCCTGATGACGTGGTCGCCGCGCTCGATGCCCGTGCGTCCCGGCTTGGCCTGTCCCGCAGCGAGTACCTGCGTCGCAAGTTGGCTCAGGAGGCCGTAAACGGCCCGCGCCCGGTCACCGTGGAGCACCTCATCGCGTTCGGAGAAACCTTCGCCGACCTCACTGATCCGGAGGTCATGAAGGGCGCATGGGAGTGACCGAGTGGCTCATCGACACCGCTGCCCTCGCTCGTCTGGCTCTCAGTACTGACGCCGGCCGATGGGCTGACCGGATCGACCGAGGACTGGTACAGATCAGCACAGTGACCCGGCTCGAGGTCGGCTACTCCGCCAGATCGGGCTCCGACCTCCGCTCAGCTGCGCGTCGAGCGCCACTCGCGTCGATGCCGGTCCAGTACCAAACCCCAGCGACTGAAGATCGCGCCGTCGAGGTGCAGGCCCTACTGGCCGACCGCGGTCGCCACCGGGCACCGTCCGTTCCGGACCTCATCGTCGCGGCCACCGCAGAGCTGGCGGGACTCACTCTCTTGCACGTCGACAAAGACTTCGAGCTCATCGCCGAGATCACAGGACAACCAACGGAGCGCCTCGCCGTAGCGTGACGCGTTCCCGGCCCGGGATTGCCGTGCCAGACCTCGGGGTTTCGCGAGCCGACCACCCCAACGATCTTGCGGCTACTTGTCAAGACCGATCTGTTCATTGGTACGCATATATATGTCTATGCAACGTATGCTTGTGTGCATGCGTACGACGGTGAACCTTCCTGATGCCTTGTTCCTCGCGATCAAAGCGCGGGCGATCCAGGAGGGGCGGACTGTCACCAGCCTGCTCGAGGAGGCGTTGGGCGACCTGCTGATCAAAGAGCGGCGGACACACAGTCGCCCTGCGCTGCCCTCCGACGGAGAACCGCACGGCCGGCTTCTGGTGGATCTACTGGACAAGGAGGCGCTCGCCGCTGCGCTGGACGCGGACGGCCTGCGGTGATCGTCCTTCCCGACGTCAACGTGCTGGTGTACGCGTTCCGGGAGAGCGCCGAGCAGCACGAGATCTACCGAAGCTGGCTCGGCGAGCTGCTTGACAGCCAGGATGACCTGTTGCTCGTCGACACGGTCCTCGTTTCTGTCGTACGGATCCTGACCAACCCGCGCATTGCCGATCCGCCAGCCTCGACGTCACGCGCGATGGAGTTCGTCGATGTCTTACGGGCAGCGCCGAGAGCCCGCGTCGCACAGTCTTCGCCGGCGGTCTGGGCGGCTCTGCGAGCGTTGATTGACGGCGACCGGATGATCCGAGCGAACGTCGTGCCCGATGCCTTTCTGGCGGCGGTTGCCTCGTCGCATCGCGCCTCGGTGGCGACAGCGGACCGTGGGTTCGCGCGATTTCGCGGGGTGCGCTATTTTGACCCGGCTGCTTCGGACTGAGGGTACGGGGGCCGACGGGAACCGGCTGGTCGGTCACGGTCCAGGCCAGGTCGTCGCTGAACCCGAACTCCCGGCGCAGGCCGGCCACCGCCTCCTCTGCGTCGACGGCCGCACTCATCACGAGGGCCAGGCGCTGAGGGTCTGAGTACGCCTTCTCGATGGGCTGCAGATATTCCAGCTCGGTGCGATCAGGCACGTGTGGTCGCCTCTGCAATGGCCGCTTCATCCTTGTTCCCCTCGATGTCGTGCGCTTGCTGCCACCACCTAAAAGACATGCACCCAGCATCGATGCTCAGCAGAGGGACCGCCATCGGCCGCGAAAAAAGCTGCGCTTGACTTCGAGCGCGCTCGAAGCCGTAGCGTCCCAGCCATGACAACGGCGGTGAGTCAACGGCTGCGGCTTCTCATCGACACAGTCGATCGGCCGCCGTCTCAGTAAACCGCGGTCACTCCAGCCGCCGCGCGAGGAACACGATTTCTCGGCCGGGCCGGTCGGGTGCACCGCGGACCTCGTCCACGACATATCCGTGCGCGACAAGTGCTGCCTCGACCTCGTTCCGCTCGCGGAAGCGCAGCGTCGAGTCCGACGTCAACACCTCCCCGTCGGAGGCGAACACCCACGTCCAACGAAAGCTCACCAGCGGCCCGCTGACCGCGGTCAGCTCGACCCATGTCTCGACCGCGCCGACATCCTCGATCTCGGTGACGCTGTACGACGCCGCGCGGTTCCACTCCTGCCACGCGGCATATGCCGGGTCACGGGTCTCGAGGACGAGGTGCCCACCGGGCCGCAACGCCTGATACGCGGCGCTCAATGTTGCCTCCCAGTCCGGCGGGTCGATGATCGCTTGGGCGACATTGGCGGTCATGGTCACGAGGTCGGCCTGCATCGGGGGCAGTGCTGTCGCGTCGCCGTGGATCCAGTGCACGCGCTCGGCACCGGGTTTGGCTCGGGCCACGCCGATCGAGCCGCCCGCCGGGTCGACACCGATCACCTCGAGGCCACCGTCGGCCAGAAGCAGCGCGAATGTGCCTGTCCCGCAACCCAGATCAAGCACCCGGCGAGCGCCCAGCTGCGAGGCGATCGCGACGTACACATCGAGGTCGCTCCGGTCGGGATCCAGCGCGTCGTAGATGGCCACCAGCCGCGGGTGCTCGAAGATGTCGTCGGCCATGCGGCCGACCATAAGCCGGGCCGCCGGGCCGCCGCGCGCCCGGTTTTCCGGCAAACCCGCCGAGGCTGTGCCTACTCGGACCGAAGGCTGTAGCTCAGAATGGCATTGCCGTTGCTCGTGCGGCGAGCGTCGTCCAAGGTGAGCCGGGTGGCTGGGTCGTCGGAATCGAACAGGTGCCGCCCTGAGCCCGCTACTACCGGATGGACCAGCAGCGTCAAGCTGTCGAGCAGCCTGGCGAAGAGCAGTTGTCGGACGATGGAGATGCTGCCGCAGACAGCGATCTCGCCGCCGCCGGACTCCCTGAGCGCTGTGACGAATTCTTCCAGGCTGCGATCGATGAGCCGTGAGTTCTGCCACTCGAGGTCACCGGTAAGGGTTCTCGATGCGAGGAACTTCTCAACCGGGTTGATGAAGCTCCCGAAGGAGTCGGCCTCGGCGTTCGGCCAGTAGCCGGCCCATTCCTGGTAGCTGACCCGGCCGAGCAGCACTGTGTCGGTGCGGTCGATCATGCCGGTCAGCTCCGCGCCCAACTCCTCGTCGAAGCTGTCGAACTGCCAGCGGTCGGGTGCTTCGACGACTCCGTCAAGGGAGTAGAACAAGCCTGCGGTGACTCTGCGCATCACGGTTCTCCGATCTGTCTGATCGTGCTCGTTGTCCCTGGCCGTCAGGTTTCGGTCAGGTGGCGCGTTCGGCGTCGCTGCGCAGGATGCAGAACTCGTTGCCTTCGGGGTCCGCGAACACAACCCATCCGGATCCGTCCGGGCGGCGGCGGTCTTTGACCGTGCGGGCTCCGAGCCCCAGTAGCCGCGCAAGCTCCTCGTCGCGAGTGCCTTCGGCGGGCACCAGGTCCAGGTGCAGGCGATTCTTGACCTGCTTGGCATCCGGTACTTCGATGAACGGCAACCGCTGCGGCCCGTCGGCCGAGATGACTGCGGTCATAGGAGCCACCCTGGGGCGAACGCCGCCGTGCTGTCCACTCGTATTCACCCGGTCCGCACCGCGTAGTCGATGAAGGTCGCGTGCGCTGACTGGCGCACGCCGAGGTGTTGCAGCTCGAAGGACGCAGTGAAGCCGTCGAAGAGCCGTCTGCCGCCGAGCCCGGCCGGCTGGATCATCACCATCGCCCGCAACCGGGCGATCGACCGTCTCCGTCGGGAAGCCTCCCGCGAGGACCGGTACGCCCAGGCCGCGCTGCTGAACGCCAGCAGCGGACCCGACGAGACAGCCGAGGAGGGACCCGTGCGCGATGAGCGGCTGCGCTTGATCTTCACCTGCTGCCACCCCGCACTCGCTCTCGGCGCCCAGGTCGCCCTGACCCTGCGCCTGCTGGGCGGGCTCAGCACCGCAGAGATCGCGCACGCCTTTCTGGTGCCGGAACCGACCATGGCTCAACGACTGGTACGGGCCAAGGGCAAGATCCGGGACGCGAAGATCCCGTACCGGGTCCCGAGCGATGCCGATCTCCCGGACCGGCTCCGGGCTGTGCTGGCGGTCATCTAACTGGTCTTCAACGAGGGCTACACGGCCAGCTCGGGCGACCGGCTCGTCCGAGAGAACCTGTGTACGGAGGCAATTCGACTCGGCCGGCTGCTGACCGAGTTGATGCCTGACGAACCGGAGGCCGCCGGCCTGCTCGCGCTGATGTTGCTCACCGAGTCACGTCGGCACACCCGCACCACCCCAGACGGCGACCTCGTCTTGCTGGCCGACCAGGACCGCAGCGGTTGGAACCGGAACTTGATCGCCGAAGGGCGGTCCCTGGTACGAGCTTGCCTGCGCCGCAACCAGCCGGTCCGTACCAGATCCAGGCGGCGATCAACGCGGTCCACAGCGACGCGCCGTCCGAGTCCCGCACCGACTGGCCGCAGATCCTGGTGCTGTACGACCAGCTTTTCGCGCTCAGTCCGACGCCGATCGTTGCACTCAACCGGGCGGTAGCTCTGGCCGAAGTCAACGGACCGGCCGAGGCTCTCAGCCTAGTCAACCGGCTCGACCGCACCACGTACTACTTGTTCCACGCGATCCGCGCCGACTGCTCCGGCGGCTCGACCGTACCGAGGAAGCGGCGCAGGCCTACGACGCCGCGATCACCGGCACCGAGAACGCCGCCGAGCGCGCCAGCCGAGAATCGCGGGTCAGCATCGGGCATTCCAGCGCTTCGGCGAGCGCCACGTACGCGGCGTCGTAGGCGGAGACGGTGTCACGAAGTTGAAACGCGCGCCGCCGTAGACCGTCCACGAACGGCCAGCGCTGCACCGGCAGATCATCGAAATCGGTGAGCATGTCCCCGGCCCTCGCCGCACTGACGTGCCCCCCCAGAGTCAGTCCTCGCAACGCGGACACGACCTCGAAATCGAGCAGGCTGGGCGCGTGCAGTTCGTGCCTCCCCAGATAGCCGCGCAGATCCTCGGTTCCCTCGACGGCAGTCAGCGCGTCGACCACCGCGGCGCTGTCCACAACGATCACCGGGCTGACCGGCTACGAAGCTGCTCGTCGCGTTCTGCCCGACCTGCAGCGATGATGTCGCTCGCCGACACGTCTGCACGCTCGGTGCGAAGGGCAGCACGAGCAAGGACCTCTCCCACCGTGGGCCTGGAGACCTCACGGTTGATGAGCGCCAGTAGGTAAGAGTTGAGTGACTCACCGCGTTCGGCAGCGCGCGCTTTGAGGACACGCCGATCCTCCTCAGGGACGTTCCTGATCTGCAGCAATGAACTCATGCATGCATAGTAGATGTATATCAATACGCCTCCTATACGCCGAAGGCGAATCAGAAGCGTCATTTTGGGTCCGGTTCACTTGCCGAGCGGCAGAACGGAGATCGTCTGCCAGGAGTCCGGCCCGCGTGAACCACAGATGACGTGTACGGCAGTCACCGACGCACGGATCGGCAGGTGCTCGCTTACAGCAATCGCTGCCTGCCGCATGGACTTCTGCGGCGCGTCGTTTGCCTACCGTCAGATGCGGCACGACATCCTGACATGCTCGGCCAAACGGGGCGCACCGTCGAGACAGGCATTGTCCCGGGCCTCCCCCGTCCGTACCGGATCTCACGGATGAGCTGGCGTGAGCCGTCGCCGCGGTGCGCCAAACGCACCCTTCAGAGACGGGGAAACGTGCACTTGGTCGCTCGCGGCGTACCGCATCTCGCTGGGAGGGGAGCCGACGACGGCATGCGGATGGTCAGTCGTCGTGAGCGGCGTGCCGGAAGCCGGAGACCGCCAAACCGACTGCGCTGGTGGCGACGCCGAGGACGCCGACCCAAAGAGCGAACCGCGGCGTCACCGCATCGGCGAGCAGCCCGCCCAGCGGCGCACCGACCACAATGGCCGCTCGGTTGAGCGAGCGCATCGTGGCGTTCATCCGCCCCTGGAGCCGATCCGGAGTGACCGCCTGGCGGTAGGAGAGCTCGACCGGACCCTCGGCGCCCAGCCCGAAGCCGAACAGGAACTGCCCCACTCCGGCGACGGCGACCACGCCGGCAATCCCGAGGTCATCCAGACCGGGGGTGACGGCCACAACCGCGAAGCCCGCGGCCTCCAACAGGCGGGCGCCCCCGAGGATCCTCGCGGGGCTCAGCCGTCGGCCGAGCCATCCCCACAAACTGGTGCCCAGGAAGCCGCCGACGCCGGCCAACGACAGCGTCACCCCGAGCCCGCCGGCACCCATGCCGAGCTCACGCAAGGCGAAGGGGACGTACACGGTGATCAGGACTGCATTGAACAGAAACCACGCATGCGTGCCCAGTGCGAGGGGCCGCAGCCTCGGATGTCGATAGACCCAGCGCAGTCCCTCGCGCAGCTCGCTCAGCAGCGAGGTGACGCCCCGGCTGGAGCGCTCCGGAGCCCGGTCATCGATCGCGGTCGCGGCAATCAGCACACCGGACACCAGGTAGGAGACGGCGTCGGCCAGTACGGCAACGGGTGCTCCCAGCCAGGTAACCAGTCCGCCGGCGAGCAACGGGCCAGAGGTTTGGGCAACGGTGTCGCTCTGCTGCAGCCGCGCATTGGCTCGTGGCAAGGCAGTTCGCGGGAGCAACCGGGGCAGGAACGATTGATGGGCGGCGTCGTTGCAGACCGAGAGCAGGCCGAAGGCAGCCATCAGGAGCACCAGAACACCTACCGACAGGGTCTGCGTGATCGCCAGCAGCGGGACGGCGCCGAGCACGGCGGCGCGCGCCAGATCGGTGCTCACCAGCAGCGGCTTGCGCCGTACCCGGTCGGCCAGCACGCCGACGAGCAGACCGACCACTAGGTACGGGGCCCAACGCGCTGCGTTGACCCAGCCGACGTCCGCGGCTGAGCCGCCGAGATCGACCACCACGAGGACCCCGATGGCCAGGGTGGTGATGTAGGTACCGAAGGACGAGATCGTCGAGGCAACCCAGAACCGGCGGAACCCGGGATGGTCTCGGAGGCGCTGCGGCTCAGCGGGAGGGATCACCCAGTGCCCGTTACGTCTTCCACAGCGGGGAGGGAAACCGCGGCAACACCCGGATGCCGCCGAGCCACTCGGTGAGGCGGGCCGCCTCGCCCTCGATCACCTGTTGAGCGTGGGAGCCAATGTCCTCGAGCAGTTGCAGGACGACCTCGCCGGTGTCGGACTGACGCCAGCCGCCAACGATCCGCCCGTCCCACCACACCGTGGATCCGGCATTGCCGGTGGTATCGAACAACTGCGCCTTGTACGGGCCGAGGTACCAGGTGCGTTCGAACCAGCCCATCGTGGTGGGATCCAGCGGCGGTAGCAGCGCGGCCCACGGTTCGACGGGGCCGGTCACCTCCAGGTCGTCGGGGAGTAGGTATCCGGTCTGTCCGTCGAGGTCGACCTCGACCGCGTGGACGTCGGACAGCGCTCTGCGTACGGCCGCGACGGTGGACCCGAGCCACCACTTGATGTCGGCCGCAGTGCCCGGGCCGAACACGCGCAGCCACCGCTGCACCAGTCCGGCCAGGCACTCGGCGGGCGAGCGAGGCTCGATCTCTTCCCCCAACCAGGACCTCGTGGACGCCCAACGGGGTCGTGACGTGGTCCATCCTCCGTCGTTCGACGCTCGTAGGACGCGACCTGCCGCGGACAGCGTGGTCATCACTCGCGGGCCAACAGGCACCCGCCCACCCCAGGGTCTCCCTTCGCCATAGGCGATGGATCCCTCGAGCGCCGGGACCGCGTCGCGCACTTGGGACGAGGTGAACTCGCGGCCGTCGGACAGCAACTCCAGCACCTGCTCGGAGGCTGTCGACAGCCAGAGCGCGCCGTTGCGGTGCAGCCCCGCCGTCTCCACGTCCCGGATCAGCCTGCGCCGCTCGGAGTCTGCAACGCGGTTGCTGGCGCCTGCCTGAGCCAAGGGCAGCGCCGCTCGCGGGAAGACGAAGAGGGTACGACGCATCGCCAGGTGCTTGACCAAGGACCGGTCGACGTACAAGGCGCGTTCCAGATCGCTGACCGTCATGCCGTCGACGCGCGCCCGGGCCGACAGATAGACGGTGACCGGATCGGTTCCGTGCAGGCAGATCATGCTGCGAGCCGCTTCCACGACATCGCCGGCTCGATGTCCCGCGAC
>Ga0136615_10000785_pt1 | contig 14796 bp, 19 predicted proteins | sample AntDrymUQ2882206_2_FD_106647 | JGI IMG/M metagenome (GOLD analysis project Ga0136615, IMG submission 106647) | Polar desert sand microbial communities from Dry Valleys, Antarctica - metaG UQ288 (22.06) | ecosystem: Environmental > Terrestrial > Soil > Desert | place: Antarctica: Dry Valley...
GGCGCCGAGCTCGAGCCGGAGCGTGTTCAGCGCTTCAGCCTCATCCACCCCCGGTGCGGCACCGCCTTCCTGCTCTGGGTGATGGTGATTGCGATCTTCGTGTTCGCCTTCTTCGGGCAACCCGCGTGGTACTGGCTGATCCTGAGCCGGATCCTGCTGCTGCCGGTGATCGCCGGCATCGCGTACGAGCTGATCCGCTTCGCGGGCCGGAACTCGGGGAACCGCGTGCTCATGACATTGCTCGCGCCCGGTCTGTGGTTGCAGCGGCTGACGACGCGCGAGCCGACGCTGGAGCAGCTCGAGGTGTCCATTCGCGCGCTGAAGGAGGTCCTGCGGCTGGAGGGGGCCTCTTCGACAACGGAAGCCCGAAAAGTGGAGGTGATGGCGTAGTGCCGAGGGTGCAACGAACAGCGACCGCCGCATGGGAGGGCAACGTCGCCCGTGGAACCGGGCAGCTCTCGACGGAGTCGGGTGTCCTCCGCGAAGCGCCGTTCTCGCTGCCCGCCCGCATAGGGAACGAGAGCGGCAAGACCAATCCGGAGGAGCTCCTCGGGGCCGCGCACGCGGGGTGTCTGGCGATGTCGCTCGCCAATCAGCTCGCTCAGGCGGGCACGCCGCCGGAGCGCCTGGAGGTGAGGGCGACCGTCGTGCTCGACGAAGTGAACGGAAGCCACCGCATCGTCGCTTCCCACGTGGAGATACAGGGCCGCGTGCCGGACTCGGACGACGCGAGCTTCCGGCGCGCCGTCGAGGAGGCCGACGAGGGTTGCACCTTTTCCGCGCTCATCCGGGCGAGCGCGGAGGTTACCGTCGAGGCGCAGCTCTCGAGTGAGCGCGTCGGGGCGGCTGGCTGATGGCCACCGAGCGCCGTGCCGAGATCACCTGGCAGGGCGACCTGATGGGCGGTAGCGGCACGATCGACGCGGTCGGAAGCGGCGCTGTCGGCCCGCTCGACGTCACCTGGGCTTCGCGGGCCGAGACGCCCGAGGGCAGGACGAGTCCCGAGGAGCTGATCGCGGCGGCCCATGCGTCGTGCTTCTCCATGGCGCTCGCGCACGGACTCGCGCAGGCCGGCACGCCGCCGGAGCGACTCAAGTCCTCCGCCGAGGTCACGTTCGTTCCGGGCACGGGCATCACGAAGTCCGTGCTCACCGTGCGCGGCAGTGTGCCGGGTCTCGACGACGCCGGCTTCCGAGAGGCTGCGGAGAACGCCAAGGAGAACTGCCCGGTGTCGCTGGCGCTGAAGGGGAACGTCGAGCTGAGCGTGGACGCACAGCTCGAAGGCTGAGGGCTCGCGCTGCGGCGGCGAGAGCGGCGCAGCGCGGCGCCACGATCGCGTAGTCACCGGTGGTCGATCACCTCGATCTCGCACAGCGGTCCGGTCGCCGCCGCGAGCCGCCGATCGGTGGTGATGAGGGTAGCCGCCAGCGCCTCGGCGAGCGCCACGTACATCGCGTCCCAGCCGCGTACGGTGTCTCGCAACTGCCACGCCCTGTCGAGCAGAAGTCGGTGGCCGAAACGCTCGCCGGGCCAGGCCTCGAGGTCCTCGACCGCCTGTGTGGCCTCGGTGCGGTCCAGGCGTCCCCGCCGGTGCTCGCGCCGGAGGACACCAAAGACCTCGACATCCACGATGTGCGGGGCAGCGTGGTCGCGGTCGGCGGCCAGCCGATCGCGGATCGGGTTGGGACCCGGCCCGCCGATCAGCACCTCGTAGAGACAGGAGGCATCAACCACCAGCATCCGGCCACGGTCCTCGCGTCTCGTCCAGCGCCGCCAGGATCTCGGCACGGTCGACCGGCGAGGAACGCCGCCCGGTGCGCTTCAGCCACTCCTCCACGCTGGGCCGAGCGGCGAGGCGTGCGGCCTCGGCACGCAACAGCTCCGGCACGCTGACGCCGGACTCGGCGGCGCGCCGGGCCAGGCCCGCGTAGACGTCGTCGTCGAGGTCGCGTATCTGCACGGTCTTGGGCATACGCGAACGTTAGCATGCGAGTGTGCATCTGAACATGCAGATGTGCATCTAGGTGCGGCGCGAGCTCGGCACCGCGCGACCCAGCTCGACCCGCGAGAGATTCTCCCAGCGAACCTCGGTGAAGCGGGCGAAGTCCGTGTCAGCTGAGGAACCCAGGCAACCTCGCACGCGAGCCAGTCCTCCACTCGCTCCCATGCCTGCTCGGGTTCGAGGAGTTGCTCGGCCGCAGGGGGGTTTATGGAGATCCGTAGGAAGGCGCCGAGACTCTGCCAGGGCAGCCCCACACGCCGGGCCCCCGCGGAGCCGTTCCGAGAGCCAGTTCTTCGCCGGCTCGTGAAACGGGCTGGCTTCGTCGACGGCGAAGAGGAGCACGTTGGCGTCGACGAGCATCGAGATGCTGTCTCAAAAGCAGCAGGAGTCAGTCGTACGCTGGGGGGATGCCGTTCCTGTACCACGCTCGATCCCCGGACATGCGCGGCGACGTGCTCTATCCGCTCAACCTGCTGCGGTCGACCCATCCCGACCTGTACGAGCAGGAGAGGGACAAGTACGTTGGGCGCGAGGCGCTCCTGGAGCTTCGGATCCCGGTCCTCGGAGTGCTTTGGAATGACGCGGTTCACCTGTCACCGGTTCACCCGCGCCACCTCGCCGCGGCTTGGCGCGCCGCCGGACTGTCGTCGCCGGTCTGGGAGCGCGAGTTCTTCCGCATCCCGATCGAACGAATCGGCGGTCTCCCGTGCGCCTGGTTTGCGACCGGGGCGCTGGCGATCAACGACTCCGCCGCGAAAGACGCTCAGCCCTCGCTGCCGTTGGACGAGGTCACGCGTCTCGACCCCATCGCCTATCGGGAGCTGGCGGAGCCTCCGGCGACCTACCACCAACACCTCGCCTGCCGGCGGCGGCGAGGTCGTCGCCCACGCCCGTTCGCGTACATCCCGCACGTCCTCGTGGCCGCGCCCATCGACGTGGCGGGCTTGGCGCTCGTGCGAGCCGGCGAGGAGCACGGGCCTCCCTAACGCGGAGGTGGCCGAGGAGCGCAGTCGTGCCGCAGGCGGCGACCCCGGGGGCTCACGCTCCGCCGTAGAAATGCGGTGCCGAGCAGGGTCGAACCGACGAGGCTGAGCGCGTGGCTGACGAGCGCGATCCGCAAGGCCCAGCGCTCGAGCCCGCGCGACTCGTGGCGGCGACGTATCCACGGGGCACGTACGCCTGATCGCAAGGCCGAGGGCGGGGAGGAGGCCGACCTCCACTCGACCGCCGACGGCGCGAGGGACCGAACCATCCGCCCGCTCGCCGAACACGATCGCGCAGGCGCCGGAGCCGTGGGGCATCGCTCCATTACCCTAGTTCTCATGGCCGGCTTCGAAGACCTGATCGAGGAGCTCGAGCGCTCCTACGGCGAGACGCGCGAGCGGATGAACGACCCGAGCGTCTACAACGACCACCGCGAGGCGGCGACTGTCGGGCGGCGCCTGAAGGAGCTGGAGGAGCCGTTCAGGCTCACGCAGGAATGGCGCGAGGCGAGCGCCGACGCAGAGGCCGCCGCGGCAGACCCCGATCTCCGCGAGCTCCTGCCCGAGATCGAGGCTCGCCTCGCCCGCCTCGAGGAGGACCTCCGGCTCGCCCTCGTCGAGACCGATCCGGCCGACAGCAGGGACGTCATCCTCGAGATCCGCCAGGGCGTCGGCGGCGACGAGGCCGCCATCTGGGCGGGCGACGTCTACCGCTTCCTGACGCGCTACGCCGAGCGTCGCGGCTTCCGCGTCGAAGAGCTCTCGGGCAACCCGAACGAAACGGGCGGCTTCAAGGAGGTCGTTTTCGCCGTCAAGGGTGACGGCGCCTACTCCGTGTTCAAGTGGGAGGGCGGCACACACCGGGTTCAGCGGGTGCCCGAGACGGAGTCTCAGGGGCGGATTCACACCTCCACCGCCACGGTCGCGGTTATGCCGGAAGCCGAGGAGATCGAGGTCGAGATCGATCCGAACGAGCTCAAGATCGACGTCTACCGCTCGACCGGCCCCGGCGGCCAGAGCGTCAACACGACCGACTCGGCGGTGCGGATCACGCACCTGCCGACGGGGCTCGTCGTCGCGATGCAGGACGAGAAGTCGCAGCTCCAGAACAAGACGAAGGCGCTGCGCGTGCTGCGCGCCCGGCTGCTCGAGCAGGAGCGGGCGCGGCAGCAGGCGGAGCTCTCGGCGACGCGCCGATCCCAGATCGGCACGGGTGAGCGGGCCGAGAAGATCCGGACCTACAACTTTCCGGAGACCCGGGTCACCGACCACCGGGTTCATCTGACGGTTCACCGGCTGGACCGCGTACTCGGGGGAGAGCTGGACGAGTTCACCGAGGCGCTGGCGGCCGAAGAGCGCCGGCGCGCGCTCGAAGCCGCCGCCGTGTGACCGTCCGCGCCGCGCTGGCGCGGACGGCGGAGATGCTCGCCGCGCGCGGCGTCGACACGCCGAGCGTCGATGCCGAGCTCTTGCTGGCCCACATCCTTGGTCTCTCGCGGACGGCCCTTCTGCTGTCCGGCGAGCGCGAGCTCTTACCGGACGGCGAGGCCCGGCTCGCGGCGCTGGCGGAACGGCGCGGGCGACGTGAGCCGCTCGCATACATCCTCGGGAGCTGGGGCTTCAGGCGACTGGAGCTCAAGGTCGACCGCAGGGCGCTCATCCCCCGACCCGAGACGGAGACCGTCGTGGAGCGCTGCCTCGCGCTCCTGCGCGATCGGCAGCGCCCGCTCGTTCTCGACGTGGGTGTCGGCTCGGGCGCGATCGCGCTCGCGCTCGCCGACGAGCACTCCGGCGCCGAGGTCGTCGCGATCGACAAGGAGCCCGAAGCCCTGGCGCTCGCGGGCGAGAACCTGCGCGCGGTCGGGCTCGGAGGGCGCGTCCGGCTGCTCGAGTGCGATCTGGCGGACGGCATCCCGGGCGGCCCGTACGACCTCGTCGTCTCGAACCCGCCCTACGTGACGGAAGCGGAGTTCGGGGGGCTGCAGTCGGAGATACGCGCGTGGGAGCCCCGTGCCGCGCTGGTGGGGGAGGGCTTGCACGAGGCGCTCGCGGAGGCCACGCTCGACGTGTTGAAGCCCGGCGCGTGGATCGTGCTCGAGGTCGGTGACGGTCAGGCTGAACGCGTGGCAGCTTCTCTCCGTGACTGTGGTTATGCGGGCGTTAGGATCAGCCGCGACCTGACCGGGCGCGACCGAGTGGTCGAAGGGAGGCGTGCATGACCGAGTCGTTGCGGACGCGCGACGGGCGCGCGCTCGCATTCCGCCGCTCCGGGGAGGGGCCCGTGCTCGTGTGTCATCCCGGAGGGCCCGGCTTCTCGTCGCGCTGCCTCGCCGACCTGGCCGGACTAGCCGAGCGCTTCACCCTCGTCCTGCTCGACCCAAGAGGAACGGGTGCGTCGGACCGACCCGCGGACCCCCGTTCCTATGCGACCGCCGACTACATGGCCGACGTCGAGGAGCTCCGACGTCACCTCGGCCTCGAGCGGATGCACCTGCTCGGCCATTCGCACGGCGGCGTCGTCGCGATCGCGTACGCGGCAGCCCATCCGGAGCTGGTGGACAGGCTCGTCCTGACGAACACGCTGGCTCGGTTCGGCCCCGTGCAGGCGGAGGCGATGGAAGCGGGCATGGCGGCCAGGCGTGGCGAGCCTTGGTACGCGGACGCTTGCGCCGCGCTGGCGCAGGAGCAGGAGGGCGCCTTCGGCTCCGACGCGGAGCTCGGTCGGCTCGTCCGGCGCGAGTTCCCCTTCTACTTCGCGCGCCTCGGAGAAAGGGAGCGCGCGTACCTCGCCGAGCTCTCGGGGGAGAAGGTCAACGCGGATGCCCTGTCCCTCTTCAACCGCGAGGTCTTCACCACGTTCGACCTCCGCTCCGAGCTCGGGCGGATCGCCGCGCGCACGCTCGTCCTCACCGGGAGCGAGGACTTCATCACCGGGCCGGTCTGCGCCGGCGAGCTCGCCGGCGGGATCGCGGGTGCCGAAAACGTGGTCGTTGCCGGCGCCGGGCACATGCTCTTCGTCGAGGCGCCCGAGCGCTTCCGAGCCGAGATCACCCGGTTCCTGCCGAACGGGTCGGCATGATCGAAGCAGCGCTCGATGCGCTCCGGGCGGGGAAGCCGATCCTGCTGCCGACCGACACGGTCTACGGTCTCTGCGCCACGCCCTATCGCGAGGTTCCCGTCCGACGTCTCTCCCGGCTCAAGGGGCGCGACGAAGTCCGGCCGCTCGCCCTGCTCGCGGTCGACGTGGACTTCCTCCTCGAGTGCGTGCCCGAGCTGCGGGGCCGCTCGGCCGCCATCGCGCGCGCCCTCCTGCCGGGCCCCTACACGCTCGTCCTGCCCAATCCGGCGCGGCGCTTCCGCTGGTTGACCGGCTCCCGGCCCGACACGATCGGCGTGCGGGTGGCGGAGTTGCCCACCGAGGCCGGGCGGGTGCTCGAGCGCGCCGGAGCCCTGACGGCGACGAGCGCGAATCGGACCGGCGAGGCCGAGCCACGCACGCTCGCCGACGTCCCGGAAGAGATCCGACGCGCCTGCGCGGTGCAGCTCGACGGAGGCGAGCTCCCCGGGGTTCCGTCGACCGTGCTCGACCTCACCGGGGCGGTGGCGCGGGTCCTGCGCGAAGGGGCGGGGTCATCGGCGGAGGCACTCGGACGGCTCGAGCAGGTGGGCTGAGCGAGGCCGCGAAGTAGGATGCCGGGAGGCCGCCGGGAGGCCGCCCATCGACATGGCGATCGCGCACCAGACCCTTCACGACCTTCGCAGCGGCGGGCTCGAGGCACTCGACCCCGAGGTCGCCGCCCTCCTCGAACGCGAGCTCGAGCGGCAGCGCGACGGCATCGAGCTGATCGCCTCGGAGAACTTCACCTGGCCCTGCGTGCTCGAGGCGATCGGCAGCGTCCCGACGAACAAGTACGCCGAGGGATATCCCGGCAAGCGCTACTACGGAGGCTGCGAGGTCGTCGACGAGATCGAGACGCTCGCGCGCGAGCGCGCGAAGGCGCTTTTCGGCGCGGACCATGCGAACGTGCAGCCCCACGCGGGGGCGCAGGCCAACATGGCCGTCTACTTCGCCGTCCTCGAGCCGGGCGACACGATCCTGGCCTTGCGGCTCGACCACGGCGGCCATCTCACGCACGGCCTGAAGGTCAACTTCTCGGGCAGGCTCTACACGATCGTGGGGTACGGCGTCGATCGCGAAACGGGGCTCGTCGACTTCGACGAGGTCCTGCGCCTCGCGAAGGAGAACCGGCCGAAGCTGATCGTCTGCGGCGGCTCCGCCTATCCGCGGGTGGTGGAGGCAGACCGCTTTCGCGCGATCGCGGACGAGGTCGGGGCGCTGCTCATGTGCGACATGGCGCACTTCTCGGGCCTCGTCGCCGCAGGACTGCACCCGGACCCCGTACCGCACTCCGACTTCGTCACCTCGACGACGCACAAGACGCTCGCCGGTCCGCGCGCCGGTTTCGTCCTCTGCCGCGAGGAGCACGCGCAGGCGGTCGACCGGGCGGTCTTCCCGGGGATGCAGGGTGGACCACTGATGCACGCGATCGCAGCGAAGGCGACGTGCTTCGCGATCGCGGCCTCGGAGCCGTTCAGGGAGTACCAGCGCCAGGTGCGGGCGAACGCCGACACGCTGGCCGAGGCGCTGATCGGGGGCGGCCTCGAGCTGCTCACGGGCGGGACCGACACCCACCTGCTCCAGGTCGACCTGCGTCGCTCGGAGTGGACGGGCAAGGCCGCCGAGGAGCGGCTGGGCGAGGTCGGGCTGACGACGAACCGGAACACCGTCCCGTTCGACGAGCGACCGCCGGCCGTCGGCTCGGGCGTCCGCCTCGGCACACCGGCGGCCACGATGCGCGGCTTCGACGAGGAGGACTTCCGGGAGGTCGGCGCCATCATCGGGGCGGCGCTCGGCCCCGCGGCTGACCTCGACCGTCTCAGGGCGAGGACGAAGGCCCTCTGCGACGGGCGCCCCCTCTATCCCGGCTTTCGCGGCTACTGCTCATTCTCGCCTTCGGCGACAATGCGTTAGGAAGGTCCCGTGACGACTGCGCTCCCTCACACTTCCGTGACCGGAACGGTCACGGAAGTGCTGCACCCGCTCGTCCAGCACAAGCTCGGCCTGCTGCGCGATGTCTCGACGACGACGGACATGTTCCGCCGCCTCGTCAACGAGCTCACGCTCCTCCTGACCTACGAGGCGACCAAGGATCTCGCGACGGAGGAGGTCGAGATCGAAACGCCGCTCGAGCGCGTCGTCGCGCAGCGGATCTCGGGCAAGAAGGTCGCAGTCTGCCCGATCCTTCGCGCCGGCATGGGCATGCTCGACGGTGTGCTGTCGCTGATCGCGGGCGCCCGGGTCGGGTTCATCGGGCTTTACCGCGACGAGGACACGCTCGCTCCGGTCGAGTACTACGTGAAGCTCCCGGGCGACATCGCCGCACGGGACGTGATCCTGCTCGATCCGATGCTCGCCACGGGGAACTCGACCGCCTCGGCTGTCACCACGGTGAAGAGGGCGGGTGCGAGCTCGGTCCGGCTGATCGCGCTGATCGCCGCGCCGGAGGGCATCGAGCGGCTGCATGCCGAGCACCCGGACGTGACGATCGTCGTCGCCTCGATCGACCGCGAGCTGAACGAGCGCGGCTACATCATGCCGGGCCTCGGCGATGCTGGCGACCGTTTGTACGGCACGAAGTAATTCGCTTGCCGAATTACTCATGAGTGAAGAAAGGCTGAGAGTGTGAGGGGTTTGGCAGTCCTTTTGGTCGAGCTTTTACCCGAAGGGTAAAAAGGTCGTGTGGGAGAACCTGAAGGCGCACCCCGACGTCATCTGGGGTTTTCTCGGCGCGCTCGCAGTCGTGCTGCTGCTGACGCCGGCGGCGGGTCGGATCGGCCGGGTGCTCGGCCTCGTCGACGAGCCGGGCGAGCGGCGCCGGCTGCACGTCCTGCCGATCCCCCGCCTCGGCGGGGTCGCGCTCTTCCTCGGGATCTTCGTGCCCTCGCTCGCCTTTCTCGCGCTCGACGGCCCCTACCGCGGCATCCTCCTCGGCGCCGCCCTCGCCACCACCGTCGGCCTCGTCGACGACGGCCGCGGCCTGCCCTGGTGGGCGAAGCTGGGCGGACAGGTCGCGACCGCGGCGATTCCGATCGGCTTCGGCGTCACGATCGACCGCTTCACCTTCCCGCCCTTCGCACCGCAGGAGTTGCCGGAGTGGATCGGCATCCCCGCCACCCTCGTCTGGATCGTCGCGATCATGAACATGGTCAACTTCCTCGACGGCCTCGACGGGCTCGCGGCGGGGATCGCGGCCATCGCGGGCTCGACCTTCGCGGTCATCGCTCTCTCGCTCGGCAAGCCGGAGGCCGCCGTGCTGGCGGCGATCGTTGCCGGGGCCTGTTTCGGGTTCCTGCGGCACAACTTCTACCCGGCGCGGATCTTCATGGGCGACTCGGGCGCGATGCTACTCGGCTTCATCCTCGCGACACTGTCGATCCAGGGACTCCTGAAGACCGCGTCGATCGTCGCGCTCTTCTTCCCCCTGCTCGTCCTCGCGATCCCGATCATCGACACATCCTTCGTCGTGGCCCGCCGCCTCAAGCACCGTGAGAAGCTCTACGTCGCCGACCAGGCGCACCTCCACCACCGCTTCCTTCGCCGCGGCTTCTCGCAGCGGCGCGCAGTTCTGACGATGTACGCGTGGTGCGCGACGTTGGCTGCGGCCGCGCTCGCCACCCGCTTCGTGCCCGTGCGGCCGGGCGGCGACTGGAGGCTCTGGCCGACGGTGCTCGCGGTAACGTTTGGCCTCGTCGCACTCGCTTTCTCGCTCTACGTCGTGTACCTGCTCGAGATCGTCAAGCTCGCGAACCCGCGGGCGCGGCGGCGGGAGGCTGCCGCACGCGAGGCGCGACGAACGGCCTGAAGAGCGCCGATACGCCCTTCTCGGCTTCACGTCCGAAGGTCGGGCTCAGCGAAGGGTCCGCGGGTACGACAATGTCGCCCGCATTCTCCGGGCCCGCGGTGGACGCTTCACTTCCATCATTCGACGAGCGTTGCTGCCTCGCCTCAGGAGTCGGCGCTGGGTGGCGGCGCGAAGCGAGGACGCCCTTCCCGAGCCCGTTCCACCGACACCAGGAATTCCGACAGCCGCTCGTTGAAGCCCGGGGACGCGTGGACGCCGTGCCCCGCGCCCCCAAGGACTGAGCGCTCTGCGCCGAGACCCCGCTCCAGGGCGTCGCAGACCGCCTCGAAGGCGGGGTGCGAGCCGCTCGAGCAGACGAGCTTCGGAAAGGGCTGCCGCCGCAGCTCGCCGAGCGGGATCTCGGCCTCCCAGGGGCCGCGCTCGACCATGAGCGCTGCCACGCCTTGCTCGTGACCCGGGCGCACGCGGTCGGGCACCTGTCCCTCAGGGCCGAAGGCGACCGAGAAGCGGCGGAGGAAGACCTCCGGGTCGGTTTCCTCGTCCCAGATCGCGGCCATCTCGCCGACGAGCGCATCGACCGCCCGCACGCCCCGCGCCACACCGAAGCAGGGCGGCTCGATCACGGTGAGCGAGCGCACGGCGTCGGGCCTCTCGCCGGCGAGCAGGAGGGCGATCACGCCGCCGTAGGAGAAGCCGAGCAGGTGGGAGCCCCCCTCGAGCAGGGGGGCGAGCTCGTGCGCCTGCTGGGCGAAGTCGATCCGCGGGAGCGGTGGGTTCGGCGGGTAGCCGGGCCGATCGGGGATGATGAGCCGGAAGCGCTCTGCGAGTGGCCGCTGCCCCCGGAAGGTGGCGCTCGCCGTCACGCTGCCGTGGATGAGCACCAGGCGGGGCCCCCGACCCAGCGTCCGCACGCGGAAGGCATGCACGTCCGCAGCGTACAAGTTGTGGGGTTTTCGGCCAAGACAAGCGTTTCCCGGTGTCACAAACCGGGCGCCGTTTTGGTATGCTCGCGTCGATGGAGCCGGCACCCCGTCCGACCTTCCAGCCCGCCGGCGCAGGTGCGCTTCTCGTCGCCGTGACGGGTGCGGGAGTCGGTTTTGGCGCCCTCGTCGGCTGGGCGGCAGGCTCGTGGAGTCTCGGTGCGCTCGGCGGCGCGGTCGCCGGCATTCCCGCCGGCGTCTTCACCGTCTACCGCCGCTACCGCGGGTTCTTTACGTGAGAGCCGGCGCCTTCGGCACCCCGCGCCCGCTGCCCAGCACCCAGCTCCCCCTCGCCGCCGGCGCCATCCTCCTCGTCGCCGCGCTCCCGATCTTCGCGCTCGCCGGCTGGCGACTCTCGGGCTGGGCGCTCGGCGCGGTGCTCTGGATCGCCTCGCGCGGCCTCAGCCTCGTCTTCACGCGTCTCCGCCTTGGCGCGGATAATCTCGCGGCCTCAGGCGTGGTGGGCTTCGGAATGATGTTTCGCGCGGTTGCGGTGATGGTGGTCATCATCGCCGTCGCCGCCTCTGACGCGCGACTCGGGCTCGCCGCGGCACTCGTCTACGCTCTCGCCTACACGCTCGAGCTCGGCGTCTCGCTCGCGACCTACTTCGGAGCTCCGGTCCGATGAGGAAGGCGGTCGCAGCCGCGCTGGCTCTGGCCCTGACCCTGCCGCAACTGGCCTTTGCCGGCGAAGGAGCCGAAGGCGAGACGAAGTTCGACCCGAGCGAGGAGTTCGAGCTGCACGAGTGGGTCGGGATCCATCTCGGCCCGATCGACATGTCGATCAACAAGGCGGTCGTCTACCTCTGGCTCGGGGCCGGGCTGACGATGCTCCTCGGGATCGTCCTCATGCGGCTGCGCCTGAGGGTCGATCCGACCAACAGGCAAACGGCGGGGGAGACGATCTACGACATCGCGCAGACCCAGGTCGCCGAGCAGGGCTTGCCCTCGAAGGCGATCAGCCGCTGGTTCCCGTACGTCGCGACGTTGATGCTCTTCATCTGGGTCGTGAACATGATCGGCTTCATCCCGTTGCCGATCACGGGTGAGACCACCGAGGTGGCCGGAGTCGATCTGCCCGTCTGGGGCATCTACGCGGCAACCTCCTCGATCTCGGTCACCCTCGCGCTCGCGCTTCTGACCTTCGTCTTCACCCACGTCGAGGGCGTTCGCGCCAACGGGCCGGTCAGGTACTTCAAGAGCTGGATCCCGGAGGTTCCGAAGGGGATGCTGCCGCTGCTCGTTCCGCTCGAGGTGCTCGGGCAGTTCATGCGGCTCATCTCGCTGTCGGTCCGCCTCTACGCGAACATGCTCGCCGGCCACATGCTGATCCTCACGTTCATCGGCCTGATCTTCGTGATCGAGTCGCTCTTCCTGGCGGTGGTGGCGGTTCCCGCGGCGACCGCGTTCTACCTCTTCGAGGTCGTCATCGTCGTCTCGATCCAGGCCTTCATCTTCGCCGCCCTGTCCGCCATCTACATCGGCTCGGCCATCGAGCCCGAGCACTAGTCAAGGAGGACTCAGTCCATGTTCCAGCTCCTGCTCGCGCAAACGGAGAACGTCGCCGAGAACGGCGTCGATGCCGGGAAGGCGATCGCGCTTGCGCTCGGCATCGGACTCGGCTCGCTCGGAGCCGGCGTCGGCATCGGCAACATCTTCGGCTCGATGATCCAGTCAGTCGCCCGCCAGCCCGAGCTGCGCGGCGAGCTCCAGGGGATCATGTGGCTCGGCTTCGCGCTCACCGAGGCAGTCGTCTTCTACGGCCTGATCGGCGGCCTGCTGGCCTTCGTGCTCGTGTGATGCTGCCTCTCGGCGACAACACCCTGATCCAGCCCATCCCGGGCCTGATGATCTGGACCCTGATCTCCTTCGGGATCACGTTCTTCGTGCTCCGGAAATTTGCGTTCGGCCCCATCCAGAGCACGATCGACGAGCGCCGCAAGCGGATCCGCGAATCGATCGAGGAGGCCGACAAGGCACGCGCCGAGGCCAGGCGGCTGCTCGAGGAGCATCGCCAGCTACGGGCACAGGCCCGGGGCGAGGCGGAGGAGATCCTGGGCGAGGCGCGCCGAGTCGCCGACTCGATGGCGCAGCGGGTGCGCGAGGAGACCGAAGCCGATCGTCAGCGTCGGCTGGAGGAGACGCGCCGCCAGATCGAGGCCGAGACGACCCGCGCGCTCGAGCAGATCCGTGCGGAGGTGGCCGAGCTCGCGCTCGTCGCCGCCGCCAAGGTGACCCGGAAGTCGCTCACCGACGGCGATCACCGCCGGCTGATCGACGAGGCGATCAAGGATCTCGACTTCTCCGTCCTCGAGCGCGAGAGGGTCTAGCGCACCCGATGCCGGTCGCAGAGCGGATGTACGCGCGGGCGCTTTTCGACGCCGCCAAGGAGCACGGGCGGTTGCCGAAGGTGCGCGAGGAGCTCGGCGACTTCGTCGCGTCGGTTCGCGAGGTGCCCGAGCTGAGTGCGCTGCTCACCAACCCGGAACTCGATTCGAAGGTGCGGGCGGGCGCGCTCACGGACCTGCTCCAGGACGCGGACGAGCTCGTTCGCAACTTCCTGCTCCTGGTCTCCGAGAAGGGGCGCGCGGGTCAGCTCGACGGGATCGAGCGCGAGTTCGACCGGCTCGCCGCAGCGGAGGAGGGCCGGCTCGAGGTGGAGCTGACGACCGCCTTCGCGCTCTCCGACGAGGAGGCGCGCGACATCGTCCGCGGGATCGAGCAGGCCTCGGGGCGGACGGTCGAGGCGACCAGGAAGGTCGACCCCGAGCTGATCGGCGGCGTCATCCTGCAGGCGGGCTCGCTGCGCGTGGACGCGAGCGTACGCGGCCGCCTCGAGCAGCTACGTCAGGAACTCGTCAGAGGCTGAGGTTTTCCAGTTCATGGGGTCAGACCCCGTCAAAAGGAGTTGACGTGAAGCTACGCCCGGAAGAGATCACCTCGATCCTCCGCGAGAGGATCGAGCAGTACGACGTCGCGACCGACCTGTCGGAGGTCGGCACCGTCCTGCAGGTCGGCGACGGCATCGCTCGCGTGCACGGCCTCGAGAACGCCGTCGCCCTCGAGATGCTCGAGTTCGAGCACGGCGTCGTCGGCATCGCCTTCAACCTGGAGGAGGACAACGTCGGCGCCGCGCTCATCGGCGACTGGGAGCAGGTGAAGGAGGGCGAGCCCGTCCGGCGCTCGGGGAGCGTCGCGAGCGTCCCCGTCGGCGACGCGCTCCTCGGCCGCGTGGTCGACCCGCTCGGGAACCCCCTCGACGGCGGCGGACCGCTCGCGACGAGCGAGAGGCGGCCGCTCGAGTTCAAGGCGCCTGGCGTGATCGAGCGCCAGCCCGTGAAGGAGCCGCTGCAGACGGGGATCAAGGCGATCGACTCGATGACGAACGTCGGTCGCGGGCAGCGCGAGCTGATCATCGGCGACCGCGGCACGGGCAAGACCGCGATCGCCGTCGACACGATCCTGAATCAAAAGGGCGGCGACGTGATCTGCATCTACGTCGCGATCGGGCAGAAGGGCTCGACGGTGGCGCAGGTGTACGAGCGCCTCAAGGACGAGGGCGCGATGGAGTACACGATCATCGTGAGCGCGCCGGCCTCGGAGGCGGCGCCGATCAAGTGGATGGCCCCGTTCGCCGGCTCGGCGATGGGCGAGTACTTCCTCTACAACGGCCGCCACGCGCTCGTCATCTACGACGATCTCTCCAAGCACGCCGACGCCTACCGCCAGCTCTCGCTGCTCCTGCGCCGCCCGCCCGGCCGTGAGGCCTACCCGGGCGACGTCTTCTACCTCCATTCCCGCCTGCTCGAGCGCGCGTGCAAGCTCTCGGACGAGCTCGGCGGCGGCTCGCTGACCGCGCTCCCGATCATCGAGACCCAGGCCGGCGACATCTCCGCCTACATCCCGAC
>Ga0136615_10000786_pt1 | contig 14787 bp, 15 predicted proteins | sample AntDrymUQ2882206_2_FD_106647 | JGI IMG/M metagenome (GOLD analysis project Ga0136615, IMG submission 106647) | Polar desert sand microbial communities from Dry Valleys, Antarctica - metaG UQ288 (22.06) | ecosystem: Environmental > Terrestrial > Soil > Desert | place: Antarctica: Dry Valley...
ACCCTGGCCGACCTGCGCGCCTCCATCGCGTACGAACGCCTGCCCAGACCCACCCCGCACCGCAAGCGCTGCACGGACTGCGAGTACCGGCGCTTCTGCGGCGACGTACTCACGGGAGGATAGACCGATGTTCATGCCGACCGCCGAAGAGAAGAAGCGCCTCCTCAGGGGCACCATCCCGCGAGCACGCAAGCTCGGCGTCGACGACTCTCTACGCGGCTGGAGCTGGTCCGCCCCGCCGCTCCTCTCCCCCTACGAGGTCCCTCTCGGCCTCGCCGAGGTCGCCAACGCCTACTGCCGCACCGGCCGCGACGTCTACGCCAGGCGCGTCTTCGGCGCCTCCCCCGAGCCAAACGAGAAGATGCTCCTCGGCGGCGCGCTGCACGGCGCTCTGCGGGATTGGATCGTCCACGCCAAAAAGACCCTCTACCACCACGGCGCCGAACACCCCGAAGAGGCCATGCGCGAGATACGCGCCTTCCCCGACCCCGCCCTCCCCGAGGCCCGCGCCCTCATAGCCTACGAAGCCGACGCAACAGAGTTCCGCATGCGCGAGGCCCTCGGCCAGTTCCCCCGCATACAGACCGACGCCCTCGTAGCGCAAGTCCTCCCCGTAACCCTTGGACAAATGCTGGACGGCGCCTTCCTCGGCCTCTCCCGCCGTCTCTCCACCGACCTCCTCAACCTCGGCGAGCCCTGTATCCTCGACATCATCTTCAACGACCACAAGCGCGACTTCCACCCCCTGACCCTCGCCGGCTACGCCCTCGTCCTCGAAGCCGTCCACGAGTTCCCCGTGGACGTAGGCGTAACCGTCTACGCCAGCATAGAGAACGACCGCCTCCACATAGAGCGCGAGTTCATCGTCCTGGGAGACGAGTTGCGGATGGAGTTCATCGAGGTAAGGGACGAAAAGCAGCGCATGGTCGCTGACGAGTTAGATCCCGGCCCCTGCGAAGGCTGCGAGGAGTGGTGCGCGAGGTGAGGGTATAATGACCACAAACGATATACGAAAGGCATCACAATGGCGCGATTCGTGGTTACTATACCGGACGATTTTCTCGAAGAGGTCGATGCCAGGGCGGAGGCCGAGCACCGGAGCCGGAGTGAGCTGGTGCGGGAGGCGTTGCGGAGTTACCTGCGTTCAGGGGGACGCAAAGGAGACATCTCGGATCGGCCCGAAGTCAAGAGGGCATTGCGGGTACAGGAGGAGACCCGGCGCGCCTTGGAAGGTTCCGGATACAGTGGGTCAGAAGCCGTACGCAAGATGCGGGACAGGCTCTATTGAGCTACCCGTTCCGGGACGCTCTTCTCGACACCTCCGTAGCGGTCAAGTGGTTCGTTACCGAAGAGGATTCGGAAAGAGCCGCGGATTTCCAGCAGGCGCATCTTCGGGACGATCTCCAGCTCCATGCACCGGACATCTTGCTGATGGAGATGGCCAATGCGCTGCGCTACTCGGGTCGGCTCTCCGAAGAGAGGATCCTCGAAGACCTGGAGACGTTCTCCGCGCTCGGCGTCGAGATCATCTCCTTCAGCATAGACCTATTGAACTCCGCGGTAAGCCTCAGCCTGGAGCACGACCTCGCCGTCTACGACGCCTACTTTCTCGCGCTAGCCCAGGCTATGGAGATACCGCTCATCACCGCCGACCGGAAGATGCTCTCCCGCCTCACCGCCGAAGACGGCGCCCTGGACCTCAAGGACCTTTAACAGACCGCGAGGTCAGGGACGAAAAGCAGCGCATGGTCGCCGACGAGCTCGACCCTGGCTTCTGCGAAGAGAGGTGCTTGAAGGGAGGGGCGCATGTATGATGATGTTCACAAAGCGAAGGGAGGAGCCGTGGCCTGTCTGACCCTGGACCTGCCGCAAGAGTTGATCGCCGAGCTGGAGAAACATGCCGGGAAAAGCGGCCAAAGTATCCCGGATTTCATTCGCGAGGAACTTGAGCTTCGCTATCTCCACAGGCTGCCAGAACGTAAGCGAGGAAACATCTCCGATCGCCCGGAGGTTCGGCGGGCGATACAGATTCAGGACGAGATGCGGAAGAGGCACGAAGGCTCCGGATACAGCGGTTCAGAGTTCATCCGTAGAATGCGCGATGGCGGATAGCCTTTACTAGTGGACCTGCTCGTAAAGAATCCGCCCGTTCCTCGGGTCGGTTTCCCTGACGATACGATTATGGCGAAATTCAGGGCTGTCGTAGGAGTCAAGAATGCTGATCTATTGCCTCAGCAAGAAGAAGCTTTTCGACACGTTTTAGAGGGAAAGGCCGTGCGCCTCGTAGCTGGCACGGCTTCGGGGAAGACGTTGGCGGTGGCGTTGCCCCTCTTCGAGAAACTTGAGCGTGGCGAGATCCAGAAGGTCATCTTCCTGTACCCGACCCTCGCCTTGATGGAGGACCAGAGGCGGGTTATGGATCTCCTGGCCGGTGTGTACGGTTTCGAGGGAGCCACAGGGACTATTCGAGGCGGTATGCCACGGTCGAGGCTCGTAGACGCGCTCGGCAAAAAAGTCATAGTGGCGACTCCGGACGCGATCTATTGGTTCCTGCGCAAGAACGTCAAGTACTCTCACCTTCTGATCTACGGGCTCTTGCTGGCCGATGAAATCGTGGTGGACGAAGCACACCTCTTCGCCGGGCTATCAGCCCAGAACCTCACAGCCTTTCTGGAGAGACTCAAGATGCTTAGGAACCGCTACCTGGGTACTTCACTGAAGGTCCACTTGCTTACCGCTACCTGGCCCGAAGATGGCACGCTAAATGGGTTGAGTCCTAATGCAGAATATATCGACGGGCGCTCGTTGGTCGGGGACGTGAGGTTCTGGTTACGGCGCGAAGACGGGTTGCGGGAGCGGTCGGAGGCTCTCGTTGGAACGGCTTTGGAATTCTTGAATACCGGTTCCAGGAACGTTCTCCTGGTGCTCAACTCTGCTCGTAAGGCGCACATAGCGTTCAACCAGATAACCGGCGCGAGCGCACGCGCTCGGAGGCTCGATGAAGTCCCTGATGACTTCAAGCTCGGATTCGGCGTGGTGGAGGTTCAAGAAGCTCTAAAAGTGGCCGAGCGGTTTGGCTTGCTAGAGATCGCCGAGAGGAGAGTGAGAGAGGAGGTGCCGCTGCGGCTCTCCAGGATAAAGAAAGCCGTCGCGGTCGAACTGCGCGGCGAAGCTCTGGCTCGGAGCTACGGAGACTACCTCGAACGCACGGCAAGAGACCTCAAGTCCAAGGTCTGGCGAGCGGCCCGTGGTAAGCAGAGCCTGTCCGCCGCGGAAGTGGAGATAAGCCTGGGTGCCGAATCGTCGAACCTCTTGAAGGAGATGGGAGTCGAGGATTTCGCGGATTATATGTCCTTCAAAGAGCAGCTTGATGCTCAGACGAGCAGTGCCCAACAAGAGGTCGAACGGGCTCTGGAGGCCGCCGAAACGGAGAAGGGCGTTCGCTTGACCCTACCCGAGATGCCGGAGCTGAAGGGCATGCTCGGCGCCGCTCCTTTGTTTAAGGAGTTCGGGCGAGGGTTCCGGCGCGGTCTCATTTTGGATAAAGACTCCGTCTCTACGGCTGTGAAAATACCCGTCGAGGCTTTTCGAGGTGTAAGGGTCTCTGTCGCGCAATTCATGGCCTGGTTCGATAAAGAAGAGAGGGAGGAGCTTGGGCCAGAAATCCTAAGGAAGACCGAACACAGGGCTGTAAGGAGGATAAGAGACCGGGAAGATGGTGCCGTAGCCATCCTGTACTCGGGATCCATGCCCCGCTACGCCCGTGAGGGGCTGATAGAGCTCTTCAGCAATCTGCGAGTCCCGGTTGTTCTCGTATCCACGTCGGCCGTCGAGGTCGGGGTGGACTTCGACGCTGACGCTATGGTGACCGAAGAGTGCTCGGGTTCATCTTTCCTTCAAAGGTTCGGCAGGGTAGGGCGACGTTCCGGCACGCAAGCTGCGGTGGCACTGTTCGTGGGCGCGGAGAAGAATGCGGCGCTGGTAGATAAACTCGGTGGCCGTGGCGCTATCGGCAGGACCGATTTCTCACGAACCATAATGGAAGCACTTCCCGCACGGGTCTCCTTACGCGAGTCGCGGTATGTAGAGGCTTCACAGAGGGACGTAACCTATCAGATTGGCGAGGTGGGTAGAGAGGTTGGCGGCCACGACTCTCGGGTCGATGACCTGCTGAATGAGCTACGCGGAGCCGGGGTCGAGTTCTCCTACGGGCTGCGCGGGACCATGCCCAGCGTCCAACTCAGGGAAGGCGTGGGCAAGAGCCCCTTCTATGCTTTGCGGTTCGCTGATAGCGAGCACGTCTTCCCGCCTGATTCCCCGTTCGAGTTGGCCCAGTTAGACCGTGCTTTCGACGAGATCATCTACGCGAGCTGGGAAGAGCAGCGGGACGTGTTCGTGGACCTCGAACGAACTTGGCCTTCGGTACGTTCGATGGCCTACCTGGACGGCTCCGGCGACCTGAGGATGGCCATCATCCCGAGCTCGTGGCGGAATCTGAAGGGGGTTAGAGATACTTTGGTGCGAGTACCTCAGGCAAGGACTCTAGGTGCAAAAATGGGAGCTTCGTCTTCGATGGTCCTCGACATCCTGGGCCAGAGAGTAGGGCTCCCGGCAGGGGCGCTGACGCACCCGGAAGCTTTGCTCTTCTACGGTGACCTAGTGTTGGGTTGGAGGGTTCCCGATCCGGAAGTACCCGATAAGATCGAACCCATCCCTTTCCACGTCCGGGATCAATGGATGCTGTTGTTGCCCGCTTGGGAAGACACGGACGTGGAGACCTTATTGGCCAAGCATGGCTTGGTGAACCTGGAGGAGCTTTTTTACGACTACGACGGTCTCAAGCACGAAAACGGCACGGATAGTAAGGCGTTGGGTCTGGTGATCCTGGAGGAACAAGCTGGAGCATGTCTGGCGGCCTGGGAGAAGATTGTCGGTGGGTAACCTGGTCGAGCTTTTTCGGGAGAACCTGGGGAAGTCCACCGGGGCCCTCTCACTCTACCGTCACACGATGGACGTAGTGAAGGGAGCGGTGAGCATAGCGCGGTTCGGTGAGAGGGAGCTAGGCTACGACAGGAAGCATGCCGACCAAATAATCCTGGCGGCTTTTCTACACGACATCGGCAAGCTCAACCGCGACTTTCAGCGGATGCTCCTTTGCGTGTTCGAGGGCAGGCTTGAAGAGATCAAGAGCATACCCAGGATCAAGCACGAGGCGGAGACGTTCAATATCCTCGAAGAAGCGCCCGGTATCGTGGAAAGCAGTGCGGAGGTTATCTGGGAAGCCATCGAGGAAGAGACAGGATGGGAGTTGCCGGACGGTCTCGCTGACGGCGTGCATGAGGATGTCTGGACGTTCGCCGTCACGCACCACGGGCTCTTCTACGTCTCGATAGAGGAGTGGGAGGGGTACGAGGGGCCTCAACAGCTCATCCGCCGTGAGTGGACGACCTTCTACCCGCGCGAGGTAGGACGGCGTACGCTGTTGGATCTCCTGCTCCGGTACCATCCTCTGGGTGGCGTGGTGATAGTGGCCGACCTTCTAGCGTCCTACGCTTACGAAAACGGCAAGGACCTGGACGCCCTTCTCGGGAAACACGAACATCCAGGAGATATCGTAAAGCAAGTACTGCTGCCGAATGCCGAAAGCATCGAAGACGGTATCCGGAAGTACGATCCGCGAGATTACTCGCTCAGAGCCACCCTCAATCTTCTCTTAGGAGGTCTGCGGTGAACCGTTCGCCGGAACAAGCCACTTGGGCTCCCGATGTCCAGGACTTCATCCAGAAGCATAACTTGGTGGATGCGGTGTCAGTAGGGAAGCTGAAGAGCCTGTTAGAGTCACGAACCGCTTCCTGGAAAGTAGCCCTACCGGGAGACTCAAGCCTCTACTTCCTAAAGCTGCACGTACCTTTGGTGGAGCGGGAAGAGGTGCTGACCGGGAACCTGTTGTTTGGCGACTTCGTCAGGAAATGCGCCCTCGAAGCCATGAAGCTCAAAGGAGAAGCCCTGGCTCTGACAGGAGACCTGGACGATGCTTACTACCTAGCGGTGTCCAGAGGGGGGGCCGAGGAGCTAACCCTTGCCGTCCGGGAGCACGTTGAGTCGCGGCTGGTTGACCTGTTCTTCGGCGAAGACGACCCTGAGCGCGGTGTGCACGGAAGTCCTATCAATATGTTCGGCTTCACAAAGAGCGACTTCGAGCCTTACCCCGTCTTCGCTGTACCCACGTTCTTGGCGAACGATCTTTACGAATCGTTCACGGGCGTACTCAAGAGAAAAGTAGACGGGGCCGATTTGATCCTCACCGATCCGAAGAGCGGTGCCAGGAGGGCTAGCCTAGATCTACGTAATATCCAAGCTACTATCGCTTTCTTCTACGGGCGTACCAGCGGTGGCTTCGGAGACGTGCAAAGCCCCGCGAACTTCCTTCGCCGCTTGGTCATCGACTATGGGGTACTCGACGAAGACGAGGTCGTGAAAGCCTTGAGGCTGAGGGAGTTTGACAAGGTTTCGATCAAGGACTCGTTCGACACGGCGACCCTGGACGAAGTGAGAACCAGAGAGCTGTTTCGGAGCTTGATCCAAAGACTTCAAGATGCGAAAGGCGAGGATGCCGTTCCCGAAGACTCTTGGTTTTTACCTTTCATACGTGAGAACGGCAAGCTACTGGACGCTTCACCAGAACAATACCTGAACAGTATCCTGGACGGAGCGTTTCTAGGGTTCACTCCTCTCGGAGAAGCTGAGCGTGGTGATGGGTTGGTCTGTCGAGTATGCGGCTCGCAGGTGGGGCCTGTGGGCGAGAAAAACATATTGTTGGGGATCTCGGTGGGCAAATTCTACAACCAGTCAAGCAACACCAAGAAAGCTGCGAAGATCTGCCCGAGATGCGCGCTGTTCTCCTTCCTCAACACGAAGCTGTTTGGCATGACCTCGGCGGGTAAGTTCCCCGTTCCGAGCAGGGAGAACCTCATCTTTCATTACGGTCGCCACACCGAAGCCGACGTTGAGAGACTCGGCGCGCTCGCCAACAAGACCATGGACCTGGCTCGCAGGCTCAAGGAGATCAGACGCGAGACCAGCGAGTTGAACAAGAAGCTCAAGGAAGCGAGGCCTGTTCCTCTGGATGCGGGGTGGCAGACCGCCCAATTGCAAGACCTTGCTTATTCGGAGAACGACCCGCAATTGAGGGAAGCTCTATACGAGGCCGTAGAGAAACTCTTCGACGAACCGAACGTGGAGCAAGTTATAGCCGCCATGAGTAGCAGGGGGGACATCAAAGTCTTCAGCTTGGGCGCGGGGAGCCAAAGGCTCATCATCTTTACTCTTCCCCATTTTCGGGACGAGCTCGAGCTTGCAGACCGGAGGTTCTCCAAGAGTCGCTCTACGGTGTTCTCACTGATGGCTTTCCTAAGCGACCTCTGCGGTTGTGACGGCCCGTTCTTCTTTCAAGGCAAGCCTCGCCTGGAGACTTCGGGGAGCCGGGGTGTTTTCTATATCCGCGACCGGCCCTACGAGGCTGAACGCTACCGGCGCCGGTACGAGGTGCTCTCGAAGTTCGCGTATCATGCCGTGGAAAATGGACCCAAAGCTTTGGAGGGGCGTCTCAAGTTGGCGATTGAGCTGGAAGAGGCGCCGCTAGCCACCTTCGACTCCGTTCTCAGGGCTTCTCCGATAAGGCCGGGAGATAAACCGGACGAAGCAAAGTACCGTCGGGCGGTCAACGAAGACGGAAGGGCTGAGTACGACCAGAGGCTCAAGGTTTTTTCGCCTTGGGAGTACCTGGGGTTTTTCGACGAGATGAGCAAGCTGGAGAGGGAGGAGCGTCTTGGTGACGGTTAGAGAGAGAGATAGAGCGCGGGAGTTTTCCGAGCTGCTGTTCGAGACCCTTTTCGGGCTGGGGCTCATGCCCTTGACGCTCAACAAACGTGCCGCGACATTCGAGAAGTACCCCCGCCAGTTGTTGGAGAAGCTCCGAACCGCGGAGAAGAAGGATGGCTTCGAGCGAGCGTACGAGAGCTGGCAGAGTGATGCTCTCCGCAAAGCGCATCCGGCGGTCAAGGAGGCCGGGGCGCCGCGCCTTGGCGAGCTCAAGCGATGGGTGCTGGACAATGAAGATTTCTTTAGAAGGCGGCGGGTGGTCCGGGATCTGAGGACGAGCATCTACGGGCGAGCCTTCATGTACTTGTTAGTCCGCCTGGCTCCCGCGTTGGAGTTCAAGGAGAATGCGGCCAGAGCAGGCTTGTTCGATGAAGTGTCCATCCAGACAGGACCTCGCGGGCAGGAGCTTAGGCTGCTACGGGTGGTAGTGGACCGGGACTTTCTGCGCCAGCACTTCGCGGAACACGTCCCCGTCTCCAGAGACAAGCTGAAGACGGCACTCGGGGAGGGCGTGGTGGACGCGGCCTTGGAGGACTCCGTAGAGTTCATCCTGGCCAACCCGAGGTATTTCAACAGAATATTCTCCGGCAAGGAGGACCAGCAGCTTAGGGGCGAATCCCCCGAGGAGGGAGAAGGCGATGCTTCTTAACGATCTCGATGCTTTCAAAGCGGAACTGGCCCCGGTAGACCTGCTGATACCGGTTCGGGAAGGGAATAAGTCTGTTCTGCCGTCGCACATGACGAATCGGTTGGTTTCGATAGTCGGTGTGAAGACGGTGCAATCTCGGTTCTTAGCGGTGTCCCACGAGGGTGAGTCCAACGAAACCTACGTGGACAAGGTCGAGCTCACAAACAAGGTGCGGGCGGAGTTCATAGCCCGCAAGATGAAGGGGGCCGAGCGACGGGCCGCGATGCGGCTCTTCCGCCAGCTTGCGGAGGAACACGCGAAAGAGAGAGACGCAAACCAAGGTTGGGAAGCTCTCTTCAACAGGTGGTTCAGCACCACGCAGCCTTGCCGGATACCCAACGCGTTGTGTACGCGTTGCTGGAACGACTCCCTTTTCGGAAGCCTGGAAGCGGGTAAAGGAGCCACTTTCGCTCGTATTCGCTACTTCGATACATTCTCGCTCCAGGACGCTACGGACTGCATAGCATCGACTAGTAGCGAGGAGGGTATGGCGATTGGCAACACGGTGGACGAAGATCTGAGCCGGGATCGCGGCAGCGCCTCTCTACACTACTACGAGTACATCAAGGCCGGTACGCACTTTCCCTTCATAACCGTCATAGAGTCGCCCACCCTTCTAGACGTCAGCGGGATCCTGAACGCGGTGACCGCTGCGGACCTGAGAGGTTACGGGAAGTACTCGGCGAACAGCGGCAAGTTCTCCACCGAGATCCTCGCCGTGTCGACGGGATTACCCAGGTTCTCCGTGCTCGACATGCTCCGGTGGGCAGACGCGGACGGAGGTGTCTCCGCTATCCGTGATAGCTTGGACGCCTCCCCAGAAGGTTTGTTCGAGAGTCATGTGCGTGAGGCTGTTACCCTGGACAGGGCGACGTCGGAAAGCCTAAAGTTAGAAGTGAAGACAGAGTTCAAGAAGTACGCCGATAGGCTAGGTTAGGTTGTGGCAACAAAGCTCTACGGGCGCCGTATCTTACTCCGCAACTGTGGTCGATTCCTGCACGTCGCCGGTGACTTCGGGTCGAACTACTCTACCCACCCCTACCTCTCCTCGGAGATGCTCTACGCAGGCCTTACTCGAGAGCTGTCGCGGCGCCCGAGATCCTTCGCGGAGAAGATGTCGGGCTACGACTTCTTCAGTGACTTCGACGTGGCGGCCAAGCCGGTCTGGTTTACCCCGGGAGTTCTGGTGGACGGGGACACAGGGCGAGCAACAGGCAAGGCCCGTAACCTGCTAGATACACACCTCTTCAACTCTACCTTGGAAGAGCGGCCCGGGATTCAAGACAACAACCGGATGCCAAAGTACGGGTCGATGGAAACGGTGTTGCCGGGAAACGTGTTTCGCACCTTGTCGCTGGCGCCGAACGAGGAGCTTCTCGAGGCGTATGAAGAAGGTCAGGTTTTCTGGATGGGCAAGAAGCGCACGATGTTCCAGATATTGGAGCTGGGAGAGATCGTGGCGGCGGAGTCTAAAGACGAACGATGCAGCACCGAGTATGTGCAAGTCTCATCGCAATCCATCAACGCTTTCGACGCTTATTCGGTGTTAGGGGCTTCTCAACGTTACCTAGTTGTATCCGGTGAAGGGGATTTCGAGCATCTGAAGTTCCCCTCGCAGGGCCTCAACTGTGTTCCCAACTTCTCTATACAAAGCTTCTTGAGCGTACTGGGATGAGCACGGTCAAGGCTCCTATCCTCCTTACCTTCTGGCCGGAGTCTGTGTAGGTTGAGGTGCGGAGGATGCGGCCGAAGATGCTAGACGCGATTGTTTTGCAGGAGATCGCAGAGGAGGTTGGAGATGCCGCGTCCTGAGCCAAGAGTGATAGCAGGCACGGGCTTGCCTAACGGGATTGTCCCGAAGCTGAGGGAGGGGTTGGGGGACGATCTGGTAGCCGTCGTGCTCTTCGGTTCTCGTGCCCGCGGGGAAGCGCGCGAGGGTAGCGACTGGGATGTTCTTATTATCGCCAACGATCTGCCCGGAAGGACTCTGGAACGAGTCATTCGGCTCAAGCGGATGCTTCCTCCCGAATACCGCGGGGAAGTGAGCCTGCTGGCCAAGACGCCGGAAGAGTTCATGTCCAACCTGCCGGACCTGTACCTGGATATCGCCCTGGACGGGATAATCCTCTCCGATACCGGCGGGTACATGGCGAAGCGGCTTCGGTTTTTGAAAGCTTTGATCCAGCGCAAGGGGTTGCAACGGGAGAGGGAGGATGGGGATTTGATCTGGCGACAACCCACTGCTTCCAACTGGTCACTGGAATGGGAGGAAATCCCATAGCCGACCGTCAAGACGCAGCTTATCGTCTCGAGTTGGCGCACGGGTTCCTCGAAGAAGCGCGTCAAGACGCGGATCTGAGCCGCTGGCGCTCCGCTGTTGCCAACGCCCAACTTTCCGTCGAGAATGCCGGGAAGACCGCGTTGGCGCTGTTCGGAAGGGCCGGACGCACTCACAACCCGGCTACCTGGATCCGCCGCCTGGTAGCTGAAGAACGGTTCGATGCCGCATCGTCTCGACGCCTGGAACGTATGGCGGAATTGGCCGAACTTCTCGGTTCGGAAATCCACATCCGAACGGACTATGGCGACGAGGTAGGAGGACGCACACCGTGGGAACTCTTCGGTGAGGAGGATGCCCGTCAGGCGCTAGCCATCGCCGGAGAGGCCGTGAGCCTGGCGGGTCAGCTTACCCGGGAGAGCGGGGACGAAGGTTGAATAGTCTCAGAGCCCTCATCCTGCTCGCTTCGCGGCCGGAGACGGTCGAGGTTGCGGTCGAGAGGCTGGGACCGGAGGTGGTCGGTGTGATCGTCTCGCAGGAGATCCTGGAGACGATCACGCTCAAGTGCTCACAGCTGCGTGCTCGAGGGGTGGAGTTTCGCTACCGGATGGTGGATTCGCCGATGGAGATCGGGGACGCTTTCTCGCGCTTCGAGCACCTCTTGTCAGAGCTGGAGGAGCTGGGCTACGGGCGCGAGGAGGTCCTGCTGGACGCGACGGGCGGGACGACGCCGATGCGCCTGGGCGCGGCCCTGGCGGCGATGACGCGGGGTGTGCGCATGGTGCACCAGCGGGTGCCGCAGGTCTACGTGGATGGGCGCTGGGAGCGGGACGAGTCGCGAGAGGTCGAGGTGGCCCCGATGGGGAACCCCCTGGAGGCGACGGGCCTTCTTCGCGAGGGGCAGGGGGTGGAGCTCTTCAACCGGCGGGACTACGGGGCGGCGGCGCTGGTCTTCGAGGACATAGTGAGGAAGGTGAGCGGGGTGGAGCGGGGGCACTACTACCGGGGGATCCTGCTCCTCGCGGAGGGGTACGCGGCCTGGGACGTGGCCTACTACGATGGGGCGCTCGCGAAGCTGCGAGAGGCGCGCGGGGAGCTGGGCGTGAGCTTCTCGGAGGCGGAACTGGCGGAGAGGGCGGAGGCTCTGGTCGCCAGGATCTCGACCCACCTCCCGTTCCTCGGCAAGGTGCGCAGGCTCTCCATCGAGAGCGTCGTGGACATGCTGGAGAACGCCCGGCGGCGCATCGCTGACCAGGGTCGCCACGACGACGGCGTCGCCCGCCTCTACCGCACCGTCGAGATGTACCACCAATGGCGCCTGAGCGAACGCTACATCGAGACCTCGAACGTGGACTGGAAGAAGGTCGAAGAGGACGCAAAGCGGCGCTTCGTCGAGGAGACGGGCCTTACGGAGCTTCCGCCCTTCCTCGACCTCCTGCGGGCGCGTATCCTCGACCGCATCCTGAGCGGGTACGTCCCCGAGGACGACGCGCTGCTGCGGGACCTCTTGCAGAAGCGCAACCACTCCATCCTCGCGCACGGCCTGGAGCCGATAGGCGAGAAGCCCGCTTTGCGCTTCCTGGTGTACGTGGACGCGATGGTAGGCGGGGAAGGCGTGCGGGCGGGGGCGGAGCACGCCCGGCTGAGGGGGTTGTAGGGTGTCGCGCGAGAAGTTGGAGCTGCACTGCCACGAGGTAACGGTGCGGTTCGTCGAGAAGGCCGTCGTGCCGCCTTACGAGGGGTCCATGATCCGGGGCGCTTTCGGCCGCGCCTTCAAACACAGCTGCTGCCCCTTCCCGCACAACGGCTCTGGCTGCCCGCTCGGCGATAAATGCCCCTACGGCTACGTCTTCGAGACCTCGCCCCCCGAAGGCGCCAGGGACTTCGCCAAAAACCAGGAGGTCCCGCGCCCCTACGTCTTCGAGCCGCCAGAGGATACGAAGATGGAGTACGCCCCCGGCGAGAGGATGCGATTCGGATTCACCGTGGTGGGCCGGGCGGCGGAATACATGCCGTACTTCATCTTCGCGTTCTCGAAGATGGGGGAGGAGGGTGTCGGACGTCTGAAGGCGCGTTACGAGTTGGAGCGGGTGGTTGCAAAGAACCCGCTCGTCGGGACGCGGGAGGAGGTCTTCGACGGCGAGGTGGCGAAGAACCGGCGGCTGCCCGTCTCCTGGGATGACGCGCGGGGTGCAGCCAGCGGGCTGGATGGGGAGAGGCTCAGGCTCGAGTTCCTCACGCCGACCTTCGTGAAGTTCCGGGGCGAGGTTTCGCCGGAGGCTCCACCGTTCGCGGCGCTGGTGCAGGCCCTGCTCATTCGTGTGCCGATGCTCTCGGCGGTGCATTGCGGCGAGGTCTGGCGCGAGGACTTCCGGGCGATGGTGGAGAGGGCGAGGGAGGTCGAGACGGTTCGGGACGAGACGACCTGGGTCTCTTTCCGGCGTTACTCCTCGTACAGGAAGAAGAGCGAGGCTCTGGAGGGCATCGCGGGCGGCGTCGAGTATGCGGGGCCCATCGAGGAGTTCCTGCCGCTACTGTGCATGGGGCAGCTCACGCACCTGGGCAAGCGGGCGGTCTTCGGGCTCGGCCGCTATCGGCTCCTTTAGCTGCCCGACGGTCGGGCTTCTCCACTCTGGTGGAAGGTTACCAGACCTCGCGCAGGTTCAACACGAACCCGGGAAGAACGGGATCTCCAAAGACCTTCTCCGGAGCTTCTAACTCCTGTACCGGGCTTCGAGGACGGTAGACGTACACTCGCTTCTGTTCCGGGTCGATCAGCCATCCTAACTTCATCCCGTTGTCGAGGTACTCTTGCATTTTGTCCTGCACTATACGGAGCCTGTCGGTGGGCGAGCGTAATTCGATAATGAAGTCGGGGCACAGCGGGGCGAACTTCCTGCGCTGCTCATCCGCCAACGCCTCTAGCCTGGAATGCTCTACCCAGGAGGCGTCGGGAGAGCGTACGGCCCCATTGGAGAGGGTAAAGCCGGCAGAAGAGTCGAAAGCGGTGCCGGTGCCATCCTGCTTGGCCCACAGACGCAATTGCATGTTGATCTCGGAGTTCCGGTCGCCGGTTTCTGTTCCCGTGGGCGGCATGACGATTAGCTCTCCCTCCGCGTTGCGCTCCATGCGCAGGTCCTGGTTGAGGCTGGAGAGCTCGAGTAGTCGATCATCGGTAAGATCGAGAACAGGTTTAAGGCGCAAGACCAAAGGGGGACGATCCTCGCGGATTGGTGCGTCTTTGTGAACCGCTGGTCTCATGGTGCGCTTCTCCGTTCTCTCCGCATTCTTCATAATACTCCACGCCGTGGCAGATACCCAACGGACGGGCCGTCAGAGGGAGACTGCGCAGCCCGGAAACCCGTGCCGGAACCCTCATCGGACCGTTTAGCGAGCGTACGCTTCCATTTCCGCGGGCGAGGCGCCGGAGGACGTTGTGAGGTTGCGGATCTCTCGTAGCGCCACCGAGAGCGTCGAGAGGTCGAAGGTCCCGCTGGAGTTGATGTCCGACAAGACTTGCAGGGCGCGTTGCACCTGCCCCGTGTTGGTGTCCACCCAGGCGTTGATGCGTTCGAGGGCGGGAAGCTCCTCGGGCACGCTGCGCAGGATCTCGGCGGTAAGCGCGGCCTGCTGACTGTAGACGTCGTCGCGCAGCGCCGACCTCGCGAGCGTTCGCCAGCGGTCGTTCCGGGGCAGCGCCTCGATGTGGTCGCGCAGCCAGTGGAGTCTCAGCCGGTCGCCTAAAGTGAAGTAGACTGCGGCGACGGCTTCCAGAGGCTGGCCGGTTGCGCTGGCGACGTCCACTATGTCCAACGCGGAGAACATCGCGCCCAGGATGGCCGCCCGTTTCGCGAGCTCTGGCGGAACGTTTGCTTCGACCATCTGCTCGGTCGCGCGCTCCATGGCTTCCCGGTCGCCGTCGAGCATGAGCTCGGGGATG
>Ga0136615_10000788_pt1 | contig 14778 bp, 17 predicted proteins | sample AntDrymUQ2882206_2_FD_106647 | JGI IMG/M metagenome (GOLD analysis project Ga0136615, IMG submission 106647) | Polar desert sand microbial communities from Dry Valleys, Antarctica - metaG UQ288 (22.06) | ecosystem: Environmental > Terrestrial > Soil > Desert | place: Antarctica: Dry Valley...
TGAAGCCCTCCAGGAAGCGCATGCTGGCGGCCAAGTCGAACGGGCCGCGCACACGCAGCTCGACGGTCACCGGGATGGTTCGGATGGGCACGCTCACAGGACTTGGACGGTGCAGCGGACGCCCGGCGCGTTTGCGGTACCGTCACGGTCGAGTTGACCGGAGAAATCGGCGACCAAGACAGGGTTGTCGCCCAGGTCGAGCGCATCCTGTCGCTCGACGTGGACGGGCGCGGCTTCCCCGAGCTCGGGCGACGCGACCCCGTCGTCGGCGAGCTGCTACAGCGCTACCCGGGCCTGCGACCGGTGCTGTTCTGTTCACCGTATGAGGCCGCCTGCTGGTCGATTAGCGGTCAGCGCCTGCGCATCACGCAGGCCGCCGCGATCAAGCAGCGCCTGGCCGATCAGCTCGGTGACCGGGTGACCGTCGCAGGGCAACAGCTGACCGCCTTCCCCGCGCCCCAACAGCTGCGAGGCCGGACGCTGCCGGGGTTGCCCCAGGTCAAGGTCGAGCGGCTGACGCCATCGCGACCGCCGCCCTGAGCGGCCAGCTCGACACCGCCCGGCTCCGCGACCTGGACACTGACCAAGCCCTCGAGGAGCTGACCCGGCTGCCTGGCATCGGACCGTTCTCAGCCGAGCTCATCCTCGCCCGCGGCGCCGGCCACCCCGACCTGTTCCCCACCGCGGAACGACGACTGCACGCAGAGATCGCTGGCGCCTACCGGCTCACAGAACCCACCGTGGCGAGGCTCGCCGACGTCGCCGACGGCTGGCGGCCATATCGCACCTGGGTCGGACTGCTGCTGCGCACCCGCCGGGAGGACGACACCCACGAGATCAGCAGGGGCCGCCGTGCCGATCGTTGAGCCGCAGAGGGCGGGGCATCTCGGTCGGCGATACGGCTCCTACGCTCACCGCTGCTCAACGAGGCTCAGTCGTGCTTCAGATTGGGGTCTGCTGGTGGAGTGCCATCCTCCAGGAGTCACCCTCGGACGTAGGTGCTGTTGAACAGCGCGGTGTACTGACCGCCGTCACGACGCGCCGTGGCCTTGTAGGCGACCACCGCACTGGCCTCGTTGAGCTCCAGCACCCGCTCATTCTCGAGCTCGAACGAAGCCCAAGGGGAGCCCCGCATCGATCCCCTCAGGGAAGCGTCCGCTCCTGACTGGGGCGCCGTCCATGAGCGGCCGGCGCCCCCGTCCGGCTAGCAACCAGGTCGAAGACGAGCAGCGTGTCCCCGCCGCCCAGTCGAAGGCGGAGAGTTCGCCGCCAACCCCCTTGTATGCACCGGTACCTCCGGTTACGGCGTACGCGTTGTCCCCGCTCGGAGAACACGGTGCTGGCGATGGCGATCTTCCCCTTGCGGAAGATCTGGATGGTGCCCTCGATCGTGAAGGTTCGCAGCCCGAGTTCACCGCGGACGCTGTCGCGGCCGATGACACGGCCGCCGTTCCGACCGCAGACGGTTTCCTCGAAGAGAATGAAGTCGCCGGGTGACTCGCCACGCTGCCCGACGTTAACGAATGCGTCGCGGACCCCTCGGGTCCGTACGATCAGCAACTGTCCCCTCGATCCGCCGCCGCGTTCGGTCGTGGCCATCTGCCTGGCCTCGGCCGCGGAGGCCACAGGCCGGGACCCGGGCCAACCATCCAGGACGACTTCGAATGACGGTCCTTAGGCTGGTCGGCGTGCCCCCAACCGCTCCGAGGATCGTGCGTGCGCCAGACGGTGAGTGGCGTGCGCTGGATGGCGACCAGAGCGTTGGCCGCGCCCGCGCTGTGCAGCGTCCTGACCGGCGGTGGTTCGTTGCGCTGGACAGCCAGCGCGCCGACGCCTACGAGGCGCTGTTGCACGCGATCGCCGAGGATCTCCAGCAGGACCTGTACATGACCGTGGACGAGTCGGACCACGAACTGCTGCAGCGTTGCCGCCAGCTCGGCTGCACTGTGAACCGGCGCGAGGACGAGTACCTCGTGCCTACCGACGCCGACGTCACAGGCCTAACGGATGCCGCCCTTCCAGCGGGTCTCGGACACGTCTCCGCCGCTGAGGCGGACGAGGACCAGCTACGGGCGCTGGACGAGGTGCTGCGTGAGGACGTACCGGGTGCAAACGGTTGGGTGAACGATCCGCGGGACTTTCGGGAGTACACCTTCGACGCACGGCACTTCGATCCGATGACCTACCTTGTGGCCGTCGATGAAGCGACCGGAGGGTACGCCGGGCTGGTCCGCGTGTGGAACGACCCGGGCAACCCTCGGCTAGGCCTCATCGGCGTTGTCGCGGCTCATCGGCGACGGGGAGTGGCCCGTGCACTGCTGGCGACGGCGTTTCGCGCTCTGCATGACCGGGGGTTTGGCCAGGTCGCAGCTGAGGTCGACGTCACCAACGCCGCCTCCACCGAACTCTTGCGCCGCCTCGGCGCCCGCCGGACCGGAGGCTCCGTCGAACTGATCTGGGGTTGGCGACCCGCGTGATGTGCAGGCCCCAAGGCCTCCACGGCGAGGGATGGTTAGGGCGCCCACGAGGGGTCGCGGCCACTGAGGCCGACGGCGCGGTCCAGCAAGCGCCACCGGCTCGGACGTAAAGAAGCGACGGGGCATGCCGACAACGCAGGGAGGCACGCGAAGTGAGGTCATGGAGATGGACACGTTGGTGAGCGCAACGACCACGCCATCGGTTCACGATCTGGCCACCCGGTTGGGCATCGTCGACGCCCTGCTCTTCCGCCGGCTGTCCGCCTCCACGTGGGCGCACCTTGGGGGCTTCGGGCGCGGCCGGGGATGGGCCGGTGTCGTCGACGTCACCGACGCGCACGACCCGCTTCTCGCCCGAGTCCCGGGTTATCCCGGTGGCGTCCACCGTTTCACCTACCCGGAGGTCGGGCGGGTGCTCGGCCCGTACTACGCCGTCGGCGGGGCCTTGGTACGGGTCAGTAACGACGTGGTCGTCGTGTTGGGCAACCCCACGTCAGCCCTGGGTCCGGCTGCGTCCGAGGACGCGCTCCGCCATCTGGCCGCTGCGCTGGACGCGAGCGTGGAAGATGTGGCCCCCTCCAAGCGTCTGGCTGACGAGCTGGAGGTGCTGCACGCGGTCCGGGCGATCACCACGGGTGCTGCGCCGGACCTGGTCGGCATGCTCCAGCATGTCGTCGACGTCGCCGTGGAGTCGCTGTCGTGTGAGGTAGGGCTGCTCCGCGACGGCGCTGGCCGCATTGTGGTGACGAGTTCCTGGTCCGGCGTCGACGTGAGTGACCCCCGGGTAGGCGCACCCCTTGACGAGCTTGAGGAACGCGCCGCCGGTGGGTCGCTGTGCATCCAGGACACCGACTCCGAATCCCTGCTCGCCCCGCTCGGTCGCGAGCAGGGTGTCCGATCCCTGCTCGTCCTGTGCATCCCGGCCCCGGTCGGTGGGGTCCTCGTCCTGGCCCACACCAGCGCCGCGCCCCGTGGCTTCACCAGCCTGTGCCAGCAGCTCGGCCGGCAGGTCGCTGACGCCGCAGCTGTGGTCGCCCACACCGCCGCGCTACGCGAGGAGTTGCGGGCAGCGGCGGACGAGCACGCACGCGCCGCCCGACACGACCCGCTCACCGACCTCGGCAACCGCCTCGCCTGGGACGAGTCCCTCGTCAGCGCCCAGGAACAGGTCGACGCCGGTCGCTGCGTCACGGTGCTCACCCTGGACGTCGATGGACTCAAGCACGTCAACGACACCTGCGGCCATGAGGCCGGCGACAACCTGCTGCGACGTTGCGCCGACGTTCTCCGGGATCACGGCCGCCACGACGACATCTGCGTCCGTCTCGGCGGGGACGAGTTCGCCGTGCTGATGCCCCACGCCGGCGCCTTCGCCGAGCGCCGGCTCGCCACCTTGTCCGACCGTCTCGGCGGTGCCACGAGCTGTCAGCGCACCGTGGCCGCGAGCATCGGCATGGCCACCGCATACCCCGGTGGCAGTGTCGCCGACGCGGCCCGGGAGGCTGACGCAGCGATGTATGCCGCCAAGCGTGCTCGGCGAGCGAGTGCGGCCAAGTGCCTACAGGACACCGCGTCAGCGCAGCCAACCGCCACAGCGCCGTAGCGGGATCGTGCTGGGGGACGAGCCGTGACCGAGGCTGGCCCACATGAACCGCCGAGGCGACCTTCGACCTCGGCCAGCCCTTGCAGGGCGACTCCTCGGTAGGCAACGATCGGGTCAACAAGGTTCGACTCGGAGTCGTGGACCAGGACCCGGGCAGACGTTCTGGATCGAAACGATGGCTGGTCAGTCGCCCTCAGGGACCGGTCGACATGCCCTTGGGGCAGCCTCGTTCTGCAGTGCCTCTGCGAACGACCGCAGGTAGGACTTGGAGGCGTTGTAGACCGCCTGAAAGGAGCCCGGCATGGTCGACGCGATCGACGAGGTGATGAGCACCTTGCCGGCGGCACGGGTGACCATGTCGTTGAGCAGGCGTACGCCTCAGCTGGCGCGACGGGCTAACGGTCACGCGATGGTGGGCACGACCTGTGCCGTCTTGAGCAGGTCGATCACCGTGAAGGCGTCGCCCAAGCCATAGGTGGGTGTCCAGTCGGGGTCTTGGCGGAGGTACGACTGCCGGTCGCCCTTGAGCAACCCAACGATGACCTCGGCGACGATCCGGCCACCGACGGGGCCGAGGTGCTCGCCGTCGGCAGCGAGCGCGGCTTCCCGCAGGACGTAGAACCACAGCGGGGTGCGCTGGTGCAGATGCAGGTGCTTGAGGTCGGCGAGGTCACCGGACGCGAGTTGCGGCAGCTTCATCGCTCGTGCGACGCGCTGGCCCGACGGCACGTTCATGGTGAGACCGCGCAGCAGGTTGCGGGTCGCCAGCGACGTCGCCGAACCCGGCGACTGCCCCATGAGATCGAACAGGGCCGTCGACAGGATGGTGTCGATCTTTTTGTTAGGTCGCGCCCTGCCGTCGCCGAAGTCGAAGAAGGTCTGCCAGTCGATGAAGCGGCGCGGGGCGCGTCGCCCCCCGCGAAGGTCGGCCGGGTCGTCGGGATCGGCTGCGGCGGGATCGAAGAGCATCGCGAAGAACTGCTGCGACGGATCGCTGGCGCTGGTCCCGAAGTTGGCCCGGTAGCTGGGCCGAACCTGTGAGTGGCCGAAGCGGTACGCGGCCACGGAGAACTCCACCGGGATGTAAGGGGCGTGTCGCCACTGGTAGTGCTTGAGACCCCTGCTGAGCACGTCGTCCATCGTCGACTGCCCGACGGTCTTGGGCAGGAACTCGTGCAGGATGAGCCATTGGTAATGCCAGCGGACCGTGCGCTGCGCTTCGGCGAAGATCTCGTCGAGGGTGTAGCCGGTAGCCAGCTCGGCCTTGACATCGGCGACAACGGCGTTGTGGAAGCGCAGCATGGCCAAGTGGAATTGCGAGACCACCAGGTTTTCGTCGTTGCGCGGGTCACCCACCAGGGCGGTGAACTGGCTGTTGCGAGGCAGGTCGCGGCGAGCCGCGCCGTCGATCGACACGCTGGCAGAGCCCGGTATCCGCTCGGTGAGGAATGTCGTGCGGCCGCCGTCGACCGAGCGGTTGTACAGGTGCGGCGAGACGCCAGGGCCGCCGCCGTACACGCTGTCGAGGTCCAGCGCCGGAATCCGGAAGTTGCGGACCGACTCCGGGTCCTGCCGGCGTGCCAGACTCGACGTCGGGTCGAAGGTCATGTCGTGGTCGAGGAACTGGCCCAGGAAGGTGAACCCCGCGGTCATCGTGGGGTTGTTGAGGTTCTCGCTGCTCTTGGCCGGGTCGGTGATGAGCGTGACCGGATCGGACAGGTCGTCGCCGGCGTCCATGGGGCCGCCCACCGCGCCCAACTCGGCGAGCGCGTCGCGGATCAGCGGCGTGTCGGCCGCGAACGGTGGCAGCGTCGGGAACAGTCGTCCGAAGCGGCCCTGGTCGTAAAAAGTCGATCGCGGAGTCAGTTGGCCAGCATCTGCGTTGCCGTGGCCCATGACAGACCTCCTTCCACGCAGGACGGGCTCTTTCTAGCATGCGGCAGCGAACAGAAGCCGCGGCCTCCCAGTCGATCTACCCAGTCGAGGATCGCGACCACCGACCGGCGCTGCCCCGCGCTCGGCTGGCTCCTCCCCCACGCGCGGCTCCACGACCTGAACAGCGGGCATCTGGACTGCCGAGCCCGCCCTCCCGCAGCAGCCATCAGCCTCTGCTTGAAATCTTGCCGCTGGCCCGCCCGGCTGAGTATGAGCGCCGGCCGTTGCTGTCAGGCGGCGGGGACCCGCGCGGTGGCCCGATGCATCGCGGCGCGGCCGACGACCACGCCGAGCACACCGGCGGCGACGGCGAGCCAGACAGGCCCGCCGCGAGTCAGGACCGCCACGATCACGAAGCCGTCGAAGAGAGAGATCAGGGTGAACCCGACGGGGTCGAGGAGGCGGGCCGAGGTTCGGCCCGGCACCGCGCGCCACACGCTCCGGGCCTGGACGCCCTGAAGGACCATGAACGCCGCCAGCACGATCAGGGCCGAGAACACGACGTTGGTGCCGACCGGCTCGCGGGGCCAACCGGTCGCGACCCCCCCGACCAGAGTCACGGCCATGACGATCAGCGACCAGAAGTAGACACCGAACAGCGTGCGCCACCCCACGACCGCCACTCCCGCCGCCAGGGCCAGCGTGCCGGCGACGGCGTGGACGGCGATGAAGGTGTCGTGCCACATGGTGCGTCCTCTCCAATGAGTTAGCAGTCGCTAAGTTATCACCTGCTAATCTGTCTGTCCATGGCGCAGGAGCGGACAACCGGGCGGCGGCGCAACGCCAAGGGCGAAGGCGGGCGGTTGCGCGCGGAACTCGTCGAGGCGGCGGCTGGCCTCCTGGCCGAGACCGGCGACGAGCTCGGCCTGTCACTGCGCGAGGTCGCACGCCGCGCCGGGGTCAGCTCGCCGGCGGTCTACCTGCACTTCGCCGACAAGGACGCGCTGCTCGCCGACGTCCTGGCGTCCCGCTTCGCCCTGCTTGGGCAGGCCATCGGCGCGGCGGTCGCCACGGCCGCCGGCGGTCCAGGGGAGCGTCTGCGAGCAGGATGCCGGGCCTACGTCGACCTCGCGGTACGGGACCCGGGCACCTACCGCGTGCTCTTCGGCGGGCGGTCCGCCGTCGACCTCGGCCGCGACTTCCGGGAGAGCCAGACGAGCGCGCCGTTCCGCTCCTTGGCCGACGGGATCGCGGCGGCGCAGGCCGGCGGCGCGGTGCGAAGGGGCGACCCGGCCCGGCTCGCTGTGCCGGTCTGGGCGGCGCTGCACGGCATCGCGACCCTGCGACAGGCCCGCCCGCGCTTCCCATGGCCGGACGCCGGAGAGTTGGTCGACGACATCCTGGAGGGGCTGCTCGGCCTGCCGCGCGCAACTCGATGAGCCGGTCAAGGCACGCAGCAACCGGACCGGCGTGGCGAGGAGGCACCGAAAAGGACTTGTCTGGTGATCGCGCCGGCGTTAGAACGCCGGTGTGTGGCTGATCAGCCTGCGGGACCTGCAGTGGCGGCGAAGGCGGTTCGTCATCGCCGTGATCGCGACCGGCCTGGTGTTCGGGATGTCGCTCTTGATGGCGGGCACCGAGTTCACGCTCTACGAGGACGGGCGGCGCATCGTGCGCTCGTTCGGCGCGGACGCCTGGGTGGTGGACGAGGGGACCTCGGGACCGTTCACCACGGCCTCCCCCATCCCCGCTGACGCCGCGCGGAGCGTCGCACAGGCGCCGGGGGTCGAGGCCGCGGATCCGGTGGTCATCTCGCGTTCCACGATCGAGCGTGAGACACCCCAAGACGTCAACATCATCGGCTACCTGCCAGGGTCATTCGTCGCCGCCCCTCCGTCAAGCGGGCGCGGCTTGCAGGAACCCGGCGAGGCCATCGCCGACGTGGCGCTCGGGGTGGACCTGGGAACCACGATCAGCGTCGGCGGCCACGACCTGCAGGTGGTCGGCCTGGCCGACCAGGTCACCTGGTACTTCGGCACACCGACCCTGTTCGTGCCGCTGCCCGACGCCCAAACGATCACCTTCCGTGGGCAGCCGCTGGCCATGGGCGTGGCGACCCTCGGGGTCCCGGAATCTCTTCCGGACGGCCTGCGCGGGTTAGACAACTCCCAGGTCGTGCGCGACCTCGAGCGCCCGCTGAAGAGCTCGACCGAAACCATTGCGCTGCTGAACCTCCTGCTGTGGATCGTGGCCACCGGCATCGTCGGGTCGATGGTCTACCTGTCGGCACTGGAGCGGGCGAGGGACTTCGCGGTCTTCAAGGCAACCGGCGCGACCAACCGGTCGCTGCTGGCAGGCCTGCTGCTGCAGACGGCCGTGCTCACGGCCGCCTCGGCGGTCGTGGCGGTGGTGGTCGCCTGGCTGCTCGTGCCCCGCTTCCCGTTTGCCGTGCAGATACCGGCGGGGGTGTACCTCAGGCTCGCCGTGATCGTGACCGCGGTCGGGGTGCTGGCCAGCCTGGCCGGGCTGCGCCAAGCCGTGAAGGTGCAGCCGGCTCTGGCGTTCGGGGGTCAGTGATGGACGACAGGCTGACACCCGATCATCCACACACGACGAGCGCGCAGCCTGCGCCGGGGGCGGCGACCAGTCAGGTTGCCCGCCCGGCCGGCGGCCCAGACCTGGTGATCAGCGACCTGGTGATCGCCTACTCCAGCGGCGGCTATGAGGTCCGCCCCATCGACGGCCTTGACCTGCGGGTCGAGTCGGGACAGCTGGTCTTGCTGCTCGGCGCCAGCGGTTGCGGCAAGACGACGCTGCTGTCGGCGATGGCGTCCATCCTGTCACCTACCGCCGGCTCTATCCACATGGGAGACGTCGAGATAACAGGCCTGCGCGGGCGCGAGCTGGTCGACTACCGCCGCCACAAGGTCGGCGTCGTGTTCCAGTCGTTCAACCTGGTGCCCAGCCTGACCGCGTCCGAGAACGTCCAGGTGCCCTTGCGAACCGCTGGCGTGGCGGGCCGGCAGGCGCGCTCGCGGGCCGAGGAGTTGCTGCGCCGCGTCGACCTGACCGACCGCCTGCATCACCGACCGGGGGACCTGTCGGGTGGCCAGGCGCAGCGCGTGGCCATCGCGCGTGCCCTGGCACACGACCCGCAGCTGGTGCTGGCCGACGAACCCACCGCCCACCTGGACTACATCCAGGTCGACGGTGTCCTCCGCCTCTTGCGCCAACTCGCCGCACCAGGTCGGATCGTCGTCGTCGCCACGCACGACGAGCGTCTTCTGCCGCTGGCCGACCGCGTCGTCGAGCTCACGCCGCGCGCACCGGAGGCTTCGCGGCCCCCGCAACAGCTCACGCTCCACCCCGGCGAAGTGCTGTTCTCCCAGGGCGATCCCGGCGACCTCGTGTACGTCGTGAATCACGGGGCCGTCGACATCGTGCGACGTCGCATCGACGGCAGCGAGGAGCAGCTCGCACAGCTCGGACCCGGCCGCTACTTCGGCGAGCTGGCGCCGCTGTTCGGGTTGCGCCGCTCGGCCAGTGCACGCGCGTCGACCCACTCAACCGTCACCGGCTACTCATTGGTGGACTTCCGCGCCCTGCACACCCACCCGGCCGACTCAACCTCCACCCATCCGGCGTAGGACCGTGGCAGGGGCGATTCCGTCCCCGCCCAAGGCCACCAGCTGGCCAAGCCGCTCGCAGGCATGCTGGGCGACCGACTCGTCGCGGGCGTGCACCACAGCCAGGACGGCACCGGCCTCGACGAGGTCGCCGACCTCGACGCGCAGCTCGATGCCGACCGCCGGATCGATCTCGTCGGCTTGCCGCGACCGTCCCGCCCCGAGGACGGCGGCCAGCTCGCCGACAGGCAGGGCCGGCACCGCGGCAACGCTGCCCGCCTCCTCGGCCAGGACGTCACGGATGACGGGCGCGGTTGGGAGCACGTCCCTCGGGCGCTCGCAGACCGACCCGTCGCCTCCCTGCGCGACGATCATCCGCGCCAGCGTCTCCAGCGCCGCGCCCGACGTCCAAGCACGGCGCAGCTCCCCGGCGGCAGCCGCCGCCCGACCTCCCCCGGCGGCAGCCGCATCCCGCTCTCCCCCACCGGCAACCGCCACCTGCTCTCCCCCGGCACGCGCCTCGACCAGCGCGAGCGTCGCCAGCTCCAGGACGACCTCGGCCAGACGGCCTTGCGGGGCGGCCGACAGCAGCTCGACGGCTTCGGCCACCTCCAGCGCGTTGCCCACCGCCCGCCCCAGCGGCTGATCCATGGCGCTGACGATGGCGGCGCACCGGCGACCGGCTTCGCGACCGATGGCCACGCACAGCTCCGCCAGCTCCTCGGCCGCTGCGGCTTCCTTCATGAACGCCCCGCCGCCGGTCTTGACGTCCAGCACGATCGTGCCGGCGCCCGCCGCCAGCTTCTTGGACATTACGCTGGAGGCGATCAACGCGGCCGAGGCGACCGTGCCTGTCACGTCGCGCAGGGCGTACAGCGCCTTGTCAGCCGGCACCAGCCGCTGCGTCTGCGCCGCGACCACACAGCCGACCTCCTCGGCGATGCGCAGCATCTCCTCGGGATCCAGTCCGGTGCGGAAGCCCGGGATGGACTCAAGCTTGTCCAGCGTCCCGCCGGTGTGACCGAGGCCCCGGCCGGACAGCTTCACCAGCTTGGCGCCGGCCGTAGCCAGCAGCGGCGCCACCAGCAGCGTGGTGGCGTCGGAGACCCCGCCGGTGGAGTGTTTGTCGACGGTGGGGCCGGTCAGCGACGACAGGTCCAGTTGCTCACCGCTGGCGACCAGCACGTCGGTCAGGGCGCGGGCCTCCGCGCGGCTGAATCCGCGCAGCACCCCGGCCATCAGGAAGGCACCCATCTGCCCCTCGGTGACCGAGCCGTCGAGGAACCCGGTCACCAGCCAAGCCAGCTCGGCAGCGTCGATCTCCGCGCCGTCGCGCTTGGCACCGATGACGTCGACCGCGCGCAACACAGGGGCGCCGGTTAGGCGCGCTGCGCCGCGCACCGTACGCAACGCACTGACAGCGGCCTGGCCTCGAGCCGCGCCTCGGGGATCGTGGCGCCACAGTCGCTGCAGGTGCCGTACGTGCCCTGGTCCATATGCCCGAGGGCCTCGTCGACCTCGGCGAGCCGCTCGCGGGCCTTGTCGATGAAAGCGAGGGTCTCGCCTCGCTCTGCGGTCGCGGCGGCGGAGTCGGCGAAGTTGCCGTCGACGCCGGCGATCCGGTCGACTCGATGGCTGCCGGGGTCGGCGCCGTAAGCTCGAAGGTCGTCGAGCACCGCCGCCCGTTCGGTTTCCAGCTCTTTGCGCAGACGGGCGTTGAGTTCGGGGTTCATGAGGTCCTCGCTTGTAGGCCGTCGGTGGCCGGCTCGGCGCCGGCCTGATGGTCGGCGGCAGCAGCCAGCGCTCGGGGATGTGCCCGTTCGTAGACGGAGCGCAGCCGCGCACGGCTGACCAGGGTGTACACCTGCGTCGTGTTCACCGAGGCATGCCCGAGGAGCTCTTGGACCACACGCACGTCCGCTCCGTTGTCCAGCAGGTGGGTCGCGAACGAGTGGCGCAGGGTGTGAGGTGACACGTTGGCAGCGAGCCCGACCGCCTCGGCGTGCTTCTTGATGATCTTCCATCCCCCCTGGCGGGTCAGGCGCCCGCCGCCGCGGTTGACCAGCAGTGCCGGCGACGTCGGGGCCAGCGCCGGGCGGCCGCGGACCAGCCAAGCGTCCACCGCCGTGGCGGCGACCCGGCCGAGCGGCACGATCCGTTCCTTGTTTCCCTTGCCGATGCAGCGCACGGATCGCGCGCGCAGGTCGACGTCGTCGACGTCGAGGTCGACCAGCTCGGTGATCCGCAACCCGGCCGCGTACAGCACCTCCAGCAGCGCCTTGTCCCGCAGGCCACTGGGCTCGTCGCCGGTGGGGGCGGCCAACAGCGCCTCGACCTGTGCCAGCGACAGTGCCTTGGGCAGCGGTCGGCGAGGTCGTGGCCCGCTGATCTCGATGGACGGGTCGGCGTCCGCGAGCCCCTCGCGGACCAGGAACTTGTGCAGCCCGCGCACCGAGACGAGTGTCCGGGCCACGGTCGACGCCGCATAGGGCCGGTCCCGGTCGGTCCGACGGTTCCGCACCCAGCCGACGAACTCGGCCAGGTCTTCCGGCGTGGCGCGCAGGGGGCCGTCAATCCCGACCTCGGTCAGGTAGGTGCCGTACAGGGTCAAGTCGCGTTGATACGCCGCCAGGCTGTGCGTGGACAGCCCGCGCTCCACGGCCAGGAAGTCGAGGTAGCGATCGGCGTGGCGAGGCAGCCTGGCGCTCAAGATCTCCCCCTCGGCCCGGGACTGCTAGCGCAGGACGTCGTGCAGTTCGACGAACTCCATGTCGAACGCCTCGGCAACACCGGCGTTGGTCACCCTGCCGCCCATGACGTTGACGCCCTCCGCCAGTCCCGGGTCATTGGCCACGGCTTCGGACACCCCAGCATCACTCATGCGCACGACGTAGGGCAACGTGGCGTTGGTCAACGCGTAGGTCGAGGTGCGCGGCACCGCGCCAGGCATGTTGCCGACGCAGTAGTGGACCACGTCATGCTTGACATACGTCGGTTCGGTGTGGGTGGTGACGGAGCTGGTCGCGATGCAGCCACCCTGGTCGATGGAGATGTCCACCAGGGCCGCACCGGGCCGCATCGACGCGACCATCTCCTCGGTGACCACGTGCGGCGCCCGGGCACCCGGAACCAGGACAGCCCCGATCAGCAGATCGGCCTCGGCCACCTGCTCTTCGAGGGTCAGTCGGTTGGACATCAGCGTGGTGACCCGACCCTTGTCGATCGAGTCGATCGCCCGCAGCCGGCCGATGTCCAGGTCCAGGATGGTGACATTGGCCTCCATGCCAGCGGCGATCCAGGCGGCGTTGCTGCCGGCCGTGCCCGCGCCGATGACCACCACGTGCGCCGGCAGGACACCGGAGACGCCCCCCATCAGCACGCCCCTGCCGCCTGCCGACTTCTGCAGGACATCGGCGCCGACCTGTGGCGCCATCCTGCCGGCGACCTCACTCATCGGGGCGAGCAGCGGCAGGCTCCCGTCACGACCGCTCACGGTCTCGTAGGCGATGGCGGTGCAGTCGGACTCGATGAGCGCCTCGGTCAGCGGGCGCGCGGCGGCCAGGTGCAGGAAGGTGAACAGCACCAGGTCCTCGCGAAGGAACGCGAACTCCGAAGGCAGCGGCTCTTTGACCTTGAGCACCATGTCGACGTCGTTCCAGGCCGCCGCTGCGTCGGGAACGATCTTGGCCCCCGCCCGGACGTAGTCGTCGTCCTCGAGCGCCGACCCCTCCCCCGCCCCGGCCTGCACCAGCACGTCGTGGCCGCCGACGGTGAGCTCGCGCACTCCGGCTGGCGTGATCGCAACCCGGTACTCGGCCTCCTTGACCTCGGTCGGAACGCCAATCCTCACCGCAACGCCTTTGTTCGGGAGCTTTGGCGCAGTCTAGAACCAACCATGAGCAGGCCGATCAGCGTCTTGGCATCACTGAGCTCCCCTGCCTCGGCCAACGCCACCGCCTGCTCCAACGGCATCCGCACGACGTCCATGTCTGCCTCCTCGGCCTTCGGCGTGAAATCGACAGGGACGGTGCCGTCGCGCAGGCCGCGGGCGAGGTAGACCGTGGTCTGTTCGTCGGTCCATCCCGCCGAGTTGTAGAAGCGGGTCAACTCAACCAGCTCGGCGGCCTCCAGGCCGACTTCCTCGAGCAGCTCTCGGCGCGCCGCCGCCTCATGCAACTCACCCTCCACGTCGAGCTTGCCCGCCGGCAGCTCCAACAGCCGATTGCCGATGGCGTGGCGGTACTGGCGGACCAGCACCACCTGGCCATCGTCGTCGATCGCGACGATCGCCACTGCGCTGCTGTGCTCGACCACCTCGCGTTCGGCGGTGTCGCCGTCGGGCATGCGCAACCGGTCCACGCGGACTGTGGCCATCACGCCGTTGTGCGTGACGTTGCTGGACTCCACCTGATAGCTCATCGCCGCCGAGGCTACCCATCGCAGCCGAGCCAGCCGAGCGGGTGCAGTAGCGGACACCGACGTCCGCTACCGCACCCGGCCGGCCCATCGGCCGCGTCTCCGGCCGAGCGGGTGCCGGACCGGACACCGACGTCCGCTACTGCACCCGGCCGGCCCATCGGCCGCGTCTCCGGTGAGCGGGTGCGGCTGCGGACACCCACGTCCGCTACAGCACCCGCCCTTGCCGACCCGCGGCTTCCCCGGCCGAGTGGGTGCTGGTGCGGACACTGACATCCGCTATTGCACCCGGCTAAGGGGCTGACGGCGGCATAGCTGGCGTGCGAGACTGCGAGGCATGGAATCCGTGTCACCGCCATCGGCGACGGCATTCGACTGGCGCCGTCAAGGTCGCCGGATCGTCGTCCTGGTGGTCGGCGTGTCGCTGATCGTCGTGGGCATGGCCCTGCTCGTGCTGCCCGGCCCCGGCCTCTTGTTGATCTTCGCCGGGTTGGCGGTGCTGTCCACCGAGTTTCCCGCTGCACAGCGCGCCAAGCGTTGGTTGGGCCGCAAGGCCAAGCGCACCTACGGTCGCATGCGGGGCGGTGCCCACCACGGGCAACCGCCAAGCGAGGGCGGCGATCCGACCAGCCCGCTGGTTCCGCCGACCTACTAGCCGGCGTCAGCGACCGCTACCGACGAGATGCCGGTCGGCAGGACGCTCCCAGCCGTCATCCGAAGGCGCGGCCGGCGCCGGTGGTCGCCGCCTGGCGCGCCACAGCGCCGCGCTCAGGCCGGCGCA
>Ga0136615_10000790_pt1 | contig 14767 bp, 13 predicted proteins | sample AntDrymUQ2882206_2_FD_106647 | JGI IMG/M metagenome (GOLD analysis project Ga0136615, IMG submission 106647) | Polar desert sand microbial communities from Dry Valleys, Antarctica - metaG UQ288 (22.06) | ecosystem: Environmental > Terrestrial > Soil > Desert | place: Antarctica: Dry Valley...
CAGGCGCGCTTTGCGCGCGTTTGCGTACGTCGGGACCCCACGGGGGCCGCCGGGTATCCTCGAATATGCGCATGAACCGTTTTATCGTTTCGGCCTCTGGCGTCGCCTTGCTCTTCGTAGCGATGCTCTTAGCGGCGTGTACCTCGGCCTCAGAGGAAACCTCGCCGAAGAAGCGCGAGGCGCTCCAATTGAAGGTAATGGAGTTCAATATCGAATACGGGGGGCATGAGATCGCCTTTGACAGCGTCGTCGAAGCGATTCAGAAGAGCGACGCTGATGTCGTCGCGGTCGAAGAGGCGTGGGGCAACATGCCTCTTCTCGCTCGCAGGCTTGGCTGGCGCTACTTTGATCGGCGTATGCAGCTTGTCTCGCAACTCCCCCTCCTCGCCCCTCGCGGGAGCGACGGCCTCTATACCTTCGTCGACGTTGAGCCTGGTGGAGTCGTCGCAATAGGCAATGTGCACCTACCATCGGGCCCGTACGGACCCTTCCAGATCAAAGACGGTGCCGGTCCCAAGGAGATCATCGCGCTCGAAAAAAGGGTCCGGCTTCCGGCATTGCAGCCCTACCTCGAGGCGTTAACCGAACTTGTCGATAACGGTATTCCTGTCTTCTTGACCGGGGACTTCAACGCGCCGTCCCACTTGGACTGGACCACCGATGGGGTGGGCACCCGCAACCACGTGGAGTACGCGCTGGAGTGGCCCGTGAGCGCGGCCGTGGAGGAGGCAGGTTTCCAGGACTCATATCGCGAGGTTCATCCCGATCCCGTTAGGAGTCCCGGCCTCACATGGCCCGCGGCCCGGCCGTTCGTCGAGGGCTATAACCCCGGGCTGAACGGCGCGGCCGCAGATCGCATCGACTTCATCTACTCAGGGGGTCCAGCGGTCGTGCTTGACAGTCAGCTGGTGGGAGAGAAGAGTCATCCCGAGGTCGAGATCCCGATCACTCCGTGGCCGACCGATCACCGCGGCATCTTGTCCACTTTCGAAATCGAGCCGGCGATGCCCCCGGTTTTCATCGCAGTCGAGCGACGCTTGATCAAGGTGGGAAACAAGGGGCGCATATCGTTCGAAGCGCCTGACGTCGGAGCGGACCGGGTCGTCGTCGTGCCGCAGGGCGACGACGTCTCCGCAGCCGTCGACGACATTCCCGTCAACGATGATTCGCACGGGACCGCAACCTTCTCAACTGAAGACTGGAAACCGGGACAGTATGAGGCAGTACTCATTGCAAGGACGAACGACGAACTGTCGCGCATCTCGTTCTGGGTCACTGCCCCCGATGCCCGACCGCGCATCGCTACGAGAAAACCGCTTTACGGAGTGGGCGAGGGAATCGATGTCGAGTGGCGGAACACGCCCGCCAACCGGTGGGACTGGGTGGGAATCTACAAACGCGGCGCCGATCCGAACGTCGCCTCGTACATCACGTGGTTCTACACGGACTCATCCGTGGTTGGGACGAAGGAGATGGACGAGACAGCAGCCGGTGGATGGCCGCTGCGTTCCGGCAAGTACAGCGCGTACCTGCTCGAGGACGACAGCTACAAGCTGCTGGCGCGCGCCGACTTCACCGTTCGTTAACGGTCGAGTGGTGGTCAGGTGTTCTATCTGGTCATCTCGCAACCACTCGGCAACACAGGGAGCTACAGAAGCCTCACTCCTGTGTCCTCGGGTTCTTCCACAATGCGGGCGCAGGTGGGGCAGAACCAGCGCACGTCGAGCGGGGTACCGCAGGCACTGTGGCGGATGTCCCCGGCCCCCGGCTGTTCCGAGCCCCACCGAGCCAACAGTTGGAGCGCCCCCGCAAGCTCCTTGCCGGAGGCCGACAACTGATAGTCGCTGCGAGGCGGTCGCCGCGAATAGGGCCGGACGATCACGATGCCGTCGTCCTCGAGATGGCGCAGGCGGGCCGACAGGACGTTGGGCGCGATTCCCCGCACCTGCTCCACGAGCTCGTTGAAGCGACGAGGCCCGTCCAGCAGCGCATTGATCACCAGCAAGGACCAGCGGTCACCGATCTTGGCGAGCGCAGCGGCGAGGGCAGAGTTGAGCGAATCCTCCGGCATCTCCTCATCGTAGCGACGGTCCCCCAGGGCTGTGGCTGCGACGTCCGCGATCCGGCTTGACTTCTTCGCAAGTGACATGTAACTTGCAATCTACTACTTACTAGCGGGAGGAGAAGCAATGACCGGCATTCAAGACTTGGAACAGGCGTTGGCCACGGTGGCGGAGTCCGTCGGCGCCTCGACGGTCGGTATCGGTGGTCGTCGCTCGGCCGGCTCGGGGATTGTCATCGGCCAGGGCCGAGTACTCACCAACGCCCACAACCTGCGCTCCTCCGAGGTCACGGTCACGTTCGCCGACGGACGCTCGGAAACGGCAGGCGCGCTGGGCTCCGACGTCGACAAGGACGTCGCAGTGATCGGTGTGGACACCAAGGACGTTCCAGCTCCGAGCTGGGGTAAGCCCGAGAATCTCGGCATCGGGAGCTTCGTTGTAGCCGCCTCGAACCCGGGCGGGAGGGGCCTTCGGGTGACCTTCGGATCGATTTCGGGAGTCGAGCGCAGCTTCAGGGGGCCGCGCGGCCGCCGTATCGGCGGCAGCCTCGAACACACCGCCCCCCTGCTCCCCGGTTCCTCGGGCGGACCTCTCGTGGATCTCTCGGGCGCGGTGGTCGGACTCAATACCAACCGTCTAGGAGACGGCTTCTACCTCGCAATCCCGGCCGATGACTCCCTCAAGCAAGCCGTCGACGCCCTCGCGCGGGGAGAAGAGCCTGCTCGGCCGCGTCTCGGGATTGCCATAGCACCCCCCGAGGTGGGTCGCGGTCTGCGCCGGGCGGTTGGGCTACCAGAGGTGGACGGGCTCTTGATTCGTGGCGTCGAGGAAGGCGGCGTGGCGGATGCGGCCGGCCTCGAAGAGGGCGACCTGATCGTCACCGTCTCCGGTGCGCCGGTGGAAAGCGCCGATCAGCTCCATGAGGCACTGGAGCAATCGGGCCTGCAAAGCCTAGAGCTCGAAGTCCTGCGTGGCGCGGAGACTCGCCGAGTGACGGTGACGTTGCAGGAGTCGTGACAACGCCTCCGCAAGCCTCCACCGAGACGGCCGCCCTCGACACCTACTCCCACGTCGTCACGTCCGTTGCGGAACTTCTGATTCCCTCCGTTGCGAGCCTCACCGTGATGCAGAGGCGAGGCGGGGGGGCGGGCTCGGCCGTTGTACTGACGCCGGACGGCTATCTGCTGACCTCTGCACATGTAGTTGCGGGAGCGAGCTCGGGCACTGCGGTGTTCGCCAACGGCCGGCAAAGCCGGTTCGAGGTCGTGGGGGCTGATGCCCTCTCGGACCTGGCCGTGCTGCGGGTGGCCTTGAGCGACCTACCGGCGGCGTCGCTGGGCGACGCCGAGAATCTGCGCGTGGGTCAGCTAGTAGTAGCGGTCGGAAGTCCCCTTGGCTTCGCCGGGTCGGTTACCGCCGGAGTGGTCAGCGCGCTTGGACGCTCGCTGCCGGCACGTGGTAACCGCAACGTGCGCCTGGTGGAGAACGTTATCCAGACCGACGCCGCCTTGCATCCGGGTAACTCGGGCGGAGCGCTGGCCGATAGCGCGGGGCGCGTCGTTGGGATCAGTACGGCGGTTGTGGGGCCCGGCATCGGACAAGGCCTCGGGATGGCGGTGCCCATCAATGACGCCACCCGGCGGATCATTGCGGCGCTGATGCGCGAGGGCCGAGTCCGGCGAGCCCTGTTGGGAATTGCGGGGGGGCCTCGGCCTCTTCCTCCCAAGGCGGCCCGCGCAGTGGGCCGGGATCGTGGAGTTGAGGTCGTGCAAGTGGTTCCCGGGAGTCCCGCAGCCCACGCCGGCATCCGCAACGAGGACATCATCCTCGAGGTCGACGGCATCCCCATCGAGGACGCCGGCGACATTCAACGCCTGATGACCGCCGATCTAATCGACAAGGAGCTAACCGTCCGCGTGTTCCGGGGGGGCGAGATCATCACCCTGCGGCCAGTCCCGGCCGAGCTGGAAGACTGACCTTAGGGGGGCGCCGAAGCCGCCCCTAATCTGGCTCTTTGCCGTCTCAGGGGCGGATTCCGCACGTTTTCTGGCACAAAGCCGACTTAGGGGCGGCGGTACGCACACGCGCTCAGCGCGCCTTCGACCGCCTCTCGGTCCGGGCCCGAGAAGCTTAGGCGGTGGTCAGGCTCGGTGTGTCGGACAACAGCTTTTTGGTGTAGTCCGCCTGAGGCGAGTCGAGCACCGAGGCGACCGGTCCCGCCTCAACGATCCGGCCGTCCGCCATCACCGCGACCTCTTGGGCGATCGTGCGAATCAGAGCCAGGTTGTGCGTGATGAACAGCAGCCCCAGGCCCAAGTCTCTCTGAAGCTCGCCGAGAAGCTCGACGATGGCGGCCTGAACCGAGACATCGAGGGCCGAGGTGACCTCGTCACAGACAAGCAACGATGGTTGAGCCGCCAGGGCGCGAGCGATGGCCACGCGCTGGCGCTCGCCTCCGCTGAGCTGATCGGGGTAGCGGCTCAAGTAGGCGCCGCTGAGGGAAACTCGCTCGAGCGCCTCGATGGTTCGGGCCTCCGCGTCGCGGCGGCCCAGGTCGGAGAAGAGACGCAGCGGCTGGGCAATGATCTGCCCAATGGTCTTGCGTGGGTTGAGCGAGCTGTAGGGGCTCTGGAATATGTACTGGATCTGCCGGCGGCTCTGCTGATCTCGAGAGCGGGCACTCGTCTCGAGCGCCTTGCTGCGCAATAAGACCTCGCCAGAGAACTCGCGGTGAAGTCCCACAACGCATCGAGCCAGAGTGGTCTTGCCACTCCCGGACTCGCCGACCACGGCGACACATTGGCGAGGCCACACTTCGATGTTGACGTCGTGGAGCACATGTCGAGAGCGGTAGTAGGCCTGGAGTCCCCGAACGGCGAGCAACCCCTTATCTTGCTCGTCCCGGCCGCTCCCGTCCTTGCGGAGCCCCCGGGCGCGGGCGGCCTCAGCGAACACCTCTTCGGCATGCCAGCAACGAACTTGGTGTGACTCGGAGACATGAGTGACACCGGGAAACTCTCTGCGCGCCTTGTCATCCGCAAACTCACAGCGCGGTGCAAAGAAGCAACCCTCGGGGCGATGTCCCGGAGGGGGTGCTCTTCCCGGGATACCGACCAGCTCGAAGCGCCCCGAAATGTCGGGCACGGCTTGAATGAGTCGCTTGGTGTACGGATGAGCAGCCGACTTGAACAGTTGCTCCTTGGGCCCAAGCTCGACCATGCGCCCGGCATACATGACTGCAAGGCGGTCGGCCACGGAGGCGACTACTGCGAGATCGTGAGTAACGTAAAGAGCGGCAACTCCGTGAGCAACGCACAGATCGCGCACGGTCCCCAGCACGTGGGACTGTGTGGTCACATCAAGTGCAGTGGTCGGCTCATCCAGGACGATCACCTTGGGACGACACGCGAAAGCCATGGCCAGGGCGACGCGCTGGAGCTGCCCTCCAGAGAGCTGATGTGGATACCGTTGCAGGAACTCACGATCTGCGGGTAGCAAAACCTCGCTCATCATCTCGTCGATGCGATCGTGGCGAGCCTTCGAGGAGCCGCCGTAGGCATGCGCCTCAAGCGTTTCCTCGAGTTGTTTACCGATGCGCAGAGCCGGGTTTAACGATGCCGACGGATCCTGCGGAACGTAGGAGACAACCCCACCGCGCAGCTTGCGCAGACGCCCCGGAGACCAAGTCAGAATGTTGTCGCCTTCGAGCCGTACCTCGCCTCCTGCGACGCGCGCCCCCCGACGCTGGTGCCCAAGTAACGCCAAGCCAATGGTGCTCTTGCCCGAACCTGACTCGCCGACTAGGCCCAGCACTTCCCCCGCTACGATGTGAAAGGAGATCTCATCGACAATGTCGGCGCTGGAGTACGTCAACTCGACACGGAGATTCTCGACTTCCAGCACCGGACGGCTCAAGCTTCGGCCGTCCCTCGATCGACCCCGATCAACGCCCGCGCCAAGCCGTCGGCAATGAGGTTGGTGCCTATGGTCAACAGCGCTATGGCGAGAGTAGGTAGAGCTACGGGCCACGGCTGGACGGTGAGACCCACCCGGTTCTCGTTGATCATGAGCCCCCAGTCGGCCGCCGGCGGTTGGAGGCCGAAACCGAGGAAGCTGATCGCCGCGACGAGCCCGATTGAGTACGTTAGTCGCAGGCTCGCCTCGACCATCAAGGGGCTGGTGATGTTGGGCAGGATCTCGCTCAACAGGATCCTCCAACGGGGTTCGCCCAATACCTCCGCCGCCTTTACGAAATCGCGCTCGACGACTTCGAGGGCCGCACCGCGCGCCAGCCGAGCTACACGCGGCGCGTGCGTGGCTGCAACCGTGAGCACCAGCAGCCACAGCTTGGGCCCGATCGTAGAAACGAGCAATAGCACGAACACGATCTGAGGGAAGGCCAGCACAATGTCCATTGACCGCATAATGACGTCGTCCATCGAGCCCCTCGAGTAGGCGGCGATCAGCCCGATCGCGACGCCGGCGATGAGGCCGAGAACCGTTGCCAACAGCGAAAGGATCAGGACGGACCTACCACCGGCCAAAAAGCGGCTGAGGGTGTCACGACCCAAGAAGTCCGTTCCCATCACGGCCCCCTCCCCCGGCGGCTGGTAGGGAGGTCCCACGAAGGCCGTCGTCGACTCAGGCGCGAGCAGGGGGCCGAAGGCGGCGACTGCGACGAGAACGGTCACAAGCGCAAGTCCCACCTTGGTCCGCCCCAGTCGCAGCGCCCGCGCCATGGTCATCGCAAGGGGAGAACGTTTGCTGCGGCGAGTTGGCGGCGGCGAGCTCACAGGTTCGACCGGAGCTTCGCTCATCCCGTCCACATCGGTGCGTTGGTCCGTCATCTGAGCGAGGTTCTGAGTCTCGGGCTGATGAGGATCGTGGCGACGTCGGCGAGCAGGTTCAGGACGACGTAAACCCCCGCGATCAACATGCTGAGGCTCTGAATTATCGGAAGATCGCGCTTGGCAACTGCGTCGACAAGGGCTTGGCCGATTCCCGGAAATGTGAAGACGAACTCGATCACGACTACGCCCCCGGCGAGGTAGGCGAGCTGCAGCGCCGTCACCTGTATCGCGGGGATGATTCCGTTGGGAAGCGCGTGACGAGAAATGACGAGTCTTTCGCGCAGTCCTTTGAGTCGCGCCATCTCGACATAGTCGCTCTCCAACACCTCGATCATCGATCCCCTCATGATGCGGCTGATGTAGGGGGTGACGGCCAGTATCAAGGTTAGCGCCGGCAGCACTATGAACTCCAACTCCTCCCATACCGGCGTATCCGGAGATATGAGTGACACCGCTGGCAGAAACTGAAAGACGCTGGTCGCGAACAGAAGGATCAGCCCCACCCCTATGACGAACTCAGGCAGAGCGGCAAGTGCCAGGTTAATGATGGAGGTAACAGTGTCGAAGGGACGATCCCGCCATAAAGCTCCGAGTGACCCGATCAACAAGGACAACGGGATGCTTATTACGGCCGACAGCAGCACCAAGAAGCCGGAATTGACAATCCGGTTGCCGAGAAAGGAAGACACGGGTAACTGATTGGCCAGTGAACGCCCGAAGTCGCCGGTGACAATGCCTCCGAGCCACTCGCGGTACTGATCCGTCACGGGCCGATTGAGATTCAACTGTTTGCGCACTGCCGCCAACTTCTGGGGCGTTGCCTCACGCCCCAGAATTGCGCGCGCCGCGTCTCCCGGAAGGGCTTGCGTTGCGCCAAACACGATGAGCGAGATGATGAACAGGGTTGCGATGCCTAGGAGGACGCGGCGCAGGATGAACCAGGTGATCCCATGCGGCACCCACCTCGTCTTGACCGGACGATCGTCAGAGGATTCGATCGCCGGTTGCCTCATACGTCCACCAGGGTGGCCGACCACCACCAATTCACCGAAGCACTACTCCACAAAAGAGACATGACTGAAGCCGTACTGATTGAGCGGCAACGTACCTCTGTCGGGCACGAGGCCCGTGACCTTCGCGCTGTGGGCGTCGACGTGGTTGAAGAACCCCCAGATGATGTGGCCGCCCTCGTTGTATTCCAGCTCCTGTGCCTGGTGCAGCAGCTCGCAGCGCTTGTTCTCGTCTACGGTCCGCTTAGCCTCCGCAATCAGGTTGAGGTAGGTGTTGTCCGGGGGCCAGTGCGTTTCGTTATAGGCCGAGTCGGGAAGGCTCCCCGCGGCCACCTGCTGAAAGTAGGGACGGCTCCCCCAGAAGTCCTGGGCAAACGTCCACTTGAGATAGTTGTCTCCGTAGAACGTCCCGGAGTCAAGCTTCTTGACGTTGATCGTCACGCCGGCGGCCTTGGCCTGCTCGGCAATCACCTGGGCGGCCTCTAGGAGGCCGGCAGCCACGTCGGCAGTCTGCAGCTCGACGGTGAGGTCGCTCTGACCGGCTTGGCGAAGCAGGGACTTGGCCTGATCGATGTCCTGCTCGCGTTGCGGAAGATCTGATGCGTAGCATGAGTCGAAGGGTGAGTAGAGATCGTTGGCCACCGTCCCGTGACCGGCCAATGCCTGATCTACCATCTGCTGCCGGTTGACGAGGAGACGCATCGCTTGGCGCACGCGCACGTCGTCGAAGGGAGCCGCGTCGATTCGCATGGTGAACGGCAGCCACCCGCCTGAAGGTGCCTCGAGTATGTTGAGGTTGGCGTTGCCCTCTATCACGGGAACCTGTCCGAACGGAACATCGTCGATGGCGTCGACCTGGCCGCCGAGTAACGCGTTCACGCGCGCCGATGCCTCGGGAAAGTCGATGATGACGATCTCATCGGCATAGGGTTCGCCCTCTCGCCAGTAGTTTGGGTTACGAACGAACCGGCTTTCCTGTCCGGGCGTGAAGCTCTCGAACATGAAGGGCCCCACCCCGACGGGCTTCTTGGGGTTGTAATCCACAGGCACGATGCCGTTGAAGTACTGCGCCAGCTCCTCTCTGATCGTGACATCGGGCTGCTTGAGCGTCAACCTCACCGTGCGCTCGTCGAGCTTCTTCATGCCGTTGGGGTCGAGCGATGTCAGTCCACCCGCTCCGAAGGCAGGAACATCGGGATCGATGATTCTCTGCAACGAGAAGATGACGTCGTCGGCGGTCACGGTCTTTCCGTTATGAAACTCTAGCCCCTCGAGCAGGCGAATGGTCCAGACATCAGCCTTCTCGGCTGCGAACTCCTCGGCCAAGCTCAACTCGAACTCGAACTTCTCGTCGTAACGGGCGAGTGAGTCGTTGAGTTGAACGACGCGCGCCTGGTCAGGGTGAGTAACGGGGGTGTGGGCGTCGACGGTGTCGCTCGATGAGCCGCCCGCAGTTCCCAGGCGCAGGGTTCCGCCTCGCTTCTGCTTCTGTGCTCCTCCCTGCGACTGTCCCTCGGGATCGTTGCTGCCGTCGCCTCCGCAGGCGCCGAGGACGCCGCTGGTGCCGATGATTACTGCCCCTGCGAACGCCCGCCGCAGTAGCTCCTTGCGAGTGATCCGGTTGGATCTGAGTTGCTCTTCAAGCAGAACCTTGCTGAAGAGATCGTTGTGATCCGGCATCCTTACCCTCCCTCGAGTCGCTCAGCTGCACACAGATTGTTGTCACCGATGACGTGCTGGGCGGGAGTCATGGAGGGGCGAAGGATGGGGCAATGCAGCGAGACGGATACTGTCCCGCAGTCCCAAGCCCGGGCTTAGTCATCTCCCCCCTATCCGGGGGCCAGGAAAACTCCCCCACCTATCACATCTCTGGAACAGCAGCATAATGCAACGGGAGCACTGGAAAGTCCGGGCGGTAACCCCACCGGGGACGATAGAAAGGACTCACGGAGCGGTGCCGAGCGAGGCCGCTGGAAGGAGAGGGCACGAGCATGGAGCAGCCGAACATCGTTTTGATCGTGTGCGACACGTTTCGCCGCGACCACCTGGGCGCCTACGGCAACCCTCTGATAAGGACCCCCCACCTGGATGCAATGGCGAGCCGATCCATCGTATTCGACCACCACGTCGTCTCCTCGTTCCCGACGATGCCGGCGCGCGCCGACATCCTCACCGGGCGCTTCGCCTACACTTTCATGGGCTGGGAGGCCTTGCCCATGGGCCTACAGACGCTCCCCGGAATGTTGTCCGCCGCGGGCTACCTCACCACCGCAGTCGTTGATACCCCGTTCTTCATCAGGGGTGGCTACGGGTACGACCGCGGGTTTGACGACTTCATCTGGATAAGGGGGCAGGGCGACGACACACGGCCCCATGAGCGCGCCGACGCGCGCCTTACCTGGAAGACAGAATCCGATCGGCTGGTGGCTCGCACCATGACCGCCGCAGAGGAGTGGCTCGAGCGCCACTACAAAGAGCCATTCTTCCTCTACGTCGACAGCTGGGATCCGCACGAGCCGTGGGATGCACCCGACTACTACACCGCCCTCTACAAGAAGGATTACGACGGGCGACAGCTCTATCCGACCTACGGCAAATGGCGGGAAGCAGGATTGACGGAAGAGGATGTGGCGACCGCTCATGCTACCTACTGCGGCGAGGTAACGATGGTCGATCGCTGGGTCGGACGGCTGCTCGAAAAGTTAGAAGTGCTGGGGCTAAGCGACAACACCGTAGTCATGTTCACCTCCGACCATGGCTTCTTCTTCGGCGAGCACGGCTTGTTTGGAAAGGCGGAGTGGTTCCACGACCCGGGGGCGGTGGTGGCAGAGAATGCCAACGTACCCGAATGGCTAACAGAGTCCTGGCTGTTGACTGTGGGATGGTCGCCTCTTTACCAGGAGCTCACGAGGATCCCGTTGCTGGTGCAGATACCGGGCACCGAGCCGGGCCGTCGCGAGGCGATGACGACGGCCTCCGATCTCACGCCCACGATCCTGGACCTCGCCGGTGTGGATAAGCCCTCAGGGGTTCAGGGAAGCTCATTCACGCAGGCCCTGCTGAGGGGCGAGGCGCACCGGCCCTTCGTAGTGAGCTCATGGCCTCTCTACTTCGCCGAAGGTGAGATGACGACTGCTGTCGACTCTCGGCCGCGCCGTATCGCGAGTTACATGCCGATGACGGTAACGACCCAGCAGAGGTCGCTGATCCTGGGCGGGCCGTCGGAACCGCCCGAGCTCTTCAATCTGGCCGAGGATCCGGGTGAGGCCAGAGACGTATGGGCAGAAGAAACTGGCGAAGGGCTGGAGCTTGCCTGGGCGGCGGTCAACTTCCTCGAGGAACATGAGACCGCGGCCCGGTTTGTTGAACCCCGGAAACTGGCGTTGGAAACGTTTGGGGGCCGGGCTTGAGTCGGCGGCCCCCAAGCTCCTGGATTGTTTCGTGAATTTTCAGGGGTCGAGCGATGAGTTTCCGGCTCCCTCCCCGTCTTGAGTAGGTGTAGCGACCAGGCGCCGTCACGACGGCAGAGAAAGGGGAAGGCATGGGACAGCCGGTAGTTCATTTCGAGGTCATCGGGAACGATGTAGAGAAGCTAAAGAGCTACTACTCCGACCTGTTCGGGTGGGAGATCAACTCGGACAACCCATCCAATTACGGGATTGTGCAGCGCGAGGCGAATATCTCAATCGATGGCATTGGAATCGGTGGCGGCTTCGGCCAGGCGCCCGAGGGATATTCAGGCCACATCACCTTCTACATCGAGGTGCCCGACGTAGAAACTGCGCTGGCGAAAGCCGAGAGCCTCGGCGGCTCGCGAATGATGGGCCCGGAGAAGGTGATGGAGGGGACCGAGATAGGCCTCTTCACCGATCCCGAGGGTCACACCGTGGGCGTCGTTCACTCCGCTTCGTAGCAGTCTCGATCTCCATACAGTCGTTGGGTGCGAACAATATTGGCGTAACCGGTGGTGTGTTGACGTCGCTAGGTTCGGGACTCTCCTAGCCTTTCAACTGCTTTGGCGGTGCGACGCTGCCGAGTCTCGGCCGACTTAGCTTCCTCGATCGACATAACGTAGCGGCGCTTGTGGCTGTAGGACAAGCCGTCGAACTTTCGTCGAGCGTTCGAGTCACGGTTGAGCACCTCGGCGAAGTCCGGAGGCACGGTAACCTCACGAGGCTCGGTATCGAGCTCGATGCCGACGTCCACCTCGTCACCGGCCGCGACACCAGCGCCCGTACGGTTCTCTGCGCTAAGAGGGACCATGAACTCTCCGCCCGTGACGGCAACGGTCGTGCGGTAGGTGTAGCTGCCGATCGTCACCCGCACCGGAGGACGCTTGTGCGAACCGAGACGCTCAACGACTTCAGGAGGAACACGGATACCAGTGGCCGTCTTCCCGCCGAGCAGTACAGTGGCATGGAATCTCATTCTTCCTCCCTCTCTGATCTCCCGTGTCTTCTCTCGATCCCACACCGTTAGACCCAGTAGCAACCCCGAACTCATCGAGAGACTCTCACAGCCCTTCCGATCTGTGAGACTCGATGGGTGGAGCGATGGCTGAGCGCGTAGATGTGGTGGTGGTGGGTGCCGGTCTCGCCGGTTTGTCCTGCGCCCGAGTCGTGTCCGAGGCGGGGCTGACATGCGTCTTGCTGGAAGCATCCGACGGTGTGGGCGGGAGAGTGCGGACCGACCGAGTGGACGGCTACCTCTTCGACCGAGGGTTTCAGATCCTGCTGACAAACTACCCTGAAGCGCGTCGCCAGCTCGACATGGACAGGCTCGATCTGAGAGCGTTCGAATCGGGTGCCGTGGTGCGAGCTGAGGGACGATGGCACAGGGTCGCCGATCCGCGGCGCCGCCCAGCGCTGGCGTTTTCATCTCTCACTGCCGGAGTCGGCACCCTCGGCGACAAGGCTCGCCTATTGCGTCTGATAACAAGGGTGCTGAGGAGTGATGCGACTCGCCTTTTGCAAGTCGAGGATCGCACGGCCGGAGACGCGCTGCGTGCAGAGGGCTTTTCAGACCTCATGATCGAGAGGTTCTTTCGACCGCTGTTCGGCGGCATCACTCTTGATCCTGCGCTCGGCGTTTCCAGCCGCTTCTTCTACGTGGTCCTGAAATCCTTGACCGGAGGCGACTCGGCCGTACCCGCCGAGGGCATGGACGCGATACCTCGCCAGCTAGCACAGATGCTTCCCGAGGACATCGTTCGGTTGAACTCGAAGGTCGACGTGATCGACGGCACGGCAGTGAGTTGTGGGAGCGGACGCGTCGACGCTCGGGCCGTGGTGGTGGCCTGCGAAGGACCCGAGGCGGCACGACTGCTGGGATTGAATCCGGTCCGCTCGCGCCCGGTGTCGTGCGTCTACTTTGGTGCCCCGAGCCCGCCTCGAGACGAGCCCTCGATCATCCTCGACGGAGACGGCGGCGGACCGGCCGCACACGCAGCCGTGATGACCAACGTTGCTCCCAGTTACGCGCCACTCGGTCGGGCCCTCGTTTCGGTCGCGTGCCCCGGCACGGTTGCTCCGGGGCTAGAAGCTGCAACGCGCAAACAGATGAGAGCCTGGTTCGGCGCCGAGGTCGACAACTGGGAGGTGCTGGCGATCTATCGAATTCCTCACGGCCACCCCGACCAAAGTCCACCTTTCTCGCCCAAGCTCCCCGTGCGGCTGGGAGAGGGACGCTTCGTGGCCGGCGATCATCGCGATACGGCCTCGATCCAGGGGGCGCTGTACTCGGGACGCCGCGCCGGGACCGCGGTGCTGCAGGAACTGGGTGTTCTGGATCCGCGCGCAACTTAGAGAGCCGCCGCTCGCCTCTGATGCCACGCTCCCGACCGGGCAGGGCATTTCCGGACGTGGATTCGGTCAGCCGGCCTTGCTTTCCTTGAGGACCTCGAGGTACTCGTCAAGCCGTTCCATGGACTCGGCGGCACCGGACTCCATCCCGGACTCGAGCATCCCGTCACGCTCCTCGACCGAGTCGAACACGGAGGTACTGGTTAACGTGGTTTTGCCGTCATGCTCCTCCAACGTCATCGTCTCGACCGTGAAGTGGCCGGGCATGCCCTCGAACTCGAAGGTCCAGACGATGCGCTCCGGCCGCACGATCTCGCGGTACTCACCGCGAAAGGCGTACTCCTCACCGTCGGCCCCGTGCACGATCCGCCACGCGCCACTCGGGCGAAAATCAATCTCACAGCTGACGAACTTGTAGCGTCTCGGGCCCCACCAGTGCGACATGTGTTCGCACGAAGAATGGGCCTCGAACACGAGGTCACGCGGTGCGTCGAAGTCGCGGGTCATGACCATCTCCCGATCCGACGGCGTTGTCACCTTGAGCGCGTTGCTACCGCTTCTGCCCATCATCCTTCTCCTTTCCTCGGTCCTGGAGCTCTTCCAGGTATCCGTCCAGTCGGTCGTAGCTTTCCTCCCAGAATCGCCGGTATCGCTCGGTCCACTCGGCGACCTCTTTGAGCGGTTCAGCCTCGAGTCGGGCGGGCCGCCACTGCCGCTCCCGGCCCCGTGCGATGAGCCCCGCTCGCTCGAGCACCTTTAGGTGCTTCGAGACCGCCGGGAGACTCATCTCGAACGGCTCCGCCAGCTCGGTGACCGAGGCCTCACCCGTCCTGAGCCGGGCGAGAATCGCCCGCCGCGTCGGGTCCGCAAGGGCCCCGAAGGTGCGGTCCAGACGCTCGGTCGCCGTGGTCATTGAACCCTCCAGTTAAATAACTACTTAGTAAAGTAGCACGCACTACGGGCCGAGTCAAGTGGAGAGTTACTGGATGCAACGGCGGGTGGCTTGCTCTGCGTAGCAGGAGCTTCTCCACCTACCGTCGGCG
>Ga0136615_10000791_pt1 | contig 14755 bp, 14 predicted proteins | sample AntDrymUQ2882206_2_FD_106647 | JGI IMG/M metagenome (GOLD analysis project Ga0136615, IMG submission 106647) | Polar desert sand microbial communities from Dry Valleys, Antarctica - metaG UQ288 (22.06) | ecosystem: Environmental > Terrestrial > Soil > Desert | place: Antarctica: Dry Valley...
CCTCGGGATCGCCGAGCAGGGCGGTGGCGAGCGCGAGCCGCTGGCGCATCCCCATCGAGTAGGCGCCGAGTCGCTTGCCGGCGGCGTCGGCGAGCCCGACCTCCTGGAGGACGTCCTCCACACGCTCGTCGTCCCGCCCGGTCGCGGCGGCGATGACCCGCAGGTGCGTCCGACCCGACTGCCGTTGGTGCCCGAGCGTCGGATCGAGCAGGGCGCCCACCGAGCCGGCGGGGTCGTCGAGGTCCCGGTACGCCCGACCGTCGATCCGCGCCGTCCCCGAGTCCGGTCGGACGAGGCCCAAGAGCATGCCGAGCGTGGTCGTCTTGCCAGCCCCGTTCGGCCCCAGGAAGCCGGTCACGCGTCCGCGGCGGGCGGAGAACGACAAGTCGTCGACGGCGCGGGTCTCGGCGTAGGTCTTCGTCAGGCCCTGGATCTCGATGGCATCCAATCGCGTGCTCCTCTCGGTGGTGGTCGGTCGCGAAGTGAGAAGCCTCATGGCGCCGGCGTCACGGACTTCACGATCTCGGGTCGCGTGGCGTGTAGCTGCTCGAAGCCCGGCGCGTCCTCGTCGTCCCGCAGCGTCTGGTCGAAGAACGCGGTGACCCCCTCGACGATGACCGCCTGGGCGCCGGGCTCGAGGTCGCCGAAGTTCGTGGCGAAGGCCTCCGGCGGGGCCGTCTCCTCGAGGCCGAACGCGTCGATCCAGCCGTCGCTGCCGACGTCGGTCAGCGCGAGGTGGCCTGCGTGCGCGATCTCGACGATCGTCCCGTCGTTCGACGCCTCCAGAAAGGGGGGCCACGTCGGCTCGGTCGCCGCGGTGTGGCCGTCGCTCGTCACGAAGAGGAAGGGCTTGTCGAGGCCGGCCTCGGGCTGCGCCTGCCGCGCGAACCCGTCGAGGTTGACGGCGGCCTGCACGTCGGCCTCGTCCCGCGCAAGCTGGAGCGACGCCGCGCCGCCGGCGGAGTGCCCGAACATGCCGACCGTGGTGAGGTCGACCGCCTGCCGCAGCGTCTCGGGGAAGGCGCCCTCGGACGCCAGCTGGTCCAGCACGAAGCTCGCGTCGTCCACCCGGAGCTGGATCAGCGGGGTCACCACGTCGGCCTGCAGCAGTTCCTCGACCTCCGGGCTGGTCGCGAGCACCCGGTCGTCCGCCATGGCGACGGCCGGCGACTCGTAGGTGGTCGAGGTGGCCACCACGACGTAGCCGACGCTCGCCAGCTGGAGAGCGATCGCGGTGTTGTCGGTCAGCGCGCCGTAGAGCCCGTTCGAGTAGAGGACGACCGGATAGCCGCTGTCGGCGTCTGCGATGGGCGCGTTCAGCAGGGCGGGGGTGACGATCGCGTCCAACGAGCCGGCGGGATACAGGAAGGCCTGCTCGTTCGCGGCGGCCTCCGGGGCGGCCTGGTAGCGAGCGAAGACGCAGTCGCCCGGTTGCGAGTCGGTCGGGTACCACACCTGCGCAATGAGCTCGCGCGCCGTGGCGGTCTCCGAGAGCGGGTCCTCGCGGTCTTCGTCAGTCAGCTCGACGCGGGTCGTGCCCACGCGATGGGGGCCCGTCGGCTCCGGCAACTCGAGCGCCGAGGCCGACGGCGAGCCAGTGGCTGCGAGCTGCGAGCCGTCCGGCTCGCAGTCCGGCTCGGTGGTTACCGGCTCGGTGGTTGCCGGCTCGGTGGTTGCCGGCTCGGTAGTTGCCACCGGGTTAGCGCAGGCGGTGAGCATCAGGAGCGCGGCGACGAGCAGGGTTGTCGTGCCGGCAGCACGTCCTCCCAGGACGAGGTGGCTCGCGGTCGGCGCCGTCAGGCCGCTCACCAACCCGCTCGCACGGACACGGCGAACGCCGCGCGCCGGCGGCTTCCTGCCGTCGTGCCGCGTGCCGCCCCGCATCTCGTTGGCCTGCATGTCTGGCTCCTCTCCTCGTGGTGCCGATCCCGGATGGGACCGACCGCCCGTCGTCATGCCAGGTTGTGGCGGAGGCAGGAAGCGGCACACCCCACCGGAGGACGAACTCGGGCTCCGCCTGCAGGACGAGACCTGGCTCACCGCGGCAGCGCGCTCCCAGCGGTACGGGTTCCGTTCCGCCGCTTGCCCATCGAGGCCCTGCCCATGCTCGCCCGCTCGCGCGACCTCGACGCCCGCTGTCAGCCGGGGACGAGTCCGCAGGTGACGTTGACGATCGTCGCGGCCACGTCTCCAGCGCGATCCGAGGCCAGGAATGCGGCCATGTCCGCCACATGAGCGAGCCCAGGCGCCCGGCGCAGCAACGTCACCGGTCGCCGCCCCCGCGCAGTCCGACGACAAAGACGGCGCCGCGGCGGCCTACAAGAAGGGCTGGGGGCGGTCCATCCGCTGCTGGCCTACCTCGACCGCGGCGACGGGCTCGGGGAGTCCTTGTCGGGGTGCCGCCGCCGTCGAGATCACCGACGCACTCGACTTGACCCAGTGGCCGTGCGGCGCCCGCGTGATCGTGCGCCGCGAGCCGCTGCACCCCGGCGCCCAGCAGACCCTCGACGACATCGACGGCCACCGCTTCACCGCGTTGCTCACCGACCGCACCGACGCCGACATCGCCACCCTCGAGCAGCGCCACCGCGCCCACGCCCGCGTCGAGGACCGCATCCGCGGCGCCAAAGACTCCGGGCTGCGCAACCTGCCGTGCGACACCTTCGAACGCAACGCGGTGTGCTTGCAGCTGATCATGGCCGGCCAAGACCTGATGACCTTCGCCCCAGGCGGATGCCGGCGGTGTCGGCGTCAGCGCAGGTGCGCGGCCTGCCGCTACCCGAATGGTGGCCACAGGGCCGGGGTGAGAACCTGGCGCGGGTGAGGTCAGTCGTCGCGGCGTTCGGGTTCCTCGACCACGTCGAGGGGGGGCATGTCGTCCAGCGAGATGCCCTGCTGCCGGACGCCGCGCTCGTACTCGCGCATGCGCTTGGGGTAGCCCACGATGCGCGCGTCGTAGAGCGGGACGCCCTGCTCGCTGCACAGTGACCGCGCTTGGCGCTCGTCGCGCACCGGCTGGCGGCGGTACTCGCCGTCGGCCGCGACCAGGCAAAGCGTCATGGCGTAGACCGCGGTGGGGGGTTCGACGAACGCCTCCACGCCGCTGCGGGTGGCCATGAACTCGCGCAACTCCGTCAGGCTCTTGGCTGACGGACCGCCGCCCGCCGGCTTGCCCTGGCGGCGGCGGAAGCGGTCGAAGAAGCTCACACAGCGAGTGTAGACGCGGCCGGTCAGCGCGGCCCGAGCGACGGGTCCTCGACGAGCTCCACCAGCACACCCATCGCACCGGCGGGGTGCAGGAACGCCACGGTGCAGCCGCGCGAGCCGGGCCGCGGGTGGTCGTCGACCAGCCGCGCGCCCAGGTCTTCGAGGTCGCTGAGGGTCGCCGCGACGTCGGCGACGCCGTAGCCCACGTGGTGCACGCCAGGGCCGTGGCGGGCGAGAAAGCGCCCGACGGGTGAGTTGGGTCGCGTGGGCGCCAGCAGCTGGAGGTAGGACTCGCCGACCGCCAGCAGCACCTCGTCCACGCCGTCGCGCTCCAGCCGCTCACGGTGGGTGACCTCCGCGCCGTAGAGCAGCTCGTGGTAACGGACCGCCGCGTCGAGGTCGGTGACCGCATAGCCCACGTGGTCGATGCGCTGCAGCCTCACAGCAACTCCGGTCGCGCCCACTCGGCGCCGAGGAGGTGGGTGTCGAGGAAGGCCAGCACGGTGTCGTACCAGACGCGGGTGTGCTGGGGCTTGACGATCCAGTGGTGCTCGTCGGGGAAGGACAGGAAGCGCACGTCCGCGCCGTGACGGGTGAGGTCGGTGTAGAGGTGCAGGGACTCGGCGTAGGGCACGCGATAGTCGCGCTCCCCGTGGATCACCAGGACCGGCGCGCGGATCTCGGCGATCGCGTGGTCCGGCGACATGGCCTCGTAGCGGGCGCCGTCGGTGTAGGGGTCGCCGAACTCGCGTTCCCAGGAAACGCCGGTGTCGGTCGTGCCGTGGAACCTGCGGGTCGACCAGGCGCTCGCGTGGGTCACGATTGCCGCGTAGCGGTCGCGGTGCCCGGCCACCCAGTTGGCGAGGTAGCCGCCGAACGACCCGCCGGCCACCGCCACGCGGTCGGCGTCCACCTCCGGCTGCGCCACGGCCGCGTCGACGGCGGCGTCGAGGTCGGTGGCCGTGGCCTCGCCCCAGCGGCCCCAGCCGCGCGCGACGAAGTCCTGCCCGTAGCCGGTCGATGGGGCTGGGTCGGGGAGCAGGACCGCGTGGCCGCGGGCGGCGAACAGGTGCGGGTTCCAGCGCCAGTGCCAGCCGGTCCACGAGCTGTAGGGCCCGCCATGGGCCACGACCACCAGGGGTGCGGGGGCCTGCGCGGACGCCTCCGGCGGCGTGACGAGCCACGCGCCGATGGCGGTGCCGTCCGCCGCGCGCCCGGCGATCCGCCGCACGCGGCCGGGGGCCTGGAGTCCGTCTCCCGGGCTGGGGATCGGGCTCGGCGCGCCGTCCACCGCGTGGGGGTCCAGGGCGACCGCCGTCGGTGGGCCCTCGATATCCGAGCGCAGGGCGTAGACCCGCGTCCCGTCCGGGGCGGCACACAGGTCGCTGTACGCGCCCTCGCTCGCCATACGGGTCACCTCGAGGGTGGTGAGGTCGACCCGGAACGGCAGCGTGTGGCCGTGGTCGTCGGCGGCGAAGTACAGCGTGGCGCCGTCGGGCGACCACACCGGGCCGTGTGGCCACAGGCCGGAGCCGGCGAGCAGGTCGCGTTCCTCGCCGCCATCGAGGGCCACCGTCACCAGGGTGAGCGCGGCGGCGCGCCCGGGGCTCCCACCGATCTCGCGGACGCACGCCACACTGCCGCCGTCGGGGGCGACGGCCATGCCCGAGTACGACGCGCCGTCGCCGCGCAGGGTGCGCGGGTGCAGCTCCGCTCCACCGGCCGGCAGCGCCACGAGGTCGACCCGCTCGCGGGCGGGATCGGCCTGATCGCGTCGCCAGCCCGCCAGGACCGTGCGCCCGTCCGGGGCGATCGCGATGTCGACCTCCTCCAGCGCTACGCCCACGTCTGCGGTCAGCGGCGCGGGTGGCTCGGTCACGACCGAGAGGCGGCGGCGGCGCGGGCCGAGATCGTGGTCCCAGAATCGGATCGGGTAGCCGGTGAACAGCCGCGCAGTGATTCCGGCCTCGGTCCGCGCCCGCTCGTGCTCGGCGTCGGCCTCAAAGGTCGCGGCGCCGGGGTGCAGCGCGGTGCCGAGCAGCACGGTGCCGGCGTCGCGGGCCACGGCCACCGCATCCACCCCGCCCGGCGGCTCGGCCACCAGCGCGGCCTCGCCCCCTTCCGCGGGCAGGCGCCACAGCGCCGCGGACGGCTCGGTCCCGTCCTGCGCCGGCGCGTCGGGGTCGGGCCGCGCACTGAGGAAGTACAGGGCCCCATCCGGCCCGAACACCGGAGAGGACTCACCGGTCGCACCGAAGGTGAGGCGCCGCGGCGGGCGCACTCCGGTGGGGTCGAGCTCCCACAGCGCGCTGCGCATCCTGGTCCCCTCGGGCGCTGGGGTGGTGACGGTGGTCACCAGGCGAGAGCCGTCGGGGGACAGGGCGAGCCCGTCGCAGCGGGGCAGGGCGAGGAAGGCGTCCATATCGAAGGTCATGACCCCGATGCTGCCAGATGCCGACCGGCAGATCTTCGGCACGCGACGCATGCGACACTCGGGGGTGCAGGTCACTCCCGATCCGGCGCGCTCAAAGGATGACCAGTGAACGATCCAGTGATTGTCGGTTATGCGCGGACTCCCATCGGGAAGTTCCTCGGCGCACTGGCGCCGCTGACCGCGATGCAGCTCGGGGGGGTCGCCATCCGCGGCGCGCTCCACGCGGCAGGCGTGCGCGGCGAGCAGGTCGACTCGGTGGTGATGGGCCACGTCCTGCAGGCGGGGCAGGGCCAGATCACCGCGCGGCAGGCCGCGCTGGAGGGCGGCATCCCCCTCGACGTCCCTGCCGTCACCATCAACAAGGTCTGTCCTTCCGGCATGGCCGCGGTCGCGCTGGCCGCCCAGTCGATCCGCGCGGGCGAGCACGAGGTGGTGGTCGCCGGCGGGATGGAGTCGATGTCGAACGCGCCCTATGTTCTGCCCAAGGCACGCTCCGGCTACCGCATGGGCAACGGCGAGCTGGTCGACACGATGATCCACGACGGGCTGTGGTGCGCGTTCGAGGGCATCCACATGGGCACCGGCAGCGACAAGCGCAACCTGGAGCACGGCATCACCCGCGAGGCCCAGGACGAGTGGTCCGCGCTCAGCCACGAGCGCGCCGTCGCCGCCTGGAAGGAGGGCCGCTTCGCGGGCGAGGTCGTGGAGGTCGAGGTGCCCCAGCGCCGCGGCGAGCCGCTGGTGGTCGACACCGACGAAGGCCTGCGGCCCGGCGCCACGGCAGGGAGCCTGGCGAAGCTGACCGGGGCGTTCAGCGCCGACGGCACCATCACGGCGGGCAACGCGAGCCAGGTCTCCGACGGCGGCGCGGCCCTCGTGCTGACTAGCGCGGACAGGGCCCGGGAGCTGGGGTTGGAACCGCTGGGCCGGGTGCTGGCCTACGGGGAGGTGGCCGGCCCGGACCCGGGCCTGCACCAGCAGCCGGCCGCCGCGATCGAGCGCGCCAGCGCCAAGCTCGGCGCCGACCCGCGCGGCTTCGACCTGTACGAGATCAATGAGGCCTTCGCCGCGGTGACGATCTTCTCCTCCCGCCACCTCGACCTCGACGCCGAAAGGCTGAACGTCAACGGCGGTGCGGTCGCGCTGGGCCATCCGATCGGCTGCACCGGCGCGCGCATCACCATCACCTTGCTGCACGCCCTGCGCGCGCGCGGCGGTGGGCGCGGTGCGGCGGCGCTGTGCGGCGGCGGCGGTCAGGGCGACGCGCTGCTGATCGAGACGCTGTGAGCCGTCTGCGCGGCGTCCTGTTCGACGCGGGCGGCACGTTGGTCCAGCTCCACGTGGAGCGCCTGGCCGACGCGCTGCGCGCACGCGGCGCCGACCCCGAGGATCTGGACGGCGCCTTCTGGCGGACGCTGGTGCACATGGACGCGGCGTTCGCCGGCGAGATCCCCAACGCCGACGGCTGGGCCGCTTGGTGGTTCGGGCGCCTGGCCGAGGAGAGCGGCCTGGACGTCGCGCTGCTGTCCGAGGCGTGGCGCAAGGCTGACGACGCCCAGCACCTGTGGGACGCCGCGATCCCTGGTGCCATCGAGTGCCTCACCCGGCTGCGCGAGGGCGGGCTGAAGATCGGCGTGGTGTCGAACGCCGACGGCCGCATCGAAGAAGCCTTGGCGCGCGCCGGCCTGGCAGACTTCTTCGAGGTCGTCGTCGACTCCGGCGTGGTCGGCGTCGCCAAGCCCGACCCGGCGATCTTCGACCACGCCCTGCGACCCCTCGATCTCGCGCCCGAGGAGACCTGGTACATCGGCGACACCGTGGTCTTCGACGCCGCCGGGGCCGACGCCGCGGGCCTGACCTCCTGGATCATCGACCACCGCGGCCTGCACACCGTCGCCCACCCCCGCCGCGTCTCCTCCCTCTCCCTGTTCGCCGACGCCGCCCTCCGCGCCGCCCGCAGCTGACCCGCGCAGGCCGGCGCGAGATCAACAGCGGTTGAGGGAGTCGGTGGTGGCGCGGACCGCGCGGTGGCGGGCGAGGCTGTCGTCGTCGCGGGGGAGCGGGTCGACCAGCGCGCCGCGGGAGGCGCCCCAGCGAGTGGCGACCTCGGCGGGTGGCTCACCGGTGAGGACCGCGGCGGCCTGGGCGGCGGCGCCGAGGGCGACGAGCTCCTCGGCGGCGGGCACGAGCAGCGGGCGGCCGGACAGGCGCGCGACGGTGTCGCGCCACACCCGTCCCCTTGCGCCGCCGCCGATCAGCACGAGCGGGGCAGCAGGCGTCAGCCCGCCGGCCTGCTCCGCCACGCGGTCCAGCGCGTCGAGCAGCGACACGACGGCGCCCTCGTACGCCGCGCGCAGGATCTGCCCGGGCGTGGTGTCGTGGCGCAGCCCGGCGATCGTCCCCGCAGCCGACGGCAGGTTCGGGGTGCGCTCGCCGTCGAGGTAGGGCAGGACCACGACCTCACCGCCGTCCTCGACCGCCTCCCGGTCCAGGCCCAGCCACGCCGCGACGCGGTCGACCGCCAGCGTCGCGTTCAGCGTGCAGGCCAGCGGCAGGAAGCGGCCCGTGGCATCGGCGAAGCCCGCGACGGTGCCGGACGGGTCGGCCGGCCGCCGCTCGCTGGTGGCGTAGACCGTCCCCGAGGTGCCGAGGCTGAGCGCGGCCGTGCCCGCGGGCAGCGCCAGCCCCAGCGCCGCCGCCATATTGTCGCCCGTCCCCGGACCCACGGGGATCCCGGGCGGGAGGCCGAAGGCTTCCGCGGCCCCATCCGTGACCGTGCCCGCCGGCTCGCCGGGGCCGAGGACCGCGGGCAGCAGGGCGGGGTCGAGCCGCACCCGCTCGAGGGCGAGGACCTGCGTCGCGTACGCCTCGTCACGGGTCGACCACCACCCCGTGCCCGAGGCGTCGCCACGGTCCGTCACCGAGCGACCGACCAGCCGGGTGGTGACCTCGTCGTGGGGGAGGCGCAGCGTCCGGGCGGCGTCGGCCACGTCCCGCTCGGTGCGCCGCAGCCACGCCCAGGTGGTCACCGTGAAGGAGGCCACGGGCACCACCCCGACGTCCTCGGCCCACGTCTCGGGACCGCCGCCGTCGACCACCAGCGCCTCGGCGTCCGGCGCCGAGCGGGTGTCGTTCCACAGCACTGCGGGGCGCAGGGGTTGCCCGTCCCCGCCGAGCACCACGAGCCCGTGCTGCTGCCCGCCCACCGACACCGCCGCCACCTCGCGCGCCCGGCCGGTCTGCCCGAGCGCCGCGGCGAGGGCGCGCGACCAGTCCTGCGGGTCCGTCTCGCGGGCGCCGCCCCTGCCCGACACCTCGTGGGCGGCACGGCCGGCGGCCACGACGCGGCCGCCCTCGACGTCGACGACCACCACCTTGGTCCCCTGCGTCGAGCAGTCCACCCCCGCCACGAGCTGCACCCTCGCCCCCTCACGCCTCGGCCGTCCGCCGCGCCGCCAGTCTGCCCCTCGGGGTACTGGACACCGTCGCGCGCGCCAGCGAGCGTGTGCGCGCCGGACGCCGGAGCCGGCCGACTCGGGAGCGGGCATGGTCACGTTGCGGGCGGGCGACGCGGTCTGCGAGGTGGACGCCGAGGAGGGCGGGCGGCTCGCGTCACTGGTGGTCGGCGGCGAGGAGCGACTGCTCACCCGTGCGGCGGCGGGCGACGGACAGGTGCCCAGCACGGTGGTGGCCTGGGGCTCGTTCCTCATGGCGCCGTGGGTCGGGCGCCTGGACCGCGGCGTGCTGCCCTGGCGCGGCCGGACCTACCACCTGCCGCCGGACTTCCAGGGCCATGCGATTCACGGGACGGTGAAGGACCGGGCGTGGGAGGTAACCGAGGTCGGCGACCAGGCGCTGGCCCTGACCTGCCCGCTGTCCGAGCCGTGGCCGTTCGGCGGGATGGTGCGCCAGGTCGTCACCCTGCGCCCGGACGGCCTCGACCTGTTCGCCGAGGTGGCGGCGGGTGACGGGCCGATGCCCGCCGGGGTGGGCTGGCACCCGTGGTTCGCGCGCGCGTCGCAGGGCGACCTGCGGCTGCAGGTGGTGGGGACGGGCACCCTGGCCCTGCGCGACGACCTCATCCCCACCGGCGAGATCGCCGCGCTGTCCGCCACCACCGACCTGCGCGACGGCCCGCCGCTCGGCGACCGCCTGCTCGACGACATCTACGCCGACGTGGGCGCACCCGCGGTCCTGACCTGGCCCGACCTCACGCTGCGGATGGATTGGGGGCCCACGGTGAACTCCGTCTGCGTGCACTCACCCCCGCGGGGTGTGTGCGTGGAGCCGCAGACGTCCTGGCCCAACGCGGCGGCGCTGCTCGACGCCGGCAGCACGCGCACCGGCCTGGTGACCGTCGAGCCGGGCCTGCCGCTGCAGGCGACCACCACCTGGACCTGGCAGCCCGCCGGGGATTGACCTGCCCGACGGTCAGGCCATGCCGCGGGCGTTGCGGCCGCGGGTGGACAGGGCGTCCACGAGCACGGCACCCAGCAGGGCGAGGCCGGTGACCGCGAAGCGCGCTCCGGCCGTGAGGCTCAGCAGCCCCATCCCGTTGCTCACACTGGCGCCAGCAGGAGCACCGCGGTGAGCACGATGCGGGCGCCGACCACGGCGATGGGGACGGTTGGGGGCCCGGCGGCGTGCCGCGCCTGGGGGGACGCAACCTCCCCGGCATCCCAACTCGGGCAGGAGAACACGAGTGGGCCGCGTCCATCTGTTCGCCGACGAAGCCGGCGACACCACCGTCGCGAGCCGCGAGGGCGTGTAGTGCCTACTTCCTCATCGCCAGCGTGACGATGTCGGACTGCACCCTCGGCGATCGCCTGCTCGCGCTCAGGCGCGACTGGCATGGCAGGCATCGACCGCCAGGCGTTCCACGCCAAGGCCGACCGGTACAGCGTGAAGCAGATGGTCTACAGGTTGATCGCCGAGTCAGATGTGCGTATCGACACCACGGCCCTGGAGAAAGCCAAGACTCGGCCGCATGTCGCCGCGGATGGCTTGCAGAGGGCGCCGCTTCGTCACGAGCTTTGTGGAGAACAAGACGGACCCATGTCTCCAGCTGGCCGATTATGCGGCTTGGGCGGCCCAGCGACTCCTCGAGCGCGGGGACAGCGCTACCAAGACCTGATCCAGCACCGCATCAAGAAGCAGGTTCGAACCGTTTGCGAGGAGTACGACGACGTCTACTGATCCACGACTGGTCGCACGTTCCCGATGAACGGAACTAGCCGCCCTAGCCCATGTAGCGCAGGGCGCGGACCAGGGCGGCGCCGTCGGGGCCGAGCGCGGGGCGGACCAGGGAGCGGCGCAGGGGGCCGGGCGCGCGGCGGAACAGCGCGAGCATCGTCCCCGCCAGGTGCCCGACCGAGGGCGCGCCGGAGATGTAGCCGCGCCAGTGCTCCTCGCCCAGGTCGAAGAACGCCGAGAAGAAGCGCTGGATCGTGGCGGTGTCGAAGCCCAGGAGCGCCTCCATGCCGAACGCGTGCAGCGCGCGCTGGCGGACGAGGTCGATGGGCCATACCGCGCGCCATCCGGCTGCGGCCACCGAATGGGGTGTCGCACCGCGGGCATCGAGCGCGCGCGACAGCGACGCGGCCAGCTCCGGCGCCCGCTGCAGCGCCGCACCCACCTGGTAGCCCGTTGCCGGGTGCACCATCCCCGCCGCACCGCCGAAGCCGATCACCCGCTGGTCGCGCGGTGGCAGGGGCACGCCCATGGGGAACAGGCAGCGCTCGACCTCGAGGGTCTCGGTGAGCCGCGCGCCGGCGCTCTCCAGACGCCGCCACAGCCGCTGTTCCAGCGCGTCGAAGCCGAGGGCCGGGCGCCGCGCCAGCGACGTCTCCTCCACGAACCAGCGCCCGTCGCCGAGGTCCATCCCGTACAGGAACGTGGGATCCTCGGCCACCCGCGGCAGGTCCCGCAGCGGCGCGTCCGACCAGTCCATGAACACCATGGAGCCCGGCGGGACCGGTGCCCCGTCGAAGCTGCCGAGCACGCCGTAGGCGGCCTGCCACGCTGGCGGGCGGCCGCGGCCGGGGGTGAGCAGGGCGGGCCGGTGCCCGCTGGCATCCACCACCGCCCGTGCGGCGTGCCGCTCGCCCTTGGCGGTGACCACCACCGTGCCCGCCGCCGTGACCTCGGCACCGCGTGCGCTGCCGGTCAGCAGCCGCGCGCCGCTGCGCTCGTACAACCGCGCACGCAGGGAGGGATTGTCCACCCGGCCGTAGGCGCGGTCGAGCTGCCGGGTGGGTCCCATCCCCGTCGCCACCGTCACGGCGTCCCAGCGGGCGGCGAGGACGTCGGGGACGTTCAGCGGCTCCAGCTCGTCGGCCCACAACCCGTAGGTGTTCGGCCAGGGTGCATGGTGATCGGGTGCCAGCAGAGCGATGTCCAGCCCGGCGTCCGCGCAGGCGGCAGCGGCCGCCAGCCCCGCGGGCCCGCCGCCCACGACGATCACATCCGTGGTCACGCCCCCCAGGGTGCCCTGTCCCGCACCAACCCGGTGCCGGTCAGGCCGGAGGAAGCCCCGCCGCCTCCAGCAACAGGCCCTTCACCTCGGTCGCGGAGATGCGGTCGCGGGCGAGCCCGCGGTCCGAGCACAGCAGGACCGGGCCGAGCGCGGCGGACTCGGGGACCCGGCCGTGGGTGCCGGACACCGCGGAGGGATCGAGGGCTACGACGCTCAGCGTGTAGCGCAGCCCCACCTGCTTACGTGCGAGTGCCAGTCCCGCCTTGGCCTTGATGAGCGGGTCGCCGGGGTCGAGGAACAGTTCGGCGGGGTCGTAGCCGGGCTTGCGGTGGATGTCGACGGTGCGTGCGAAGTCGGGCGCCCGCTCGTCGTCCAACCAGTAGTAGTAGGTGAACCAGGCCCCGGGCGCGGCGACCGCCACGAGCTCGCCGGCCCGCTCGTGGTCCAGTCCCGCGGCGCGCTTGCCCTCGTCGCCGAGGACCTCGTCGACACCGGGCAACTCGGCGAGCAGCTTGGCCACCCGCTCGGCGTCGCCGGGGTCGCGCACATAGACGTGCGCGATCTGGTGGTCGGCCACGGCGAAGGCCCGCGACGTCCACGGGTCCAGGTACTCCATGCCGGCCTGGGTGTACACGGCGAGCAGACCCTCGCGGCGCAACGCGCGGTTCACGTCGACCGGGCGCGAGGCCGGCTCGATGCCGTACTCGCTGAGCACCACCACGGTCGCGCCGCGCGCCTCTGCCGCGTCGATGAGCCCTACCGTCACGGCGTCCACCGCGCACGCCGCGGCCACCGCCTGCGGACCGTCCGGCCCGAAGCGCTGCAGGTCGTAATCGAGATGGGGGAGGTAGACCAGCGTCAGGTCCGGCGCGTCGGTCTCCAGCACGTGGCGGGCGGCGCCGGCGATCCACGCCGAGGAGGCGATCCCGGCGTTCGCGCCCCAGTAGGAGAACAGCGGGAAGGGTCCGAACTCCGCCTCCAGCCGGTCGTGCAGTTGCGGCGGGGTGGTGTAGCAGTCGGGTGACTTGCGCCCGTCGGCGTGGTAGATCGGCCGCGGGGTGACCGTGAGGTCCGTCCCGGCGCCCATCGCGTACCACCAGCACAGGTTCGCCACGCGGTACCCGGGCTCGCGGCGCCGCGCCGCCTCCCACACCGTCTCCCCGCCCACCAGCGCGTGGTGCTGGCGCCACAGCAGCACCTCGCCGAGGTCGCGGAAGTACCAGCCGTTGCCCACGATGCCGTGCTCGCGGGGCAGCACGCCGGTGAGGAAGGTGGCCTGCGCAGAGCAGGTCACCGCCGGTAGGGCGCTGCCGAGCTCCGCGCGGAAGCCACGGTGGCCGATGTCGCGCAGCCGGGGCATGTGCGCGAGCAGAGCGGGAGTCAGGCCCACCACGTTGAGGACCACGACCGGCGTGCTCACGTCCCATTCTCCCAAACCTGCTAGTCCAGTAAATCTTGCTAGTCCAGTAAGACCTTGAGGCCGAGGGCGAGCAGCTCGTCGCGGGTCCACGCCAGCTCCGCGGTGAGGCCGGCGATCAGCCCGTCGTCGTCTGCGGGGCGGCTCCCGACCGGCAGCACGCCCCAGGTGTAGGTCTCCACCTCCAGGTGGTGGGTGACCGGCGCCGGCCCTCCGGCGACCGCCCCCAGGGTCGCGCGCAGCTCGGTCTGCGTCGAACCGGCTCCGCCCATATGGACAGGCAGGTGGTAGTGGACGCGCCACTCGTCGGCGCCGGGCAGCCCGCCGTCGAGCGCCTCGGGCAGGTCGTCGACGCCGAGCACGGCGCCATTCGCGCGCTCGCGCGTCTGGTGCAGGTAGCGCGGCTCGACAAAGGCGGCGAGGCCGGCGCGGTCGGCCCGCCCGGCGCGCAGCGCGACGGCGACCTGGGTCTTCACCACCGGCACGTCGGCGGCGACGAGGCAGGCCACGGCTTGCGCGGCGTCCTCAAACTGCACCGCCAGGTGGCAGGCGTCCAGGCAGACCCCGAGGCGGCTGGTGTCCAGCCCCTCCAGCGCGCGGACCGCCTGGGCGGTCGTCTCCACCACGCAGCCCGGCTCGGGTTCGAGGCCCACGCGGATGCTCCTGCCGCTCGCGTCCTCCAGCGCCGCGAGCTGCTCCGCGGTCCCGGTCAGCGCCCGGCGTGCCTGCTCGCCCGCGGCGCGATCCCAGCGCGAGCGCCAGCCCAGCGGGAGGGTGGAGATGCTGCCCTGGGTCACGTCGTCGGGGAGAAGGGCGGCGAGGATCCTGGCGAGGGTCGCGGTGTAGGCCGCGCGGGCGGGCTCGGTCCAGTCCGGCAGGTACACGCGGCGCTTCACGACCTCTGCGGAGAACGCCCGGTAGGGGAAGCCGTTCAGCGTCACGACCTCGATGCCGTCGCGCGTCAGGGCGGCGCGCAGCCGGTCCACGGCACCCGGGTCGCGGCCGAGGGCCTCGGCCACGGGCGCCGCGAGCCACAGGCCGACGCCGAGGCAGGGCACGCCGAGGCGCTCGCGTACCGGCCCGGCGTAGCGCCGGAGCGTGTCGAGCAGGCCGTTCAGGTCCTCGGCAGCGTGGACGTTCGCGCAGTACGCGAGGTGGACGGTCGAGCCGTCCGGATGGAGCAGGCGCATCAGGCGCGCTCGCTGCGCAGCAGCGAGTTGCC
>Ga0136615_10000793_pt1 | contig 14748 bp, 13 predicted proteins | sample AntDrymUQ2882206_2_FD_106647 | JGI IMG/M metagenome (GOLD analysis project Ga0136615, IMG submission 106647) | Polar desert sand microbial communities from Dry Valleys, Antarctica - metaG UQ288 (22.06) | ecosystem: Environmental > Terrestrial > Soil > Desert | place: Antarctica: Dry Valley...
CTCGGCCAGGCGTGGCGGACGAAAGGAGCGCTCGACCCGTGTTGCCGCCCGCCCGACGGCTCGTCAGCAGCGTAGAGCAGGTGGTAGTCGTCGAGCCTGGCGACGCGTTCGAGTGCGTCTAGTGCACTGTCTCAAGAACGGCTTTACAGCGTCCGACCTTGGCGAGGATCGCGTCGGCTGAGGCGGTCCAGAGGAAGGGTTTGGGATCGGCGTTGTGGGCGGCGAGGAACGCTTTGGTCGCGGCGGTCAGTTCGGGGACGCTGTGGAAGACGCCGCGGCGGATCGCCTTGTCGGTCAGCTCGCGGAACCAGCGCTCGACGAGGTTGAGCCAGGAGCTCGAGGTGGGGATGAAGTGCAGGTGGAAGCGGGGGTGCTTGGCGAGCCAGGCGTCGACCTTGGCGTGTGTGTGGGTGCGGTAGTTGTCGACGATCAGGTGCAGCTCGAGCTCGCCGGGAAACTCGCGGTCGAGGTGACGCAGGAACTTGAGGAACTCCTGGTGGCGGTGACGCGGGAGGCATTGGCCGACGACGCTGCCGTCGAGCATGCTGAGCGCCGCGAACAGCGTCGTTGTGCCGTTGCGTTTGTAGTCGTGGGTCATCGGGCCGGCGCGGCCTTTCTTCATCGGCAGGCTCGGCTGCGTGCGATCCAATGCCTGGATCTGGCTTTTCTCGTCGACGCAGAGCACGATCGCCTTCTCGGGCGGGTTGAGGTAGAGCCCGACGACGTCGGTCAGTTTCTCGCTGAAGCGCGGATCGTTCGAGAGCTTGAAGGTGCGCACCCGGTGCGGCTTGAGCCCGTGCGCGTCCCAGATCCGCTGCACCGTGGCCGGGCTCACGCCCTGGGCCCGGGACATCGAGCGGCAGCTCCAGTGCGTGGCGCCCGGCGGCCTCGTCTGGGTTGTCGCCTGCACGATCGCCTTGACCTTCGCCGAGGAGATCGAGGGTTTGCGGCCACGGCCCGGCTTCGTCTCGGTCAGCGCCTGCGCTCCGCCCTCGCCGAAACGGCTCCGCCACAGAATCACCGTCGGCCGACTGACCCCGAGTGTCCGCGCGATCGCGCTGTTCGACTCACCAGCGGCGGCGAGCAGCACGATCCGCGCGCGCAGCGCCACGCTCTGAGGCGTCTTCTGCGCCGCCACCCAGCGCTCCAGCAGCGCCCGATCCTCCTCGGAGATCCGCGTCCCAAGCACCGCCGGCGCCACCTGCCAGACGCTACTCTAACCCCATCCTCCTGTCAAGCTATTTCGGAGACAGTGCACTAGGACGGTGATCTCTTGCCGCCGCAGTCGGTGCCTTTTGTAACAGAGTCCCAGACGTAAGTCAAGCGTCGAGCTTGTCCGAAGCGTGCTACGCCGAGTACACCCGGTTCGGCCGCGCCCTGGGCGCCCGAGGGTCTACTTTCTGGCGGCGGCGGGGTCGGAGAAGTCGACAGCGAATCCCTTAATCGAGGAAGCGGGCTCTGCCGATAGCCCCGCTACGTGACGATCCCGGTCTACTCGGGTCCCTTCGGCACCGCGCAGGCCGAGCGACTCCTCTGGCGCGCCGGTTTCGGGCCCCGCCAGGGCGAGGATGCCCGGCTCGCACGCAGGGGCCTGGAGGGCGCGGTCACCTCGCTCGCCTACCCCACGCAGGGCGACCGACTCGTCGGGCGCCACCCGGTCGACGGAAAGGGGCACCGGCTCTCGCCGACCGACCGCTTCGGCCACGACCATCTCTGGTGGCTCGACCGGATGGTGCGCACGTCGCGGCCGCTCGTCGAGCGGATGACGCTCGTCTGGCACGACTGGTTCGCGACCTCGAACGGGATGGTCGGCTCGCAGCGGCTGATGATCCGGCAGAACCTCCTCTTCCGGCGCATCGGACTGGGGTCGTTCCCCGGACTCGCCATGCGCGTGACGTCGAACCCGGCGATGCTCGTGTATCTGAACGGCCTCAACTCCTCGAAGGAGGCGCCGAACGAGAACTACGCGCGCGAGCTGATGGAGCTCTTCACGCTCGGCGCCGGCAACGGCTACAGCGAGCGAGATGTTCGCGAGCAGGCCCGCGCCCTCACGGGCTGGACGGCCGACTACCGCAACGGCGTCGGCTTCGTCCGCTTCCGCTACAGGCGGGAGCGCCATGACGACGCCATGAAGGCCGTCTTCGGAAAGGCCGGTCCGTGGAACTGGAAGAGTGCAGTCCGGCTCTGCGTCGAGCACCCGAAGCACCCAGGGTTCTTCGTCCGCAAGCTGTGGGACTACTTCGTGCCGGTTCCGCCCGACGCCGGGACGCAGGCCGGGCTCGAGCGCCTCTACGTGAGCTCAGGGCGCGAGATCCGACCCGTGGTCGCCTCCATCCTCAAGCACCCGCTGCTGTACGAGGGGCCGCGGATGGCGAAGCCGCCCGTCGTCTACACGGCGGGCATGCTTCGCGTCCTCGGTGACCGGATCTCGACCGAGGACTGGGTCTGGCTGAACATCCTCAGCGGCCAACTGCTCTTCTATCCACCCAACGTCTCGGGCTGGAACGACAGCCGCTGGCTCGACACGTCGACCTTCCGCGCCCGCTGGCATGTGGCGGGCCGCGTCCTGCGCAAGCACGCTCTCCACCCAGAGCGCTCGAGGAAGCTCGACATCCCCGCGGATCCCGAAAAGCTCGTCAACCGTGCGCTCGAGTTCTGGGGCAACCCGCCGATCTCGGACGAGACGCGCGGAGTGCTGACCCGCTTCGCCACGAAGACGATGGCGGCGGCCGTCGCCGACGAGGGCCGCCAGAGGACATTTCCGCCCATGGCGCTCAACGGCCTGCGCCACCTCGTCGCCGCGAGTCCGGAGCTGCAGACCGCATGACGCATCATTGCGACGAGTTCACCCGCGCGAGCCTCATGCGACGGGCGGTCGCCGAGGCCGGCAAGGGTCTGCCCGCGGTCGAGCCCGGCATGCCGCTGCCGGCCGGCACCGGGCTCGACCGGCGGACATTCGTCTCGCGTGCGGCGGGCCTGGCGCTCACCGTCTACGGCGGGTCGGCGGCGCTGCCAGGGCTTCTCGACGACGGGATCGCGCGGGCGGCGGAGGCGGCACGCGGCAAGCGCGTGCTCGTCTCCGTCTTCCTCCCGGGTGGCGCCGACTCGCTGTCGGTGCTCGCGCCCGTCGGCGACCCCCGCTACCGGCGCCTGCGCCCGGGGTTGGCGTTGAAGCCGGGTGACGGACCCGTCCTCCACGGCGATGGTCGGTTGCACTGGCACCCGTCGCTGGCGCCGTTCGCGCAGCTGCACCGGCAAGGCAAGCTCTCGGTCATGCCGGCGATCGGGTACGCCCATCCCGATCAGTCGCACTTCACCTCGCGGCACTACTGGGAGGTCGGCGCGCTCGACGTCCACGAGTCGACGGGCTGGCTCGGGCGTCTGCTGGACGTGGTCGGAGACTCTGACAACGCGCTGCAGGGCCTGAGCCTCGACGGCTCGCTGCAGCCGGCGCTCGCGACCGCCCGCGTGCCCGTGGCGACTCTCGCGAGTCCCGCCGAGTACAGCTTCGGCTCGCACCACGTCTGGGACGTCGTCAACGAGCTGATGGAGGACGCGATCGGCGACCTCGGAGCGCTCTCCCGCAGCAAGGATCCGGTGCTCGCCCACGCGAGCCGGACGGCCGCACAGTCGCACCGCCTGAAGGGCGAGCTCGCCCGGTTCGTCGGCAAGGACGGCAAGGCGAAATACGGCTCGAAGGCCGAGTATCCCGAGAACGACTTCTCGAACCGGCTGGCAGGTCTTGCGGCGATGCTCGACGCGGGCTTCCCGATCCGCGCGGCTGCGCTCAGCGGGCCGGGCGACTACGACACGCACGCCGACCAGGCCGGTCCACTCGCCGACGGGCTGAAGGCCGTCGCGGACGGCCTCGCCGCGTTCCAGCAGGATCTCGAGCGCCGGGGTATCGCCGGGAGGGTGCTCACGCTCGTCTGGTCGGAGTTCGGCCGCCGCGCCGAGCAGAACGCCTCGAACGGCACCGACCACGGCGCCGCGGGCACGGCCTTCCTGATCGGGACGAAGGCCCGCGGGGGCACCATCGGCGAGTTCCCGGGACTGAAGCGCCTGGATCGCGACGGGAATCTTCGCGCGACGGTCGACTTCCGCTCCGTGTACGCGTCCCTGCTCGAGCAGTGGTTCGACGTCGACGCCGGCCGCGTGCTGCCGGACGCGAGGAAGCTGCGCAGGGTCAGGCTGGTGGGCTCGTGAAGCAGGCCGCAGTCATCCTTCTGGCGCTCCTGACTGTGGGGCCAGCCGCGGGAGCGGGCGCGCCACAGCGCATGCAGGTGACGCAGGACGAGTGGTCGCTCACCCTCTCGCGGCAGGTGCTCAGCTCCGGCCGGCCCGCGAGCATCGAGGTCTTCAACATCGGCCAGGACGCCCACGACCTCGTCCTCCTCCACGCAGCGAAAGGCGCGAAGCCGCTGCGGGTGCGAAAGCTCGCGCACTTCGAGCGGGAGGAGGTGACCGTGCGGCTCAGGCCGGGGCGCTACACCCTCTGGTGCTCGCTGCCCGGGCACCGGGCCCGCGGGATGGTCGCGCCGCTGCGCATCCGCTAGTCGTTCAGCATCCGTCGGAGCAGGCTCAGCGCTCCGGCCTTGTCGAGCATCTCGTTGAGGTTCCCGCACTTGGGCGACTGGACGCACGAGGGGCACCCTTGCTCGCACGGACAGCCGGAGAGCATCCTCGCCGTGTCCTCGACCCAGCCCTCGAAGCGCTGGAAGCCGCGCTCGCTGATTCCGACGCCGCCGGGGTGTCCGTCGTAGACGAACACGGTCGGTCGGCCCGTCTGGAAGTGGAGGTTCGTCGAGAGGCCACCGATGTCCCAGCGGTCGCACATCGCCCAGAGCGGCAGCAGCGCGATCATGGCGTGCTCGGCTGCGTGCAGTGAGCCGATCAGACGCGGCATGCGTTCGCTGCCCACCAGCTGCTCCGGCTCGGGCAGGTACCAGATCGCCTCGGTCTCGAAGGTCGTCTCCGGCAGGAGGAGCGGCGTCAGGTCGATCGTCGAGCCGTCGCGGATCGCCTTGCGCTGGAAGGCGACGACCTGCTCGGAGACCACCACGGTTCCCCAGTGAAGCTCGAGGCCGAGCCGACGCTCGCAGCGCCTGCTCCGGTCGATCGCCGTCTCCGTTTCCTTCTTCACCTGGGTGTACCAGTTGCCCCTGAACGGCTCGACAACGGCCGTGCGGCCTTCGAGGTCGAGCTCGCGCACGAGGAACGATTCGCCGCCGTGGAGGTAGATCGCTCCCTCGTGGACGGTCGAGTACGCGCGCTCGCGCTCGGCCGTGCCGAGCAGGGAGCCGGTTGCCCCGTCGACGATCGTGAACGACTCGGCGCTCGCCGACCGCAGCGGCGTGCGCGCAGCGGGATAGTCGCGGCCCGCCCAGACCCACCCTGCGGGGGTGCGCTTGAGGCTCGGGAGCTCGGCGGCTCGCTCGAGGGCCGCGTCCCCGAGCGTCTCGCGATCCCCGTCGTCGAGCGGTGCCTCGTAGGCCGCCGCCTCGACGTGGCCCGAGAGCACGCGCGGGTTCGTGCCATCGAGGATCGCGGCCTCGACCCGGCGCTCGAGGAGTGTCTCCGGCTCGCGCATGAAGTACTGATCAAGTGCGTCCTCGCTCGCCACGAGGACGGCGAGGCCGTGGCCCCGGCGGCCCGCTCGACCCCACTGCTGGCGCAGGCTCGCGACCGTGCCGGGAAAGCCGACCGAGATCGCGCAGTCGAGCAGGCCGATGTCGATGCCGAGCTCGAGCGCGTCGGTGGCCGAGACGCCGAGAAGCTCACCCTCGACCAGGCGCCGCTCCAGCTCCCGCCGCTGCTGTGGGGTGTAGCCCGCGCGGTACGGTGCAAGTCGGCGGGCCGTCTCGGCGTCCACGCGCTCGACGGTGAAGCGGTGGATCAGCTCTGCGGCCTTGCGGCTCTTCGCGAAGCAGATCGTCTTCAGACCCTGGCTCACGAGCCCGGCCATGAGCCGCGACGCCTCACCGAGCGCGCTCGCCCGCTGCCCGAGCTCCTCATCGAGGAGCGGCGGGTTCCAGAGCGCGATCGTCCGCTCGGCGCGAGGCGCTCCGTCACTGCCGACAACCGACACGTCGACACCCAGGAGCGAGCGGGCCAGCTCGCCCGGGTTCGCGATCGTCGCGGAGGCGAGCAGGAACTGCGGCTCGGCGCAGTAGACCCGCGCGAGCCGCCGCAGCCGGCGGAGGACGTTCGCGACGTGCGATCCGAAGACGCCGCGGTACACGTGTGCCTCGTCGACGACGACGTAGCGGAGGTTGTGGAGGACGTCGCCCCAGCGGTCGTGGTGCGGCAGGACGCCGATGTGGAGCATGTCCGGGTTGGTCAGGATGACGTTCGCCCAGCGCCGGATCTGCCAGCGCTGCTCGCTCGGCGTGTCGCCGTCGTAGATGCCGGCGCGCAGGCGCGGGACGCCGAGTGCGGCGAGCGAGCGGGCCTGATCCTGCGCGAGCGCCTTGGTCGGGTAGAGGTAGAGGGCGCGGTTCTTCGGCTGGCGGGCGAGGGCGTCGAGGACGGGAAGGTTGAACGCGAGGGTCTTCCCGCTCGCCGTCCCGGTCGTGACGATCACGTGCTCGCCGCGCGCCGCCGCCTCCCAGGTCTCGGCCTGGTGGGTGTAGAGCTCGTCGATCCCGCGGGCGGCGAGTGCCGAGCGGACGCGAAGGTCGAGCTCGACGGGCAGGGGCGCCGTTTGCGCCTCGCGCGCAGGCTCCGAGGTGAGGTGGGCGAGCTCCTCGCCCTCGAGGATGGCGTCCCAGACAGTCGCGGCGGCGGTCACTTCGCGGCCCGAATGCCGATGGTAAGCGGGTAGTCCTCGTCTCCGGGCTCCTCGACGCGCTCGAGCCGGAGCCCGGCGTCGAGGATCGCGTTCAGGAAGTCCGCGAGCGGGAGGTGGTTCACGCCGGCACGGCCTCGTATCCCCTCCCGGCCGAGGCGGAAGCCGGGCGCCTCGTGCCACCAGCCGCGCTGACGGTAGCCGGCGTGGAGCAGGTACGGCTCGCCGGAGTGCCGCTCGACGGTAGGAGCGAGAAAGCACGGGTGCGGGCCGACGTAGGCGAAGCAACCGCCGGGCCGGAGCACGCGCGCGACTTCGCCGAAGACCGCCTCCACGTCGTCGAAGTCCGTGTGCGTGAAGAGCGATGCGACCGCGTCGAAGGTCGCATCGGCGAAGGGCAGCGCTCGCCCGTCCGCCAGCAGGACGTCGTGGCCCCGCTCGCGCGCCACGCGGAGCTGGTCGGCCGAGATGTCGACTCCCGTGACGCTCCAGCCGAGCTCCTCGAGCGTCAGAAAGGCGACGCCGGTCCCGCAGCCGAGGTCGAGCAGGCGGCCTCGCCCCGCCCCCAGCAGGCGCCCGAGCTCGGCGAGACTGGCGTCGGTGAGCCCCGGCTGACGGACGAAGTCGTCGTACCAGCCGGCGAGTCCGTCGTAGCGGGCCTTCACGAAGCGATGGTAGCCTCGAACACCGGCGTGCCCCGCGCGACGCGGCTCTCTGAGCTGGGCGAATTCGGTCTCCTGGCCGAGCTGGAGCGACGGGGTCTCGCGCATGACATCCAGGACGACGCGGCTCGGCTCCCGGGCGGCCTCGTCGCCACGCAGGACGCGCTCCTCGAGGGTGTTCACTTCCGGCTCGACTGGACGTCGTGGCGCGACCTCGGCTACAAGGCCGCGGCCGTGAACCTGAGCGATCTCGCCGCCTCGGGCGCCGAGCCGGATGGGCTCCTCGTGAGTCTGGGTGTCCCGCCCGACACCGCCGTGGAGGACATTCTCGAGCTCTACGCGGGCATTGCGGAGACGGGCGTCGCAGTGCTCGGGGGCGACATGACATCGGCGGATCGGATCTACCTCAGCGTCACAGCCCTCGGAAGATCCGAGCGGGTGCCCGGTCGAGGGGGCGCCCGCCCGGGAGACGTTCTCGTCGTGACCGGCTCGCTCGGGGCGTCGGCCGCGGGTTACCTGCTCCTCCAGGAGGGCGGCGGAGGGCCGCTCGTCGCCGCCCACCTGCGCCCACCCCTCCGCCTTGCCGAGGGTCGCCGTCTGGCGCGCGAGGCCCATGCCCTGCTCGACCTCTCGGACGGCCTCGCCGCAGACGTGCGCCACATCGCAGCGCGCTCGGGCTGCTGCTGCATCGTCGACCTCGAGCGGGTGCCGGTCGCCGAGGGCGTCGCGGAGGTCGCCGCCCGTCTCGGCCGGGATCCGTACGAGCTCGCCTGCGGCTTCGGCGAGGACTACGAGCTCCTGGCTGCCCTCCCCGAGTCGGCCGAATTCACGGTCGTCGGCCGTTGCGAGGAGGGAAGCGGCGTCGAGCTCCGGCTCGGCGGTCGCCCGGTCGAGCTCGTCGGCTGGGACCACTTCAGCCCACGATCCAAGTAACAGTCTGTTACTCGGATCGGGCGGTCAGCCACGGCGCCCAGACACGCTCGTAGTGCGACCGAGAACGCGCGCCGACCACCGTCTCGCGCGCCTCGCCTCCGGCGAACAGGATCGCGGTCGGCAATGAGAGCACTCCGTAGCGACCCGCGAAGACGGGGTTCGAGTCGACGTCGACGCGGGTGAACGCGACGCGTCCCGCATGCTCCTTCTCGAGCTCCAGCAGCACCCGCTCGACCGCCTTGCACGGGCCGCACCAGGGTGCCCAGAAGTCGACGACCACGGGCTGCCCGGCGGCCAGTACCTCGCGCTCGAAGATCTCGTCGGTGACGTCGCGCACTACAAGCGTCCCCTCGCCGCGGCGAGCCGCAGCCCCGGCACCTTCCACACCGCCTCGAGGACGATCGCGCGGCTCATCTTCGAGCGACCGACCTCGCGGTCGACGAACGTGATCGGCACCTCGACGACCCGAAAGCCGCGGCGCAGCGCCCGGTAGGTCAGCTCGATCTGGAAGGCGTAGCCGTCGGTTCTCACCGCGCCGAGGTCGATGGCCTCGAGCACCTCGCGGCGGAAGCACTTGAAGCCGCCGGTCAGGTCGCGCACGCCCACGCCGAGTAGCAGGCGAGCGTAGAGCGAGCCCCCCATCGAGATCAGCTGCCGGACGGGGCTCCAGTTGACCGTTCCGCCCCCGGCCACGTAGCGCGAGCCGAGTGCGACGTCGGCTCCGTTCTCGCAGGTCTGGATCAGCGTCGGGAGCATGGCCGGATTGTGCGAGAAGTCGGAGTCCATCTCCAGCACAAAGCTGGCCCCGCTGGCGAGCGCCCGCGGAAAAGCGGCGAGGTATGCGCGCCCGATGCCCTGCTTCCTCCTCCGGTGGAGGACGTCGACCCAGGGCAGCTCGGTGGCGAGCCTGTCCGCGATCGCGCCCGTTCCGTCGGGTGAGTTGTCGTCGACGACGAGCACCCCGTCGCGATCGAGATCGAGAGTCTCGCCGAGCCTGCGGATCATCGGCTCGAGGTTCTCGCACTCGTTGTAGGTCGGAAGGCAGACGATCGCTCGCACCGCAGAACCATAGGTCGCCGCGCGCCTCCCCGTGCCGGCGCAGCCACCCCGCGTCCGTGGCGCGGCTGCTCTTCAAAGAGGGGCTCGTGGGAGAACCATGGGTTCCCCTACGCTTACCTGGGATGGCCGGGACGCTCCCCCGCAACGACGAGGTCGCCCAGCAGTTCGAGCTGCTCGCCGACTTGCTCGAGCTCGAGGGCAAAGAGTCGTTCCGGGTGCTCGCCTACCGGCGCGCCGCGCAGCGGATGCGGGAGACGGCGGGCTCGGTCGCTCAGCTCGCCCTCGACGGGCGCGCCAAGAATCTCAACGGAATCGGCCAGACGATCCAGGACAAGATCGTCCAGATCGTGGAACGCGGTGAGATCGAGGCGCTGACCAAGCGCCGCGACACGATCCCGGCGGAGGTCGTCCTCTTCATGCGGCTGCCCGGGTTGGGGCCGAAGACGGCCGCGCGGATCTGGCAGGAGCTCGGCGTCGAGACCCTCGCCGAGCTGAAGACGGCCGCTGAGGCCCAGCGCCTGCGCACGCTCGCGGGGCTCGGGGCGAAGACGGAGGAGCGCGTCCTCAAGGCTCTCGCCGCCGAGGCCGCCGACGAGGGCCCGCGCCGCTCCCTGCTCGGGCTCGGACTCCCGGCCGTACAGGCGGTGGTTGCGGCTCTGCGCGAGCTGCCGGGCGTCGATCTCGTGTCCGAGGCGGGCAGCGTGCGCCGCCGTAAGGAGACCTTCCGCGACCTCGACATCATCGCCACCGCGGCTGACCCGGCCGCGCTCACCGATGCCTTCACGCGCTCACCCTGGGTGGTCGAGGTGGAGGCGAAGGGCGAGACCAAGGCGACGGTACTCGGCGGCAGCGGCTTTCGCTTCGACCTCCGAGTCGTTCCGCCCGAGTCGTACGGGAACCTGCTCCAGCACTTCACCGGCTCGAAGGATCACAACGTCGCCCTCCGCGAGGAGGCCGTGCGGCGCGGCTTCTCGGTCTCGGAGTACGGCGTCGAGAGCGTCGAGACGGGCGAGGTCTTTCGCACGCGGAGCGAGGAGGAGCTCTACGCCCATCTCGGGTACGCGTACATCCCTCCCGAGCTGCGCGAGAACGCGGGCGAGCTCGTGGCGGCCCGCCGCGGTGAGCTTCCGCGGCTCATCGAGCTCGAAGACCTGCGCGGCGACCTCCACGCGCACTCGACCTGGTCCGACGGCAAGGACACGCTCGAGGCGATGGCGCTCGCCGCTCAGGCACGCGGCTACGAGTACTTCGCCATCTGCGATCACTCGCACCGCCTGCGGGACGGGCGCCTAGAGGGTCAGTGGCGCGAGGTCGAGGAGCTGAACGAGCGCCTGGCTCCCCTGCGCATCCTGCGCGGGATCGAGGTCAGCATTCGCGCCGACGGCTCGCTCGACACCGCCGACGAGACGCTCTCCGAATGTGAGTGGGTGATGGCCTCGCTTCACGCGGCGTTCGACCGCAGCCCGACCGAGCGGGTCATCGCAGCGATGGAGAACCCGCACGTCGACTGCATCGGCCATCTGACGACGCGGAAGATCAACCGCCGGGCGGCGGCCGACATGGACGTCGAGCGGGTGATCGAGCACGCGGTGGCGACCGGCACCTTCCTCGAGCTGAACGCCCAGCCCGACCGGCTCGACCTCCGCGACGCCCACGCGCGCGCTGCCGGCGCCGCGGGTGTGCTCATCCCCGTCTCGACCGACAGCCACGAGGTGCGCGCCCTCGCCTGGGCCGAGATCGGGATCGGCCAGGCCCGCCGGGCGTGGTTGACGAAGGAGCAGGTGCTGAACACGCGCTCCTGGCACGAGATCGAAGCGCTTCTCGGCCGATGACGTTCCGGGAAGACGGTGCAGCGGCGCTCGAGTGGGCTGCGCGCTACCTCGAGGGCGTGGGTGAGCTTCCGGTTCTCGCCCGTGTCGAGCCCGGCGAGCTGCGCGCGCGGCTTCCCGCTTCCCCGCCCGAGGGCCCGCAGCCCTTCGCCGACGTACTCCGTGACCTCGACGACGTGCTGCTGCCCGGACTGACGCACTGGCAGAGCCCGCGCTTCTTCGCCTACTTCGCGACCACGGCCTCCGAGCCGGCGATCCTCGCCGAGCTGCTGGCCGCGACGCTCAATCAGGTCGGCTTCATCTGGCGCACGTCGCCCGCGCTCACCGAGCTCGAGCTCGTAACCCTCGACTGGCTCGCCCAGCTGCTCGACCTTCCGCGTGGATGGCACGGGCACATCGAGGACACCGCGTCGACCTCGACCCTCGCGGCTCTGGCCGCGGCGCGGCATGCCCGCCCCGGCGCGAGGGTCGTCGTCTGCTCGGAGCACGCCCACGCCTCGGTCGAGAAGGCCGCGCGTCTCCTGGAGCTCGTGTTGCGCAAGACTCCCGTCGACGAGGCTTTCCGGCTTCGCCCGGAGGCGCTCGAGCTCGACGGCGCCTGCGCGGTCGTCGCCACCGTCGGAACGACCTCGACGAGCTCCGTCGACCCTGTGGCTCCCATCGCCGAGGCCTGCGAGCGCGCGGGCGTCTGGCTGCACGTCGACGCGGCCTACGCGGGCTCGGCGATGGTCTGTCCCGAGTTCCGTTGGGCCTTCGCCGGCGTCGAGCGCGCTGACTCGCTCGTCGTCAACCCGCACAAGTGGCTCGGCGTGCCCACGGACTGCTCCGCGCTCTGGACGAGCCGCCCCGAGGCCCTTCGCGACGCGTTCACGCTCGTGCCCGAGTATCTCCGGACGAACGACGAGGAGGCGGTGAACCTCAGCGAGTACGGGCCGGCGCTCGGCCGCCGCTTCCGCGCGCTCAAGCTCTGGGCGGTGCTCCGTTGCTACGGGCGGGAAGGCCTCCAGGCCGAGATCCGGGAGGCGGTGAGGCTGGCCGGGCTGTTCGAGGGCTGGGTGCGCGGCGAGCCAGGGTGGGAGCTCTGCGCGCCACGCCCGTTCTCACTGGTCTGCTTCAGAGGCGCAGGCTCCGACGCCGAGAACGAGGCGCTCCTCGAGCGTGTCAACCGGGGCGGCGAGCTCTTCCTCTCGCACACGAAGCTCGATGGGCGCTACGTCCTTCGGCTGGCTGTCGGAAACAACGCGCGCGAGGAGGACGTCGAGCGCGCCTGGGCGGTCCTGCGCCGGGAGGCGGCATCGTGAACGTGGACGGGAGGGTGCTGGCGGCCCTGAGGGAGCAAGCCGGCTGATGGAGGCGCGCTCGTGCGCAGGCTCGGCGGCGAGCCGGGCGAGATCTTCGCGAGTCTGAAGCGTCTCGAGGAGGCCGGCTGCCTCGTCGCGCTCGGCTCGAGCTACCGGCTCACGCGCCGCGGTAGGCAGGAGCTCGGGCTCCTCCGCCTGCTCGCCCGCGCGGTTGCCCGCCCGCTGACCGTCACAGCGTTCGCAGCAGCTCGAGCAGCTCGCCCGGGCCGGCGACCACGAGGTCGGCCGCTTCCCGTAGTCCGGCCGGCGCCTCGGCAGAAGCGACCGCGACCCTGACGCCGAGCTCGAGGCCGTCGAGCGCGCGAAAGGCGTCGAGGTCTGTCGCGTCGTCTCCGGCGTAGAGCGCCCGCTCGAGTCCCCGCTCGCCGAGCAGGCGAACGACGGCGGTTCCCTTGTGGGCGCCGACAGGCGGGCGCAGCTCGAGCACCTTCCGGCCCCACCGCGGCACGAGTTGCTCGGCACGAGCGCGCTCGGCCACGCGCTCCAGCACGGCGATCGCCGCCTCCTCGTCCGGGGCGGTTCGCCAGTGGTAGGAGAGGGTGAGGCGCTTGCGCTCGGCCGGCCACTCCGTCGTCGCCTCGGCGAACGCGCGCAGGCGATCGACCCACCGCTCCGCCTCGGGCTCGAGCTCGAGGCCGTGCTCACCCACGTAGACGAGGCCGGGCACGCCGACGACCCGGTCGAGATCCTCGCCCGTCCGCCCGCTCACGCAGGCGAGCAGGGCGTAACGGCCGGCGAGGCGCACGAGCTCCCGGCGCGTCTCGTCCGGCACCCGGGCGTCCTCGGGCCGGGGCACGATGGGCGCGAGCGTCCCGTCGACGTCGAGCAGGAGGGCGGCGCGCTCGGGCGAGCGGGCTAGCTCCGCCAGGGGGTCGTGCCCTACCACGGCTCTACACTATGGAGGTGCCGCGGCTTCTGGCGATCGGCCTCGTCGCGGGCTTCTTCAGCGCGCTCTTCGGAGTCGGCGGCGGGATCCTGGTCGTGCCCCTCCTCGTGCTGGTCGCCGGCTTCGGCGAGCGGGTCGCGATGGGAACCTCGCTCGGCGCGATCGGCGTGACGGCGCTCGCCGGTGTCGCCGGCTACTCGCTCCTCGGCCGCATCCACCCGCTCGAGGCGATGCTGGTGGGCCTGCCGGCTGCCGCGGGTGCGGTGGGCGGGGCGGCGTTGCAGCAGCAGCTCCGCCGCCGGACGCTGACGCTCCTCTTCTCCGGGCTCCTGGTCGCCGTCGCCCTGACGCTCCTCTTCGCGTGACCGCGATCGCGCTCGCGATCGCGCTCGGCCTCGTCGCCGGCGTACTCGCGGGCCTCTTCGGCGTCGGCGGCGGGATCCTGTTCGTGCCGACGCTCGTGGCGCTCGGGCTCTCCCAGCTCGACGCCGAGGCGACCTCGCTGCTCGCGATCCTTCCGACCGTGGCCGCGGGGGCCTGGCGGCAGACGCACTACGGAAACGTTCGCTGGCGGGTCGCGCTCGCTCTCGGACTGGCCTCGATCCCCGGGGTTGCCGTCGGGATCTGGGTCGCCGAGACGATCTCCGAAGGTCTCCTGCGCCGGCTGTTCGCGCTCGTGATGCTTGCCGTGGCGGCCCAGCTGGCCTGGCGCGCCTTCCGAACTGAAAACACTTCGGTTACGCAATCCTAACTATCTCTGCGAGAAGTAAATCGTCTAGAGAAAGAGGACGTTTTCCGGTAGGAAAGGGGTCACACATGAAGGGATCGTATAAGGCTCTCATACTCGCCGTCGGCGTTGTGGGTGTAATTCTCGCAGCAACGCTCGCAGGCTTTCTCTCTCCGAACGCACTGGCACAGCAGCAGCCTCCGCGGAATACGGATGCTCCGTCGATCGACGGGACAGCGCGCGAGGGTCAGACGCTGACGGCTCGCAACGGCACCTGGACCGGAAACCCGACTGGCTACACCTACCAGTGGCTCCGGTGCAACGCCGGCGGGCAGAGCTGCAGCCCGATCTCCGGAGAGACGAACAGACGCTACGCGGTGAGGGCTAACGACGTCGACCGGACGCTGAGCGTCCTCGTTACGGCGCGGAACGCGGCCGGTGCCAGTGGACCGACCAACTCGGCGCCGACCTCCGTCGTCGCGGGCACCGACGCCCCGAGGAACA
>Ga0136615_10000794_pt1 | contig 14740 bp, 15 predicted proteins | sample AntDrymUQ2882206_2_FD_106647 | JGI IMG/M metagenome (GOLD analysis project Ga0136615, IMG submission 106647) | Polar desert sand microbial communities from Dry Valleys, Antarctica - metaG UQ288 (22.06) | ecosystem: Environmental > Terrestrial > Soil > Desert | place: Antarctica: Dry Valley...
CTCTCCAGGACTTTGCGTTTCTCTTCGCTCTTCATCGTCTCCTCCAGTGTAATCCCTGAAAGATCTGATCGATGAAAGCGAAAATAGTTCACTCATTATGCAAGGCTCAATAAGTCGTAGCGAGAGAGGGCAGCACCGCAAGTATGCCTTCCTCTTTTCAGATCTGCGTAACCCGCTATCTCCGGGGAATTGAACACTGCGCTATGGATGTTACGACACTCCGCTCTCTGCTGGGCCAAGCCGCGAATCGCCGATCACGCCTCGCCTGAGGTCGATCGGATCTCATCGATCAGCTTCAAGGAAATTGGATCACCGGGTTGCGATGTTCCCAGCAACCACGCCATGATGTCTTGGTCGGCTTGGTCGAGTAGCTCGGCGAAGCGAAGTTGATCGGTTTCGGCAAGCTGGTGGTAGCGGCGATCGAGAAATCGCTGGAGAATAATATCCAGTTCCCGCATCCCGCGCCGGCAACGCCATTGGAGCCGGTTGATCGAAGTCACGGACTTAACGGAGTCTCACAGCGCTCGCGTTAGCAGCAATTTCTTGATCTCCCCGATCGCCTTCGCCGGGTTGAGGCCCTTGGGGCAGGCCTTGGTGCAGTTCATGATCGTATGGCAGCGGTACAGCCGATACGGATCTTCGAGCGCATCGAGGCGCTCGCCCGTGTTTTCGTCGCGGCTGTCGACGATCCAGCGGTAGGCCTGAAGCAGAATAGCGGGCCCGAGATAACGATCACCGCTCCACCAATAACTCGGACAACTCGTCGAGCAACAGGCGCAGAGAATACATTCATACAGCCCGTCAAGTTGGGCGCGGTCTTCCTTGGTTTGCAAGCGCTCGCGGGTGGGCGGCGGTGTGTCCGCCTGTAACCAGGGTTTGATCGAGGCGTACTGGGCATAAAAATGCGTCATATCGGGCACCAGATCCTTGATCACCGGCAGGTGCGGCAGGGGATAGACGGAAACGTCTATCTCGGCGTCATCGATGGCCTTGGTGCATGCTAAGGTGTTTGATCCATCGATATTCATCGCGCACGAGCCACACACGCCCTCGCGGCAGGAGCGCCGGAAGGTCAGCGTGGCATCGAGCTCATTCTTGATGTAGATAAGAGCATCCAGCACCATCGGGCCGCAGCGGGTCAGATCGATATCGAAACTATCCAATTGCGGCGGCTTACTGGCATCTGGATCATAGCGGTACACCTTAAAACGTTTGACCCGCCGCGCGCCGGTCGGCGCGGTTAAATGTTTTCCCGCCTCGATATTCTCAAGGATTGGCAATTTCATGGCACGCATCGCTGTCCCTCGCCGATCAGGTTGTTGATATCGTCAGTACACGCGCGCTTTTGGCTGAACGACCTCGACTTCATCCGTGAGGGTACGCAGGTGCACCGGCCGGTAGTCGAAGCGCGCCTCGCCGCCATCATCGAGCCAGGTCAACGTGTGCTTGAGCCAGTTTTCATCGTCGCGTCGAGGATAATCCTCGCGCGCATGCGCGCCGCGGCTCTCGGTGCGGTTATGAGCTGCGCCGATACTCACCATCGCCTGTCCCAGCAAATTATCAAGCTCCAAGGTTTCCACCAGATCGGTGTTCCAGATGAGGGACCGATCCGATACCCGCACTTCGGAAAAGGACTCTCGGATGGATTTGAATTTGTGAATTCCCTCGCCGAGCAGTTCCGCGCTCCTAAAAACCGCCGCGTGGTTCTGCATCACGCGTTGCATGTCCAGCCTGATCTTCGCGGTCGGGTGCGATCCTTGCGCGTGACGCAGTCGATCGAAGCGGGTCAGTACGGCTTCGGTGATTCCCTCGGGCAGCGGCTTGTGAGCCTGCCCGGGTTGAATATGGGCCGCGCAGTAGTTGGCCGCCGCGCGTCCGAACACGATGAGATCGAGCAGCGAATTGGACCCCAGCCGATTCGCGCCGTGGACGGAGACGCAAGCGCACTCGCCGATGGCCATGAGACCCGGCACGACCGCATCCGGATCGCCGTCCCTGAGCGTCACGACCTGGCCGTGATAGTTGGTCGGGATCCCGCCCATGTTGTAGTGCGCAGTGGGGATGACCGGTATCGGTTGCTTAGTGACATCCACCCCCGCGAAGATCCGCGCCGACTCCGCAATGCCGGGCAAACGCTCGTGGATGACTTCCGCTCCCAAGTGCTCCAGGTGCAAGAAGATATGATCCCGTTCCGGCCCCACCCCGCGCCCTTCCCGGATCTCGATGGTCATGGAACGGCTGACGATGTCTCGCGAGGCCAGATCCTTGGCGTTCGGCGCATAACGCTCCATGAACCGTTCGCCTTTTGAATTGGTGAGATAGCCGCCTTCGCCGCGCGAGCCTTCGGTGATCAAACAACCGGATCCGTAGATCCCGGTCGGATGAAACTGGATAAATTCCATGTCCTGGAGCGGTAATCCCGCGCGCAGCACCATGGCGTTGCCGTCACCGGTGCAGGTATGGGCGGAGGTGCACGAGAAGTAGGCGCGTCCGTAACCCCCGGTGGCGAGCACCGCGGTGTGGGCATGAAAGCGGTGCAGCGTGCCGTCATCGAGATTCCAGGCCAGGACCCCGCGGCAGACTCCCTCGTCGTCCATGAGGAGGTCCAAAGCAAAATACTCGACGAAGAACTCCGCGTTGTGCTTCAGCGCTTGCTGATACAAAGTATGCAGGATGGCGTGCCCGGTGCGATCGGCCGCGGCACAGGTACGCTGGGCAACCCCTTCGCCGTAATGCGTGGTCATCCCCCCGAAGGGACGCTGGTAGATTTTGCCGTCTTCGGTGCGGGAGAACGGAACGCCATAGTGCTCGAGCTCGATAACCGCCGGTACGGCCTCGCGGCACATGTATTCGATCGCATCCTGATCCCCTAACCAGTCAGAGCCCTTGATCGTGTCGTACATATGCCAACGCCAGTCGTCGGGCCCCATATTGCCGAGCGCGGCGCTCATGCCGCCTTGCGCCGCGACGGTATGGCTACGGGTCGGAAACACCTTGGTGATACACGCGGTCGTCAACCCCTTTAGCGCCATGCCGAAGGTGGCCCGCAAGCCGGCGCCGCCGGCGCCGACCACGACGATATCGTACTGGTGTTCGACAATGGGATAGGCTGGCGCCAAGTTACGTCCCCCCCACCGCGATGCGTAGAATCGCAATGCTGGCCACGAGAACGAGCGCCGAGATTATGAACTGGATCCCCACCAAGACGGCGACTTTCAGTCCCTCATTGTGCACATAGTCTTCAATGACCACCTGTACGCCGAGGAGGGCGTGGTAGAACAGAGACACGACGAGCAGGATGAGAAACGCGGCCACGATCGGGGATCGGATCCAGGTGACGACGGCGTCGTAATCCGCGCCGATCATGGTGATGATTGAGGCTGCAAACCAGAGCGATAAGGGGATTAGAGCGACGGCGGTGATTCGCTGCCACCACCAGTGGCTAACCCCGGTCTTCGCGGATCCCAAACCACGGGCTCGCCCGAGCGGGGTCTTCAAGCTCACGCGGGACCTCCAGAGAAAAGGATTCCGATGAACCAGGTGATGACCGTCAGCACGACCGTAAGAATGATCACGATATGTCCCGAGGTGTCCACGGTTTTCAGCTCAAAGCCATAGCCCGCATCCCAGAACAGATGACGTACGCCGTTACAGAGGTGGAAATACAAGGCGAACGAGCAAAAAAACAGGCCCAACAATCCGTACCAGGTACCCAGCAGCGCTTGTGCTTCGAGATAGGCGGTCTCGCCGCTCGCGATCGCAACCAGCCAATAAACGAGCAGCACCGACCCTAGCGTGAGGAACACACCGGTCAGGCGATGCGTGATCGACAAGATTGCGGCGAACGGAAGCCGGTAAATCTGTAGGTGCGGCGAGAGGGGACGGTGCGCCATGCGTTGATTGCTTTATGGAGCCGCTAGGACGTTTATCGTTCGCGATGGGTGATCGTCGCACGAGGGTTGCGAATGAGAGCGATAAGCTCTAAAAATCAATACAGCGCCCGCGCCGCTCCCAATCGCCGTAACGTGTCGGTTCCGGTCCCCCGGGCCCACCGATCTCCTTGGGTCTCCCGTTTTCCTGTTTCACGGGTGCTAAGGGTTGCGGGTTTTTAATGTCCATGCGCCTACGCTTATCTTGCTTTCTCATCGATCGCCCCCACCGCGGCACACTTGCTGCGACGCTATCTTACTTATTGGATCCGACTAATGATATTTTTGAAACGCGATACATTGCAAGCCTTGGCGCTTCGTGCGCGTATTATCCGATGATTTCCGCCACACGGCCCGCGAGTTTTACCGCGCCCATCCACCTCCGCGCCGGCGCTTCCCGGCGTCTCGCCTTGGGCATCCTGCTCGCGCACGGCGGGGCGGCGGCGATCGCGATGACGGTAGCCCTGCCGGGCTGGTTCAAGCTAGCCCTAGGCGGCGCGCTCTTGATGAGCTTCTGGTGGTCGCGGTATTGGCATATCCTGCACCGCGGTGATGCGATTACCGAGGCTGTGTTGTACACCGACGGCTCATGGCTGGTCACCACGGCCGAGCGAGGCACGATCCCGGCGGTGCTGGCGTCCGATAGCTTCGCGCAGCCGTGGCTGACAGCGTTGCTGTTCACCTTTGAGGACGGTAGGCGGCGAACGCTGTTGCTGCTCCCGGACAATACCGAGGCCGATGCGTTTCGCCGCCTGCGCGTGCGGCTAAAATTCTGGTCGCTTCGTCCCTCGTAGTTGCATTGCATGCGTAGGTCCTGGCGACCCGTACTCACCCGCACTTCGACTCCCCGCAGTTGAGGCACGTCAAGCAGTCGTCCATCTGCACCATGGCCTTGGTGTGGCATTTCGCGCACAGCTCGGCGTCGCCGGGAAATTCATCCGCAGCGGATGGTCCACTCAGTTGTTGTGAGCGCTGATACTCGGCGCGCTTCTCGTCGATGAGTTTTTTCTGATGCGCATCGGGCTTGTTGTCCTTGAGCAAGCCGATCATCCGCAAGTGGCTTTCGAGCACGTCCCCGATCTCGGCGACTAGCGAGGGCATGAAGCGCCCGCCTTTCTTGAAATAACCCCCTTTCGGATCGAACACCGAACGCAGCTCTTCGACCAGGAAAGTAACATCGCCGCCCTTGCGGAAGACGGCGGATACGATGCGGGTGAGCGCGACGATCCACTGGAAATGATCCATGTTCTTGGAGTTGATGAAAAGCTCGAAAGGCCGCCTCAGCTCGTGCGCCGTGCCTTCGTTTAGCACGATGTCGTTGATGGTCACATAGAGCGCGTGCTCGGAAAGCGGGGTTTTGATCTTGTAGGTCGAGCCCAGCAGCATCTCGGGGCGCTCGACCTTCTCATGCATCTGGATCACATTATCCTGCGGCTCTGCCGCGGCCGAGGTTTCGGCAGTGACGACGCTGTATTTGACGATGCGCTGGTCGAATTTCTTAGTCATGGGCTGAAGTCCTCGCTCACTAGAATTTACCATAGTAGCCTTCTTTGAGGGCGTCAAAAAGGTTGGCGGCCGTGTGGATCTCACCGTCGTACTCGATGTCCTCGTTGCCCTTGGCTTCCTCGACGGTGCCGTCCTCCAGAATAAAGCGATAGAGGGTGTTTTCAAGATCCTGATCCTTGACCAAGACCCCCTGGAAGGCTTGCGGATTGAAACGAAAGGTCGTGCAGCCCTTGAGACCCTGCTCGTAGGCATAGAGATAGATGTCTTTGAAATCCTCGAAGGGGAAATCGGTGGGTATGTTCGCGGTCTTCGAGATCGAGGAATCGATCCAGCGCTGCGCCGCCGCCTGGATGTCGACATGCTGGCGCGGGGTGATGGTCTCGGCGGTGACGAAGTAATCCGGTAACGGCGCCGCGGACGGCCCGGCGCTGGGCTTGGCATCGGGGTCTACGAAATGGCGATAGGCGAGGAGCTCAAACGAATACACGTCGATCTTTTCTTTGCTCTTGCGCCGCTCGCGGATGACGTTGCGTGCATAATGGTGTGCGAAACTCGGCTCGATCCCATTGCTGGCGTTATTGGCCAACGAGAGCGAGATGGTGCCGGTCGGTGCGATGGAGCTATGATGGGTGAAGCGCGCCCCCGTCTCGGCGAGCGCGTTAACGAGATCGGGCGCCAGTTCGGCCACGCGCTGCATATAGCGGCTGTAGCGCGCGTGCAAGACTTTGCCCTTGACCACATCGCCAGCCTTGTAACCGTCGCGAGTCATCTCCGGGCGATGCTGCAGCATCGCGGCCGTGACGGTAATCTCTTCTTCCATGATAGGCGCCGGGCCCTTCTCGCGGGCGAGATCCAAGGCCATCTCCCAACCGGCCAAGGCCATCTCGCGGGTGACCTGCTCGGTGAAGGCGATCGAGTCCGGCTCGCCGTACTTCATGCGCAGCATCGTGAGCGTCGAGCCGAGTCCAAGGTACCCCATGCCGTGACGACGTTTGCGCAGGATCTCCTCGCGCTGCGTTTCCAAGGGAAGGCCATTGATTTCGACCACGTTGTCGAGCATGCGCGTGAACACCTGTACGACTTTACGGTATTCCGCCCAATCAAAGCGCGCTTGGCCGGTGAAGGGATCGCACACGAACTTGGTGAGATTGATCGATCCGAGCAGACAGGATCCATAGGGTGGTAGCGGCTGCTCGCCGCACGGATTGGTCGCCCGGATGGTCTCGCAAAACCAGTTATTGTTGAGATCGTTGACCCGATCGATCAAGATGAAACCGGGCTCGGCATAGTCATAGGTCGAGGCCATGATCATATTCCACAGATGCCGGGCGCGAAGGGTCTTGTAGATCTTGCAGGCGACTTGCCCCTCGCTGTTGCTGAGATAGCCTTCCGTCACCGGCCATGCGCGCCAGATCACCTTTTTAGAGTCATTGAGGTCTAAATCCTCGGTTTCCAGCTCCGCTTGCTTGAGCGGAAAGGCGAGTGGCCAGAGGCCGTTGGCCTTGACGGCCTGCATGAAGGCATCGGTGATGAGCAATGAAAGGTTGAATTGCCGCAGCCGCCCGTCCTCGCGCTTGGCGCGAACGAAGTCCTTGACGTCCGGGTGCCCGACATCGAAAGTCGCCATCTGGGCGCCGCGCCGACCCCCGGCGGACGACACCGTAAAGCACATCTTGTCGTAGATATCCATGAACGAGAGCGGACCCGAGGTATACGCGCCGGCGCCCGAGACATAGGCGCCCTTCGGACGCAAGGTGGAGAACTCGTAGCCGATACCGCAGCCGGACTTGAGGGTCATACCGGCTTCGTGGACTTTGCCGAGAATGTCGTCCATCGAATCGCGGATGGCGCCTGATACCGTGCAGTTGATGGTGGAAGTGGCGGGTTTATAAGCGCGGGCGCCCGCGTTCGAGACGATGCGGCCCGCCGGAATGGCACCGTGGCGCAGCGCCCACAGAAACTCGCCGTACCAGCGCTCGCGGATCGAAGGCGTCGCCTCGACCTCCGCGAGCGCCAGCGCGATCCGCTGATAGCTGTCGTCCATCGTCGCATCAATGGCGGTTCCGTCTTTCTTTTTTAAGCGGTATTTCCGGTCCCAGATGTCCAGCGAAGCGGCTTGGTAAGGAACCTCCGCGGCCGCCTCGGAAATTAGCTTGATCGACGCTTTATTCATGCTTCCCCCTTTTGTTGATGGTGTTCGGACTCATCCGGTCGTGAATACACAATATATTGCGTTTTTATAAACTTTACAACCCAATATTATGTGTATTAACCGGACAGGGGCTTAAGCTCCCGAACGCACCCGCTCAACGAGGGACTCCTGTGCCTAACTGCACGCCCCCAACTTCGCCAAGGTTTCCATGGGTCAACATTTCCTCTGCGTGTCTTAGCGTCTGTTCGGAGATGTTGATGCCCCCGAGCATGCGCGCGAGCTCCTGTATCCGCCCTTGACCGTGAAGTTTGGCGACCGCGACGGAGGTGGTTTCTTGACCGCTATGTTTTGTGATCGAGTAGTGGTGGTGCCCGAGGGACGCCATTTGGGGTAGATGCGTCACACACAGGACTTGCCGATGCTGCGCCAATTGCCGCAAATGACGGCCGACGATCTCAGCGACCGCACCGCCGATTCCGGCATCGACTTCGTCGAAAATCAGCGTCGGGACTTCCTTCGCAGTGGCGTCCAGGACTCGGATGGCCAAACTGATTCTGGACAGCTCCCCGCCCGATGCGACCTTCTCCAGCGGGCGCGGGGGCTGGCCGGGGTTAGTGGTGACTTGGAATTCGATGCGATCTTGCCCGTTGGCGGCGGCATCCTCCAAGGCGTCCAGGCGGACAACGAACTCGCCGCGCGGCATGCCGAGTGTGCGCATCGTGGCCGCGATTCTCCGCGCCAGCCGCGGCGCGTACTGCGCTCGAAGCTCCCGCAACCCGGCGGCGGCGCACTGGTAGGCGCTCCGCAGTGTGTCTTGCGCCTCTTTAAGCTCATTCAAGCGCGCCTCGCTTCCTTGGATGACAGCTAAGCGTGCCCTAAGCTCCGCGAGCTGCGCGAGGAGTTGGGCGATGGGGATCCGATGCTTACGCGCCACCTCGGCAAGCGCAGCTATACGCGCTTCGACGTGTTGCAGCCGCCCGGGATTTTGGTCGAGCGTCCCGAGGTAGCGATTGAGCGTCACGCCGGCCTCCTCGATGTGGATCGCCGCCGTGGCGAGCAGATCGACGACCCCCTCCAGACGTTCGTCGAGCGCGGCGGCCGCGCGGATCTCGCGCGCGGATCGGCTGATCAAGTCATGGGCATTGTCATTGTCCTCGCGTAACGCCAGCAAGGCATACCGGCAGCCGGCGACGATCTGTGAGAGATTAGCGAGTGCGTGTGCTCGCGCTCCAGCTCCGGCAGTTCCTGGGCAGTAAAGCTAAGCATCTCGATCTCATGGATCTGATAATCCAAAAGCGCGCTGTCGGCCTCGCGATCGTGGCCTTGCGGCTGCTCAAGGCGCAGCAGCTCACCGCTGATTTGTTTCCACTCTCGGAACGCACGAGCCGTTTCCGAGGACGCGGCCGTGGCGCCGGAAAAGCCGTCGAGTATGGCGAGTTGAATCTCACGACGCAGCAATGACTGGTGCGCGTGCTGCCCGTGAATGTCGATCAGGATCTCCCCGACCTCTTGCAGGGTGCGGGCGGGGACCGCGATACCGTTAATGAAGGCGCGCGTGCGTCCGTCGGCGCTCAATTGGCGCGTGATCGTGCACTCGTGATCACTCGCTTCGAGATCCCGTTTCGCCAGCAGAGCGCGGGCTGGCGCGGGCAGATCGAATACCGCCGTGACCGAAGCCCGCGGGCGCCCGGCCCGGATCAGGCTTGGATCGGCACGCTCGCCTAGAATCAGCCCAATCGCATCGATCACGATCGATTTACCGGCGCCGGTCTCGCCGGTGAACACCGTGAAGCCGGGATCTAACTCCAGGTCTAATTGTTCGATGACCGCGAGATTTTCGATATGCAGGTGCGTTAACACCGGCCGCTCAGAGCTTGTGAAGAAATCGTAGCGAGCACGCACGCCCGCGAGGCGCGAGGCGCGCAGGAACCGCAGTGTATATGGAAATACATGAGGATTCCGAGCACCGCGCAACGATGCGGGCGGGCTGCGCAGTAGATTTATTCACAAGCTCTCAGCCCCACTGCAACTTGGCGCGTAAGGTCGCGAAATGGTCATGTCCCTCGGGGTGGACTAGGCGGATGGCGCGTTTCGCCTTCTCCACGACCACGCGGTCAGCCGGGATGAGTTCGCAGCCGATTTCTCCGTCACAGGTCAAGCGCGCCTGCCCGGCCTCACGGGTGCCTACCACGATTTCAACGCGACTAGTGCCGTTCAGCACGATCGGACGGTTACTTAAGGTATGCGGGCACAACGGCACCAAGGCGAGCGCATCGATCGCTGGGTGCAGTATGGGACCACCGCATGACAAGGCATAGGCGGTGGATCCGGTGGGGGTGGACACGATGATGCCGTCGGAGCGTTGCCGGTGGACGAACTGTTCATTGACGTAAATGTCGAGCGTGATCAAGCGGCCGATGTTCCATTTGTGCACCAACACGTCATTCACGGCATCTTGTGCGTAGAGCGTTTTTCCGGCGCGGATGACGTGGCTTTGGAGGAGCATGCGTTCTTCTTCGACAAACTGCCCATCGAAGATCGCGTCCAGCCGCTCTGGGATCTCCTCGGGAGAGATGTCCGCGAGAAAGCCGAGATGCCCGACATTGATCCCCAACAGCCTAACCTTGTGGTTGGAGATCTGGTGGGCGGCTCGGAGCAGTGTTCCATCGCCGCCGACGGCGATCACGAGATCGATCGGATAACCGACAAACGTCTCGGTCACGGTCAAAAGCGGCGCCTCCAGTAGCTGCGCGCAGCTCTTGTCCAAGAAAACCTCCAGGCGCCGGCGTTTGAGGAAAGACAGGAGAGTATGCAGCGTATCCGGGATGCGCGTGTCGCCGATTTTGGCGATGAGACCGACTCGCTTAAACATCGAGATAGAAGACCGGCGCGCGCATGGATTAACGTTACCATGTCCATCCCGCCGCGCCAACCATGGCACCACCCGCGACGATTTATTCACAGCCTCTCAGTCGAGGGTCCGTTCACATCAACCGATACGTTCGAGAATCACGCCGGCGTCGCGATAATTGTAAGGCAGGCGGCGATGTAATCCATTGTGTTCCAGGATCAAGCTCGGCAAACCGTCCGCCCCGAGCTTCCGCGACATACCAATCTGCTCCCTAAGTAGCGATTGTGTTTCGGCGCTGTTCAGGTCGCTTTGAAATCGCTCTGCGTCGAGCCCCAAACGCGTTGCGAGGTCGAGGAGTGTCTCGTCGTCGGAGGGATTCCGCGCTTCCCGGTAATAGGCTTCTTGGATGGCGAGGATCATGGGCTCCTCGTAGCAGGCCCCTTGCCTCTGCGCGGCAATCACAGCTCGGCACGCAGGGTAAGTCGAGCGGCGTGGCACACAACGGGTCCAGAAATCAAAGTTAAACTCCGTGCCGGGAACCATCTGTTGTATGCGCCGCCAAGTCTCTTGGATAGTCGAGCGCATCGCAGCGGGCATCGGAACCTCGGAATCCGGGGCGAGCCCCCCGAGAACGCGCTGAGCCACGACGCCATCCGGCAGACGCTTAACCACTTCGTTCCACACCGAACGAAATGCCCAACACCAGCTGCACATCGGATCGTGTACGTAGTACAGGCGCATCAATAAATGCTCGTCGATCGCAGTGTCACGGTGGATGCCGGGATCAACAATAGCGCCTATTATACTTTTTATAACAGAGATGTATTCGCTGCTGGAAAGAAGGGACCATGCATCATCGCTTTGCGCCTCTGCTCGCTTTTCTGTTGATGGCCTTAGCTTCGTCGAGCGCCATACGTTAAGGTACGCTTAAGCCGGACGCTGTTACCATAAACCACCATGCGAGTCCTCTTGGTGGAAGACGATCGTTCACTTGGCGAAACCCTGCAGAGCTGGCTCCAGCTCGACGGTTATGCGGTCGATTGGGTGATGCGCGGCGATCTTGCTGACACCGCATTGCGTACGCATAGCTACGACTGCGTGGTGCTCGACCGCGGCCTGCCCAGACTATCGGGCGACAGCCTGCTGGCTACGTTACGCGCGCATGGCAATGCGGTCCCGGTATTGATCGTCACCGCTCGCGATACGCTGGCCGATCGCATCGCCGGTCTCGATCTCGGCGCCGACGACTATCTGGTCAAGCCATTCGATCTCGAAGAGCTGTCGGCGCGCATGCGCGCCGCGATCCGGCGCGGTACGCAGCAGGCGCAGGCGGCTGGCGAGTCGCACGTCGATGGCGTACGGCTCGATCCAGCCGCGAAACGCGTGACCTTGCACGGCGAGCCGATCACGCTGACCGCGCGTGAATTCGCAATACTTCAGCCCTGATGCGCAACTCCGGTCGAATCCTGACACGCAGTCAGATCGAGGAGGCGCTGTATGGCTGGGGCGACGAAGTCGAAAGCAACGCGATCGAAGTCCATATCCACCACTTGCGAAAAAAGCTTGGCGCCGAGCGCATCGTCACGCGGCGCAACCTCGGTTACACCTTGCGCGGCGATCGATGAAAACTGCAGCTTATTCACTGCAGCGGCGGCTGCTGACGGTCGTGCTCGGCGCGAGTTCGCTGCTGTGGCTGTCAAGCGTCGCCGTCATGATCGACGTTGCCTGGGACGAAACCGGCGACCTGTTCGACGATGGGCTGAAGGAAACCGCACATCTGATCGTGGCGACGATTGGTGATCCACGGGCCGCGGCGACGCTTGTCGAAATAGTGCCGGCTGACGCAAAAAGCCGGGTCCGCATGCACTACCAGATCATCGTTGACGGGCGTGTGATACGCCGCACGGCGGGCGCGCCGCAACAGCCTTTCGTTACTGCTGGCAGCGATGACGACGGCTATGCCGACAGCGGGCCCTGGCGAGTTTACGTGTTGCATAATCCAGTTGCCGGCTTCGATATTCAGGTCGCCCAGCAGGACGAATCGCGGCTCGAAATCCTCGAAGATCTGGCGGAGGACCTGCTGTTGCCGGCGCTGGCGCTATTGCTGCTCCTGGCGCTGGTAAGCTGGTTCGCGATCTGGTATTTGCTGCGCCCTTTGCAGCATACCGCGCGTGTGATCGCCAGAAAGTCGCCGAACGATTTAACGCCACTGGCGACGGACAGGGAGCCCTCTGAACTCCTGCCTGTCATCTCCGCGCTCAACAGCCTGCTCGCACGTCTCAACGCGGCGCTAATCGGTGAACGCCGTTTCACTGCCGATGCCGCGCACGAGCTGCGCACGCCGCTCGCCGCGCTGCGCACGCAGGTGCAGTTGATGCAACGCCAGCAATCGGGGGAGGGCGCGTCGCTGCAAAAACTGCGTGACGACATCGACCGTATCACCGCGTTGGTCGCGCAGTCGCTGGTGCTGGCCAGGCTGGATCATGACGAGCCGGGGCAGCGCGTACGCACGCAGGTACGGCTCGCACCTCTGCTTGCGGAAGTGTGCGAAACGGCGCGCGCAGCGGCAGCGGCCAAGGCCATGACGTTAGAATGTCGCTGCCACGCTGAACAAATTGACGGCGATACGGAACTGCTGTGCATCGCCCTGCGCAATCTGATCGACAACGCAATCCGCTATTGTCCGCCGGGAAGCCGCGTACAAGTGACAGCGCACAAGATGCCTTCCACTATGGAACTGGTAGTCAGTGATAACGGCCCCGGCGTGCCGTTCGACGAACGCGCGCGCCTCGCCGATCGTTTCTATCGCGTGCTTGGTAGCGGCGTTCCGGGCAGCGGCCTCGGGCTGTCGATCGTCAAGCGCATCGCCGATCGGCACGAGGCCACTCTCATCTTTGCGGACGGGCTCGACGGCGCCGGTCTGACAGTGCGGCTGAGCTTTCCGCGTGCCTCGTTTTCAGTTTAGGGTTTTGCTTCAGCTTCGTATCGGCAAACCAGCACCAATTTCAGTCTGGCAAGCGCGCTTGATTCCCGTGCGCGGCAATGACAGCAGATTTCCCTCACACTGCGCGCAGTTCGGCAATGACGGCGCGGGCGATGACGGCGGCATCGCGATCTCTTAAGTTTGTCTTAATCTCGCTCTGTTCTAATGACTCATGCCCGATGCGGGCTGGACAAATTCTTTCACTCAGGAGATCACCATGAACGTCAAAAAAACCATCAGCCTGCTTGCTATCGCTGCTGTTACCGGTAGCGTCACGCTGGCGCAGGCCCAGTACACCGGCCCCGCCGCCGCTCCGATCACCGTCAAGGAATTGCTCGCCCAGGGAAAGGACGATCAATACGCGACGTTGCGCGGCAACCTTGTCAAGCGCATCGGCGGCGAAAAGTATTTGTTCTCCGACGGCAGCGGTGAAATTACTGTGGAAATCGACGATGAGGATCTTCCGGCGCAGCAGCCTATCGATGCCAAAACCGAAGTCGAGTTGATCGGCGATTTCGACAAGGACTTGATTGGCTCTCCGGAGTTCGACGTAGATACGGTCACGCTGGTCCAGTAGGTCGTGCGCGGCCAGAGACCTTCGATAAAAGCGATCGCGACATGGCCGCCAGGCCCGGGGTTGGACCGTGCTGCACTCGTCGGCGTTAGCGTGATGGCGGCTGGCATTTCGGCGGGAACGCTCGACCGCAGCCAGCGTGGCGACGACTCATCGGCTGGCCAAAAAGCGCTGCGGATGCTGGTCGTTGACGACGAAGCGCCGATTTGTTTTGCGCTGTCCAGTTATTTCACGGCCCGCGGGTTTGAAGTAGATTGCGCGGACAGCGCCGATAAGGCCGAAGCGCTATTACGGGACGCCCGGTATGCCGTGCTTATTTCCGATCTCAGGCTTGCCGGCAGCAACGAAATGCACGGTTTGGATATTGTCGCCCACGTTCGACGAAGTCAGCCCGAGACGCGCTGCATCGTGCTGACTGCCTACGCGCCGCCGGAAGTTGAAAGCAAGGCGCGTGCGATCGCGGATGTGTTTTTGTACAAGCCGGTACCGCTCGAGAACCTGGCGTCGGTTATTGATCGACTTCTGAAAGAGACGTAATGTTCTTGCGCTTTCCGCATTGAGCTCCCGGAAGCCGGCTCCAGCAAGCGTATCTATGGACTCCACCCGTTTTGCAAGGAGAAGACTGAGCGTTACCCGGCAGGATAAGGATTGCGTGTATCTGTCCGGCCTCGATGTGAGCCATGGATCGGCTCGGGCCATAATGCAATATTCACGCTGGGTTCCATATGGGGTGTCGGCCTGGAAG
>Ga0136615_10000795_pt1 | contig 14733 bp, 10 predicted proteins | sample AntDrymUQ2882206_2_FD_106647 | JGI IMG/M metagenome (GOLD analysis project Ga0136615, IMG submission 106647) | Polar desert sand microbial communities from Dry Valleys, Antarctica - metaG UQ288 (22.06) | ecosystem: Environmental > Terrestrial > Soil > Desert | place: Antarctica: Dry Valley...
CAGTGTGCCGTCCGGGGAAAGCCAGGCGTCGAGAATGCCGGCCGCCTCCAGCGCCGCTTCCAGCCCCGCCCGGGCCTCGGCGTCGGGTCCGGCCGCGCCTTCCATGAAGTCGATCAGCTGCCACAGCGGGGCGCCGGGCTGGTCGATGCGCGCCGCAGGGTCTCGGGTATGCGGGGCAGGCGGGGCACCGTCCTCGCCGGCCTCCAGCCGGCTGATCTCGCCGGTCAGCTCGCCGGCGCGGCCGGTGGCGGTGGACTCGCGCTGGTCCAGCGCGGCCTCGACCCGCCCGAGCGCGGTCGCCGCCGTCCGGCCGGCCGCCTCGACGCCAGCCTGCGCGGGCTGGGGTCCGTCGAGGGTCTCCACCCACAGCTCCAGCGCGGCGAGCAGCGCGGCGGCGTCGATCACCTCGACCTCCCGCAGGGCACCAAAGTGCGCCCGGGTGGCGTCGACGAGCGTTGCGGCGACCGTCGCGAGCTCGGTGTCGGCGTCGGCGCGCCGCTGGGCCAACTCGGCCTGCGCTGCGCCGAGCCGTTCGACCTCGGCCCTGGCGTCCGCGACGGCCCTGCGAGCGCGCTCGTCGTCGGCGACCAGGCCGCGCACGTGCTGTACCGCGCGCTCCTGGCGCACTGTGAGCTCAGCCGCCGCCCGTTGCAGCGCTGCCAGCGCAGCACCGTGCAACGGTGCGTCCGCCTGGTCGTCGAGGGGGTGGTCGACGGTCTCGCGGTGCGGCCCGCTCACCCGGGCCAGCTCGGCGGCCGACACGGCCGCCAGCCGCAATGCAGTGAACCGCGACGCGGCCTGCTCGGCCCGCTCGGCGGCCGCGGAGTGTTTGCGCTCGCCGGTCTCGACCGCCGCCACGGCGTGATTCGCATCGCCCGCGGCCTGCTGGGCGTGGCCAGCCAACCGCTGTGCCAGCTCGGCGGCCGCGCGTAGCCGGACGCCCTCCTGCATCTCTGGGCCGGCGGCGAGCGCCTCACGGCGGGCCTGGAGCCGCCGCTCGTCGGTCTCCAGCACCGCCAGCAACGCCCGGACCTCCGTCAGCGCCTGCTCGGCCTGCTCCTCGGCGGTTTCCGCCGCGGCAACGGCGGCACGGGCCTTCTCATAGCCCTGCTGCGCGGCGCGCGGGAGCGCGGCACGGCGTCGCGCGGCGACGGCGGCGTAGCGGCGGTAATGCCCGAGGAACGAGCTCGCGGACGCGTGCGCTTCGGTCATCTCGGCCAAGGCGTCCCGATCCTCCTCCAGGCTGCGAAACGCCTCGGCGACGTCGGCGACGACGGCCTGGTCCAGCGGCGGCAGCGCCTCGGTGAGCGCGTCGGACAACGCCCGCTCGCTCGGCTTCTTGGACAGCTGCGGCTGCCGAAGCTGCACGAGCAGGTCGACCAGCGCGCCGTAGCGCTGCTCGCCGAACCCGAACAGCGCCTCGTCGACGGCACGGCGGTAGTCACGTGCCCGGTCGTACACCAGCCCGTGCCCGGCCAGCGCGTCGGCGAGGCGGTCCCGCGGCAGCGCGGTGCCGGTGGCATCCACCAGGGCCAGCGCCGCGCCGACGCGTTGATCGGTGACGAAGAACCAGTGCCGGGCAATCCCACGCCCGGCCACGGCCTTGAGCCCGCAGCCGATCGTGCGGAACTCCAACTCGCCGCCCTCGGTTCGCCGGCCGAACTCCAGCCAGGTGTAACCGAGCCGCTCTGGATACGGGTGCTCGCCACCGAGCAGCAGGTTCCACTCCATCCGCTTCTTCGGGTCGGCGTCGGGTTCGACGCGGTGCGGGGAGAGGTCACCGTCGAGCAGGAACGGCAGCAGCAGCGCCAGCACCTTGGACTTGCCGGTGCCGTTGTTGCCCCGCAGCAGCAGCCGCCCGTCGTGGAACCAGAACTCCTCGGCGTCGTAGTAGAAGAGGTCGACCAACCCCCCGCGCAGCGGCTGCCAGCGGGTGCGGCCGGGTTCAGGCAGCCTGCTCGCCGGCTGAGCCGCCGCTGTCGGGGCAAGCTCCGGCCGCGTGGTCATGACCGGCGCTCCTGGACGGTCGGTTCGCCCACCGAATACCGGGCCAGCGCCGGCCTGGCCACGACGTGCTCACCGTCGCGGCGGACCAGGCCCAGCGCGAGCAGCCGGCGCAGCGCCTGCTCGGTCAGCTCCACCGCGGCACCCGTGGCGGTGGCGTCGCGGCGCCAGTAGGAGCGGTGGGCGCTGGCCATCAACGCGACGTGGCTGCGCAGTTCCTCGATGGTGGGTGGCCGGTCGACGCGGGCCGCAAGGTACTCGGCGACCAGCAGCGTGGCGTGGCCCTCGGTGCCGGTCTCGGGCATCCGGATGTCGGTGAGGTCGTCGAGCGGGTCGATCATCGCGATGCCCTCCGCACGTACCTCGGCGACCAGCCCGGTGAGCTCGGTGATCCGACTGGTGATCGCGTGGCGCTGGTTGGTGAGGTAGCCGCGCTCGGCGTCGTCCAGGTCGTCGTAGTAGAGCACCGGGTCCTCGAGCAGCCGCCGGGTGAGGCGGTGGCGGGTCTGTTGGTTGCGCAGGTCGTCGGTGGTGGCCGGGAGCTCCGCGGTGAGCGCTGTGAGCCGTTGCTCGAAACCTGTTTCATCCACTGTGGATGGTCCGCGGGGTGCTGCGACGAGCGCGGCGAGCACCCTACGGTCGACGTCGTAGAGGGCGTCGCCGGAGTCGGCGACGAACGCCTCCTCGTCGCCGGCGACCCGGGAGAACACGCCGAGGTCGAGCAACAGGCGGACCACGGCCACCAGGTCGCCGCGCTCCTCGCGGCGGTCCAGGGTGAACGTGACGCCAGCGGCGGCCAGGTCGGGATCGGCGGCACCCAGCACGATCTGCTCCGCCAGCCGTCCGAGGGTGACCTGCGCGTCCGCCCGCTCCAGCACGGCCAGCGCCAGGCAGGCCAGCACGTAGCGCCGGCGGGTGAACGCCACCTTGCTGCGGGGGTCCCGCGCCGGATGCGTGGAGTCACCCGTGCTGGCGACGGTCTTGACCAGCCGTGCGACCTCGCTGTCCACGAGCAGCCGCCAACCGGTATTGCGGTCGAACCATTCCCGCAGTGCGACCGCATGCCGGCGGACCAGGACGAAATGCTCGCTGTCAGCGCCGCGGGCCCTCAGCACCGGGCGGCGCAGCAACGCCCGCGCGGCGCGCGCCAGCTCGGTCGAGCGGGTCACGGCGATGGCGTCGGAGAGCCCGGTCATGCGCTGCGCTCCACCCGCAGATCGGCTGTGAGATCGACGATCTCGATGAGGTAGTCGGGGCCGCGGAACACGCCGTCGGCGGTGGCGACCTCTGCGACGCGATGATCGCCTGGCGCCGTGAGCCGGACGGCCATCGTCCCGTCGCTGGTGGTGGTCTGGATGTCGCGGCGCCCGGGGGTGAGCGCCGTGAGCGCGTCGCCGAGCAGGCCCAGGAACAGCCGGAACACGTCGCAGTCCAGCGGGCCGAGGTCGGACAGCCGCACCTGGCGATCGGTGGCCAGCGCCGCGCGGGCTGTGGCCGTCTCAGCGGCCTGACGGGCGGCGAGCTCGGCCAGGTGGTGGCGCTGCGCGGAGCGGTCCAGGACCCGGTTGGGCTTGCCGCGCCGCTCGTAGCTGCCGGTCTTGCGCAGCCGTGGGCTGATCTCCACCGGCGGGGCGGTGGCCCACGGGGTGCTCGGCGGGATCGGGTCGTCAGCGCGAGCGGCGAGCGTGCCGGCGTCAACGGCGAGGTGCCGAGCCGGGGACAGCCCGAACGCGCAACGCCAGAGCCGGTGCAACGCGGCGTCGTCGGGGGCTTGCGCGAACCAGACAGCGAGGGTGCGGAAGTCCGCGGAACGGTCGGATCGTCCGGCGCGCCGCTCGTTGAGTGCCGCGACAACGTGCAGCAGCTGTGGGATTGCCGCGCGGGCCTGGGCGCGCAACAGCTTGGCCTGGCTGGGGCGTTGCGGTGCGCTGACGAACCAGGAGCGGAACCCGCGCCACCGCTCCAGCCACAGCTCCCGGCGGCGGACGAACTCGACCCGCTGGTGGTCGTCGTCGCTGCCGTCCGCGGGGCCGTCGACCGTGCCTGGCGCGGCGTCTTGCGCCTCCCGCCACGCCGCGGCGTCCAGCAGCGGCTCGACGCCACGCTCCTCGATACGCGCCACCAGCGCGGCGATCTCCGACCCGGTGGCGACAAGGTCGGTGATGAACCGCTGCAGGTAGTCGATGAGCCGGTCTTTGTAGGCCCGGAACACCTCCAGGTCGGCGTCATGCAGGTCGAGCGTGCGCTGCAGCGAGCCCATGAACGCGCGAGCGTTGCCGGCCAGGTCGGTGAACCGGTCGACCAGGTAACGCAGCGCGAGATAGACCTTCGCCGCATCAAGCTCTGGCTCGGCTGCCAGTTCGTGCAACGCCCTGAGCTGAGTGGCGATGTCGGCAAGCGCCACTGACTGCAGGGAGCCACGGCGACCCAACGCCTCGTCGTAGACCGCAAGCGCTTCCTCGACCGCCTCGCCGGCATGGGTGAGCTGGTAGAGGAACCGGGCGCGGTGAAAATCCTCCACGGTGGTGACCCGGCTGGTGTCCGGGTCGGCCCGGAGATTGCCCCACTTCTCGAGCCTCTGCAGCGCCTCACTGACCACCGTGAGCTCGGCGGTGGGTCCGAGCGTGTCGCGGACGTCCTCGGGGCGAAGGTGCACGGTGAAACGACGCTTGGCCGCCACGAACGCGAGCATGACAGCGCGGTAAAGCTCGTAGTTCGGCGCCGTGAGATAAGTGAACACGGCGAGGTCCTGCGACAAGCTCGCTCCCTCCTCTGGTGCGGTGCGGAGTCGAGCGTAGGCCGTAGCCCGGACCATCCCGACGCGCCGCGCGGCCACCATGAGCCGCCTCTCAGCGAATCGCTGCTGGCGCGGATCCGCGACGGACGCCGACCGCCCCGTACAGTGGATGAATGCACGCCGACCGGGATGATCTGCATCGCCTCGTGGAGGAGTTGCCCGAGGACGAGGTCAGGGCCGCCCTGCAAGATGTGCGTCGTCGCCGAGACGAGGTCCGACGGACGCGCAAGTGGCCACCGACATGGTTCGGTGCAGCCCGAGGTCGACGAACCGACACCGCAGCGGGCAGCGAGGAACTCCTCGCGGACGGGTTCGGCCGGCAGACGTGATCGTCTGCGATACCGGGCCGTTGGTAGCGGCGGCAATCTCCAACGACGACGACCACCATGCTTGTGTCGAGTTGTTCACCGCGCTGCATCTGGTGGAAGGCAAATCCTGATTCCTGCACCGGTGGTGGCAGAGGTCGGCTACCTGCTCGCCCGTGAAGCGGGGCCGACCGTCGAGGCCGCATTTCTCCGTTCGCTTGCCGACGGCGATTTCGTCACGGTTGCTCCGACCGCCGCCGACTACGCTCGGATGGCCGACCTGGTCCTTCAGTATGGCGATCTACCGCTTGGTACCACGGACGACGCAGTGGTCGCCGTTGCAGAACGACTAGGCCTGCCGGAGATTGCCACATTGGACCGCAGGCATTTCACCGTCGTTCGACCCCTGCACACGCCGGCCCTCACGCTCCTCCCGTAAGGCGGGCAACTCCACGTTTCGAGGTGACCGGGAATCGTCGGCTACACCGCCAGGAACGGCCCTTTGACTCTCATGCTGCTGATCCTGAGCCGCCGTCGAGGAACGCAAGCAACTTGCGCTGCGCGTGAGCAGGCTGGGTCCGGCGCCCGTGCTGGTGAGACCGCGCCGACGCGCGGCGGCATTTCGATCCTCGCCGACCAGATGAACCTCGGACAGTAGTGCCGCCTGGTCCGCGGTAGGGCTGTCAGGAACACAGCGGCCGCGCTTGAGATTGTCGCCCGCACAGACCGGACTCCGACGGCGACAGACCATCCGGCTGTTCGCCGCCGCCCATCGGGAGGAAACGCGGCTATGGCGAATGCATCTGGGGTGTACAAGCGGTGTGGATGCCTCAACCCCGAGACGAAGCACCGGCTGGGTGGGCGGTGCCCATTGTCGGGCCAGCGCGGTCACGGGAGCTGGTATTTCTCGGTCGAGCTGCCCGCTCGGCGGGGCCGACGATGTCGGCTGCGACATGGCGGGTTCCGCTCTCGGGCAGAGCGAAACGGGCGCGGGCCTACTGGCTGGCCGGCGATGTCGATCCTGATCCGAGCTTGGTTACGGTCGGGCAGTGGTTGAACGTGTGGCTGGAGACCCGGTACGAGCTGCGCCCGAGCACTCGACGGCTCTCCACCCAAGACATCCGCCACTACCTGCGCCCTGGGCTCGGGAACGTCCTGCTGAAGGACCTGACCGTCGGCAAGGTGCAGGCCATGTTCACCAAGCTGCTGCGCAGCAGCGGCGCCGGCAGTAAACCGCTCTCGCCGGCGACGTTGCAACGTATCCGTGGCGTGCTGCGCGCCGCGCTCAACGGCGCGATCCGGCGGGGGCTGCTCACGCGGAACCTCGCGAGATGGGCCGAACTGCCGTCGGCTCGTCGACCTCGAGCGGTGATCTGGACCGACGCTCGGGTGGCGGTGTGGAGGGCCACCGGTCAGCGGCCGGCGGTGGGGGTCTGGACCGTCGATCAGACGGCCCGATTCCTGGCTCATGTCCGCGGTGGCAGCCTGCATCCGTTGTTTCACCTGGTGGCCTTGTTGGGGCTGCGGCGCGGCGAGGTCATGGGCTGCGGTGGTGCGACGTCGACGTGAAGGCTAGAACGCTGACGGTCTCGGACCAGGTCCAGGAGATCGACGGGCGCGGCGTCGTGTGCCCGCCGAAGAGCGAGGCCAGTGTGCGGACCGTCGCGCTGGATCGAGGCACGGTCACGACGCTTCGCCACCTGCGCACCGAATCTCGCTCGGCGGCGAGCAGTGGGCCGAGCGGGCGAAGATCACGCTGGCTGCCGTGGAGGATCAGCTCGACTTGATCGCCCAGGCCGAAGCGGCGTGGCAGATGACGCCGGCGAGTCGGCGCCAAGGGCGCCCACCTGCCGCGGTGCTGGCGATGCTGGACAGGCGGCTTGCGCTCGAGCAACTGCGGGCGACCCTGAGCTCACAGCTTGCCGCGTGGCAGTCGTCCCACGAGGTACGCAACCGCCTCGAGCTCACCGAGCGCCAGCTCGTTGAGGTCGAGCGTGCACTGCAGTCGAATCGGAGCAACGCCGCGCCGGCGCCGGAGGTACAGCTCAACCTCGACCGTCTGACCGAGCAGCGGGACATTCTCCTGCGCCAGCGCGACGCACAGCGCCAAGAGCTCAGCGGGTGGGAGCTGGGTGTCGCGAAGACGGTTGCGACGCCGCTGCCCGACGTCCGTGACGCGGCCAGCGATGTCGTTGCGCCCGTGCTGGCGCTCGCGGAGTCGTCCGAGCCGCCCGGCCCGTCGCCCCAGTCGGACGAGGTGTACTCGCCCATGCTCGCGGCTCGATTGCCGGGTAGCGTAAGCGGCCGAAGCCGGCAGGACACCTGGATCGGCGCGCCGTCGCAGCCAGGTGCTCCCGGGCCAGGCGACGGCTATGACGAATCCGCTGGAGACGTACCCGGCGATGACGTCGCTCGGCGTGGTTCCGCTGATCCGTCGCAGGACGAAGTGCGTCGGGTGCGGTTGGCTGCCGTGTGGACCGACGTGCCGCCGCAGCGCCGCGTACAGCGACAGAAGACGGCGACAGCGACGCGCAGCGTGGCGACCCCGAAGCTGGCGAGACCGAAACCGGCGGCAGCGTCTACACGTAGGGCGACGGCTACCAAGCGGGCTAAACGGACCAGTATCTCAACGAGGCCGACCAGGCCGGCGCCTGGTTCAGTAACTAGGTCCGCCTCCGTCGCGTCGAACCCCGGTGTGAACTCGCCGTCGACGACACCGAACCCGCCGGTCCGAGCGCGGGAGAAGGACGAACGAGCGCTGCCACCATCGCAGAAGGACGAGCGGAAACTGCTCCCGTCGCCGACGCCCACACCGCCACCGCCGCAAAAGGACGAACGAAAGCTGCTCCCGTCGCCGAAACCTACGCCGCAACCGTCGCCGGGTCCCAGCCCTCGACCACGCTGACCTGCGGAGCCGCTGCACGCCGGCCCTACCGCTCGTCCAGCTTCCATGTCGGTGACCCGTCTCGACCTCCCGCTCCTGTGCCCGTCGCAGCAGGCGTCCACCACATGTTGACTGCGGTCGAACAGGTCCGGTTCGCGGTTTGATCGCCTTCCGCAGCAACTCCGCCTCACCCGCCGGACAGGGCCGCCGTGTGCCTACCAGTGCTATCCGAAGGTGGGTGCGACACCGTGTCCGGAGACATGGTCAAGCTCTCTGGGGTGATGTCGCCGGAGTGCACACCGCCGAATCCCCGACAGATTGGTCCACGACACACCTGCCCGGCGACCTTCGGGCCCGTCGCGTCACACGTCAACGACGACCTCCCCTGCCTCCTCACGGATTGGGTAGACCCGCACGGCGAAGTCGCCGTTCAGGCAGGAGCCGTCGGTGACGGAGAACGTGTAGTTGTGCAGCGGGCAGATGACCTTGGACCCGTCGACCTGCGCGTCGGCCAGTGGGCCGCCTGCGTGCGGGCAGACCGCCTCCATCGCCCGCAGCCCGCCGGCTGCCCGCAACCGGAACACCGCGATCTGCGTCCCACCGACGGTGAAGGCACGACCCTCTCCGACCGGGATCACGTCCACCGGCCCGAGCCGGTAGGTCGACACCTCCGGGGCGCTCACAGCTCCGAACCCGGCCGCTCGGCTGTCTGGTCGCCGCTCGCGAACGGCCCGCGCGCGGCAGACCCGCCGCGCGCCGATGCGCTGCTGCCGTTGCGGACCGGCACCTGGGGCAGCGGGATCAGCGGCAGCGAGTCGGCGAACTGTCCGCTCGTCGCCGGTTCCCGGCCCTCCAGCCACGGGTCGCGGTAGGAGTCGACGGACGCCTGCATGCGTTCGTCGAGCCCGGCGACGATGCCGTCCCGGTCCTCGACCAGCACGGCCGTCAGCTCGTGGAGCCCCACCCGTGGCACGAAGTCGTAGGTGCGCTCCAGCCAGCGCCCGTTCTCGCGGTAGTACTGCATGAACGTGCCGGTGAGCCGCAGCGCCTCGTCCCGGCCCTGCACGGTGGCCAGCAGGTCGCCCTTGCGGACCGAGGCGCCCGCCGCCCCTCCGATGTAGACCTCCCACTTGTCGTCGCCGACGGCGACCACGCCGACATCCTTGACCAGGGCCTCGGAGCAGTTGCGCGGGCACCCGGCGACGGCCAGCTTCATCTTGGCCGGGCTGTCAAGGCCCTTGTAGCGCTGCTCGATGTCGATCCCGAGCTGCGTCGAGTCCCCGAGGCCGAACCGGCAGAAGTCCGTGCCGACGCAGGTCTTCACCGTGCGGAAGGACTTCCCGTAGGCGTAGCCAGAGGGCATGTCCAGGTCGGCCCAGACGTCGGGCAGGTCCTCCTTGCGTACGCCGAGAAGGTCGATCCGCTGCCCCCCGGTGATCTTGACCATCGGGATGTCGAACTTGTCTACGACGTCGGCGATCCGCCGCAGCTGTGCGGCGCTGGTGACCCCACCGGCAATCTGCGGTACCACGGAGAAGGTGCCGTCGCGCTGGATGTTGGCGTGAACGCGATCGTTGATGAAGCGGGCGTCGCGCTCGTCGACGTACTCGGCGCCCCACAGCGTCTTGAGCAGCGACGCCAGCGCCATCTTGCTTCCCGCGTCCTCACCGTCGGGGGCAAGCTCGGCGAAGACCGTCGACACCGAGCGCAGCCCGCGCTCCCGGACCGCGGCGATGAGCGCCGGCTTCTCCATGGGGATCGACGGGACGTACCAGTTCGCGCTCTCGTCGACCTCGACGTCGCCGCCGACGGCCCATTCGACGATGTCGCGGACGAGGCTCTTGCACGACCCGCAGCCCTTGCCGGCGCGGGTCGCGGCCATCACTGCGGTGACGCTCTTCGTGCCACTTCTCGCGCAGCCGACCAGGTCGCCCTTGGACACCCCGTTGCAGTTGCACACCTGCAGCGAGTCGTCCATCTCCGCGGCACCCTGCTCGTCGGTCGGGCCAGCTAGCTCGAACAGGAGCGCCACCCGTTCCTCGGGCAGGGGCAGCCCGCGGTCGAAGCTCTGGGTCAGGAACGCGACCTTGCTGACGTCACCGAGCAGCGTGGCGCCGACGAGCTTGCCGTCGCGCACCACCACCGACTTGTAGATCCCGCGCTTGGGTTCGGAGAACCGGACGAACTCGTCGTCCTCGCGCTCCGGGTGCCTGATGCCCATGGCCGCCACGTCGACCCCGGCCACCTTGAGCTTCGTCGCCATCCGGGAGCCGTGGTAGGCGGCCTTCGGGTCGGCGCCGGTGATGTGGTCGGCCAGCACCCCGGCCTGCTCCCAGAGCGGCGCGACCAAGCCGTAGACCTCGCCGCGGTGCTGCGCGCACTCACCGACTACGTAGATGCCGGGATCGTCCACCGAGCGCATCTGGTCGTCGGTGACGATCGCCCGCTCGACGGTCAGCCCGGACACGACGCCCAGCCCGACGTTGGGCCGGATGCCCGCGGTCACCACCACCATGTCGGCGTCGATCGCGCTGCCGTCGCCGAACACCACGCCGCTCACCGCGCCGCTCACCGCGCCGTGGCTGCTCAGCGCGGTCGTCCGCTTGCCGGTGTGGACCCTGATCCCCATCCGTTCGACGACCTTACGCAGGATCCCGCCCGCCTCGTCGTCGAGCTGCTGGTTCATCAGCACCGGCCCGGACTGCACGACGTGCACGTCCAGCCCCTGCCGCTGCAGGCCGTACGCCGCTTCGAGCCCGAGCAAGCCACCGCCGATGACGACCGAGGTGCGGTGCTCCAGCGCGTACTCCAGCATCGCGTTGGTGTCATCCAGCGTGCGGAAGCCGAATACGCCGGGGGTGAGCACGCGGTCGTCGACCCACATGCCGTCCATCGGCGGGAAGAACGTCCGGCTCCCCGTGGCGACAATCAGCTTGTCGTAGGACAGGGTCGTGCCGTCGTTGCCGAAGACCTTTCGCGCGAAGCGGTCGATCCGCACCACCCGGACGCCTGCGTGCAGCGTGATGTCGTTGTCGGCGTACCAGTCCAGCGGGTTGAGGTAGATCTCATCCGCGGAATCGCCGGCGAGGACGTGCGAGAGCATGATCCGGTTGTAGTTGCCGTAGGTCTCGTCGCCCAACATCGTGATCCGGAACTGCTCCGCGCCGCCACGGGCGAGGATCTCCTCCACCGCCCGCGCGCCGGCCATCCCGTTGCCGATCACGACGAGGTGGAGCCGGGGGTCCCCGGTCGGCTCGCCCATCTCAGACCTCCACCAGCCCGAGATCGACCACGACCGTGCCGGTCAGCCCCTCGGGCGCAGCGAGGTGCAGCTCGAGCACCGAGCCGTCCTCGATGTCCTCGACGACGGCGAGCGCCACGTGGCTGTCGGACCGAGCGCCGACCGGGAAGTAGCGCATCGGGGCGCCGTCGCGGACCAGCACCACCGTGATCAGCTCGTCGGTGCCGTTGCCACCGCGGAAGTACAACGGCTGGGTAGTCACCCCCATCGGGACCGTGTAGCGCAGGCTCTGGTGCAGGAGCGCCGGCTTGTCTACCCCCTGACCCTCGAACGGGAAGATCCCCTGGAGGAAGCGAGGCGTGCTGTGCATATGTATGTCTCCTCATGGCGGACGACTCGGGCTGGTCTGGGTTCAGGACGGGAGGGCCGCGCTGGATCCGGTGGGTGCTCGCTCGTCGCCGGGGTGGGCGTCCGCCGGCTCGACGGCGACCGGGCAGGTCTTGAACTCGGGCATCCGGGAGGTCGGGTCGAGCGCGGCGCTGGTCAGCGCGTTCACCCCCGACGCGCCGCCCCAGTGGAACGGCACGAACACCGTGTCGCGCCGGATGCCGGGGGTGAGCCGGGCGCGCAGCACCACGCTGCCGCGGGGGGTACTCAGGCGGACGCGCGCGCGGTCGACGACGCCGATCACGCCGGCCAGCTCCGGGTGCAGCTCGACGTACGCCTCGGGCTCGGCATGCTGCAACGACGGGCTGCGCCGGGTCTGCGTGCCGGACTGGTAGTGGCCCCGCGAGCGGCCCGTGGTCAGCAGGTAGGGAAAGTCGGCGTCCGGCCGCTCGGGAGCCGGCCGTGGTGTCACCGGGACGAACCGGGCCCGGCCGTCGGCGGTGGGGAAGGACTCAAGGAACATCCGGGGCGTCCCGGGGTGCGTGGGTGTCGGACACGGCCAGAACAGCTCCTCGCCCGCGGCGAGCCGGTCGTGGGTGATCCCGGCGTAGTCGGCTGTGCCGCCCGAGCTGGCCCGGCCCAGCTCCGCGTAAACCTCGCGTGGGTCGGTCGGGAAGAACTCCCCGCGGCCCAGCCGGTCGGCGAGCGCCCGCAGGATCTCCAGGTCACCGCGGACGCCCGCCGGGGCCTCGACGGCCTTGCGGCGCAGCAGCACCCGGCCCTCGGGGTTGGTCATCGTGCCGTCCTCCTCGGCCCACTGCGTGGTGGGTAGGACGACGTCCGCCCGCTGCGCGGTTTCGGAGAGGAAGAAGTCGGTGACCACGAGGAAGTCCAGGGCGTCGAGCCGCTCCGCGACGTGGCTGGCGTTCGGGGCGGACACCACCGGGTTGGACGCCGCGACTAGCAGCACCCGCACCCCGGCGTCGGTGCCCAACCGGTCGAGCAGCTCGTAAGCCGAGACGCCGGGGCCGGGCAGCTCGTCGGCATCGACGCCCCACACCGCGGCGACGTGCGCGCGGTCGGCCGGATTCGCCAGCTTGCGGTAGCCGGGCAGCTGGTCGGCCTTCTGCCCGTGCTCGCGCCCGCCCTGCCCGTTTCCCTGCCCGGTCACCGTGCCCCATCCGGAGCCCGCGCCCCGTCCTGGGAGGCCGAGGGCCAGCGCCAGGTTGATCCACGCCTGTGTCGTGTCGGTGCCGTCGGCGTGTTGCTCCACCCCGCGCGCGGTGAGGATCATCGCGGTGCGGGCGGTGGCCAGCGCGCGCACCGTCTCGGTCATCTCGGCGACCGAGACCCCGGTGGTCCGCTCGACGCGGTCCGGCCAGTCGGAGCGCACAGCCCGGCGCACCGCGTCGAAACCCGTGGTGCGGGCGGCGACGTAGGACTTGTCGACCAGGCCGTCCCGGACCGCGATGTGCAGCATCCCGTTGGCCAGCGAGAGATCGGTGTTCGGCACCGGCTGCAGGTGCCGGTGCGCGAGCTCGGCGGTCGCGGTGCGCCGGGGGTCGACCACCACGTGCAGTGCGCCCCGCTCGCGGCCGTCGGCGAAGAAGCGCATCGCCGGCGGCATGGTGTCGGCGGGGTTGCTGCCGACCAGCAGCACCACGTCGGCCTCCGGGATGTCGGCGAACGGAAACGGCATCCCCCGGTCCACGCCGAAAGCCCGGGTGCCCGCCGCGGCGGCGGAGGACATGCAGAACCGGCCGTTGTAGTCGATGTTCGAGGTGCGCAGAGCCACCCGCGCGAACTTGCCGAGCTGGTAGGCCTTCTCGTTGGTCAAGCCGCCCCCGCCGAAACAACCCACCGCGTCTGGGCCGTGGCGGGCCTGCGCCGTGCGGATCGCGGCGACCACCCGGTCCAGCGCCTCGTCCCAGCTCGCCGGGAGCAGCGGGCCACCGCGCCCGTCTCGGACCAGGGGCGTGCCCAGCCGTTCGGGGTGCCCGAGCAGCTCGGCGGCGTTCGCGCCCTTGATGCACAACACACCCCGATTGATCGGGTCGTCGCGGCCGGTCAGCTCGATCGTGCCGTCGTCCCGGCTCGCCAGGCTGATCCCGCACTGCAACGAGCAGTACGGGCAGTGCGTGGCGATCGGTCCCGCGGTCACACGATCCAGTCTGGGTATGCGCTGTTACAAGGCGGTTGTCGAGCGGTTACATCGGGCCGGTAGGAACCGGCTCAGAGCAGTTCACCCCGCAGCCAGCGCCTCGGTGGGCGCCCGGGCGGCCCCGATCGCCGGGTAGAGCCCGGCCAGGACCCCGGCTCAAGTTTGCACGTGTTGATCACCTGGCTGGACTGTCGAGCATCCTTTCGAGCTCCGGACGAGGGTGTGCTCGTCGGCGCGACCTCTTGCGGACCGGAGCGGTGAGGTGCTGTCGATGCTGACACTCGCGGTGCAGGCGCTCATCCCGGTGGCGACGCCGCGCACGATGATCTCCGCCTACCCGACCTTCCACCGCGGCATGTTGGAAGCCTTGAGCGACCTCGAGAGTCAGTTGGCCTGACCTGCGGCCACCGCTTCGACGATGCGCAAGGGGCCCCCGGTGTTGATCACCGTGCTGTCGCTGAAGCCCGCAGCTTTCAAGAGCCCGTCCAGCGCAGTGCCGGTTCGCTCCCGCCCGCCGGTGCACGCCAACATGATGACGTCGAGGGTGTGGCCTCGTGGGTCGGGCGAGGTGTCGTCGAGGACGTTCTCGATGATGAGCACCCGCGCACCGGGCGACGCGGCCCGGCGTACGGCCCTCAGGATGGCAGCGGCTTCTGCGTCGGGCCAGTCGTGGATCACCTCCATGAGGATGTAGGCGTCTGCGGTAGGCAGCGGGTCGACGAAGAAGTCGCCCGCTCGCGGGGTGAGCCGGTCGCGGCCGACCTCGAGGGTCTCGATGACGCCGGGGAGCTCGAACAGGATTCCTTCTGACGTGGGCGTCGTGTCGAGAACCGCGCGAAGAAGGTGCCCGCGGCCACCGCCGATGTCGGCGATCGTGTCGAAGCGGCCGAAGTCGTAGGTGCCGAGCACCGCCGCCGTGTCAGCAGCCGCCTTGCCCGTCATCGCCTGGCCGAA
>Ga0136615_10000797_pt1 | contig 14694 bp, 17 predicted proteins | sample AntDrymUQ2882206_2_FD_106647 | JGI IMG/M metagenome (GOLD analysis project Ga0136615, IMG submission 106647) | Polar desert sand microbial communities from Dry Valleys, Antarctica - metaG UQ288 (22.06) | ecosystem: Environmental > Terrestrial > Soil > Desert | place: Antarctica: Dry Valley...
ACGCCGGGAGCGTCGCCGGGAGTGAGGATCTCGTGATCGCTGAAGTGGATCTGAAAGGCGCTGACGCCGGGAATGGTTCCCGCGGGAGCGCGAATCTCCGCCGGGAAATCGGGCTGCGTCGCAAGATCGTTTCCGAAAAAGGCGGTCGCGCTGGTGAAGCGCTCGCCCGTGAGCTGCATGCCGTCGCCCGAGTCTCCTGCGAAGCGGATGACGACTTGTTCCAGTTCCTTGCGATCAGCCCCCGGTTGCTTCGGTGGGGCGACCTGGGTCGGCACTACGAATCCTCTCCACCCATATAGGTGTTGTCTTTTCATCCCATCTTAAGGGGCGCGTACCCCAACGGATTCGGATCTACCCCGTGCCTACCCGGGCGATTAAAGCGCGCGTCCCGCGACGATGTCGGCGGCGGCGACGACGTGGGTCCTGCCTCGCTTGTCCATGACCTTTAGCACCTGGGCGCCGTCCTCGATCGCGACGCCCTGCAGCACGCCGAACAGCTCCGTGTGGGTGTCTTCTGCGTCCCGGGTGAGATAACGCACGGTCACGCGCCGCCCGATGTGGGGACCCCAGTCCTGCGGCGGAGTGGCGATTACTCCTCGCCACGCTCCTCGGCGGGAGCGAACGGGCTCTCCATCGCGCCACCTGAGGCGTCGGGGTGGTCCTCGAACCACTGTGCCTGTTTGGGCGTGTATTCGGCCCACTCCGAGGGGACGCTGTCGCCGGGATAGATGGCGTCGACTGGACAGGCCGGGAGACACGCGTCGCAGTCCACGCACTCCTCCGGGTGGATGAAGAGCTGCTCTTCGCCCTCGTAGATGCAGTCGACCGGACACTCGTCGACGCACGCCCGGTCCTTGACGCCGATACAGGGCTCGGCAATGACGTACGTCATCGGCGGCTACGCCTCCTTCGTGAAGGTGATCTGTGGTTCGCGCTGAGAATGTGGGTGAGCATGTCGACAACGCGCATCATACGCGAGCGCCTCGAGTCCCACGCCCATTTGTGCACTAGTGCTGTGGTTTGCTGAACTCATAGGCTCCTGAGCGCCGAGCTACCGAGGTCGTAAGCCTCGGGGCGAGGGCGTGGAGGACATCGACGACCCTCGTGAGGCCCGGCGCCACGATGACCTCGGGTCGGTTCTTCTGAACCGCCTTGATGGTCTGCTCCGCCACCTCGACCGGGCTCACCGAACCCGCCAGGCGGGGAGCGCCGGCTCCGCCCTTGGAATCCTGGAACATGCCGGCGTCGCGCACGAAGCTCGGACAGATCGCCGACACGCCGATGTTGTATTCGGCCATCTCCTCGCGCAGCGAGCGGGAGAATCCCACGAGCGCGTGCTTCGAAGACGAGTACACGGTGTTGTAGGGCATGGCCGTGACGCCGGCGACCGAGGCGATGTTCACGACGTGGCCCTTGCGCCGCTCGATCATCTGGGGGAGCGCGTAGCGGGTCAACAACTGGGGGCCGAGCGCGTTCGTCTTGAGGATGTTGGCGATGTCGCCCGGCTCGATTCCCTCGAAGCAGGCGTACCTCTCGATACCGGCATTGTTGACAAGCAGGTCGACGTCTCCGAGCTCGGCGGCGGTCCGTTTGACCAGTCTCTGTAGATCGGAGCGCTTCGTGACGTCGGTCGCCACGGTGATGGCCCTCACTCCCTTGCTTCGCACCATGTCCGCGACTCCCTCGAGAGAGGCTTCGTCGCGCGCCGCGAGGGCGAGGCTCACTCCCGCCCGCGCAAGGTGCTGGGCGAGATAGACGCCGATGCCGCGCGACGCGCCGGTCAGGATCCCGACCGTCCCCCTCAACTCCATGGCTTCTCCAAGCTCTTGGTGTAACCGTCCTCTCGGCCACGCATCCTATGTTGTGGCGCGAGTTGTGAGCTGCCTGAACCGTGCTCCACAATGGCCCTTTCGGTTCGGCTGCATGGGGCCGGGACCATGATCACCATGAGGAGTGGACGCCGTGCACGAGTTGCATCCCACCACCGTTGCAGTGACCGCGGGGCGGGGCGACGGCCAACCCGACGCGCCTCTCAACGTTCCCGTGACGCTGAGTTCGACCTATCACGCAGGCGGCGAGCGCGTCTACGGACGCTACGGCAACCCCAACTGGAGCGCGCTCGAGGATACGCTCGGCGCGCTCGAGGGGGGCCGGGCGCTGGTGTTCGCCTCGGGCATGGCCGCGGTCAGCGCCGTGCTCGAACGGCTCCCGGTCGGTGCGACGATCGTCATGCCCTTCGATGCCTACTTCGGCGCCCGCAAGTACGTCTACGAGGCGGCCAAGAGCGGGCGGCTCAACTATCGCGAGACCGATGTGTCGGACACCCACGCGGTGCTCGAGGCCTGTGAGGGGGCCACTCTATTGTGGCTCGAGAGCCCGACGAATCCGTTGATGAACGTCGCCGACATCCGGGCTTTGTCGGGCGGCGCGCACGACTCCGGAGCTGCGGTCGTCGTCGACAACACTTTCGCTACCCCACTGTTGCAGAGGCCGCTAGAGCTGGGGGCCGACATCGTCGTGCACAGCATCACCAAGTACATCTCCGGCCACTCAGACCTTCTCCTCGGCGCGACCATCGTGCGGGACGACCAGACGCACGACGAGCTGCTCGGGCTGCGCTCGCTCCACGGGGCGGTGGCCGGGCCGATGGAGGCATGGCTGGCGCTGCGGGGCCTGCGAACTCTGCCGCTGAGGCTGGAGCGCGCCCAGGACAACGCCGGCGAGCTCGCCCGCCGTCTCGAGGCTCACCCCGCGGTGGGACGCGTTCGCTATCCAGGGCTGCCGAACGATCCCGGCCACGCGCTCGCCGGTCGCCAAATGGACGGTTTCGGAGCCATGCTCTGCTTCGAGCTCGCCTCGGCCGAGGACGGCGGCGAGCTGACCGCCGCGCTGGAGCTCATCGTCGACGCCACGAGCCTCGGAGGCATCGAGACGACGATCGACAGGCGCTCGAAGTACCCAGGTGAGACCGCGCCTCCCGGACTGCTGCGGCTCAACGTCGGGTGCGAGTTCATCGAGGACCTGTGGCACGACCTGAGTCGCGGGCTCGACACAATTCGCTGAAAATACTCAGAACAATGCGACCACTTCCGGTTTCCGTCCTGGTATGTATGGGCCAAGGGTTGCTCACCAAGCAAGAGAAGCACCAGGAGTCGCGTCGGCACGAGAGGAACGGACATGGCGCTCATCGTCAGCAACATCCACCTCTGTCCCACATGCAAGGCCACGACGGTTTGGAGCCTGGTCGCGACGAATCCAAGCAAGACCTTCTGCTGCAAATGCGGCGAGATCGAAGAGCTCGACGACAAGGTGCTGCTCGACTAGTCGCGACTAGAGCAGGCGCCGGCAACGCGACGGTGACGGCCACTGACGCCGTCCGAAACCAGTGCCTCTGGTCATGCCCGAAACTCTCCCCCCGTCGACCAGAGCGTTAGCGGGCTGCGAGCCGGTCCGCTGCGGCTCGGAACTGCTGGCCCGCCTTGTAGCTGGAGCGTACAAGCGGGCCCGACTCGACCCATGCGAAGTCGAGTTCGTTCTCTCCATAAGTTTTGTAGAGAGCGAACTCGTCCGGGTGCACCCACCGATCGACCGCCAGGTGCCACGACACGCTCGGCTGCAGGTACTGCCCGATGGTAAGGATGTCGCACCCGACCTCGTTGAGGTCGCGCATCGCTTGATAGACCTCGTCGGTCGTCTCACCCATGCCCACGATGAGATTCGACTTCGTGACCTGGCCGGGCCGGATGGCCTTGGCCCAGGCGAGGAGATCGAGGCTCGCCCGGTAGCCGAAGCCGGGGCGGATGGCCGGATGAAGCCGTGGCACGGTCTCGAGGTTGTGCGCCAGAACCTCGGGGGCCGCCTCGATGACGCGCTCCAATGACTTACGCGGGTGCTCCCGCCGGCCCTTGAAGTCGGGAATGAGCACCTCGACCCCGCACTCCGGGATCGCCTCTCGAATCGCCGTGATAGTCGCCGCCCAGTGCGCGCTCGCGCCATCGTCTTGGTCGTCGCGCGCCACGCCGGTGACAACCGCGAACTTGAGGCCCATGAGCCGCACGGCCTCGGCCACCTTGCCCGGCTCTTCGGGGTCGAGCGCGGCGGGCTTGGCCGTCATCACGTCGCAAAAACCACAGCGTCGGGTGCACATGTCGCCGCAGAGCAGAAAGGTCGCCTCGCGCGCCTCCCAGCACTCGTAGATGTTGGGGCAGTTGGCCTGCTCGCAGACGGTCGCGAGGCCCCGCTCGCGCATGATGTTGCGCAGCTCCGTGAAGTTCTCGCCCTGTTGCACCTTGACCTTGAGCCACTCGGGGCGCCGCTGAGGGCGCGGCGCGTCCCCGCCCGGAGCGTTGCGCAAGGGCAGACCGCGCCGGAGGTCCTTGGCGACGTCCTTGCGAGCCTTGATGGTGGGAATCAAAGGTGTCTGAGCCATCCAGTCCAGTGTATTGCCCTGAATCGAGTACCGATGCGGCGCTCAGGCGAGCCTTCGGGTGAGCAGTCCGAGAAGCGCGTCGCGATCCGGCTTGCCTACTGACACGACTCCCCTTCACATCAGAGAAACGGGTTTACGATTCTCACGTCATCGATCAGCTGGCCGTGCTGCATGTCCTCGCTCAGCACGGTGTCTGCACCAACCTGTCGTGCGGCAACCACGATCAGGGCGTCCCAGAACGACAAGCTGAGGTCCTCCTCCAGTTCAGACGCGCCGATGATGAGATCGGCGTCAAGCATGACAAGGGGCCACCGCGCATAATCGGTGATCACCCCGCGTGCCTCGGGGGGCGTCAACGGGACTGGGATCTTGCGCGTGGCGCCGTTGTAGAACTCTTGAAGAACCTGCGTGCTCAGAGCGCCGTCCGCGCGATCCCACAGGTCCTCCAAGACGGCTCTTGCCTCGAGTTGTTTCGACCTCTCGGTCACGTCGTGAGCGTAGATGAGGATGTTCGTATCGACGAACGTGCGCGCCTCAGGCACCTTTCTCCTCGTGAGAAGGCTGGTTTCGTGGGAGCGTCCGGCGATCGTGCAGGTCCTCTCGAGACCATCTACGGCCGGGCCCGGGTGGCGTCTTCACCGCCTGGTCTGAAACCATCCGCATGACCTCGATGGCGTGCTGCTTCGCTCGCTCGTAGCCGTCCTCGGCATCTGTCATGTGCTCGATCAGGTCGGCAACCAATCTGCTGACGGAGGTGTCGCTTCTGGCGGCAATCACCTTCGCGCGCCTCACGACGTCCTCATCGAGCTGAAGGGTGAGATTTCGCTTGGCCACGATCCTCCCACATAATATGTGCTCCACAGTATTCGTGGCGCGACAGTACCCTTTCGTGTGCGGACGGGCAACTCCGAGAGGCGTTCTTTTGCCTCTGAGTCGTGGATAGCGGGACCGACGGCTTTCAGACCGTTAAAAGGTGGCGAGTTTGCGCATTTCTTGTTCGATCTTGTCGGGGTTCGGCATGAACCAGCCCTCGAGCGGCGGCGCGTAGGGCATCGCGGGGACGTGGGGGCCGGCGAGGCGCACGATCGGGCCGTCGAGGTCGAACAATGCCTTCTCCGCGATCTGGGCGGCGATCTCGGCCCCTACACCGAGGAACTTGTTGTCCTCGTAGACGATCATCGCCTTGCCGGTCTTGCCGATGGAGGTGAGCACGGTGTCGATGTCGAGTGGATAGATGCTCCGCAGGTCGATGACCTCGACCTCGATGCCCTCGCCGGACAGCTTCTCGGCCGCCTCGACGCAGAAGTGGTGCATGAGCCCGTAGGCGACCACGGTTAGATCGTCGCCCTCGCGCCGCACCTCTGCCTTGCCGAACTCGACGGTGTAACGCTCGTCCGGAACCTCGCCCTTGATGAGCCTGTAGGTCTTCTTGTGCTCGAGGAAGAGGACCGGGTCCTCGTCCTCGAGCGCCTGGATCAGCATGCCCTTGGCGTCGTACGGGGTCGACGGCGCGACGACCTTGATGCCCGGCACGTGCGCAAAGAAGGCCTCGATCGACTGCGAGTGGTACAGCGCGCCGTGCACGCCGCCGCCCCAAGGGGTGCGGATAACCATCGGAACGCTGAAGTCGTTGTTGCTGCGGTAACGGATGCGCGCCGCCTCGGAGACGATCTGGTTGAACGCGGGCCAGATGAAGTCGGCGAACTGCATCTCAGCCACGGGACGGAGTCCGTCGAGCGCCATTCCGATGGCGACTCCGGCGATGAGACATTCGTCGAGCGGAGTATCGAGCACCCGTTCCTCGCCGAACTCCTCCATGAAGCCCATCGTGGCTCGGAACACTCCCCCGCGCGCCCCGACGTCCTCACCGAGCACGATGATGCGGTCGTCGCGCTGCATCTCTTCCTGGAGCGTGTCGTGAATCGCCTGGATCAGCGTCTTCTCGGCCATCTAGTTCGCCTCCTGGAATACGTGCAGCTCGCCTGTGGAGGGATCGGGGAACGCGGATTCGTTCGCCTGCTTGACTCCCTCGGCGACCTCTTCCTTGGCCCCCTCGCGCATCGACTCGACGCCCTTGTCGTCGAGGACCTCCACGCTGCGCAGGTAGCTCTCGAAGCGCGGGATTGGGTCCTTCTTGCGCCATTCCTCGACCTCCTCGCGCGACCTGTAGGTGCGGTCGTCGTCGTCGGAGGTATGCGAATAGAAGCGGTAGGTGCGCAACTCGATGAGCGACGCCCCCTCGCCGGCTCGGGCGCGGTCGACGGCCTCCTTTGCCAGCTTGTAAGAGTCGAGGACGTCGTTGCCGTCACCTTCGCGTCCCGGCATGCCGTAGCCCTCGGCGCGCTTGTAGACGCGCCCCGCGACCTGCTTGGACTCGTGCACGCTGATCGCGTACTGGTTGTTCTCGCAAAAGAAGACAAGCGGCAGGTTGTGGATCCCGGCGAAGTTCATGGCTCCGTGCCAGTCGCCCTCGGAGGTCCCGCCCTCGCCGAACCAGGTGCCGACCACGGCGTCCTCGTGCTTGTACTTCTTGGAATACGCAATCCCCGCGGCATGCAACACCTGGGTCGCGATCGGAGACGAGCCCGTGATGATGTTGAGCTTGCGGCTCCCCCAGTGCGCCGGCATCTGGCGGCCACCGGAAGAGGGATCGTCGACCTTGCCGAAGAGACCGGTGAAGACATCCTTGGGCGTGAACCCGGCTGCGAGGCACAGAGCCATGTCGCGGTAGTAAGGGCAGAAGACGTCCTTTCCCCGCTCGAAGGCCCAGATCGAGCCGACCTGCGCGGCCTCGTGCCCGGACACGGGAACAACGAAGGGGGCCTTGCCCTGGCGGTTCAAAGCCCACTGGCGTTCGTCGCAAAAGCGGGCCAGCAGCATGAACTTGTACATCGCGAGAAGGTCCTCTTGCTTGAGACCTAACTCGGTGTGCTTGTCCTTGGATTTGCCCATAGCTTCAGGATCTCCTCCTTGAGACCTCGTCTACCCCGCACCGACGCTCTAGTGCACCTGCCCGGCCCCCGCTAGACCGGACATCAACATGTTCTTCGGGTGGGTCCACACCAGTGAACGGTCGAAGACCAAGGCGAGATGGTTCGCCGCAAGACTACCGACCTCCTTGACGCTGTGACTCGTGCCCGTCTCGGCCAGCACCGAGGTGACCCAACGATCGGCGAGCCCACAGGGCACGATGCCCTCGAACATCGATAGGTCCGTCCGCACGTTGAAGGCGAAGCCGTGCATCGTGATCCCGCGCGTTATCTTGACTCCGATCGCGCCGATCTTGTTGCGGCCGACCCATACCCCCGTGTGCTCCGGGTCGCGATGAGCCTCGACCCCGAGGTCGCCCGCCACCGCGATGACGACGTCCTCGAGCTTCCGCAGGTAGCGAAGGACGTCGTATCTGTCCCCCAGTGCCATGATCGGGTAACCGACGAGCTGGCCCGGTCCGTGGTAGGTGGCTCGCCCTCCCCGGTCGACGTTGAACAGCGAGATCCCGCGCGCGGCGCGCTGCGCTTCCTTGTAGACGAGATCCTCCTCGAGCGCTCTACGACCGAGGGTGTACGTCGGCGGGTGTTCGAGCAGCATGAGAGAGTCGCCGCAGTCTGCGTCGAGACGAGCGAGAAACAGCTCGCGCTGCGCCTCCCAGGCGTCGCCGTAGTCGACGCGGCCGAGCCACGAAGCCGTTAGCGCCCGCTCGGTTGTCACCGCTTCTCCCTCCCAGGACCTCTACAGATACTGCTGCAACTCCGACGAGAAGTCCGTCGTCTCGATCCGCTCCTTGAGCCGCGCGAGGAACTGCGCCGCCTCGGCGCCGTCGATGGCCCGGTGGTCCCAGGACATGTCGATGATGCCCCTGTAACGGATGGCGATCTGGTCGTCATCTGTGGCCACGACCTGCTTGCCGATGGCCTCGAAGGCGAGGATCGCCGTCTGCCCGCGGGGGATGATCGGCACCGAGATGATCGAGCCGAACGGGCCGGGGTTCGTGATGCTGAAGGTTCCGCCCGAGAGATCGTCGGGCGACAGCTTCTTGGAGCGAGCGCGCGTGGCGACATCGTGGATGCTGCGAGCGAGTCCCACGAGGTTTCGCTCGTCCGCGCCCTTGACGACGGGCACGATGAGGCCGCCCCCCTCGAGGGCCACTGCGATCCCGAGGTTGACGTAGCTCTTTTCGAGATTGCCCTGCTGCTCCTCGTCGTAGGTCGAGTTGATGACCGGCATCTCGAGCAGCGTGTCGCAGAGCATCTTTGCGAGGAACGGCATGTAGGTGAGCCCGAAGCCTTCCTTGGCCTTGAACGACTCCTTGGCCTCGGTGCGCAACTTGGCCACGGTGGTCCAGTCGACCTCGACGGCGTTCCAGGCCCGCGCTACCTCGCGCGAGCTCGCGACCATGTGCTCCGCGGTGCGCCTGCGAATATTGGTCCACGGCACGAGTTGTTCGCGCTCGCCGGGCGCGCGCGCCGCCGCGGGCTTCTCGTCCCTCTTAGGAGGCGCCTTCTCTTCTTTCTTGGTGGGCGGCTCGGCCTCGGGCTCTGGCTCGGCCTGCTCGGTCGCCTTGGCGGCGGGTTGGGACTTCTGGCGCTCGACGAACTTCATGACGTCCTGCTTGCGAATCCTGCCGCCGGTGCCCGTGCCCTCGACCTGGTCGAGGTCCACGCTGCTTTCGTCGGCGAGCCGCCGCACCAGCGGCGAGATGATGCCGCGCTTGGAGGTGTCGCCCGACTCGGCGGCCTTACCGGAGGCCGAGTCCTCCTTCTCGGCGACCTGCTCCTCGGCCTCGTCGCCCGCCTCTTCGGCGGAGGCGGGCTCGGCCGCAGGTTCGTCATCGGCCTCCGCGGCGGGCGACTCTTCACTCGCCTCTGTCTCGGCCTCCTCGGACTGCGGCTCGGCCTCGTCGTCCCCTTGGGCCTCGTCGTCCCCTTGGGCCTCGTCGTCCCCTTGGGCCTCGTCGCCTGAGTCGTCGGCGCCCGAGGAGGCGCCTCCCTCGCCGACTGTCGCGATGGCCGTGCCGACCTTCACGGTCTCGCCCTCCTGCACGAGGATCTTCTCGATCGTGCCCGCCGCCGATGAGGGGACCTCGGAGTCGACTTTGTCGGTGGAGACCTCTACGAGGAGTTCGTCCTCCTCAATGCTGTCGCCCTCGTGCTTGAGCCACTTGGTGATGGTGCCCTCGACGACGGACTCGCCGAGCTGTGGCATCTTGATCTCAGTAGCCATCCGGTTGCGAACCCTCCTCTAAGAATCCCCGCAAAAAATGCTCTATCGGTAGTCGCTCAAGCCATGTCTGCGTATCCCCCTGAGAGTACCGCTCGCACAGCGCGAGCAGCGCGGGGCGAATTAGCAGCGGACTATTCGCATGAAGTCGGTGCGGCCCGCGCGGGGGCCCGGACTTCCCGCAACGACCGCGACCATCCCTCCCTCGCTCAGGAGACCTGCGGCCTGGCCGGCGGCAACGGCTCGATCGGTCTCGTCGCGCATATCGCGCGCCTCCGGAAGATCGTCGGTCCGAAGAGGGTGCACGCCCCAGGTGAGCGCCATCACGCCGAGTGTCTGCTCACGTGACGAGATGCCGATTATCGGCATGCTCGGCCTGAAGGCGGCGACCCTGCGCGTGGTCGAACCCGTGCGCGTGGGGCAGAGAATTGCCTCCACTCCGAGATCCTCCGCCGCCTCCACCCCGGCATGGGCAACGGCCCACGAGACCCTGTCGTCGGTCATGTCCGGCGTCGCGGGCGCTGCGTGTGCGCGCGCCTCTTGCTCCGAGGCGAGAGCGATGCCGGCCATCGTCTCGACCGTGAGCACCGGGTTGTCGCCGACCGCGGTCTCCTCCGACAACATGAGCGCGTCCGTGCCGTCCAGCACCGCATTGGCCACGTCGGTGACCTCGGCGCGCGTGGGAAGGGGGGCGCGTGTCATCGACTCGAGCATCTGGGTCGCAGTGATCACGGGGATGCCGTGTCGATTGCAGAGGTTGATGATCTGCTTTTGGAGCAACGGCACTCGTCGGAGTGGCGTCTGGATGCCGAGGTCGCCGCGCGCTACCATCACGACATCCGCCTCCTCGACGATGGCCTCGAGGTTGTCGATTGCAGAGCGCGTCTCGATCTTTGCAACCAGTTGCGGGCGGTCTCCGCTCTGCGGGAACGCGCTCTTGGCGCGCCGCAGATCGTCGGCATCGCGAATGAACGAGAGACCGATGTAATTGGCCTTCAACTCGATCGCCATCTCGGTCGCGACCTTGTCCTCGTCGGTGAAGGCCTGGATCTGTCGTTCGGCCCCCGGAATGTGCATGCCCTTGCGCGAGCGCAGGACACCGTCGCTGAGAATCTCCGTGCTGACGTCGACGCCGTCGATCGATTCCACTCGCAGGACGATCTCGCCATCCGCAAGATAGATTTCCTCGCCGACTGTGACCATCCCGGCAAGATCTGCAACCGACGTGGACACTCGCTTGACGTCGCCCTCGATGTCGTCGCCGGTCAACACGAACGTCTGGCCCTGTGTCAGCTCGACCTCGTCTCCTGAGATCGGCCCGGTACGCATCTTGGGGCCGGGAAGATCCACGAGCAGTCCGATCGAGCGCCCTTGGTCGGCAGCAACCCGGCGCGCCGCGGCGGCGGTTGCCGCATGGTTCTCTGGCGTGTCGTGTGCAAAGTTCAAGCGCACGACATCCACGCCCGCGCGCAGCAAAGGTTCGAGTTTGTCCGGAGCGCGCGTCGCTGGCCCCACCGTGGCGATGATCTTGGTCCGTCTCTTCATCGGGGACCGTCTTCGAGTCGTCTTTGGGACTCAGTGATGCAGGGGCTTGCCGGCGAGGTCCATGAACGTTTCGCCGAACGCCTCCGACAACGTCGGGTGCGGATGCATGAGCTCGGCGAGCTCGTCGGGGAACGCCTCCCACGAGGTCGCAAGCTGCGCTTCGGTGATGAGGTCGGAGACGCGCGCGCCGACCGCGTGAACCCCCACGACCGCGCCGTCTTTCTCGGCGACGGTCTTCACGAACCCCTGGCCCCCGCCCAGCATGAGGGAGCGAGCGTTTGCCGCGAAGGGATAGCGAGCGACGTTGACCTCCATGCCGAGCTCCTTCGCCTTGTCTTCCGTTAGTCCCACGGACGCGACCTCGGGCTGGCAGTAGATGATGTGCGGGATGTTCTTGTAGTCGACCGGGACCGGGTTCTCTCCCGCGAGGTGCTCGGCGAGCTTGATGCCCTCGATGAAGGCAACGTGGGCCAGCTGCGGGTGCATCCAGTCGACATCCGGCACGTGGATTGCATCGCCGATCGCGTAGACGCCGTCGAGACCGGTCGAGAACATCGGATCGACCACGACGAAGCCGCGGTCGAGCTTGATGCCGGCCTCCTCGAAACCCATGTCCTGCGTGTTGGGGGCCCGTCCGATGGCCACGAACATCCGGTCGGCCTCGACGGTCTTGGTCTCCTTCGATCCGCTCGAGCCCGCCTCGTGATTCTGCGATCCGGCCGAGCCCGCCTCGCGATTCTGCGATCCGGCCGTGGCCGATCCGGCCTCGCGTTCGATGGTGACCTGGACGCCCTTGTCCGAAGTCTTGGCGTCCGTCACCGTGACGCCGAGCTCGAACTTGATGCCTCGCTTCTGTAGCAGTTTCAGAAGAGCCTCGGAGATGTCGGAGTCCTCGGCGGGCGCGATCTTCGGCAGCATCTCGACGACCGTCACCTCTGCGCCGAAGCTGCGGAACACGCTCGCGAACTCGAGCCCGATGTAATTGCCGCCCACGACCACGACCGAGTTAGGTACGTCGTCGGCCTCGAGCCCGTGAGTCGAGTTGTGGACGCGCTTGCCGTCCGCCTTGATGAAGGGCAGGTCGCGGGCCACGGAACCGGTGGCCAGCACGACGGCCTTGGTGGCCGTCACCGTTCGCTCGGTGTTCGATTCGTTCGAGCCCGAGCCGGTCTCGACGACCACGGTCTTGTTATCCTTCAACCGTCCGTAGCCGTCGATGAGCTCGACCTTCTTGCGCTTGACGAGGCCCGACAGGCCCTTGTACATGTTGCCGACGACCGAGTCCTTGAACTTCTTGACCTGATCCCAGTCGTAGCCGGGATCCTCGTCCGTCTTGATACCGAACTGGCCGGCGTGACGAATCTCGTCCAGCAACTCGGCCGAGTGCAGCAGCGCCTTGGTGGGAATGCATCCGCGATGCAGACAGGTTCCGCCGACCTTGTCCCTTTCGATCATGGCGACCGACATGCCCAGCGCCACGGCCCGAAACGCGCACGCGTACCCCGCGTTCCCACCACCCAGGATTACGAGATCGAAGGAGTCCGATCCTTCAGCCACGACAAACCTCCCACCGTTTCGGTCCGAGCCCTACGTAAGCCCAGACGATAAAGCCCCTGCGACCTAGCGTTTACTACTGCTTCTTGCCGCGCACCCGCGCGCGGTGAGCGGCGACCGCGGTGCGGTTCGAGCACTTGTTGGAGCAGAAGCGCCGGGATGTGTTCTTGGAATTGTCGACGAAGACGTCGACGCAGTTGTCGTCGGCGCAGGTTCCGAATCGCTTCAGCCCTTCCTCGCAGAGCACGAGCGCCAGCCCCATGGCGCTGGACGCGCCCGCCTGCTGGGCCGGAGTGGCTTTGGGCGGAGCAAAGTGCAGGTGCAGCACGGAGTCGTCGTGGTTGGTGACATAGGGGACCGAGCGGCACTCGGCGAGGATCGAGTTGAGGCCGCGCGCGGCCTGAGCCTCGTCGGTCGCCGACAAGACCTCGGCGAGCTGCCCGCGCAGCCGCACGAACGCGGCGAGATCGTCAGAGGTCAACGCCGCGGGGTCGTCGGTCGCGTCGAAGAAGCCGACGTCGAGCAGAAATGAGCGCAGGGCCTCGACCGAGTCGAGCCCGTCCGGCTCAGGTTCCAACGGCGGCGACGTGTTGACGAGTTCCGCCGCGAACCTGAGGGGTGCCTCTGTGTAATGTCCAAAATCCACTTGACTTCTTACACCTCGTCGGCTATCGTAAGGGTCGTTAAGCAGAACACATCTTACAGAAAGGAACCGTGAGATGCACCCCCTTATTTCCTTGGAAGTCGGCAGGCTGCTTATGGACGACCGCTTGAAAGCGGCCGAAGGCGCTCGGAGTGCTCACGAGGTTGCCGACGGGCGTCTCCCCCGGCGAGCCCTCCGCTCGGCCCTCGGACGGGGGCTCGTGTCACTCGGGGCGAAGCTCACCACGGCTCCCGATGCAGAGGCGTGGCTCGCCGACCGGCGCAAGTGCATCTGACGAACCTCAGCCACTAATCCTCCCCCGGCGTGCGGGCGCTCCCCCCGCCCGCACGCCCTCCCCCCTGCTTGAGACGGGCTCCGCAGTGCTTGCAGTAGGGGGCGTTGCGCGACATCATTCCGCCGCAGTTCCGGCACCGAGCCGGGACGATGGCACCGCCTCGAGAGCGGCGAGCCACCGCCACCGCAAGCCATCCGAAGGCGAGGATGAACCCGAGCATCACAGCCGCGTAGGCATCGAGACCGGCGACGAGACCGACGCTCACGACGAAGGCGATCGCGAAGCCCACCAGCACGGTCACAGCGAGGCTCACGTCAGATGCCTTCTCAGGAAGTCGGTCACCAACGCCAGGGCGTCGTCGTCACGCCGCAGTTGATGGCCCGCCCCCTGGATGATGCGCAGTTCCGCCCGCCGCGCCCGGTCGGCGATGCGCTGGGCGTGGTCGACGGGTACGACGTCGTCGTCCGTCCCGTGCACGATCAGCACGGGACAGGCCACGCGTGCGATCGAGCTCTCGGTGCAGACCGAGTCGAACTCCCGCGCCCACTCCACCGGATCGGCCACCACCTCGGGAGCGACGGCCATGCCGGCCTCCTCGGTGATGCGCCTGAGCCCCTCTCGTGGCTCACCCGCGAACGAGACCCAGCCGGCGGGTGCGGCAAGCAGCACCAGGGCGGCGACCGGAGCACCGCGCCTGGCGACCTCGGTCGCAACCGCACCGCCCGCCGAGGACCCGACGATGGCGACGGGCAGTCCCTGAGCGCCCTCGAGCGAGGTGGCCGCGTACACGGCGGCGAGCGCATCTCGCACCCAGCCCTCGATCGAGAAATAGCCGGGCGAGGACCGAGCCGCGCGCATGTCGATCCAGGCCGCGGCGAAGCCCTCTTGGGCCAGCCGCCGCGCCAGGCCCGGATAGCCGTCGTCGGCGGGGTCCGGAGGATTACCGGAGGGGATCCCGTGGAGCAGGAGCACGAGCCCCGAGGCCCCGGCAGGCACGTAGGCGCCGCCGCG
>Ga0136615_10000798_pt1 | contig 14679 bp, 12 predicted proteins | sample AntDrymUQ2882206_2_FD_106647 | JGI IMG/M metagenome (GOLD analysis project Ga0136615, IMG submission 106647) | Polar desert sand microbial communities from Dry Valleys, Antarctica - metaG UQ288 (22.06) | ecosystem: Environmental > Terrestrial > Soil > Desert | place: Antarctica: Dry Valley...
ATCTTGGCGGTCATCGGCATCGCGCTGATGATCTTCGCCCCGCTGATCGGGAGACTCATGCAGTTCGCTGTCTCCCGCCGGCGCGAGTTCCTTGCGGACGCAGACGCAGTCAACTTCACGCGCAATCCCGCCGGTCTTATCTCCGCCCTCCAGAAGCTCAAGAGCGATCAAACCGTTGTGCGGTATGCGACTCGCGCAACCGCGCACATGTGGATCGAGGAGCCCAATGCCCTCGAAGCGCAAGGCGGCGAACGCGGGAAGCGAACCAACAAATCGGGGGCCTGGCTCAACCGCATGTTTGCAACGCATCCTCCGCTAGATGAGCGCATAGCGGCGCTGCAAACGATGACCTTCGGCTACTCGTCCACCGCCGGGTCGCGCCCAGTGCCGCCACCGCCGCCGCCCCCACAAACCTGACCCGACGATTGACACTCCTCCCGCGCGCAGCCAAACTAGCCGCTTGAGTGGGCGAGCACTCGTAGGGATACAACGAGCGTTGAGGCGGGTGGGAGGAGAGGTTCGCCATGCCGGAAGAACTTTCGGACGACGTCGCTCAGCACGTGGATCACGTCGATGATGAGCGCATCAGTCTGTCGGAGATCGAAAACGTCTCCTTCCCCATCCGTGTGCGCGGTTACGACCGCGACGAAGTCGACGCCCTTCTCGCACAGCTGGCGATCGAGGCGCGCCATCTGCTGAAGGTCCAGGCACAACTCGAGCATGACAACGAGGCGCCCTATCTCAAGCTGGGTAACGTAGCGGGCAACATCCTGCAGCTTGCTCGGGACAACGCCGATCAAATGACATCCGAAGGACTCGCGCAGGTGGCGGCCGAGCGAGCGGCTGCTGAGAGCGACATCGAAGAACTCAGGCGTCGGGCCGAAACCGAGGCGTCTGCGCTGAAAGAACTAGCAGAGCGTGATGCCACTGCGGTGCGCAAGGAAGCAGACCGACTCCTGGCCGAAGCCCGGGTACAGGCCACGGCCAAGGTGCTCGAAGCCGAAACCGAAGCGGCGGACATCCGTCAGGCGCATCAGCACATCCGCGCTGAAACGGAAGCGGAGGTGCGCGCGCTCAAAGCCGAAGTCGGGGATGAGGTCAAGCAACTGAAAGCGAAGGCGCACGCGGATTACACCGTGATGACGCGCGAGGCTCATCGCGACGCGAACCGCGTCGAGAAGGAGGCGCGACAGCGGGCCGAACTGCTCAAAGACGAAGCCGAGGCCCAGGCCGCCGAGCACGTTCGCAAGGCGCGCGCCGAGGTCGTCAAGTTGAGGGAAGCAGAAGCGGCTCTCCGGAAACGCGTCGGAGCATTGCAGTCGACTCTCGACACCTTGAGTCAGGACGTTGGCAAGGAGGACGTCGAAGCCGGCGCTGGCTCCGCAACGGAGACCTCACCCGTGGACCTCACGGATAGTCGAAGAGGCCCCTCCTGAGCGCTGGGGACATTCCGCGGCGCTCCAACCCCAGGGCGCTCGTAGCCAGAGCCACGTGTGAGAAGGCTTGAGGAAAGTTGCCGACCTGGCGCTTTCGCTTGGCGTCGTACTGCTCCGCAAGCAGCCCCACGTCGTTGGACAGATCCGCGAGCTTGACGAAGAGCTTCTCCGCTTCGGTCTGTCGACCCGCAAGCTCAAGACAATCAACCATCCAGAAGCTGCACATCAAGAACGATCCCTCGCCTCCGGGAAGCCCGTCGGCCGCCTCCGAAACCTTGTAGCGGTGGACGAACCCGTCGATGACCAGGTCGCGTTGAATAGCTTCGATGGTTCCGATCATGCGCGGGTCATCCGCTGGAATGAATCCGACCAACGGCATGATGAGTAGCGAAGCATCCAGTGCCGGGTCGTCGTAGCTTCTCTTGAAGTGTCCGAGCGCGGCGTCGTAACCTCGATCGAACACATCTCTGCGAATCTGCGAGCGCGCTTCTCGCCAGGAGCCGAGCGGGCCCGAGCGTCCGAAGTTCTCGATCATCGATATCCCCCTGTCGACCGCCACCCAGGCCATGACTTTCGAATGGACGAAATGCTCTCGACCCGACCGCACCTCCCAAATGCCCTCGTCGGGATCGCGCCAGTGCCTGCACACGAAGTCCACGATCTGCCTCTGGAGAGCCCATGCCTCGGCCTTCGGCGAGATGCCCGCGCGCGCCGCCGAGTACAGGGCGTCCATTACCTCTCCGAAGACGTCTAGTTGAAACTGCTCAACGGCAGCGTTGCCGATCCGAACGGGGGTTGACTTCTCGTAGCCCTCGAGCCACGGCAGCTCGATCTCCGTAAGCCGGCGCTCGCCTTGCACCCCGTACATGATCTGCATGGCCTCGGGTTCACCGGCGACTGCTCGAAGCAACCAATCGCGCCACTCCTCGGCCTCCGATGTATAGCCATGCTCCAACAAGACCTCGAGAGTGAAAGTCGCATCGCGCAGCCAGCAGTAGCGGTAGTCCCAGTTGCGAACCCCGCCGATGTCCTCGGGAAGCGACGTGGTCGGGGCTGCGACGATGCCTCCGGTCGGCGAGTACGTCAACGCCTTCAGAACAAGCAGGCTGCGGATGACCTGGGGACGCCACCTCCCGTCATAGGTGCAGCGTGCGGCCCACTCGCGCCAGAAGGCATCGGTTCGCTCGACGAGCCAGTCACAATCGGCGCTCACGTCCAGGTCGGGGGGATCGAGGTGGGAGGGGTGGGCGCGCGCCATGAACATCACGCGTTCTCCGGCCGAGACATCGAAGGCTGCGCTCACCGCGCCATGGTCATTCTCGAGTGGCGTGGTCGCGTGGAGGTCAAGCGCGTCGGGTCCTCCCACGGCCTCGAATCCAGATCCGTGCCTGCGAATCCAGGGCGCGATTCCTCCGTAGTCGAACCGAGGCACGAAGTCCATCGCCATCGGGACCGTTCCCGACAGCCCCTCGACGATGCGGACGACCACCTCGTGCGTGTGCAGCAGACGCAGGTCGGCCGAGTCCGCGCCCTGCTCGATCGGCAAGCAGTCGGTGAGCTTCACCGAACCGTCGCCCGAAGTGAACGTGGTCTCGAGCACCATCGATTCAAAACGGTACGCGCGTTTGCTGTCGAAGACTTCAGACGCCGGTGCGATTCGCCAGTGGCCGCCGCTGTTTTCGTCCAGGATCGCCGCAAAACAGGCAGATGAGTCGAAGCGGGGAAGGCACAACCAGTCGATGGAACCGTCTTTGGACACAAGCGCCGCTGAGTGTGTGTCCCCCAAGAACGCATAGTCCTCGATCAACGCCATGGATGGAGAGTACGGGCTACTCGACCCTGTCCATCCATGTCGTGATCGCAGCGATCGCCTCGTTCCAAGCCTCGGTCGTGGTCCGACCGGAGGACTTTCGCACCTTGAGCGAATGATCGCCGCCGTCGATCACGACGACATCGGCCTTGAGCCTGCGTTTCCCGATGACCTCGGTAAGAGTGTCCAGGGGACAAAAGGGGTCACGCGTGCCTTCGACGAAGAGCTGCGGAACCTTGATGTCACCGAGGTGGGCGTCCCTCAGCCGCTCGGGCTTGCCCGGCGGGTGAAGCGGATATCCCAGGTACACGAGACCGTCGACCTCGGTCCCCCCGGCCACGATGTGCGAGGCGATGCGGCCCCCCATCGACTTGCCTCCGAGAAAGAGTCTCCTCGGCGATCGCTCGGCGCGCACCTGTTCGACCACCTCACGGTAGGTGTCTTCGAGAACCGGCTGTTTATCCGGCGCGCGACGGCCCTGTTCCGTATAGGGAAAGTTGAAGCGGCAGACGGCCACATTCGCGCTGCTGAGGTGCTGCGCGAAGTGAACCATGTAGTCGTGGCTCATGTCCGCGCCGGCACCATGCGCGAGCACGAGCACGCTGGTGGCCTCGCCGCTGCCATCCCATTGAAGGTTCACGAGACCAAGCGTAGAGGACTACGGGTTGCTCGAGAGTCAACCTCAAGGGTGTTACGTGCGGGTCGCTAGTCGGGTCTGACCGGAGGAGCGATGAACGTTCTGTGGCCGGCTTGCTCGATGAGGTCGGCTTTGAGCACGCGCCGCACCCTGCGCACCTCACGCAGGGGAACCAGAGCCAGCGAGTCTCGCTGTTCGGCGAGCTCCTGAAGATCCCCGAGCGTGCGCTCGAGCTCGGCAATCGCCTGGACGTGACGAGTTCTAAGCATCCCGATCTCGCTCTCCAACTCGAGGACTCGCATGACGCCGGCAAGGTTGATGCCCTCGGCGGTGAGCTGTTGGATCTTCTGAAGAAGTGCGATGTCGCGCTCGGAGTAACGGCGCGTATTGCCCGCCGTCCGTTGCGGTTGCAGCAGTCCCTTACGTTCGTAGATGCGCAACGTTTGTGGGTGTACGCCCGCGAGTTCGGCCGCGACCGATATCACGTAGATTGCTCTGTCCTGGCTCGACATGCCGCCCGCGGGATGCTTCATCACGACACCTTTCGGCCGGAGTTCTTGCGAAGCCAGGACTCCATGTGCTTACGCGGGTTGTCCTTGTGGCTGGCTCGAAACTCCTCGAGCAAGCGCTTCTCGTCGCGCGACAGCTTGGCCGGAACCTCGACCTCGATTCTGACCAGAAGGTCGCCCGTGCCGCCTCCCTGGCGGGGCGCGCCCCGGCCTCGCAGCCGCAACGTCTTGCCGCTGTTCGAGCCAGCAGGGACCCTCACGGTCACGGGCTCATCGAGGGTCGGGACTTTGATCTTGGCCCCCAGCGCAGCCTCTGCGATGGTCAAGGGGAGACGCACGACGAGGTCGCCGTCCCCGCCGAGCTCGAAGAGCTCGTGTGGTCGCACGTGCACCCGGACGTAGAGGTCGCCGGCGACACCATCCCCGGGCGCGGGCTCGCCCTTGCCGGCGACCCGGATGCGCGCTCCGTCACCTACGCCGGCAGGGATCCTGACCTTTGCGCCCTCCTGCAGCGCGATGGTCGCGCCGCCGACGGCATCCTCAAAGTCGAGCGTGATCTCGGTCTCGATGTCGCGCCCCTGTCGTTGGCGACCGCGGGCGCCGAACCCGAAGAGATCCTCGAAGAGGCCGCCTCCCCCGGCGCCTCCCGCTCTGCCTCCGAAGAGGTCCTCGATGTCTTCGACGTTGATGCGCACGTTGCCTTGACCCGCCCCGGGTCGAAAGCCGTAGAAGCGCTGGCCGCCGGCGTCGACGAACGCCCGCATCTGGTCGTACTCGCGGCGCTTGTCGTCGTTCGACAACACCGAATGGGCTTCGGAGATGCCTTTGAAACGTTGCTCCGCGTCTTTGTCACCCTTGTTTGCGTCGGGATGGTACTTCTGCGCGAGCTTGCGATAGGCGCGCTTGATGTCGTCCTTGGGCGCCTCCTTAGAGACTCCCAGGACGGAGTAGAAGTCCTTGTCCATCCAGTCGTTTTGCGCCATGAGGTCTCTCTCTTATCCTTGTGCCCGCTCTGGCCCAGCGTCATCGTCCTCCACCGGGCGGGACACCACAACCGTTGCCGCGCGCAGCACCTTGTCTTTGAAGTGATAACCCTTCCGGTACACAGTCTTGATCACGATCTCGGTGACCTCTGGGTCGGGACGCGCCTCGATCGCCTCGTGCACGTTCGGATCGAAGAGCAGCCCCTCAGCCGGAATCTCCTCGAGACCTTCACTCGCCAGTGCCGCGACCATCTCTTTGTGCAACAGTCCGAGGGCCGAAGAGTCGTCCTCGTGCTCCAGCGCTCGATCGTAGTTGTCCAGCACCGGAAGCAGCGCCTTGAACAAGGAGATCTTGCCGCGCTCGTAGCCGGCGTCGGCCTCGCGCATCAGGCGCTTGCGGCGATTGTCGAAGTCCGCCTGCAGACGCTTGTAGTCCTCGAGTGGAACGGTGTCCTGTGTGTCATGCTCTACGGCCTCGGCGTCGTTTCCTGCACCGACGTCCTCGGGCGAGAACTCGGCCGCGTCTGCCGGCGCGGGGGGCGGGTTCGCCTCCCCCCGCGCGACATGCTCACCGCTGCTGATGCGGCGGTCGGTCACCTTGATCCTTCTCGGTGCGGTTGAGTCCTCTTTGTGCTCCACAAGATCGTCCTTTCGCGATCGTCGAAACGATTCGCTCAGGCGCTTTGCTCCTTGCCCTCATCGTCCTCGTCGACGACTTCGGCGTCGACGACATCGTCCTCGGACTGGGTCGTTCCGCCGGCAGACTGCGAACCGGGGGCCTGGTTCTGCGCGTTTTGGTACACAGCCTGCGCGATCTGCTGGGACGTGGTCATTAGAGCCTCGGTCGTCTGCTTGATGCGTCCGACGTCCTCGCCCTTCAAGGCCTCTTTGGCATCGTCGAGGGCGGAGGTCACGTTGGACTTGGTCGACTCGTCGAGCTTGTCCGAGTTCTCGGTGAGCGACTTCTCGGTCTGGTAGATGACGTTGTCGGCCTGGTTGCGGGCCTCGACTTCCTCACGCCGAGCTTTGTCCTCGTTGGCGTGCGTCTCGGCCTCCTTCACCATGCGCTCGATCTCGTCGTCGGCCAGCTTGGTGCCGCCGGTGATGGTCATCGACTGCTCCTTGCCCGTGCCCTTGTCCCGAGCATGGACGTTGACGATGCCGTTCGCGTCGATGTCGAAGGTGACCTCGATCTGCGGCATGCCGCGCGGCGCCGGTGGGATGTCGGTGAGCTGAAACTTGCCGAGGGACTTGTTGCGGTAGGCCATCTCACCCTCGCCCTGCAACACATGGATCTCGACCGACGGCTGGTTGTCGGTTGCGGTCGTGAACGTCTCGCTGCGTTTGGTCGGAATGGTCGTGTTGCGCTCGATCAGCCGAGTGAAGATGCTGCCCTGGGTCTCGACTCCGAGGCTCAGCGGGGTCACGTCGAGCAAGAGCACGTCCTTGACCTCACCCTTGAGCACACCGGCCTGAACCGCGGCCCCAACGGACACGACCTCGTCCGGGTTGACGCCTTGGTGGGCCTCCTTGCCGCCGGTAAGGTCCTTCACCATCTCGCGCACCATCGGCATACGGGTTGAACCACCCACGAGAATGATGTGGTCGATCGCATCGACGGAGATGCCGGCGTCCTTGACGGCCTGCTCGAACGGCGAGCGGCAGCGATCGAGCAGATCTTCCGTCATGCGCTCGAACTCGCTGCGCGAGAGGGTCTCTTCGAGGTGAAGGGGGCCTTGGTCGCTCGCGGTGATAAACGGGAGGTTGATGGTCGTTGACTGCGTCGTGCTTAGTTCCATCTTGGCCTTCTCGCCGGCCTCCTTGAGACGCTGCATCGCCATCTTGTCCTTGGACAAATCGATGCCGTTGGCGTCCCTGAACTTCTTGACGAGCCAGTCGATGACGCGCTGGTCCCAGTCGTCGCCCCCGAGGTTGGTATCACCGTGGGTCGCCTTGACCTCGAAGACACCGTCGCCGAGGTCGAGCAAAGACACGTCGAAGGTCCCGCCGCCGAGATCGAAAACGAGAATGGTTTGCTCGGTGCCCTCTTTGTCGAGGCCGTAGGCCAGCGCTGCGGCGGTCGGCTCGTTGATGATGCGGAGGACCTCGAGTCCCGCGACCTGTCCGGCCTCCTTGGTGGCCTGGCGCTGAGCGTCGTCGAAGTAGGCGGGAACCGTGATGACCGCCTCGGAGACCTTGTCACCGAGATACGACTCGGCGTCGGTCCTGAGCTTGGCCAGGATCCTGGCCGAGATCTCCTGTGGCGTCCACTTCTTACCGTCGATGTCGGTGCCCTGGTCCGTGCCCATGGCGCGCTTGATCGAGCGGATGGTGCGATCTGGGTTCGTGATGGCCTGCCGCTTGGCGACCTCGCCGACGAGGACCTCGCCGCTCTTCGAGAAGGCGACGACGGACGGCGTGGTGCGAGCGCCCTCGGCGTTGGGGATGACGGTGGGCTCGCCACCCTCGAGCACCGACACTACCGAGTTAGTCGTGCCGAGGTCGATTCCTACTGCTTTAGGCATGATTGGCTCCTTCTGCTTTAGACATGACTACTTCTGAGCTGTCTCCGAGATGCCACTATAATCTAACCTGAGTGCATTGTTGTCAACTCTGTTATCCCAACAACACTCAAGCATCAATATTCCCGGTCGATCTGATCCTCTCCAGGAGGAGGTTCGAGCTCCGCTCTCAGCGCCTCTGCGAGTTGAGAGCGTCGGGAGATGCTCAACTTGCGGAAGACCCTTACGAGGTGCGACTCGACGTTCTTCACGGTGACGAACAGCGCTTCGGCGGCCTCCCGGTTGCTCAAGCCAGAGGCCACCATGTCGGCGATTCTTCGTTCGGACGAGGTGAGCGCCTCGATCCCGGTCAGGGCCAACCTCCGAGGCCGGCCCCCCGCCTCCGAGATCAGCTTCAGACCCTGGGCGGCCAGCAGCAGCGCGCCCTGGCGGCGGGCTGTGTCTATTCCACCGCGCAACCACTCGCGCGCCTCAGCGCCGGCGCCCGCCGCGCCCAGCGCCCGACCCAGAGCAACCAGAGCGTGAGCGTGCTCCACGGTGGCCTCCGATTCGCGAGCGTGTTTCTCCGCCTGGCGAAGCATCGCGACCGCGGCGGCGCTCTCGTCCGCAACGGTTGCGCTCGTCCGAAACGCAACCGACAACCCGCGCGGCGCACCCCAGCGCTTAGCCCTTGCCAGTTGCTCCTCGGCGACTAAGGCCGCCGCATCGAGGTCGCCCGTGCTCAGCGCCGCAGGAACGAAGTACTGGCGCCAGACACTGAGCGTGGGGAGGTTGAGGAAGGAGTTGTCCTCAAAACGGAGACGAGCCTCGTGCAGGTCCGTATACGCGTCCTCGTAGCGATCGAACAGGAGGTGCCATCGCCCGCGCGCCTCGAGAAAGAAGCCGAACTCGACCGAGGCACGGTGATCGGCGTCGTCGAGGGACGTCAGAACCTCGCCCGCCCTCGAGATGTCACCGGAATCCATCAGCGCGTGCGCGAGCTGCGCTTGAGCGGGCACCACGAACAGCCTCCATCCAAAGCGCCGAGCGTCGATCGCCTGTTGAGCGTCGGCGATGGCGTCCGGGATGCGGCCGACGAGCCGCAGCGGATGCGTGCGATTGAAAGACGCGGTCGCGAAACCGCTGACCGAACCGCGCGCCCTCGCCTCTGCTATCAGGCTGTCGCATACTTTGATCCCGCTGTGAAGCTGATCCGCCACGAGGAACACGCCACACAGGATGGAGGCGGTCATGCCCTCGCCGCCCTCCTCCTTGATGAGCGCTCCGGCCCCGTAGGCCAGGTTGGCCAGGGCCACGGCTTGTTCCCTGTCCTCGCCCGAGGCGCTGAGATAGAGGGCCTTGTGAGCCATGACCGCCCGTTCGACTCCGAGGGTGGCGTCGGTCGCACTCACCAACGCTCCCTCGATACGTCTGCGTGCGGCCTCGTGGAGGTCGGGATCGAGGAAGCCCGCGAAGACATAGGTCGCCTCGAGCTCACGGCGCAACTCGTGGTGGTCCTCGCCGAGCTCCTCGAACCCCGGGGCAACGACACCGGCCGCCTCCCTGCGAAGGTTTGCGCTTATCAAGGCGCGCGCGATACGGAGCCGAGCCCGGGCACGCTGCTCGGGGTCCGAGCACAAGTTCGCGGCCTCGGCCGATCGAGTCACCGCGCGCAAAGACCCCGACATCGCCTCGGCTTCGCCCAGCTCGACGAGCACCTCGACGCGCTCCTCGACCGCAAGGGAACCGGCCAGCACGCGCTGAAGGTAGTCGATCGCGATCTGTGGGGCCCCGCGGCTCTTCGCCCTGGCCGCAGCCGCTCGGAGGATCCCGTCTGTTTCGACGCCCTCGATTCCGCCGGCCAGCAAGAGGTGCGGTGCGATCTTCTCGGGAGGCGCGTCCAGAGCGAGCATGACCCGCACCGCGGCCTCGTGAGCGGCGACCCGGTCCGGGGGCGGGATGTCCTTGTAGGTAGAGGTGCGAACGATCGGATGAACGAACGACAGAGGCTCGCTGGGAACCAAGATCCCGGCGGCGGCCAGCGATGCAGCCCACTCCGTTGCCTGCTCGACGTCGACACCGGCGAGGCGCGCCGCCACCTCCAGCTCGGCGTTCTCATCGAGCACGGCGACGCTTTGAGCCAAACGCACGGCTCCATCGTCCACCGTCGCCAGGCGCACGCGCACCGACTGGGCAACGGTGTTCGGCCCCTGCGCGCGGACCTGGGAGACATCGTCGTCGGTCCCCCGGCCGATGACGCCCTCGAGCTCGGCGAGCAACGCCCGGAGATAGAACGGGTTACCCCCGGTCGCCTCGAAACAAGCTCCGCAAAATCGCTCGGTCGACTCGGGAAAAACCGTTCGGACGAGCTCGCCGGAGCCCGGCCGGCTTAGTGGGCCGAGCTGCACCCGGCGGCAGGCGGGGTGCTGGCGAAGCTCGTTGACCGATGCCATCAGCTCGGGCTCGTAAGTGCGCGTCGCGACCATGACGGCGACGGGCAATTCCTCGAGGCGCGCCGCCAGGTAGGCCAGGAACCGCACCGACAAGGCATCCGCCCAGCGACCGTCGTCGATCAGGATGGCGACCGGTGAGCGCTCGGCAAGGTTCGAGGTGAGCCAGAAGAGGCCCTCGAACAGCGCCGCTGCTTCCTGTGGCGGTGCGGGATGAGTCTGAAAGAGCGGCTCGGCGAGAGCGGCCGAACCCCTCAGAAGTGAACTTCGCTCGTCGGGGTCGAGGTCAGCCATGAAGCACCGAAAGAGATCCTCGACGACGATCATGGGGACCTCTCGCTCGCGCTCCTTCCCCCGTCCGCTCAAGATCCTGAAGCCTCGCCGGGTGGCTTCCCGGCTCAGCGCGGCGAGCAGCGCCGTCTTGCCCACCCCCGCTTGGCCCTCGACGAGCCGCAACGCACCCCGCCCTTCGGCGGCCGAGGACAAGGCTGCCCGAAGCAGGCTCATGGCCTCGGCGCGTTCGAGCAGGCGCAGGTGGTGCGTCACCGGCCCGACGCTATCGCACCACCCTCTCTCGGTGGCAGGCTCCGCCACTCGCTCGAGTGCGAACCAAGTACCTTTCTTGTTCCAGACGCGACCAAGGAGGCAACAGCGGTGCTCGAGAAGATCGCCATGACGATCGTCATCCTGATCACCCTCGGCCTCTTCGCCAAGCGGTCGCGCGACCTCATCGGCTTCCTCCAACTCGGCCGGCCCGACGACCGCAAGCCCACGGATCTCGGTCGCAAGCTCAAGGACCAGCTCGTGGTGGTGTTCGGACAGCGCAAGCTAATGCAGTGGACCATTCCCGGGCTCATGCATTTCTTCATCTTCTGGGGCTTCGTCGTTCTCTTCACGACCATCATCGAAGCCTTCGGCGCCATCTATCAGGACGGCTTTCACCTCCCGTTGATCGGCCGGTGGGGTCCGCTCGGCGCGCTTCAGGACTTCTTCATCATCGCCGTGCTCGCGGGCGTCGTCTGTGCCTTCGTTATCCGCCGGCTGCAACGACCGGGCCGGTTCAAGGGTAGTCACATGAGGGAGGCGGAGTACGTCCTCTTCGCCATCGCCGCGATCATGGTCACGATCCTGCTCGGGCGCGCAGCCCAGATCGCACTCGGGCACTTTCCCTACGACACCACGTGGACGCCCGTTTCCTATGCGGTCTCGCTGTTGTTCTCCGGCCTGTCGACCGAGGTCACCGACGCCATCGACACCGTCTTTCTGTGGTGGCACTCGTTGATCATTCTCGGCTTTCTCATCTACATCACCTACAGCAAGCACCTTCACATCGTCACCAGCGGCTTCAACGTCTTGTTCACGTCCGAGCGGCCGAAGGGCGCGCTCAAGCCAATGCACATCGACCTCGAGGCCATGAGCGAGGACGACACCTTCGGAGCCAACGTCGTCACCGACCTGACCTGGAAGCAGATGCTCGATGGCATGACGTGCACCGAGTGTGGTCGGTGCCAGAGTCAGTGCCCGGCGTGGAACACGGGTAAGCCCCTGAGCCCGAAGCTTCTGATCATGGATCTGCGCGACGAGCTCAACAAGCGCGGGCCCCATCTGCTCGGGGCCAAACGCAAAGGCGACGAAGAACTCCAGAGCACGCTCGGTACGTTGCCCGCGCTCAACCCAGAGGTGGTCGAGGACGAGGTCATCTGGGACTGCACGACCTGCGGCGCGTGCGTGCAGGCGTGTCCCGTCAACATCGAACACATCGACGTCATCGTCGACATGCGTCGGAACCTCGTCATGGGCGAGAGCCGCTTTCCGCGCGAGATGCAAGGCGCGCTGCAGAACCTTGAGACCACCGGCAATCCGTGGGGCCAACCTCCTCAGGCGCGCGAGGAATGGATGAGCGGAACTTCGAAGCAGGAACCGCTCGAGATTCCACTCCTCTCCGACAACCCCGACGCCGACGTGCTGCTGTGGGTCGGATGCGCGGGTGCGTTCGACGATCGCAACAAGCGTGTCATGTACGACCTCGGCAAGCTCTTGACCATGGCGGGAGTGAACTTCGCCGTGCTCGGCGGAGAGGAGTCGTGCACCGGGGATCCGGCGCGACGAATGGGGGCCGAGTACATCTACCAGATGCTCGCCGAACAGAACATCGAGGTGCTCAAGGGCTACGGCGTCCGCAAGATCCTCACCGCGTGCCCTCATTGCTTCAACACCTTGTTCAACGAATACCCGCAGTTCGGTGGCTACTTCGAGGTGCTGCATCACACCGAGTACCTCAACGAGCTGGTGCGCGAGGGTCGCCTCGAGCCCAAGGGTCAGATGAAGCAGACGATCACCTATCACGACCCCTGCTACAACGCGCGTCACAACGATGTTTGGAAGGGGGCGCGCGAGGTGATCGAGTCGATTCCCATGGCGTCCTACAAGGAGATGCACCGGCACGGCCACGGAACGTTCTGTTGCGGCGCGGGCGGGGGCCGGATGTGGATGGAAGAGCGTATGGGCAAGAAGATGAACATGGAGCGCACGGACGAGGCGCTCGCGTCCGCGTCGGACACGCTCGCGGTCGGCTGCCCCTACTGCAACATCATGTTGAGCGACGGCGTCGACGAACGTCACGCATCCGAGAACATGGTCGTGCGCGATGTCGCTCAGATCCTGCTCGACTCGATCGAGATGGCGCCAAGCAAGGCAGCCGGATCAAGTACGAACGGGGATCGCAACGGTCACGGCGCGAACGACGACTTCCCTGCGACGAAGGACACCGAGGACATGTCGGGCACCGCGACCGGCCCCGACGACCCCCAGACCACGGACGCCTAGAAAGCCCCGGTGTGCCCAAGCAGGACGAGTTGTGGACCACCTGGCTCGAGGCGCATCTCTGGATCGAGCGTCCCGGGGGCGACTGGTGGCATCTGTCACCGCGACCCGGCGGTGACGTCGACGAGTTTCCCCTCGCGTCTCCCGTGTATCTCGTCACTGCCTACAACCCTCTCGGCGAAGAGCTCGCCGCCGCCGACAACGAACACCGCCAAGGGGACCTGCTGCGCTTTCTCGATGAACAGCGCATCGCGGCGGTGCGATCGATGGGTGTATCCGCAGACGAGACCTGGTCCGAGCCCGGCTTTGCGCTGCTGGATGCGAGCGAGGCTGAGGCGCTTGCGCTTGCTCGAAGCTTCGAGCAAGCCGCCATCTATGCGTGGAGCGAGCGGAGGCTCGAGGTCATCGGCGCCCTGCACGAGGGCCGAGCCTCGGTCGGCTGGTCGCTGGAGGACGATCCGCCGCCGCGCTCCTAATGTTGGACGCGGCTGTCTAGAAGTTCTCGAAGAAGCGCGACGCAGTCGGGCCTCGCTGGCCCTGGTACTTCGAGCCGACCTTGGACGAGCCATAAGGGTTCTCGGCCGGTGACGTCAGTTGGAAGAAACTGATCTGTCCGATCTTCATATCGGGGTAGATCGTGATCGGCAGGTTGGCGACGTTCGACAGCTCGAGCGTGAGATGACCCTCGAAGCCGGGATCGACGTAGCCGGCCGTCGAGTGGATGAGAAGCCCGAGGCGGCCCAGCGAGCTCTTGCCCTCGAGCCGCGCCACGAGATCGTCGGGCAGCTTCACGTACTCGGCCGTCGATCCCAACACGAACTCCCCCGGGTGCAGGATGAAGGCCTCGTCCGGCTTGACCTCGACCAGCTCGGTCAGGTCCTCCATGGCCGAGCGCACGTCGATGTAAGGGTAGCGGTGGTTATGGAAGGTCCGGAAGTAGCGATCGACGTGGAGGTCGACCGAAGACGGCTGCACGTCGGCGTCGTCGCAGGGGTCGATGCCGATGCGCCCTGCGGCTAACGCCTCCCGGATGTCACGATCCGCCAGGATCATTCGAACTCCCTGCTCGTTGTGTTGGTGGAGTCTAGCGAACGGCTACCGGTCGTCTGCTCGGGGCAGGCCAGAGGTCGCGATTGGGACGAGAACCATATAATTCGAGGTCGTCGCGGGTGTAGCTCAATGGTAGAGCTCCAGCTTCCCAAGCTGGTGACGAGGGTTCGATTCCCTTCACCCGCTCTCGAGAGCAGGATGCAGAAAGGCCGCCCCAGCAGCGGTGAGGAAGGGACGGCTACCGAACGTGTTCCCGACACCTCGCTCGTTCAGATCCGAGGGTTGGTCGGTGACAACACGTTCGACTTGGTCTGGCTCTGGGGCTGATGGGTGGCCACTAGCGAGGTGAGATCCGTTAGTGCCGATTTGGTGTCTTGCTCGGCACTCTCGTGCAGGCCTTCGACGATGATCAGCGCGTCGACCGTTGTTGCGCTGGTGGCGCTCTCGGCGCTTTGACGCCAGCACCAGCGTCGAGCGCTC